>Ga0326728_10002006_pt1 | contig 69477 bp, 78 predicted proteins | sample MB3enrmetagenome_FD_207602 | JGI IMG/M metagenome (GOLD analysis project Ga0326728, IMG submission 207602) | Lab enriched peat soil microbial communities from McLean, Ithaca, NY, United States - MB31MN | ecosystem: Environmental > Terrestrial > Soil > Wetlands > Peat | place: USA: New York... | reverse complement strand
TGCACAGCTTAGGTACACTTTACAGCGCGCTGGGAAAACAAGAGGACGCGCGTGATGTGTTGACCCGGGCCGTGGGGATTCGCGAGCGGCTGGTAGTGATGCAACCCGATGCCTTCGAGTCGGATTTGGCTTTGAGCGTACACAACTTGGTACAGTCTACAGGGCGATGGGAAAGCAAGAGAATGCGCGAGAGTCCTTCGTGCGAGCGGTGGAGATTCGTGAGCGGCTTGCGCAAAAGCACCCTGACACCCATAGGCCGTTATTTGCATCGAGCCTCTACGCCTTGAGCGTCGCTAATAGAGCGCTTGGGAAGTCAGAGGACGCACTGGCGATAGCGGTGCGAGCAAACGAGATATACCAGCAACTCGCAAATCAGAACCCAAACCTGTTCGAGGCGAATCTTGCTGTAAGCCTGAAGAACCTAAGTGAGTGCAATGGGGCGCTGGGGAAATGGCAGGACGCCCTCAGAGCAGCGGAGCAAGCGGCAGAAATTCATGGACGGTTGGCCACCCAAGATTCGGACACCTTCGAGCCGGAGTTGCCAATGAGCCTGCACGCACTGAGCGTTTGTTTCGCAGAAGGGGGGAGGATACACGAGGCGGTGGGGGCAGCAGAGCGTGCGGCAGAGGCTTACGAAAGGTTGGTGAAGCGGAATCCCGTTACGTTCGAGCCCTACTTGGCGTGGAGCTTGGACGTCCTGGCCATTCGTTTCGGACAAGCTCAGAGGTATGAAGAGGCATTGCGGGCTTCTGAGCGTGCAAGAGAGATATATGAACGGCTGGTAGAACACGACCCGGTCATTAACGAGCCACGTCTTGCCTCGACCCTGACCCATCTGTGCGATTGGAATGCCCAATTGGGTAGGCCTGAAGAAGCCCAGCATGCTGCAAGGCGTGCAAGCGAGCTGTACGATCGACTGGCGAAGCAAAACCCGAACACCTTCGTACCCAAATTCGCGAGGAGCTTGGGCGCATTGGCAACTATTTTGTGGGAAACAGATCGTTCCGAGGCAGTCAACGCCCTCCGCACCGGCATAGAGGCACTTCGCGATATCTTCCTTCGCCAGCCGGAGGCGTCCGCTGCTTAGATGGCCGATCTATTGAACGACTACGAAGGCGCGTGCGCCGAGTTGGGTCGCGAGCCTGATCCAGAACTAGTGACTCCAATCATCCAAGCGCTGGAAAAGATTACACCAGACGAGTAACGAGCGGTGAGAAACCAAATCTCTAAGTCTGAATGGGTTCGGGTGTGCGCGGCATAGGCGTGCCACTGGTCGTGTTCGGCCTTGGGTAGTCTTGTCTCTGCCCTTGATCACCGATTTTATTCACGGCAGTCTGGCTCTTCACTCCAGCGATTTTGGTTGGTACGGGGCAATCAGTCGGGCGCTCCGCGATTGAAAGGTTTGAGGTCGTTCGAGCTGCGGGGCATCGAATTCGGCCACGGCGACATAGGGAGCAAAACGCACGCCCGCTGGTACAACCCGAAGTCCGAGGGGCAGCACGAGCTTTTCAAAGATTGCGAGGTTGTCGGGTGCGGTATCCGCATAAGACATCCAAAACTTAAGGGAGCATCCGTGCTCAACAGCCAAGTCTGCAATTGAATGCATCAATTTCTTTCCATATCCGGTGCGCCGGAATTGCGGGCGGACGAAGAATTCCTCGACTTCCAGAATACCGGACCTTTGAATTGCGAATGCCCAGGCGATTCGCTCGTCATCGACACTTACGAACTCTCGGACGTGAAATACCCCACCGCCATGTTCGGGAACCCCCCATCCGCGCTCTACAACGCCCGATTGGGACTTGGGTAGCATCTTATCTCCGGGCCAATCCTCGCACCAGCTTTCTGGAAAATCCGATAACCAGCCCTCAACCCAAGTAGCTTCGAAGCTATCATAACTGATGTAACCGTGCCCGCCGTCTCCCCACTGGGCCCCCCACGAATTCTGGAAACTGAACTCGGCATTCGAGTCGTCGTAGCCATGAACAAGGACTGAATGGAGCCCAAGCACCACATCCGTCGCTGATGCCGGAGGTATCCTCCCTTCATGAGCGTTACTCCACTTATCTGTGATTTCGAGGCTTACCACCAAGGGAAGCTCCATCAGTCCGAGGACTGCTTTGCACTCTGAGAGTGTCCGTACGCGTTGATAACGACCGCACCGGTTTGGTTTTGCCGCCGCATCGACATTCGGCGGCTCCCGGGGCGGCCATGCTGACGCGTCGCCGTTGTAAGGCCAGACGTCTTCAGTCGGCACACCCCAGCCGCGACGAATGCGGCAGCATGTGATCGGCCATGTACCAGTCGAGGCGTCCCCAGGAAAGGTTCCCTCTAACTGACGGCTTCTAACGAAGATATACTGGGCGCTAAATTCTTTATCCCTCACCGGAGCCTCCGGACTCAAAAGCAAGCGCGGAATAACCCCTCAGAGTGGAAAAGCTAATCGGGTTCATCAACTACGCGCCCTCCGATTATAATTGAATACCTAGCCCTCAGCTTCTTCACGGACGACGGTGCACCCGGAAACAATTCACTTGGCCGTATTACGGCCAACCCGCGGTTGTGTGTGGCAGGCCACTGGTCATGGAGGGCGCGGAAGTAACCCCTCATCCGGCCCGCGACGGCTGATGAGGACGCCGGTCGCGGTCTACCTTCTCCCCTCGGAGAAGGTGGGACCCATTAGGCGCTCACGCGCCCGAAGAACCATTTCCCTCTCCGCGGGGAGAGGGTGGCTCGCCGCCGGCACTTCTACCAGCCGGGGCGAGAAGGGGGCCCCACGTTTTGCACGTTGTGGGGGTGAGGGGGTGAAAACCGTAGCGCATACCCCCCTCGCCCACCGGCTTGCGGTTCCACTTCCCCCCCAAGGGGGGGGTGATGGCAGAGAAGTATAGGCGTTAAAATTAAGGAAGATACGACACCGTTTCGAGCCCCGGCAGGGGCGATATCGTGTGGCCCACGGCGAGCCAGCCGTGGGATCGAGATGGCACGCGAGAATCCCCAGCCCCATCGGGGCGGCATCTGGTCACTGAAACATCGCGCTGGTGCCATCGCAGGCCGCGTTCGAACCCCGACCCGATGTCGCCCCTGGCGGGGCTCCGTATTCCTTCTACCCCGTTCCTTCCCACGACTGGCTCGCCGTGGGCCAAATGACGGCGCCCGCTCCGCGGGCTTTCGGGCGCGGCGAACGGTTATTTTAGTGCCTATCGGGAAGATGGGTTCTTAGAGTTGTTGCCGCAAGGACACCAATGTTTCAGCCAGCCCACGGACCTTTGGACTGAGGCCGCAAAGCTCAACATTCCCACCGCGACCTTGAATGCCCTCCAGCTTCAGGGAAAATTCCTACACTTGACCTTCAACAACGCGGCTCTGGGCCAGAAACTTCAGACGGAAATCGGCACGGTGGGCAATTTGTCCCAATTGGCGGATAAGGACTATTATCAAAGCGCCACATGGTCGACCGCCCTGACCGCGATTGCGGGAACGGGAGGCAGCGCGACGCTGGAGAATTTGATTCCCGCCATTTACCCCGGCAACACCACGGCAGAGCGTTTGGAAGCATACTCGGCCGACCTGGCCCGCAAGGTGCGGCTGAGCTTCCCGACCGGTGTTGTTGCTCAAATGATTGATAATAAAGAGCTTGCTTTTGACGCCAGCACCGCGAGCAACGTCTCGGGATTTCTGCGAGCTGCCGAATCGTTGGGATACGAATTGGGCCGCACCCCCCTGAATAGGTTCCTGCTGAACAATTCAAAATCGCTTATCCCGCTCGATGCCCCGAGCTCCGCGAGTCTAAAAACCCTTCATCGGCTTCATCAAATCACCCCCAGCGCGGAGTCGTTGCAAGCAGCCTTGCAGCCAGCCCCGGAGGGGCGGCATCGGGCCAAACGGTTGCCCGGTGCCGCCCCTACGGGGCTCAAAATATTATTTTGTCCATCCGCGTTCCCATGGCTGGCTCGCCGTGGGCCACAGGATGCCGCCACTCCGTGGCTGAAAACGTGCCATCGTCCAGCGCCGCTAACCAACGCTTTAGCGAGACTCCGGCTTACGAAGGCCTGCCCAGTCGCGGAAGTTGCCGCTGAACATGCGGGTGACGTCGGTCTCGATCCTCTGCCGCGTTACCTCGTAGCCTTCGGCGAGCAGGCGGGAATAGGAATTGTAGAGTGCCCGGGCAATGGCACGGCGGGCGTGCGCCCATTTGTAGGGCAAATGTTCAAGAACCCGCGCGTCGGAGTGCTGCGGGATGAAGGTAGCGCCCAACAACTCCAGGCGCTCGGTGGTAATCTCCGCCACGATCGAGGGAGTATTCAAGAACCACCAGCATCCAAACGGCATCAGGTTGCTGAACTTGCGCGCCGCCACACAAAGAGCATGCTGATTCTCTCGTGACAGCATGGTCACGAGGAACCGCACCCAGGGATTGTCCCCGCAGAGGCGTTCGACCGCAGCCGTATCCGCGTACCCCAAGCTATCGCCGGCGTCGCGCAGATCCGGATTCACTTGCCGAGCCACTCCGATCATCATCGCGAAAGGCAGGTCATGCTCGACGCAAGTGGGAAAGACGACCTGCCGCAACAACTGGGCGCGCGTCGAATCCTCCGGATAGGTGAAGTTGAACGGCAGGGAGACCGCGGCATAAACAGGCCGCAGGCGCGCGATCCACACATCGAGGAAGCGGCGCGCTTCGGAAATGCTGCCCGGCGACAACTCCTCCGTAGTCCTGAATCCTTGGGCGGCGATCGAGGCATGCGTGGACACCCAGTCGTTGAGGAGAGGATCCAGCCGCAGGGCGCGATGGAACTGCGCCGGGCAAGGTGTGTGCTGCTCCCACAGGGCCCTTTCCTGCGCGTTAAAAGGATCGTTCGTCATCACCAATTCTGAAACGTTTGCGAGTTCCAGGATGTGCTCGACATGGCGCTCCAGGTTGACCGAAGCAAAGTAACGGCGCGCCTCTTTCAGGTCGGGCTGTGAAGGATCAAGCCCCAACCGTTTCATAACCGTCACCACACCCCCGGTCGCCTCGGAGAGCGGAGTGTTTTTCACAAAGAGCGTGCTCCAAATCATGTCCGCTTGCTCAGCCTTGGTGAGCGCCCAGAATTCGCGCGGGTCCACGTGCGCCGACCGGAACAGTTCGGCGACCAGATAGTGATACGTCAGCAGCTCATCGATTCCCCACAGGCACAACCCTCGGAAACTGGCGGGGTACAGATGCGTATGGATATCGATCACCCTCGCCTGCTGGACTGCCTCCTCAACGTGGCGTTGCAGTTCTGCTCGATGTGAAGCATCGTCTGATTGGACCATGGGATATCTCCGGAAAGCTCAAGCTTTGAGGATCGTTCCGTGCAGCGCCCCGCAAGCCGCAACCCTCTGTTCAATCGCCCCACGACCGGAAGAAGGCGGCGGGAATCGCCGGCGATGTGTAAAAGACTGGCGGAGAGGCAGGGATTCGAACCCTGGGTACAGCTTTTGACCGTACAACGGTTTAGCAAACCGCCGCCTTAAGCCACTCGGCCACCTCTCCGCGACGTTTGATTCAATAACGTATCCCTGCTGGCTGTTGCCTGTCAACCTTTACGGCGCCACTTTCTAGTTTGGCCGGACAGGACTACGCTAAAAACTCCGCATCAAGGAATCATAAGCGTTCTTACATTTGTGTGCCGCCGCGTCAGGCTCTGCGGTATATCCCCAGCCCAGTTCGGCGGTCAGGAAGCCGTCATACTTCACCTCATGCAGGGCCTTCAGGAAAGGCTCAAAGGATATTGCGCCTTCGCCGGGGATTTTATGATCATCTGCCTGGCCCGAATTGTCATCAATATGAATGTGAAAAGGAATGCTTGTTAACGACATGACACAGTCGGGCATGGACTCTTTGTTGATAAAACAATGCCCGGTATCGAGCACAATGCCCAAGTCCTCATAACCATGATCTCGGATAAACCTTATACCGTCATCGACGGTTACGATCAGGTCGGTTTCAAAGGGATGTGCCGGCTCCATCAATAACGATACTTTTTTCTGCTGGGCGAAGGCGAGCAGTTCTGTGCAACTTTCTGCCAAAGCCCTCATTCCGCTTTCGTGTCCCTGACCAAAAAGCGTGTGGCCAGGACAAATACTGACCTTCTTGCAGCCGAACATTGTGGCGGTGGTGATGCTCTTTTTTATATAGTCAACGCTGGCGGTTCGAATCTTTTGGTTTCCACTGCAAAGGCAAGTGGGATAACGAAACTGGGCAGGAATAAACGCGGATATCTCCAAGCCGACCTTTTCGGCCAGCTTTGTTAACCTCGTCGCTTCTTGATTGTCGATGTCATCACAGTATGCGTGGGGCCGGCCGCCCCAAATTTCTACTCCGTCGTAGCCGATCTCCGCTATTCGTCTAATTGCTTCATCGAGTTGATAATTAAAATAAATAAAGGTGGAAATGCTTAACTTCATTGTTCCTCCAAGCACCTGCCCCTCGGCGGTCTTTATTGCTTGATGATGGTTCCATCCTCCCGCCGGATTTCTCCCCATCCGCCGTTGAGATGATCGGGGCGGTCACGGAAAGGATACTTCGCGGCGAGCTGCTCATTTACTTCCATCCCCCAGCCCGGCGACTCGTTGGCCCACAAGTAACCGTCTTTATAAGTTGCGTATCCCGGGAAAATCTCGCCGGTCACACCACTGATAACGCCACCCTCATGAATTCCGAAGTTGGTGCTGGCCAGTTCCAGGTGCAATTGCGCCATGTGCCCCACGGGCGAGACATCCTCGGGGCCGTGCCAGGCGGTTTTGACCCCGAACTGTTCCGCCAGGATGGCGATCTTTCGAGACGGCGTCAGACCTCCGGCTTGCGACAGGTGGACGCGGATATAATCGATAAGGCGCTCAGAAATCAGCGGCTGCCACTCGTGCGGGCTATTGAAGAGTTCGCCCATGGCAAGCGAGGTTGCCGACTGTTGCCGAATCTGCCGGAAATAGGCGATGTCCTCCGGGGAGAGTAAGTCTTCCAGATAGAACAGCCCGATCGGCTCGAGTTCTTTGGCAAATTGCACGGCCTGGTGCGGGCTCACGCGTTCATGCACGTCATGAATCAGCCCAATTTCTTCCCCCAACTGCTTCCGGGACTCTTCCAGCATTTGCCGCGTCCGGCGCATATAAGGCTCCGGCTCGAATACAGCGCCCTCGTGCAACCCTTTTCTTCCCGGGCCGGCCTCCGGGCCGTACCCGGCCATACCCGGCACGCCCGTCTGAAGTTTGATACATCGAAACCCCTTTTCCATGGATTGGCGTGCGCGATCGATGATCCTGGGGATTTCCATGTCCTCCAAGGTGTCGTAAATTGTGGCCGCTTCGCGCGCCTTGCCGCCCAGCAACTGGTACACCGGCATGTTGGCCTGCCGGCCCTTGATGTCCCACAACGCCTGGTCAACCCCGCTGATGGCATTATTGAGTACGGGACCATTGCGCCAGTACGAACTGTTGTAGCAGGCCTGCCAGGTATCCTCGATGCGGTCCGCCGGCTTTCCGATCAGGAACGGCTTGAGATATTTTTCGACCGCGGGAACGACCAGATCGGCGCGTTGGGTAAAAGTCGCGCACCCGTAACCGTAGAGCCCATCCTGATCGGTGAGAATCTTAGCCACCACCAGGCGCACCTCGGCTGGCTGCGTGGCGATCACCTTGATGTCTTTGATGATGGGTGACGGCATCCCGCGTACCGCTCGCGCCGCTTGCGCTTCAGCCGCAGCGTGCCGGGCAGGCAAAACCGCGCCAAGGGCTCCCGCCACACCGAGTTGACACCATGTTCTTCTGTCCATCAGAGGCTCCCTTCCGCGCAAGAATTTGGCCCCAATATCCATGGGCGTTCCGGCGCCTGAGAGTATACACCCGGGCCCCCAGCGTATTGAGAAATCCAGGAACCGAAGAGCGAGGTACTGTGGAGCGGGCGGAAAATTGGATGGGACGGGCTGCGGCTAGATGGGATTGGAAAACCTGTTGAGGATAGGCCATTTAGGGCGGCTGGGAGGCGGGGGCGAGCGGAGAGTGTATATGGCGGGCGGGCGCGATAAGATGGAGTAGCGAAGATTGGTCGCTTGGCAAGTTGTTGATTCTTGGTGCGTGCGGGCCAGGCGGCAAGGGACACAAGGGACCGGCGCACGCGGGCGCGGGAATCGACGCCAAGCGGATACACTTCAATAAGATGGCAAAGGACCAACCTCTACAGTCGGCGGCAACGAAAGATGAAATCTAAGGGACCGGCGCGGCGCTTGGACCGCGTGAGATAATTTGACACCCATCAACTGGTGGGTGAAAAAACGCGGCCTACTTTTAGAGGTGTCAAGTTTTCCACAGATTTATTTTTGCCAGGGGAGCAAATCACCTGGTCATGCCACGCGGGGCGGAAAGCGAGGATTTTGAAAAACACGGCGAGGAAGGTTTTCCTGCAGCGCGGACCATCTCAAATTTCTCCGCCTTTTCAAGCCGCTCAGACAGGCGATCCTGTAAGGCGTCCAGTATCTCAGTAGCGAACTCTGAGCCTTTAAAAGCCTCTTCCACAAGCACATCGATACCTACCAAAACCAATCTATCCAAGGAGGCCTCCTCAATCAAAGCGGTGAGGAGCATTTTACCAACCAAACCCTTAACGATCCAGTACCTCCGATACCATTTACACATAATCATATAATTAAATGTCTAGCCGTCGAAGCTTCTTGATTTCCTCCGCCAATATTCCAGCCCGTCGATTCTTCTCCTGACCCGGCTCTGTGGCAATTGACGCTGTTCGAGCGATGGTGTCGAGCGTCTGGAGTAGATATTCTTTCGCCACCGGATTTCCCAACCGGTCCAGCTCCTGGAGTCTCAACACCATCGCGCGGAGATTTTTTCGAATGCGGCGCAGTTCCGGGGAGGCGTTGCGGATAACCTTCGACTCTCGATGGCCATCCTCTGCGGGCGATTCCAAACTCTTGTGTGGCGCTAGAGGACTGGTGAAAAGCCCCCGAGTCTCATTATCAGGGCACATCTCAAGCAGTTTCCGCAGCCGCACTCCACGCGGGGCTGCTCTTCCTCCCTCCCAGTGGCCGACAGTACTCCCGCTGCATCCGACCGCCTGGGCAAACTCATCCTGGGTCATCCCAAGTTTTGTTCGGAGCGACAAAACTGCCACTTTTGAGATTTTTGTGGAAATCTGCATTTTCCTCTTGACACCGCTAATATGAGGGCTAAAATAAGTCCTCATATGAGAGGTCACAGAAAGGTGACCTTATGAAATCTATGAAGCCTATCACAAAAAACGGCTGCAAGAAACTTGGAAACGAGACCGCAAAAATGATTCGCGGAATGCGTGGCGCGGCCGCGCAGATCGCGGCTATCGGAAAGTTAGATCATGCCTACGTGTCGCGTGTGCTCGCCGGGAAGAAGCCGGCAAGCAAGCGATTTCTACTGGCGCTTGATTACGTACTTCAGGGAGCTCAGGCGTGCGTGCGGAGTGCGATCCTCCATCACGAACATCCTGAGATCGACGATGGACCGCTGGTTGAGAAGCAAATTCAGCGCCACAAAGACTGATGACATGCCAGAACCCGAGCCTAAACTCGAAGTTACCATCGCCACCAAAATCGGCGAGGACGCGGCGCGGCGTTTCCAGCACATTGCGATTGCGAGTGGGATGACCACCAGTGAACTCCTCCGCCTCCTGGTGCAGCGCGGCCTACTACTCTTTGACGGCTGGCAGGAGGCGATCAACCCCAAGTTTTTCATCGACCAGTTCATCCTTCAAAAGCAGCAGCTTACACTTTTTGATTTTGCCCAGCGCGGTAAATCACGTTTACGGCGTTAGCGTGGACAAACTTATGGCGGAGACCATCAGCAAGCAGGAAGCAGCGGACCTCCTGGGCATTTCAATCCGCGAGCTGAACCGCAGGGTAGAAGCGGGCGAGCTGCTTGGCGCTCCCTCCACGGCGCGGTTTCATCGCGGCAAGCCCGTCACTGAGATTCTACTTTCTTCGCTGCCGACGACTGAGCAAGCAGCCTGGGCGGGACGGCCCTACCTAACACAAAGCCCTGAACCGACTACTGCAACTACTTCAATTCAGACCCTGCAAGCCCGTCCCTCCCTCATCCCGTTCCCCCAGGCTGTTTCGGAAGGCAGTCGGCAGTCGGCAGTGGGCAGTCAAGACGATTCGAGATCCCAGAGTCAAAATACCAGAGCGGCGCTACAGCCCGCGCGGCGGGAGCTACTGGTTGGCGCCGGGTCCACCGAGCCGCAAATGGTTCTGGACTTTGACCGCAAAGATGCCTTCCGCCTCTTGCCACGAGGACTCGCGGGTTGGGCCTGGACATGGTTCGAACGGCTCACCGAGGCCGGGCTGCTCTGTCTGATCGATAATGATAATGTCCTGCGCAACGGTGGCTGGCGGAAGAAGTTCCTCAATCGCGAGTTGCGGGTTGGCGACCGGTGCTTCTATATCCGCAATAAAGAAGATGTGGTGGAGTTTGTTGCCGCCACCTTCGAGGTCAGCCCGGCGTTTGTGTGGGAGCGGTGCAAAGAGTTTCAGGAATTCTTCACCTACATTGTCGCGCAGAAGCGGGCGCGCGGCGCCATCGATCTGAGCGTGGTCGCACAAATCTTCCCGGCTCGCGCCAAGGATTCAGGCGGGCGCTTCCGGCCGCGCGCCGATGCGGGCGTATCCAAAACCATCCCGCAGGCAGCGGCAGAGTTTTTGCTCGCCCGGTACGGCGCGGGATCGCGGCCTGGGACGGACGGCTGGCGACCGAGCTTCGCCCTGGTGCTCAATGAGTATGAGACCTTGCGCCAGGCCATCATCGACGCGGGCGAGAATCCCGATCAGCACGGGTACCCGGAAGTTTCGATCTACGCCCTGCGGCGGCTGCTGCCGAAAGCGGCGCGCGAGTCCGACCCTGGCCTGGTGCTCGCGCGCGAAGGCTCGGCGGCGCTGCGGGATCGAGTGACGCCTTACATCCCTCGCGACAAGTCAAACCTGTTCGCCCATGACTGGTGGGTTTCGGACCATCGCCAATCGAACCTGTGGGTTCGATGGTCGAAAGACCCGAGCGTGGTCTATCGGCCCTGGACAACCTGGCTAGTGGATGTTCGGACGCAGTATCCCATCGCCTTTGTCCTGGCACCCGTGCCGTCAAGCCTGACGATTTTCCGGGCGCTCAAGGTCGGGTTTTTCACGTTCGGCACCGCCCCCAATATTTTCTACTGCGACAACGGCAAAGACTACAAAGCCCTGCTGCTCGGGACCGCACAGCAAATCCCCATGGAGTCCAATGACGGCTTTGACCAGCGCCAGGAAGGGCTGCTTGACCGCTTCCAGGTTGAACACAAGCACACGCTGCCTTCGCGCCGCAATAAATCGACCGGCGAAACCGAATGCCACGCGCGCTCGAAACCCATCGAGGCGTGGTTTGGCGCATGGCTGAACGGGTTCGACTCGCAGCAGGCGGGCGCATGCGGAAACGACATGATGGACAAGCCCGACAAGCTGTATGTGGAAACCGGGAAAACCGAGCAGGGCGAACGCCTGCTGCTGGATGTCGATTACGAGCGGCGGCTGGCGGCCTACGTGAATGACCGCATCGCCAACCATCCCTCGCGCGGCCTAAAGGGGTTGACGCCAGCGGAAGCGCTGCAACGGTATTCGCGCGCGGCGTGGGGCCTGGAAGAACGCCACCTACTGCCCGAGCAGATCGGCGAGCTGGCCCTGGTGCGCGACCATCGCAAAGTCGCAAATTCAATGATCACGATCAAGATTGGCGGCGAGGAACGCAAGTACGAACACAGCGCGTTCTTCGGGATGTCCGACCAGGACGTTGATATTGCCTACGATCCTACCGAGCCTGCCGACGTATTTATCTACTTCAACGGCCGCGCCCTGGGACGGGCGGCTGAGGTTGGCAAGCTTCCCTGGGGCTCGGAAGCGATGCCGGATTCAAAATCCAAAATTCAAGATGGGATGCGGAAGCAGCGCATCGCGACGGCCTCCGCGCGCGACATGATCGTGCGCCGCGAGCAGGCGGCCGGCTGGGTCCCCAGCCAGGGCGACATGACGGCGTTTCGCGAGCGGATGATTCAGAAGCGCATGATCGGCGCACAGCCCGCCGTGCCACAGGTAGCGCACGCAGCCTCAATTGAAAAGGTCCGCGCGCAATCCGAACGCAAAGCACATCCCGAAATCGGCAGCGTGGAATTCATCGCCACGGGCGGCAGGCGGGGGCAGAGGATGCCGAGCGCGGCGGAGCTGGTAAAGATGGCAATGAAGGAGGAGGGGGAATGAACGCCATTCGAGAAGAAGCGCGGCAGGCGCTGCGGTTGTACATGTCGCGAAGCCAGGCGAGCCTTTCGCAGATCGCCGGTGACATGGGCTTTGCGCATCGCACGATGATTCAGTTCGTTTCCGGCGCGCGGTTTGGCGACGGCCAGGGCGAGCCGATGGGCCGCCAGGTGATGGCATGGCTGGAGTCCAACCGGCCGCCCGCGCCCGAGCTGCCTGGGAAGCTTTACGAGACAGAGGCCACGCGGCAGATGGATGAGCTGCTCGATCACATCGCCGAGGGTGGCTGGGGAGTGCTTTACGGGCCAAGCGGCGCGCAGAAAAGCTTCCTGTTGGAATACCGCGGGGCGGAAGCGGCGCGCGATGCTGAGCCGCGCATCATCTATATCCGCTGCTCGCCCTCGGGCATGACGCCCAACGTGTTGCTCCGCCGCATCGCTGCTGGCCTGGGCGCTTCCTACGCGCAAAGCACGGATGGACTGCGCCAGCAAATCCAGTACGCGATCAGGCGGCGGCGAACGTCCGTGGGCCTGGTGATTGATGAGGCGGACGGCCTCTATCGCTGGGTCGAGACGCTGGAAACTTTGCGCGAGGTTGGGGATTTACTGCGAGCTGGACGTGGACGCCCCGGCGTGGGAATCCTGATCGCGGGGAACGAAAAGGTGATGCAGATTTTCCGCGACAGGCCAGGCGTGTACTTCGAGAAGTGGCGCGGTCGCGTGCAGCAAGACGAGCTGCGCGTGATCGGACCCTCGCTCGAAGAGGGCCGCGAGATGATGCTCGCCGAACTGGGGCCACTGACCGACAAGTTCATCGCGACCATCCTGGGGGGCTGCACGGTGAATGACCCGGTTACGGGCAATGACTACGTTACCGCGCATCGGCTGTTCAACGCGATTCGCGAAAAGGCGCGGCTGCGGAATCGAAAGCTGAACTAGCGATGAACCTGCTGTTGGCGAAAAACCCGATGGATCGAGAGCACGAAGTCGCGCGGCGGGCGATGGCGTATGAGCGCATCAACTATTCGCTGCTGCTGAAGGCGATGATCAGGAAGTATTTCTGGAATTGCCTGCCCGTTCCTCCGGTTCACTTTCGCAGCGTCGAGGAAGGGACCCTGGCGTATTTGGGCTCCTACGTCGACCGTCGCGACCGGCGCTTCTTCGGGTATCACATCGTTCTCGATGTTCGCGCTATCGCCGAAGACCTCCTCGAAAGCGGCGCCCCACTGACCGCAATCCTCGCCCACGAACTCTGTCACCTGTATCGCCAGGAGTGCGAAGGCTTGATGGGGAACCACACGAGCGGCTTTGACAACCTGTGCGAGTGCGTCCGGGACTTAAACGGCTGCCCGGTGATCGACGGAAAGGGTGCATACCTCGCACCGATTTACTGAAGGTGAACCATGACCGCTGAAACCGAGAAGCACGAAGTCCTGATCGCCAAGGACGGCTCTTGCATGATCTTCGTTGCGACGCCGCGCGAGTGCCCGATCTGCCACGTCATGCGGGGCATCCTGATTAACCGCGACGGGCGCACGCGTTGCTGGGAGTGCGATGGCAGGTACCGCGACGGCTGCGCGGCCGGCCGGATTCACAACCCTATCATCGCGGCGCGCCACGAGAGTCCGAAGCCGAGCTTCAACAGTCCCGACGAGTGGCAAGCGGCGTTGGATGAGATGGCGCGCGAGGCGGAGATTCGAGAACGGACTACGCAGGTGTCGGGGAATGGCATGGACTGCACGGCCGGGATCGACATGCTCGGGGAGTTTGACGCGGCGTAGGGGGCTTGACCATGCACAGTGCTTATGGCTTGGAACTGATGGCGCAGGCGGGGCGGGAAGCGCGCGAGTGCCAGCTCGACCAATGGGCGCGCGAGGAATTCGAGCGCACCAACCGCTTCCTGAACTCCGCGTTCTGGCTGCTGATCGACATGATGCTCGGCCTGATTGTAGCGGGGGAAGTGACCTTTGTGCGGGCGGGGATCAGGTTCTGGTAATTGCCGATTTTCGATTGACGGAGGCGGCCATGGGATTCGCGGATGACTTAGGGCGGGGAATTCCGCAGAGCGAGTACAAGCGCTTCATAGAGAAAGAGGCGAAAGAGATGTGGGAGGAGTTGGACCGCAGTACCACGCTCTCGGCGGACAAACCCTTTGACCAGTGGTCAGAGCGGGCGCAAGACAATTTGATTACCGATCTGCGCGCGGTGTGTGACGGATGCCAGCGTACGGCCATGGGGCGGCTCGATAACGCCATCAAGGCGGAGATCGACCATATCTGCAAGGGCGACAGGGTCTCGCGCGAGGAATATCTGCGCCAGATCGAGAAGAGCGCGTACATCGGCTACCAGGACGGCGTGAAGAAAGGCTACGAGATGGGGGCCGCGCAAATGCAGGCGAGGTTGGAAGTGGCGGCGTGCAAGCGCGCCGGGCAGCTCGGCATCTGGTGGTTTCTGGTGGGCGCGGCGGTGACCGCCCTCCTTTCATTTGGGCTGCGCAACTAGGGAGATGTGGCGATGGGAACGATGGGAGTTTCACAAGAGCAAAGCAGGCCGGCGGGGCAGCCGCAAGAGTATCTTTTCGCGGAGCTGGCGCCGCTTACACATGCTAAGCGCTTGAAAAGTGAAGACACCGTGGGATTGCTCTGCGATTCAGTCTCGAAGCTGTGGGCGAAGCTGGGCGACCAGGCTGCCAAGATCGAGAACTACCGCCAGCGCATCCTTTATCTGGAAAACCAGGTCGCCGAGCTGCGCAACGCGAGAGTCAGGGAACAGGGAGGAAATGGTGGCCAGACCGCGAGCTAACCCTTCCCTATACCCTGTTTGTGGAGTTGATTTATGACCGGAGAGGAACGGGAACAGTTGATCCTGCGATATTCCAAGCTGGTCTTCAAGTACGCGCAGTCGACGTTCCGCAGGGTCGGCCACAAGATGCGCTCTGCCTCGGTGGACGACTTTATCCAGGCGGGGTTTGTGGGAGTGATTGATGCCATCGATCGTTGGCACTATCCCACTGAGCCGCCTCTCGCGAACATCATTTACGGAATTCGTGGCGAGATAGGCAATTTGTGGCGCAAGGAGGCATGCGCGCGTTGGGCTAATCCAATCACCCACGTCGCGCTGGCCGAGTCCGATCATCCGGTTTTCGACCCTTCGCAGGCATACTTGGTCTCGCTTCTACTCGATCAACTGATCAGGAAATCTCGACTGTCAGTCGCCCAACATTTGGTGATCCGCGCCCTGCTCCAAGGGAAAGACATGGGGGTCATCGCAAGCGAGCGGAAGACGCGCCGCCGGTCCGCCTTTAAAGTCTATACGGCGGCGGTAAGGAGTATGCGTGAGGTCGGCGGCTGATGGGCAAACTGATCGATTTGACGGGCAGGCGCTTCGGGAACCTCACTGTCATTGGGCGCGCAGGCAATGACCATGGGGGACGTCCGGTTTGGCTTTGCTTATGCGTCTGCGGCCACGAATCGATCGTCAAGGGTCAGCATCTACGCGAGAGGATCACGATGGGCTGCGGTTGGACAGTGCATCGGGCAGAGGGAACAGGGAAGAGCGAACAGGAGAAACATGGCGCACATACATTGCCCTGATTGCGGGCATGAGTTTGATCCCATCGACGTCGTGCCCTTGGCTTTCGCTATCCTCTGCGTGAACTGCAATCAGATCACGCGGCGCGGCCCCAACGGTCACTGTCTGGCGTGCGGCAGCCATTCGATCCTATGCCTCACGGCGATTCTGGATAGGCCCACAGAGATCGTGGACGATCCCGACAATCAGGCGGACGGAGTGAAGGAATGAGCAACACCGAGGCGGTGCGGCGGCATCGGCAAAAGATGAAGGAGGAGCAGCGCTGCCAGCGGTGCTCTCGACGCGATTACCGTACCTACGCTGGCTTTTCGCTCTGCCTCGGGTGCGCCATCCGGGCACAACACACCTGCACGCACCTTTATCGGGCTAAACATCGATCGATAGGATGGAGCCGATGAACAAATCGAAAATCAACCATCGAAAATCAAAGATTCCAGATGAGCCGCTCGTAATCACCAGCTACCAGGCGCAACGGCGGAATGTCGCGCTGCACTGCCAGCGGATGACGGAGGAAGAGGCGAAGGTCCTCGATTACCTCACGCTGCACTGCCAGGGCGCAACAAACAAAGTGACTGTGGCGGTTCTGAACCAGCAGCTGTTTCCCGAGCGCCGCATGGCGCGGCGCATCCGGGAAATTGTGAAGCGGCTGCGCGGCCTGCGGTGGAAGATCGGGTCGAGTTCGAACCCGCGCGACCCCGGCCTGTTCATCATTCGGAATGTTGCCGAACTGAATAACACGGTCAAAGGCATCATGACGCACGCCATCGAAGAATTGCGGACCGTGGAGGCGTTGACCGGGCAAGGGCATTACAGCGCGGAGTTGTGCAAGCGCGTGGTGAGGCTTTAGGAATCGGGTCATTTGTTCATCGGGCCATCGGGTCATTGAAAGGCGCAAGTATGAAGCTCTGTTTCGTTTGTCGGGATGAGAGGGTCGAGGCCGACACAGTGTTTGAGGGGAAAGACGTGCATAGTTGGCACCTGTCGGATGCAGCGGTCGGCGAGAAGATGGGCATCTCCGGTGCGACGATCCGTGTGAAGCGGCTCGGCCTCGGATTACCGGCGAACGGCGCGAGGGCTCACAGAAATGGCAGCCGCCTGGTGCACAAAGTGCAGCGAAAAGCTGCAAAGATCGAGACGGCGCTGGCCGTGCCACCGGCAGTCCTGCCGGTGCAGGAAACACAGCCAGGAGTGGCTGTGCCATCCCAGGCGCGCTGCCGGGTGACGATCTGCGACATTCCCATCAATGGCGACACTCAAAACGCTCTAGTGGAAGTGATCAAAGCCGCGCTCGCTCATGCGGCGTAGCCGAAAGCCGAATTCCGATGGCTGATTGTTCTCTCTGTGACGACACGGGCTGGCGGCCGGTGATAGTGAACGGGGTGCAGCGATTTACCCGCTGCACTCACACCCTCCCAAGCCTTGATGCGCCGGCCGCCGGCCCTGGCACCTTCGCTCTCACCGCACCCAATCCCGGCTTCCGGGCAAAGCTGAGTGCGGATGAGCGGCGCATCCATGATTTGATTATTTCGCGGCGGGGCCTCGGGCAAGCGATGCGGATTCGCGAAGTGATCGACATCGTATGGCCGCAGTTGCTCGTGCCACGCACCTTCGAAGAGCAGAAAGGCTGCGAGCGCGAAGTGAAGCGGGTGATTGCCAAGCTGCGGGAGGAGGGCAGGTACCTGATTGCCGCTTCGAAAGAGAAGCCTTTCGGCTATTTCGTTCCCGAGACCCAGGGCGAGCGGCAGGAATGCCATGACCGCTTGTTCCGCGAGGGTTGGGAACTCATCAAGCTGTCGCAATTGTTTGTCCGCGACGAGGACCTGGGCAAGCGATTATGCGAGCGAGCGGTGACGCTCACCGCAGAAATGCTGAGGCTCTGAGGTGGCTGAGGCGCTCAAAGGACGGCACGCGATCCAGCGCGGGGTGATGGAAGAGAGGGAAGAACGCGGGAAGTGGCTGGTCCGCTGGAAAGACCTGAACGGCGTGCCTCACGAACGGAAGTTTGATACCAGCGATGAATCCCATGCGTTTTTCCTGGGTTTGGTGAACGCCACGCGCGAGCAACTCACCGAGCAGCGGCGGGAGTGGGACTACTGATGCGGTCCATCGACAATCGCAAATCGAAAATCGGCAATACTTCCGACCCACGGCATCAGGAGCTGATGCGCGAGATCGACTGGATGTACCGGCGCTACAACGATGGACTGCCCGCGCCGGATATGGCAAGAACGGCAAAGGCTCTGCACGCCTTCCTACAGGCGAACCCCGGGTGGAGCTTCGTGGTCATCCGCCGCGCCATCAGGAATCGGTTCTACTCGCGCGCCATCAATCTCTCCGAGCAACCGTGGGCGTGGATCAAGTTCCTGCCGCGCTACGTTGCCGACCCGCTGGACGAATGGAAAAAACCGATGCGAGGTAAAGGCAACGAGGTGCAGCGGGAGTGGGAAGAGATATTGGCCGAGGAAGGGCAACGGCCGTCAATGTTCACCACGAAGACACAGAGGCACTGAGAGATGTCGGACATTATCAAGACTATCGAGAGCTGGCGGCGAGCGCGCCGCGTGCACCAGTTTCTTGCGCATACACAGACCTGGAGTGATCCGCATTCCCCTGCGCCCGTAGCTCTGTTTGATGCCGAAGACCAGGATGTCACCGCTTACGGGTCGATGTGCCGCAACAACTCAGGCTTCTACGTCTTCCAGTTGGGCCGAGGCGAGCCGAAACGCAAACCTGTCGAGCATCTGTGGTTTGTTTTCCGGGGCAGGCTCTACGGGTCTTTTGAGATCGCACGCATTGAGCGCAATGTTGGCCAGTTCGCGGACCTGGTCACACTCTACAAGCGAGAGGATCTGGCGAAGGAATGGCACCTGCGGGATGACAACTGGGTTGCGGTCTGCCGGCCGCCATTCAAGTTCTTTCGCGGCAGGCACGTTTACTACTCAGGTTTCCAAGGCTGGCGCTATTTCGACCTTGAGCAATACCGGCACACGATAGACGCAAAGATGAACTTCTGATGAGCATGAGTCCACAGGAAAAGGCAAAGAAGCGCCGCAGGCTGCTTAACGGGCTGTTTGCCGAGTGGCCGAAGATCTCCGCCGAGCTGTCGGGCGAGCCGCTGGAAAATGAGTCGGCAAAGGATTGCGAGAAGCGGCTGCGTATCGAGTGGACGAATGAGCAGCTTCGCGAGTTCTACCGGAAGAAGGGCGGACGGTTTGCGCGGCTCGAGGGAAGGACCCTCTTTATCAAGTGCGACGACAAGATGGCTGCCTCTTGGAGTAGCCTCTACGAGCAGGAAATCCGCTTCCTGCAAAAGTGCATCTGGGAGCAGACGGGGAACGCGGCGGAGTGGCGCGCCAGGAAGATTCACGAGCTGGCGCGGGCGCTGTGCGGCGACCAGGCGGAGACCTATGTGACCACGCGGCTGATGGACCGGTTCCAGGTCGCGCTCGACGGCATGACGCCCGCACACTTCCGGGCGCTGCGCGAGGAAATTCAGTCGCAGATCGCGCGTAAGGAAATCGCGGCTGCGGGCGATGACAGCTCGGTTGACGGAGTCTATGAGCACAAGCTCGAAGAAGTCCGGACGCGCTTTACGCACGCAAAGGCTAAAGGGTGAACATGATGAGCTACTATCCCAAATGCAGCGAAAAATTTGACGATGGCAGCGGCGGACATTACGCCGGCGAGCCTTGCAAGCGGGACGGGACGTTCATCGTGACCGTTCAGGGCGTGAAGAAGCCGATGTGCAGCTACCACAAGCGCAAGGCCGAAACCAGCCGTTTTCCTGACAAGGTCCCATCGAAAGTGGAGAGAGCTGTTGGATGAGCAAAAGGAATGATATTGAGATCCCCTCGAAAGTTTGCGCTGCTTGCCGCGTAGCGGAGCCCGTCCTGGACTTTAGAGTTTATGTAGCATTGGACTCTGGCAGCCGGGGAACGGTGCGGGTGGGCCTCTGCTTCGGATGTATCGAATTTGCGCACCAAGCCCGGGTGATTCGCGCTGGTTTGAAGTATGGGGACACGGATGAAAAAGGCTGGCGATACCTCTGCCTGATGCGGCGCAACATGAGTCGCCGAAGTGACCGTCAGGCGCTGCCGGGAGGCGAGCCATGACTTGCGAAGTCTGGGTGCTGCCGCCATCGAAACGGATCCTGGTGACCGAATATCCGGGACCTCCGGTGGAGATCACCGGGTTTATCTCGGAGGCGGCGCGCGCGGCAGCGATCGCGCGCGGGTATCCCACAATTTCGGAGATCGGCTTCCCGAGCGAACTCTACCTCGGGTCGTTCGAGTTGCCGGCCGAGGGCGGCTGGGGCGAGGCGGGGCGGATCGCGCAGGCGAAAGCTGCGGAACTTGGATTCCAGGTTGAGTACGAATCGTTTGTTTTCCCTTCTGATGACGATGCAGAAGACGAGTATCAGGCTGCTCCATGCAGGATGAGATGGATTTTCAGGAAGATTGAGTCATCGGGTCATTGAATCATTGAAGGGCGGGAGGGGCTATGCCGCTGAGTGAATCGTTAGTGGACGAGGCGTGGCGGGTTCTCATGGACGATAGGTGCGTGTGCGGGGCGCGGAAGAGGCAGAGGATGTCGTTTTGCTTTCCCTGCTACTCCGTGCTGCCCGCGAAAATGAAGCGCGACCTCTACAAAACGTTCTCCGAAGGCTACGCTGAAATTTGGGACGAGGCGCGGTGTTACCTGCGCGAGCAGACGGATCGGCCGGTGAAATAGCACATGCAGGCTGCAAAATTATAAGTTCTATGCTTAGTTTTTATAATTCCCGCTGGCATGGGGATTGACAACATTCTATGAACCATTCAAATAATGAGCGCGTGAGAGAGATTCGGTTCGAGATCGCTATAACGCTCCCTGGTTCTTTGAATGAAATTGTGGACGAAATTATCAGCAAAACAATTGAACACACGGAAACGCAATTGCGGGCCGCGATGTATCTGGGAGTGACACCGGCGACGATCTCGAATCGACTAAATCATCACCGCAAAAGGCTCCGCCGCCCGGCTCACGCGACGAGCGGAGAATCAACCTCGCCTGATCAGTGAGGATTGAGGGCGGCGGTGGCTATAGCCCGCTGCTGCCCAATTGGACGAAGAGAAAAATCAGAATCCGCAAGTTACTCCCCCGAAAGGGGCGGCTGCCACCCAGGCTCAACCTGGTGCCGGCATTGGACCGGCGCCGGCAGCCGCCCCGATTGCCAATTGGCAGAAATTTGCGGCGCTACTCGGGCCAAAAACCCCCGAGAATCCCTCGGCATGTGGATATTCCACGGAGCCCGAGTACGACGCCGCGAGACTGATCCGCGCCGTGCGCGACTATCGCCTGGACGATCCGCGCGCGCTTGCCTGGTACGTCACCGGCAAGGACCCAGGCCCGGAGATGGAGAAGAGTGTATGAAGGACCCGAAGGTGATGACGGACCATGAGTGGGCGGAGGCCTTCATCGGCTGCCAGCTTCCCGACATGGGCCACCGGTTCGCCGACACGGTCCGCGTTCTGGAAGAAAAACTCGCGGCGGTCCGCGCCGAGCCCGGCGTTTGCTGCGATCCCGAAATCGGCCAATGAGGGACGCTAACCAGTGGGCGGGTTATATCGGCTTTATTGTTATCTGGTTTATGTACGCGCTGACCGTGGTCAGCAAAATTCAGAAGGAGAGTGAACATGAGAAAAGCAATTCTGGCAACAGTGCTCGCTAGCGCCATCTGGCTCGGCGCTTGTGCGGTTCCCAGTTGGGTCACGACCGTCGAAAATGACGCGGAAATAGGCGCATCGATCGCATTGAGCCTGGTGGCGGTGGTCGATCCGGCGCTGGTTCCGGTGGTTACGCTCATCAATACGGGCCTCGCCGCGATATCAGCAACAACCAAAACATTCGAGTCCTCGCCGACCGTCACTAACCTTCAGGCTATCCAGGCAGGCATAGCGGCCGTCCAAGCCAACCTGGCACAACTCGAATCCGCCGCACAAGTCAAGAACGCCGCGACGGGCGATAAAATCACGGCCATCGTGCAAGTCGTCGCTGGGGTGGTTGCGGAGATTGCGGCCCAGGTACCGGCGTCCGCTGCTGCCGCGAGCTTGACCGGATCATCGACGACCCTCAAGCCTCATGGCGCCGCGTATTTCAAGCACCAGTTCAACAAAATTGTAAAGGGCGACGGGCGGTTCAGGCCGCTGAGATAGGACAGCCCGGCTTACGAGGTGGACCCATGGAGTATTACGTCGATGCGCACACGGGAAGTGACATGAACGATGGGAGAACTGAATCCACTCCCTTTCGGCACTTCCCGGGAATGGTGGAAGCCCGTGGGCTCGCCGCTACCGTAACGGTCTTCCGCGCGAAAGTAGTGGTCCTCGAAAGCAGGAGGAAGCCGAAAAAGGCTGGCCAAGCTGAGAGTCAAGGCTTGAAGTAAAGGAGAGCAGCATGAAGAAGATTTTAGCGCTTTTGCTTTTCGCCCTCCTGCCCATCGCGATAGGCGGGCAGGAGCAGGGCAAGGTCAGGGCAACGGCCACAGCCCACGGCGTCACTCTGGTCTGGACGGCGTCGACCTCGACCTACACGGGGCTTGGGTACAACGTCTATCGCGGCTCGGCTTCCGGCGCGGAAGCGGCCACACCGGTTAACTCCGCGCTGCTCACCGCCGCGTGCACGGGCACGAGCTGCACCTACACGGATTCAAACGTCACGGCGCAATCCAGCTACTACTACACAGTCGCTGCGTGCGTTGCCTCGACGTGTTCAGCCATGTCCAATGAGGCGAGCGCCACGGTCCCTTTAGCGGGGGGGGACATCAATGCCCCGAGTGGCTTGAGTGGTTCTGCGCATTGATGTCTCGTGTGGGAGACCTTTTCTGATGGTCGACCTGGCGACGCTCGAAGCGGATTTGAAAGCAGTGACAAGTGGCGAGTGACAAAGGAGGCAACATGCAGAAATATATTTTGAGTTTAATTCCGATCATAGTTGCGGCGGCAGTTGCGGTTGCTCCGCAGGTGCAGGGCGCGCTTGGTCATCACCCCGTGGCGTCTGTGATAGTGGGGGCGGCATACGCTATCCTCGCGCACTGGGCTCCTAGCCCAGCGCAGAGCTAGGTAGCCGCTTACTGGGGGGAATGATGATGACGGGCCAGTTATGGAACATCCTGACGAAAGGGATTGACGAGATCGTGGTGCTCGGTCTGGCTCTCCTCGTAATCTTGAGGCTCGGGACCCTCGCTATCGATAAGTATTTCGAGTACCTCAAATCGATCACGCCCTTCCAGGAGCGCCTGGTGATTGCAGTCGAGCAGGTGGCAGGCGTGGCGGAACGCTTCGAGCAGAAAATCACCCGCGAGCAGCAACTGATCTCAACTAGCATTCGGGCCTTGTGGGATGAGTGGGAAGCTCAAAAGTTAGCCGATTCCAAGGGCCGCAAGCGCGAGGAGGCGGCATGAGCGACGAGATGATGAGACTGCACCACAATCAGCAGCGCATGAAGATTTTGCGCGCGCTGCTGAAACATCCCGCGGGCGGCGTAGGTCAGGAAATTCTTTTCGAGGATCTCTTTGACGCGCTGGACCTGATGCACGCGAGCATGGTTCCCGACCAGCTCGATTTCCATCTGCGTGTCATGGAGGACTGGAACTGGGTGGAGCTGCGGCGCGGCAACACGGAGAGAAGAGCGAACGCCATCCTGGGGATCACGCTCACTGCGGCGGGCCTCGACCGGATCGATATCGGCAAGATGCCGGATTTAGCTGAGACGCAGGGACTGAAGCGGCGAGAAAAATAAATGGGCACGGCCTCCCGCAAAACGTGGCTGGAAAAGCAGACCGACCAGGTCCAGGTGGACGTTCTAGCCTGGGACGAAGAGGGGAAGACCCTGGAGGAGATGCGCCGGGGCTTGGAAGTCAAGCACCGGATTGTGGTGCCCAACAGCACGCTGGGCAACGCGCTCAAGATTTACCACGACACCCAGGACCTGCGCTGGGCGAGCGAATGGGGCGCGGATCTCGAAAAGCTGATCGAGGAGAACCCCCACATCCAGGCGGCCAAGCTGGCCAAGGGTTTCCTGACGCAGAAGATGGCCAGCGCCTCGTTTCGCGGCGCGCCCATGGAAGCCGCTGACGTGGTGGCTTACGCGCAAAACGAGCGCCGGCTGGACCTGGAAGAGCGCAGGATGAAGGCGCTGGAGAGGCGTAACGAGCTGCAAAAGGAAAAGAACGAATTGGAACGCAGCCGCGTGGAAATGCAGATCGCCAAGTTTAAGCAGGACGTGAAAGAAGCGACGGATGAAGCAGCAAAGCAAATCCAAAACGGCAAGTCCCTCACGGTTGACGACATCAACCACATCCGTGAGCGTGTCTTCGGACTGCCGCCCAAAGCTGCCGCCAACGATTCCTCTCTATCCCTACCAAGCACGCTGGGTCGAGGATAAGGCACCGTTCAAGGGGGCAGTTAAAAGCGCGCGCACCGGTTTCACCTTTGGTTGCGCGGTGGACGATGCGCTGAACTGTTTAGAAATGCCGGGTTCGACCTGGTTGTACACCAGCGCTGGCGATGACCAGGTGATCGAGTACTTCGAGAAGGGTATCGGGACGGTCAAGGACGCGATGCAGTTCACCGCCCAGCTCTATAAAGAGCCCTTCGCCGATGAGTTGGGCAGGACCGATCTTATTCAGCATCGGTGTGACTTCGCGAACGGCTCTCGCATTATCGGGCGTCCCTGCAATCCCCGCACGGCGCGTGGCTTCCCCGGCAACGCCACCTTTGACGAATTCGCCCACGTCGAACTTTCACACCAGATTTTCGCCGCTGTCGCGCGCGGCCTGGCTCGCGGCGGCAGGCTGCGCATGCTCTCAACTCCGAACGGCGAACAGGGCAAGTTTTACGATCTCGCCAAGGCTGTAGGATTTGCCGAAGGCGTGGAGCCGCCCATCAATCCTCTGCGAGATGGCGACTGGAGCTGGCACTGGCTAGACATCCATAAGGCCGTCGCGCAGGGATGCCCGATCAGTGTGGATCGCATGCGGCAGTTGTTTAAGGGCGATGACGACGCCTTTAACCAGGAATTTCTCTGCATCTTCCTGAAGGCCATGGGTGCGTGGCTAACGCTCGACCTGGTGGCGAACGCCGAGGATGCAGCGTGCGACGGCGTGGTGGTCAGCGACTACCGCGAGTTCAATATGCAGGCGGTACTCGACCGCTGCACGGGCGGCAGGCTATCGCTCGGAATCGACTTCGGGCGATCGGGCGACCGCACCTGCGCGTGGCTGCGTGAGGATGTGGGTGACGTCGCGTGGTGCCGGCTGGTTTTGTACTTGCATAACATGCCGTTCTTCATTCCCGAGGCGGAATTGGGGGCCGGGCACTTCGATCAGGAGCACGCGCTGATGCCGCTGGTCAAATTGGCGGACCGGACGGCGCTCGACTCCACCGGCCTCGGGATTCCGCTTTACGAAAAATTCAACGCCAATTATCCCGGCCACGTCATGGGCGTGAACTTTGCCGGCAGCATCAAGCGCATGGAGCAGGGCGACGCCACCGCCCGGGTGCGCAGCGGCCTGGCGGATACCGTGGCCATCAAGATCGCCATGGCCACCGGCATGAAGCGGCGGTACGAGCAGCATAAGAACCGCATTCCGCACGATGCGCAAGTGCGCGGCGAGCTGATGGCCATCAAGCGCGAGCAAACGTCGACCGCGGTCACATTCGACGCCCCGCGCATCGAGGTGGACAGCCCCGCTGGCGGTGGCAGCAAGAAAAAAGCGTGGTCTCACGCTGAAGCCTTTTGGTCGCAAGCCATGGCCGATTTAGCGGCGGAAGGGCCGCAGGCATCGCTCGCGGACGGCTACATGGCAGGCGTGCCGAGGTCGCACGAGTTCAGCCTGGAGCGCGTGGCTGTGGAATTCTGACGATGGCTTGGACGGACAAAATCCGGAAGTTTTTCGGCGCGACTACGAATGGCAACGCCTTGATGCCTCCCGATCGGGCGGGGAATCCCGATATGGTTGAGCGCGGGTTTGTCGGCCCCACCCATATGCCCAAGGTTGTGGTCGAGCCCGCCAAGCAAGGCGTGGGGCCGGGCGGCGTGATCCAGCGGCCAAGCCAGGCGGAGAAGCAGCAGGCGCGCGAAAACGTTGATGTGGACCAGGCGGCACAAGGTCTCTCCGGCACGGCCAATCTCGCGGGCTTTGTCGAGGACATCGGTGAGTACGACCCCAAGATGCGCGGCCTTCAGGCGATCCAGCGCTACGACAAGATGCGCCGGACCGATGCCGCAGTCTATGCCGCGGAATCCGCTCGCCGGCTGCCCATCCTGGCGGCAGACTGGGACATCCAGCCGGGCGCTGACGACCCGATATCGAAAGAGGCGGCAGTCCTCGCTAAGGAAAACTTGATGGGGGGGCTCGAGACGGACACGGCTTCCGGCGAAAAGCACACGCAGACCTTCGAGAATATCCTGCGCAATGCCCTGCTCTGCGACCCTTACGGATGCTCGGCGCATGAGGATCTGTGGGCCATCGATGCCGACAAGAGCCAGATTCGTTTGCGGCGCCTCGCTCCGCGCCTGGCCCGGACGTTTTACCAATTTGTAACCGAGCCGGATGGGGAAACACTCTACCAGTTAATACAGTTCGGCTATCGCGGACAGATGGTGGAGATCGTTCCGGTGGATGCGTGGAAGCTCTGTTATTTCGCGATGAACTCCGAGGGCGCGAACTTCTACGGCTGGTCGAATAACCGCACCGCCTACCTACCGTGGTACTTCAAGCAGCAGCTCATGCGGGTTGACGCGATTGGCGCGGAGCGCAACCGCCTGGCCGTGCCGGTGATCAAGCAAGGTCCCAATGCCAGCCCCGCGGATGTAGCGGAGAGCTGGCAGTGGGCCGAGAACCTGACCGCTAACGAGCGCACCGGACTCTCCCTTCCCTACCAGTGGGAATTTACTTTACAGGGCATCGAGGGCCGCGCGATCGATCTGACCAACTCGATTCGGTTTTACGACGAGCAAATCTTTGTGGCGACCATGACGGATTTCATGTCGCTGGGCAAAACAGCTTCGGGATCGCGCGCCCTGGGTGACGTGAAGCTCGATTTCTTTTTGCTCGCCGAGGAAGCCTTGGCGCGGTTCATCGCGAAGGCCATTGAGTCCACAACCGTGCGGCGGCTGGTGGATCACAACTTCCGGTTTCAGTCAGGCCGCACATTCGCTTATCCCAAGGTGATTTGCCAGAACATTCCGGCCATCAACTGGCTTGACGCCCTCAGTGTGGTGAAGGACCTCGCGAGCGCCAACGTCGGGATGCTCGAAACCACCGAGGACCGCGACAACTACATTGCCCGGAAGCTGGGGCTTCCACCGATCGATGGCACTCCGCGACCGAAGTATGCACCCATTGTACGCCGCATTCAAGAGATGGAGCAAGGCGCCGAGACGATTCCCGACGAGGATGCACCCAAGGGGGGAACGAAAACACCGGACAATGGTGTGTCGCAGGGGAAGAAGAATTCACCACAGAGCACGCAAAAGCCGCAGAAACAAACCATGGCGGAGGGGCCGTCACGCGAGCTGAAGGCGGTCGAGAAGAAGCACGATTTCCAGGGCCACGTCGATCGCGCCGACACCACGGCACGCCAGGTCAAGCGGGTGCTGAAGGCGGGCATGCCCGGCTATGTGAAGGCGCTGGCTTCTGACGCGGCGCGGCGTGAGGTGGCTGATATTCGCAATGCCAGTGCCGTCGTTCCCCACGCCATGCAGTCCCGCTTGGAAAAGGTTTTGAGCGTCGCCCACAAGTATGGGCATGAACAGGTGTACGCCGAGCGGCGCAAGGCCACGGGGCGGCCAAAGAACGTGCCGGTTCAAAACTCAAAAGTCCAGATGACTGAGGCAAAAGCCACCAAGAAACCGGTCAGCTTCACTGCTCAAGCCACGATCAGCGATTGGGAAAACGAGCTGACCAAGCGGGTGTTCGCGCGCACGCTCGATTACATGCGCGATGGCGTCGAGGGCAGCGACCTGGTGGACAAAGTAGCGAGCGACATCAGCGATGCGAGCGATGGCTGGCTCTCCCGCCTGGCGGACGAAGCGGGGCGCGGGGCGGTGGCTGGTGGACGCGATAATGCCTTCCGCGAACTGGGGCAGGAGATCGCGAGCTATGTGCGCAGCGAGGTGATGGACCGCAACACCTGCGAGAACTGTGAAAAGGGCGATGGCACCGAATGGCCAAGCTACGACGATATCGACTGGCAGCCGGGCGACGATTGCGACGGCGGCGATGCCTGCCGCGGGCAGATCATCCCGGTGTTTGAAGACGAAGGCGCGGTAATTCTGGAGTAAAGGAGAAAACGATGAAACTGGAAACTGGAAACTGGAAATTAAGAGCACGGGCGGTCCTGCTGCTTGCTCTGTTCTACTTGCTCCCCACTCTCTTGTTCGGCACGGCAGCTTCTGTGTCGCCGACGTCGCTCACGTTTGGTGCGGGCATTCTGGCGGCTTCAGAGCCCACGCAGACGATCACCTTGACGGCCGCGTCGACGTCCTCGATGACTTCGATCGTGGTTACACCGACTACCAATAGCAGCGACTTGACCGAGTTCACCGATTCCACGAGCCCGGCCACCAATTGTGGCGGGACACTGACGGCCAGCTCCACCTGCACCATCACCGTGACGTTCACGCCCGGCGCGCTCGGCACGCGCACCGGGGCGATTACCGTCACTTCCTCACAAGGGACTTTTGTGGTGACCCTCACCGGCACGGGCGGGACGTTTACCCAGGCACAACCCTCCGAGATCTACACGCAGCCTCTGCCGGCCGCCGGGCATGCATCGATCTCCGCAACGACGATGGTGACGCCCGCGGTGAATACCACCTATCACTTCAGCTCGTACCTCACTGAGACCGTAGTGGGATCGGGGGGGACCTGCTCGGCGGCGGGAGAGGCTACCATGCAGGTAAGTGTTATTTTCCAGGATCCCAACGCGGCGTCCGCGCAGACCGTCAATCTCGGTCTCTACACCGTAGGCAGCGGGCCGGGGACCCTGGGCATGGTGCCATACACCAGCGGCCCGACAGGATTGACCTTCGTGGCGGCCGCCGGAACGGCCGTGCAGTATTCGACAACCTATAGCAATGGCAACTGCACTACACAGCCGACCATGCAATTTTATCCGGTCCTGGAAGCGTTCTGACGCAGGGCCGGGCTTGAGCCCGGCGTTGGCCGGCCTAAAGGCCGGCGCTACATGAGGCAAACATGGCGATTCGATATTTAGTCCCGGAAGGGCAGCATCTGCCGGTGAGCGGCGAGGATGGCAAGCTCGACCCACGTCTACTCGGTGCCGCCCATGCAGCGCTGTTCAAGAACTCCCGCGGGAACCCCTACGGCGGGCCGGACAAAGAGGGGGCCAAAGCAAGGCTTCGCAAGCTTTACGAAGAGGCGGGGATCGAATGGCCCAAGGACACGGCCAGTGAAACCCCGCGCCTGGTCTTTACGCTTTCCGATTTTGCCCTGGGCATCGACGGCTCGCAGCCGCGATTGCCGATTGCGATCACCGGCCATTGGGTCAAGCAAACGGCGGAGGGGAAGCAGGAGATTACCGTCACGCTCGCCGACATGTGCAGCATGATCAAAAATTTCGCCAAGAAAGCGAACGGCGAAATCAATGTGGACTACGATCACAAAAGCGAGACGGGCGCCGAGATCGCTGATCCCATTCCCAGCGCCGGCCGAGTTACGGCGCTGATGGAGCCTGAAAAGTTCACGGACTCGCAGGGCGTCGAGCGCTGGATTATGTGGGGCGCCTACGAACCCACCGACCGCGCGCGGCAGTTCATCGCCGCCAAGGAATATCGCTATACCAGTCCGGCCTTCGGGCCGGGCATCGACCCGCAGACGGGAAAGCCTCAGGGGGTTACGCTCTCGACGGTGGCCCTCACTAACCGCCCGGTGATTCTGCAAATGCCCGAGGTGCAGTTGAGCGAGCCCGGGTTCGAGCTTATGGAAGCGCAAATGGTGCACGTCGATCGAAACATCTCCGGCCATGCCGGCGAAAAAGGAGAAGGAAACATGAACACGCTTAAGATCGCGAAGCAGGCCGATGGCGAAAACGCCGGTAAGCACCTGGTGTTTGACGGCGACAGCGTCGTCGGCCACATTCCGGAAGAGCAACTCAAAGCCCACGCGAAAGAGCATCTGGGCATGGACATGGCCCCGGAGGAAGCCTGCCACGCTGCCGAGGCAAAGGGCCGTACAACCCTGCTGGCCGAAATTGGCGCGGCGGGCAAAGCGCCTGCCGAGATCAAAACCCTGATCGAGCGCGGCACGGTTACCGAATCCGCCCTGCTGGCGGAAACGGTGAATGACAAGGGCAAGATCGACACGGTGAAGCTTGACGAGCTGGTGGACTCGGGCAAAGTGAAGCCTAGCGCAACCCGGCGCGCCCTGGCCGCCGAAGGCCGCGTGGCGGAAGCGTTCAAAGCGGGTAAGATTCACCCCGTGGCCTTACAGCAAGCGGCCAAGCTTTGCCTCTCTGATGAGACTGCCTTCAAGGCGTTTATCGAGGACGGCAAGCCGGTGGTTGATCTCACCTCGCAAGGCGTCGTTCGCCCGGCCGAGGAAGGCGATAAGCCCGCTACCAAGGCGCTGAGCGAGACGATCGCGAAGCGTATGAAGGACATGAACGAAACCCGCGATGTGGCGGAGCTGAACGTAGTCCGCACCGACGAGGGACTGAAGCTGTGGAACGCCGCCATGGCGGAGGGTTGGGAAAAGGTCGAGACGCACAGGTAGCAAGGCCGGGATACGGGATACGGGACACGGGGTTCGGAAAAAACTGAGCCCCGAAACCCGAGCCCCGAAACCCGAATCTCAAGTCCCGAGGAAGGAGAAATGCGATGCCATTTGAAGACGATCGTGGCTATACCTATGAAGGCACCGTCCAGGTGGGCCAGTTCAGCGTGGTCAAGGCTGAATCGAGCACCTACAAGGACGGCTTTGTGCTTACCGGTGCCCAGGGCGATCAGCCCCTGGGAGTGATCCAGGATGGAATTGTTCCGCACGGGTCCGATGTCTACGCGAAGGGCGTGTACACGGGCATCAGCAACACAGCCTGGCCTGCCAACTCGATGCCCGCCTCGCCGGCCGGGCAGAAGCGCACCGTGCGGGTGCGCGGGCGCAGCCAGATGATCGCCGCCGGCGCCGTGGCGCGGGGCGACCGGCTGATCTCGGCGAATAATCTTGGCCAGGTGGCGAGCGTCGTCACACTCAACCTCGCCGGGGGAACCGCCATCTGGGTGGTCGCTATCGCCGATACGGCGTGCTCGAATCAGGGCGATGTGGTCTATGGCGACGTCAACCCCCACAAGGAAACGGTGTAGCGGCAGTGGGTCGTGGCTAGTGATTAACGGCTAGACACAATCCTTCCGCGTGCCCGGCAGCGCGCGGTGAACAAAAGGCCCCGCGAGGCGTTTCGATGCCGGCATAAACGAGGCGCGGGGCGTAGGGCCGAAGAGCCTTCGGCCTTGTCCGAGCGCTGCTCGGCCCTACCAGTTCCGAGGTCCCATGGATAAGCAAATTGTCCACGTTGATGCGCTCGATACGCGCATCAGCGTGGCCTATCAAAACCGGATGTTTGTCGCCGACCAGGTCTTTCCCATTGTCGGCACGGACAGCCTCTCCAATAAATTCGCGAAATACTCGAAGCAGGCATTTCGCGCGGTCATTGACTCACTCGATTCGGGCGGCTATCCCCGGTCGTACAACCTGAGCATGGAGCCCTATGGCTATTTCGACGCCAAGGGCCACGGCGTGGAATCCCCTCTGAAAGACGCTGTGCGTAATAACGCGGACAACCCGGCTGAGGTCGATATCCAGTACCGCAACTTCGTGCAGGGCCTGATCGCGCTGGCGCGGGAGCTGGAAGTTATCAACCTCATCACCACCAGCAACATCACCCAGAACACCACGCTCACCACGACTAACCAGTGGTCGTACATGAGCAGCGGGGCGAGCACGGCGGACCCCATTGCCGCCATCCTGGCGCAAATCGAAACCATCCAGCAAGCGATCGGGGTGGGCTCCGAGCGCATGCGGCTGCTACTGCCCCGGCCGGTGTATCGCGCCATTCGCACCAACACCATCGCGCGCGACTACATCAAATACACCCAAAACCTGCTCGACAAGCCGATCAGCCCGCAGAACCTGGCGTCGGCGCTCGACATCGAGAAGGTGATCGTGGTCGATAACATCGGCCTGACCAGCCCGGAAGGCGAGACCGACGCCCTGGCTTACAACTGGCCAAGCGCGCCGGGCGCGTCGATCGCGCTCCTCTACTACTGCACGGGAGCCCCGGCGCCCCTCACGCCGAACTTCGGCTACATCTTCCGGCCCAAGTCCGAGTACTTCCCGTTGCGGACGGTCCGCGACGAGCACGGCCGGCTGACCATTTTTATTTCCGAGGAATACCGTGACACGGTGATGGTCGAACCGAACGCGGCATTTCTGTGGGTCAACCCGATCTAGGAAAGGCGGAAACTGGAAATTCGAAGTTCGGGTTTCCAGTTTCCGGAGTTTCAAATTTCGATTTTCGAGGAGGCAACGTGGCGGACAAAGAGACGAAAAAAGCCCCGGAAACAGCGCCGGTGGAAAAGGTCGCGGTCGAAGTGTTGCATCCCATTGCCCATGGCGCGAAATTATTTGGGCGCGGTATCCATCATCTCGAAGAGGACGTCGCGGGAATCTTTGTGGGGCTCAAAGACCCGGTTTCGAAGAAACCCATCGCCCAATATCCGAAGGAAAAGGAAGCGGCTTTGGGGACAGTTGAAGACGCTCCGGGAGCGAAGAAATAATGGGTTACTGCCAAATCACCGACGTGACCAACGCTTTCCCGAGCTTCCAGCGTAACGCTCCGGGGTCGATCCAGGATATCCAGATCCAGGCCTGGATCGATCAATACGGGGCGGAAATCCGCGCCCTCCTGATGAAGCGGGGATTCGACCCTTTGAACCCTCCGGGAGGGGTCAGTTTGACTCCCGATCAGGCGAACTGGCTGACCCTGCGCAATGCCGATGTGGTGATCGGTGAACTCGGCCGTGCGCTGGAAGGGAATGTGACGCTTCAGCCCGGGGAAATCTCGACGGTGGCCGGCCGGAGGAAAAACTACGAGAAGGTCATGGCCGATGTCTCGAAAGGCGAATACGACGCCTTCTTCGGGGTGCCATCCCGCTTATGGGGTTCGATCGGCGGGGCGGAGACGGACAAGAGCACGCCAGGCCAGCGCGGCGAGAATCGCGCCTTCGGGCGCAACCAGGAATTTTGATGGGTTTGAACTTCCAATTCGGACTGCACTGGGAGTATGGAAGAAAGAGGGGCAGCTTCAGCCTCTTCCATCGCGAATTTGTGGAGAAGATCGGCAACTGGAAGCCGGCCTTTGCCGAGATCGCTGGGGACGTGCTGGAGCCCTACGTGATCGGCGGATTCCAGAGCGAGGGTAAATCCGAGGGCGTAACGTGGAAAGAGCTGGCGCGCTCCACCATCAAAGCGCGCGGATCGGCGCATCCCATTCTCCAGGTCAGCGGCCATCTGATGGAATCGTTTCAAAAGGGCGGCCGAGACCATCGCGAGGAGATCAAGCCTCGCAAGCTGGTGTGGGGCTCAGACGTTCCCTACGCGCTTTTCCACGAATTTGGCACGGGCGGCAAAGTGAATTTCAAAGCCGCCGGGGCGCGCAAGGTGATTGCGCGAACCAAGGAAGCGGCGAAACGCCTGGCGGATTCGCAAGCGGCCGAGGGGGGCCTCGTGCCTCGCCCGATGTTTGTCTACAACCGCTTTTTAGCCAATGAGATTACCAGCAAGATGCTCGGCTACGGGGCGCTGATCGCGCGGCAGGTCGGCTTCGGTGTGACGAGCAGCCGGGGCTTGAAGGGCATTCTGCCGGAAGAGGCCCGCAGTATCGGCCAGAAGCTCCTGCAAATCCGCAGTGAAGGGTTGGTCGGATGAGCTGGCAATCCAAATACGCGGCGCAGTTCACCAAGCCCCTGAAGTACTCGCTCTTCGCGATCATCTATCGCGACATGGCAGCGGCGCTCGCGAGCGTCAACGCCAGCGCCAACTATCCCAACATCGTCACCTTCCATCGCGCCGCCAAGACGCTTGAGCAGTTTCCCGCCTTGCTGCTCACCACGGAGCGCCAGCAGAATGCCCGCGAGCGTGAGTTGACGCGCCCTTATGCCGCCAACTTCTACCTTTCGATCGCTGTGGCCCATCAGGATCCGGAAACCTGTGCGGACATGCTGGAAGACTACGTGCTCGCGATCGACCGGGTTTTGTATTCGGCGTGGGAGCTGACGACGAGCGATTTTTATTCGGTGCTGCCCCTGCCGCCCATGGGCGGCTTAGCGGCCGGCTCATCCGCTCCGGGCCTGCCGATTGCCGGATCGCTCGATAGTTTGGAAGTGGAAGACGTCGCCTACGACGAGGTTCGCCGCCTGGCGCGGGGCGGATTTGGACGCGCGGCCGTCATGAGTGTTGTGGCGGAGATGGAAGAAAATTAAGGAGGCAATATGGCACTCGGAACTCCAACCCCGACCCTGATCCACCAAGGACCCGGCTGGCTCTACTTGAACGTGTGCGCCCCGGCCACCGGCAAGCGGCACGTCATTGGTGCGGACGGAACCCCCACCGAGCCCTCATGGACGACCGATCTTGCCGTGACGGCCGGCACGATGATTCTGGATAGCAACACGGCGCCGAACGTGTGGGAGTGCACCACGGCGGGCACAACCGGCACGCCTGCACCTACCTGGGGAGCGACGCCGACACTGGGCACAACAATCACCGATGGGACGGTGGTTTGGACCTGCGTGGCACTGGCTCCTACCTATCTCTTTGCCGGGGCGCTCGAAGGTGTTACCGATCTCGACATCGGGGCGAAGGTGGAAGAGACGATGGCCGACCAGGAGACGCTGCCTATCGATGCCGTGATGACCGGTGAGGTTGATTCGATTGCCGTCACGCTAAAGGAATCGGACTGCGCGAAGCTTCAGCTCCTGATTCCGCATGGGACGTACGCCACGGGCACGGACACGACGCTCCCCACGGGAGCGCAGGCGTATGAGGAAATCGCCTTTGGCGGCCTGAAGCCCGTCCCCAAGTTCGGGGTGCTGCTGATCTCGAAGCGCAAGGATCAGACCTCCAAATTCGTGGTCTCCCAGATCTATCGCGCCTACCAGAAGGAAACGGTCAAACTGCCCTTCCAGCGCGGGAAAGAGACGACGTACAAAATTACCTTCCAGGCTATCGCGGATCTGAACCGCCCGGTGGGAGATCGCGGCGGGAAGGTTTACCGCCAGACGTAATTGCGCGTAGGGGCGGCCCTCGTGGCCGCCCGGCTGGCTGCCCAGCGAAAGGGCAGGCACAAGGCCTGCCCCTACGCTGATCGCGGGCGTGGCTGGCAGCGTGGCGCCGCACGGGCCGCTTAAAGCGAGAGTCTAATGAGCGAGAAGCAGTGGGAACCTGAATGGCCGAAATCTGAGGCCGCGCCCGATGGCAAGCGGGATTGGGCGCAGATTGTTCGGGACTATCGGCGCCGGGCGGCTGAGGCGGAAAATTACGAGGACGCCAAGGAGGTCGCTTTGCCTTCTGGCCTCCCCATGATGATTCGCCGGCCGCTGGCGCGCGCTTTCGCGGTCGAGATGGCCGCGATCCCGCAGACCCTGGCCGCCCGGATCAGCCCGGAGCCATCGGCCGGGGCCGTAGACCGGGACCGCGTCACGGCGGACGCGCTGGCGATCTGGCGGGTGCTGCAAAAAGCGGTCATAGCGCCGAAGCTGACGTTCACGCCGTCTGCCGCAGACGAACTCGATCCGCGGCTGCTGCTCGAACCCGACCGCCAGTTCCTGAACGCCTACATTCGAGGTGAGGTTGACGCGGATGGCGCCAACCTCGATCGATTTCATCCAGAACGAACACGATCTGCTGATTCTGGCGGAGGCGGCGGCGCTGTTTCATTGCCGGCCGTCCGAGATGCTGCGCGGGCGGGTTGAGGATTTTCAGCTCGACCTCACCTGCGCGCAGCAAATCTGGAAGGCGCGCGGTGGGGCGAGTGAGGACGGGAATGTTATCGAGTGGTGACCCTGGCCTGCTCTTCCAGCAATTTGCGAATGGCTTTTAGTTCTGACGCGATGGTCCACAGTTTGAGTGGAGCGGAAAGATAGGCGATGGCAACAGCAACGATGACGGCGGCGACGACGAGGTGCATGGCGGTCCTCCTGCTGCCCCCATTCTACTCCTCCGAGAGGCGTTCGTAAAATGCCTTCCGACGTGCTCGGCCTGATTTTTGATATTGCGGCTGATCCCACCAAAGCCGAAAAAGCCATGGCGGAACTCGATGCCGCCAGTGTCGCAGAGTCGGGCAATATTTCGAGTACCTGGTCATCGGCAATGACCGCCATGACCGGCCCCACCGGCATCGCGCTGGGCGCGATTGTGGGCCTGGGTGGCGGCATGCTGGAAATGGCGAACAAAGCCGCCGAGGCCGGCAATGAAGTCTTCGAGGCATCGGAAAAAACCGGGATCGCGGCGGATAAAATCTCCGCCATTAAAGCCCTTGCTAAGGAAACGGGCGGCTCGTTTGACACCCTCACCGTAGCCCTCTCGCGGGCAGGCGTGAACATGCAAAACGCGCTAATGGAGCCGAGCGCGATTACCGCCAAAGTCCTCGCGCAAGTGATGGGCGGCGCGCAGAACCTCGCGAATCTTGGCCTGAAGCCGATGGATGAGCGGATTCAGATCGTCCTTCAGCACATCTTTGCGCTGAATGATGTGGGAAAGCGAAACCAGGCGTTGAATGCCCTGATGGGACGCGGATGGCAGCAGAATGTGGAAGTGCTGGAGCTGCTCGCCCGCCAGGGCTACGGCCCCGCCATCGAGCAAGCGAAAAAGTTCGGCATCTATTTCGACGAGAACGCGGCCAAGCAAGCGCATGCCTACGTCATCGAGATGCACCGGCTTGAGGGTGAATTATCCGGGTTGGGCCTCAAGATCGGCAGCGTGGTGGTCCCGGCGCTCGCCCAGTGGATGGCCGAGCTGCACACGGTCAACTATGAAGTAAAACTCCTGGAAATCGGCTTGGAGGCACAGGCCCTTTCGCTCATCAACGTGGGCGGGATTTTCGATAAGCAGCTTGACCGCTTGGCGCAGCGCGCGACGGACCTGGTGGCGCAAGAGCATCAGGCCATGGAAGCCTATAAAGCGGAAATCACCGCGATGGGCGAGGCCGCCAAGAGCGTTCCGGGAGGCATTGCCGAAGCGCTTGCCGGTCGGCATCGCGGCGCCAAAGGCGGAGCAGGCGGCCCCTTTCTTGACTACGAGAAAAATCTGAAGCAGTTCGTGGTCACGATTGATGGCATGACCAAAAGCTTAGACGTCGATGTGCAGAGCGTGCGCCTCTGGGAAAGCTCAATGGATGCGGCTATCGATGCGATCCCTCTCGCTACTAGTAATCTCGCCATCCTCGATTCGCAGATGGCAAAGAGCTCCCAAGCCGCCGTACAGCAGGCCAGCGCCTTACAGGCGGCGGCGAAAGCTATGGAGTCTGACACGGCCGCCTCGGCCGAAGGACTCGCCAAAAGCTTGGCGGGCCTAGTGGCCGGGCGCAGGGCGCAAGCGGGCGTGGAAGCAGTCTGGGAAACCGCGCGAGGAATCGCTTGCCTGGCGGAAGGGGCATGGCCCCCTAATCCCGCCGCCATTATCGCCGCCGGGCTGCACTTCGAAGCGGCGGCGGAATACGCTCTGATGGCTGGGTCAGGTGGCCACCGGGGAAGCGCCAGGGCAGCCGGGGCGGCCGCATCCGGTGCTGGCTCCAGCGCAAGCGCCCAGGGCGTCGAGCGCGTGGGCGGTGGCAGTTCGGGCGGGGGCAGCGGCCGGGATAGCGGCCAGACGATCGTGCAGATCCAGGGGCGCCTCTCCGCGAATGGAGCGCAGCAAATGGCCGCGTGGCTTGGCATGGGCAGCGCGGTCGGGCTCTACAAATTGAATTCGCAAGGGTCGAGCGGCGTGAACGCGCCGCTCTATTGAGCAAAAATGAGCTTCTCACTTCTCACCGGCGGCGCAACGGGCAAGATCGTGTATCCCTCGGCGGCCTTGGGCTTGCCCTCTCCAACCGCTTTTAGTTTCGCTTACCCAGCCCGCCAGTTTCCCGCCTTCAGCATGAAGCGCTACGGCAAAGACACGCTGTCGGGTGCGGGCAAGCAGCAGTCGATGACGCAGTTTGTGGATATCCAGTTTGCGTTTGAGGTGCCGTGGGTGCCGTCTGCTGATGCGGTTGCCTGGTTTAACTTTTGCCTCTCCGCCATCCAGCGCACGCCATTCGATTTTTATCCGGACTCGACCCAAGCGGGCTTCGTGACGTGCATCCTGATGAACGATGCGGCCGACCTGCTCTACCAGGGGCCCGGGCGCTACAAGTTGCAATCGCTTAAGTTGCGGCAATTTATTTAGGGGTGTGAGATGAACAAGAGATTAAGGGATAGGCGGCTTTCACTTTTGCCTTTTGCCTTGCTCTTTTCTTCCACTCTCTTCGCCCAGGTAACGACCACGGTCACGGGAAGTTTGAGTAACCCCGATGGCTCGCTTCCGAGCGGATTCCTCTCCATCGTTCCCACGGTCGCCTTCACGAGTGCTGATGGACACAACGTGATGCCCGGGCCCCCGATCCATGTAACCATCAGCGCTGGCCAGTTTTCGGTGGGGCTGATTCCCAACGCGGGCTCAGCCACCGCGTCATGCACGCCTCCCAACGTCTGTGACTATTACCAGGTCAGCTTCAATCTGACGTCTACGACGGGAAGCTCCTATTCGACCCAGATTTGGGAGGTGCCGGCGACCGGCCCGGTGGCCTATCAGACGATTGTGCAAGTCTCGCCTCCGTCAGTCAATTTCCAATTCCCATTATCCCAGGTGACGCCGCCCGCCGGCTGCGTGGGATTCACGAATTGGTCGGGAACGGGATGGACTTGCAGCACGCCGAGCGGCGCGGGAACCTGGTCAAACGAGGAAGTTCCGGGCGGACAGATCAACAGCAGCAATGAAACGTACAGCCTGGCTTACAGTCCGATCGCGGGCAGCCTGCGTTTAGTACTGAACGGGCTTACGCTCCATTCCGGAGCAGGGAACGATTTTACGCTGAGCGGCAGCACGATCACTTTTCTCTATCCGCCAACCACGGGGAGCAATTTGATCTGCTGGTATCTCCACTAAGGAGGATGCAATGCAATTCAGAGATGTGCATGGGAATAGGATGTACGGCGCATGGCGGGCCGGCTGGCAGATTCCCCGGCGTTTGGTTCTGGCGCTGGCGCTGGCCATCGGACTTTTGAGCGTCGCGGCCGTAACCCAGATCGACCTCACAACACAGGTAAAGAACATCCTGCCGGTGGCGAACGGTGGAACGAATGCCGGGACGTTTTCCGCTCACAACTGGTTTGGGAATAATAGCGGCTCGACGGGGGCGCCATCCGCAAGCGCCATAGGCGCAGCGGACCTCGTGGGCCAGTACGTGGCGGGGGCGGGCACGGCGCAAGCACAGACAGCTACGCTCTCTCCGGCGGTTCCGGCGCTGGCTGCTGGCCTCAGCGTATTTTGGAAGCCTAACGCGGCAAACAGCGGCGCCGGGCCTACGCTGGCCGTCAACGGATTGACAGCAACCACGATCGTGAAGATCGGGGGGGCGTCGCTCGCCGCAAACGACCTGACGACCACCGCGATCGCCTGGGCGATTTACGATGGAACGAATTTCGAGCTGCAAAATCCCCAGACCGCTTCCGGCGGCTCTGGCACCGTCTCGAATTGCAGCGTGGCGAATTCTGTCGGTTATTTTTCCGCCACGGGCACAACAGTAAGCTGCATCAGCGAAGCGGCCTTGAGTCAGTATCTCTACGGGGCAGCGGGGGGGAGCGCGCAAGCGCAAACCTTGACGCTTGCGCCGGCGCTGGCATCTCTTGCCACGGGCATCAAGGTTTGGTTTAAGCCGTATGCCGCGAACACAGCAGCCGCTCCGACGCTGGCGATAAACAGCACGGCCGCCACGGCCATTACCAAGTGCGGCGCGACGGCGCTGGTGGCGAACGACCTATCTGCCACAGCGCTCGCAGAGGTGATTTACGATGGCACGGAATACCAATTACTGAACCCGCAGGCTGTGCCCTGCGGCGCGATGTCGAGTGGCGGGGCAACCGGGAATTTTGCCGACAACACCACACCCACCGGCACCTGCCCGACCACCAACCTGACGCTCGCGCATGCACCGAATCCCGCTGCGAGTTTGAACTTGTTTGACAACGGCCAGCTTCTGACCGCAGGTGGAGCGGATTATACGCTCGCCAGCTCGACCATCACCCTGGTGAATTCCTGTCCGAGCGGAAGCGTGTTTATTGCCAGCTATCGATACTAGGGGGGCCTATGAATCACAAACGATTTGTGGCGCTCCTGGTTGTCTGCTTGGGGCTGTTCGCACTTGGGGCGACCACCCTGATCGACCTGACCAGCCAGGTAAAGAACGTGCTCCCCACAGCCAATGGTGGCACGGGGCAGAATTCCACGGCCACATTTCCGACGAGCGGCGTCATCGCTGGGCAATATACGGCAGTCTCGTTTTCCGCGACGCCGACATTTACGGCATCGAGCGACACCGTAAATTCCTGGTCGATCACTCTGACCGGGAATGTAACCAGTTCGACTCTGGCGTCTTCCGCAGCGGGGCAGTATCTCGCGTTCAAGATTTGTCAGGATTCCACCGGCTCGTGGACCTTCGCCTGGCCCACGGGGTTCAGCGCAGCCACAACCATTTTCCCGACTGCTTCCACTTGCACGCAGCAGGCGTTCTTTTGGGACGGCTCTAACGCACAGCCTTTAGGCCCCGCGCAGGTGAGTGGATCAAGCCTAAGCGCCCTTTGGTATGGCCCCACAGGAACGGCGCCCGGTACTCCCCCTTCCGGATATATCGCAGCGTGGTTCGATTCCACCGACAACGCCCTGAAGGTGAAAAATTCCAGTGGGACGGTTTCGGCGGCAGTTGTCCCTGGAAGTTGCACCAACCAAGTTTTGACAGCGATTTCAGACAATGCAGCGCCAACATGCACTGCACTTACGTTGGCCTCAGCCTATTTTGCCAACGAGGGCACGACGACGACCGTTTATCACGGCAACGCTTCGGGGAACGGTTCCTTCGGGTCAGTCGTCTTGACTACCGATGTGAGTGGCGTTCTCCCTGTGGCGAACGGTGGAAGCCCAGCGGTGGCAGACACCACGGTGACGGTCAGCTCGGGGACGCAAGGCGCGAATAGTTGCTCCAGCGCCAGCACCGTAACGATGACGGGCTTGACGACTTCGATGGTCGCCCTCGTGGGATACAGTGCAAGCCCATCCGCACTCACGGGCTGGGGCTCGACGGGGGGAATGGTGTTTCAGGCTTGGCCTTCCGCCTCCAACACGCTCAGTTGGATCGTCTGCAATCAGACCGCGACCAGCATTACTTACTCCGCGATCACCTTCAATGTGGGTGCGAGATGAGCATTTTTCTTAACTTGATGCTTTGGCTTGCGGCTGCTTCGCACGGCGGCTGGCAGAATCCCGGGCCGTCCGTCACGGGAGCGACGGCCGCGACTGGCAGCGCGGTTCCTACATACGTGCAGGCCAATGGATCAGCCAGCTTGGGTTCTACCGGCGCGGCCTTTGGCAGTAGCGTGACGCACGGCGACGCCGTTTATGCATGGCTCTTTGACGGTAGTAACGCAAGCGATACCATCGCGTTTACTGATACGATGGGAAACACATGGAACGTCCTCACGTCCGGCGGCATGGCGTCGTCAGGATACACGGTCAATGCGGCGACTGACGGTGACGCGATGGCACTTGGCTGTGCTGTCGTGACGGCGGCTACGGGTGCGGACACCGTGAAATTTACGGTGAACGGCTCCGGAAGCGTCGGTGCAGCCGTCGTAATTTATGAGGCTTCCAGCGCCACCTGTACGCTCGATGCCACAACCTCTCCGTCCGGAGGTTTTACGACGTCCGACACGAGTTTCACGAGCCCGGTAACCAGCGGCAGCATTACCACGACTACGAACAACGACCTGATGCTGATGCTTGCGGGTAACGTACATAACCGAGCCGGCCCCCCAAATTCCCTTCAGATGAGCGTGAGCAGCCCATTCAGCAACGTAGCGTGTGAAACATACAATCCAAGCAATGCCTTCACTTGCACTCCGGGGAGCAGTGCGGATGGTGTCAATATAGGCATGACAATGCGGGTGCTTGCGACCGCAGGCGCGAGCTCCGGCTCGATTTCCGTGACGAATCCAGGGGCTGCAATGGAATACGGGGTAGTCTACGTGGCCTTTAAACCGTAGGGAAGAAGACTGGCAAATGGGAAAACTCCTAGTCTTGCTTTGGCTCGTAATCTCAGTGCCATGTTGGGCGACCTGGGGGACGCCGACGATTTCCTCCGGGACCTGCTCGACGGGCTCATCGTGCACCGTGACGGTTACCTCTACGGGCTCGGGCCACTTGCTCTACGGAGTGATTCAAACAGCCACACAAAGCATCACGATTACGGGCATGTCCGGCGGCTCGACGGGGGCCTTCAACTCGGGACCCCAGGCTTGGTATCACCCCGGAGGGCAGGGCGGGGACGCAAACGTGCAGCTCTCCGCCAGTAACTCTACCGTGGGGTCTATCGATGCTGCCTACGTCTTGTCGAGCACGTCCGGTTCAACGACCGTGACCTTCACTCTTTCGGCCTCTGCGACGTCTCCCAAAGCATGGATCTATGAGGTGAGCTATTCCAATGGCCCGGTTCAGATTGAAGTTCCTTTCGCCTTCAGCCAGACTGGAGGTGTCGCTCCAACCATCATGGGGGCGAACGATTTCATCATTCAGGCCATCAATCCCAGTTCTGCGGTGACCTCGATAAACCAAGGTTATACGATTTCCGGGGACACCGCCTATCTTGCCAACAGTACAAATGGCAATTCTCCAACTTGGTCAGCCGCGCCTTCAAGCGCCGTGGTCAACGTGGCGGCATTCATGGAATTCGACAATCCGCCGGGTTTAGGGCCACAGTGGATTGTTTTCCAGCGTGCTGGGAGCGGCAACTCCGACTTGGCATGCTTCAATGCCAGCAACATCAGGGTAGGCAGGAATCTCGGCCTGCTCATTGCCTCCCAGCAGGCAACGCAAACATGCGCCAGCATTGATCTGTCTCCGGCTGCTTACAGCTATACTTCCGGTTACGTCGCAATGCGCAGTTTCAACTTCAGCGGCAGCGGAACTATTGAATTCTACGGCAAGTTCGGTGGAGGCGGCTCCACGGGCATGTGGCCTGCGGTATGGCTGTACGATTCGTCTTGCCAGCCTTCCGACCCCACGGGAACTGATAACAACTGCAACGCGGCCGTGGTCGGTGGCGACAATGAGATCGATATGACGGAGATTCTCGGTACTCCGACTTCGATCAATCAGGAAATCCACGTTGCCGGAGGCCACAATGACGGGTGCACGGCGACCGTAACCGATGCCACTCAAAACTTTCATGATTACAAGCTGGTCTGGGTGTCGGGCACGTCGCTGACCTGGTATGTGGATGGAGCGCAGACCTGCTCGATTGTCGAATCCTACGTCCCCGCTGGCAGCCTTTACGTGAAGATCGATATGTACATGGGCCAGGTCGCAGGCACGATCAACAACTCTAGTCTGCCTTGGACAACGCAAATCAATTGGCTGACCGTGACGCAGAGCGGCAGCGTGATTTTCAGTGACTATTTTCCGTTGGGAGGCAGCGTTCGAAGCGGAGCATTCTCAGGAGCGACAAACTGATCGGCATTGGAAAGCAGAAATTGACGGCCCTTTTCCAGTTTCTAATTTCCAGTTTCTAATCTCATGATCAGCGCAACCTCCAACTGGCAAACCGCAGCGGCCGTCTACCAGGCGAGCGCGAGCGCGCAGCAGCCGATCCTGCTCCTGACGATCGGCAAGGCGAGCCTGAGCGACTCCGGCGGCTATCCACGGATCCTCGCGAGCGCCGATGTCTCCGGACTTCTTTCGAACTCTTATCCCTGGGTCCTGATCGATCCCGTCGAGCTTGCGCAGTCGGTCAACGATCTCGAAGGATCCTCGAACCTTTCCGATGTCTCGGTACCCTGTCTCGATGGCGATCTGTTGCCTGCCAACGCCCACGCCATCACCGGGGACATTGCGGGCGGCTACTCTTTTCCGGGTAAAACGGCGATCCTGTGGCTCGGCTTTGCGGGCCTGGCGCTTGCGGATTTCTGCCAAATCGCCACCATGATCGTCGATCATACCGACTACGAAGAAGATGGCAACGTCCTGACCTTCAGCCTTCGTGACAATGCTCTATTCCTCAATGGTTTCTGTTTTATCACCGCACAGAATGGCGCCCTGACGGGCTCGAACAATCCCTGCATCGTGCGGGCGCGGCCGTTCGACGCGGGCGCTGGGCTCGTCGTGACCGCTCTCGAAGACGCGGGCTTCCCGTCGTCGCTCATCAGCCTCACTTCGCTCGCCTATCTCGACCAGAATATCTACTTCGATCTCAACATGCAGTTTGAGGTGAGCTATCCACCCGTCGCGAAGAACTGGGTCGAGAATGAGATCATGAAGGCGCTGGGGTGCGTGTGGTACTGGAATGCCCTGGGCCAGTTTTCCGCTTACAGCCTGCTCCCGGCCGTGCCTCCCACTCCCGCGCTGACGCTTGGACAGGATGACATCGATGTGCAGACCTTTCCGTCGCCCATCGAAAGCCAGATGTATACGAGCGCCTTCACCTACCGCATGGATTGCGATTCACAGGGGCAAAATGCCGGGACCATTTTCGCGGACGTGTATCCGCCGGCTGAGGCGCTTTATGGTTTCGCTCAGGCGCGGGCGATTCAATCGCGGGGCGTACGCAGCGCGCTGGGCGGCATGCGCCTGGCGCACCTGATGGCCAACATGATTTTCCGGCGCTATGGACTGAAGCCGTTGACGCTCAAGCCCCGGGGCTTTGCACCCTGCTTGCGCCTGGAGGTGGGAGACAAGCTGCTCATCACGCATCCGCAAATTCCGAATGGCAAGTTCCCCGCCGCGCTGCGCGATGCGGGCTCAAACCTCGGCGTGACGGGCACGCTCTGGGAAGTCATTGGCACGCGCAAGCAGTTGGCGGGCGCGACGGTCGATATCGATCTTCTGCACGTCTCTTGGCAGCTCGCGACGAACTCCTGGGAAATCGCGCCGGACGCGACCCCGGCCTATACGAGCGCCAGCAGTCTTCAGAAATCGACTTATTTTTTCGTGTGTGGGTCGAACAACAAGTACTCGAACGGCGATCCCGCGCACACGCTCTGGTAGGGAATTATATAGCCCGCTCCCTTAGGGGAGAGAAAGCAGGAAAACATGCATTACGCAAACGGACGTGAAGCAAAAAATGGCGACAGGGTGGTCTTGTTCGGCTACGGCGGCCCTGTGATCGGGATTCTCTATGATGCAAGCCCGGGAAATGACTACTGCAACGGCAAAATCGCGGTGACGAAGCCCAGTGATCCATGCCCCAATCTGAAGGAGTGTCTGCATTTGGATGACGTGCTGGCCCTGATGCCGGCTCAGACAGGTCCCTTGGCAGCTACGCATCCCGATCTGGGGAAGAGAATCGCGCTGGTGCCCGACGGCTCAAAGAGAGAAACGAACTAGTTGCTTCCAGTTTCCAGTTTCGAGTTTCCTCTATGCCTCTGACACTCGTCGAACCTCCGGGCTTTTCTGACGTCCCTGAGACGCTGATCACCGCGAATCAGAGCGTGGCGTCGGGCTTCATCATGTCCGCCATCAAGGACAATTGCGCGGCGGGCTGCGTGATGCCGGAGTTCGACCAGGGCACCTACACGCATGGCCAGACGGTGCGGCCCTTCGTTTCCCCGGTTGACCAATATAACTATCCCCAGGAGGAAGTCTTTTACATCTGGGAAACCGTCAACACGACGAATCAGGGCAACGGCGTGCCCTCGGCATCGGGTGGCCTGCTGTGGTTGCGGCACTACGTCGCGCAGGAATCGGGCCTGGTGAACTGCGAGACCTATTATTACGTGCCGGGCGGCGCCGGCGCGCCTACGAATGACGGCGTGCTGCTGGTAACCACGGTGGGCATACGCGGCCGCCAGCTTCGCAAAATGACCGCGACGGTGGCGGGCTCGCTTACGAGCGGCACTTTTATCCTGGGCGAGCGCATCATCCAGACGTCGACCAACGCCACGGCTTACGTGGATCCCGGCTCGGCGCTGCCAGGCGGCGGCAATCCCCTGAGCGTGCTCGCCGCGGTGATGGGCACGCCTGACGCCACGCACACCTGGACCGGGCAATCGAGTGGCGCGGTTTATACGCCCACGGCCGTTCCCACGCCGATCGCGCCCAAATATACCGATCTCCCAGCCTCGGATTTTGCCGAGAACGCGCCTCTCGCCCAGACCATCCTGCGCCAACTCAATGCCAACGCCAAGCTCTCGACTGTTCGTACGGAAGTGTTTTTGCTGAATCCCTCCGGAGCGGGCGCGTGGCGGCCGGGGATGACGGTGACCGAGGGGCAGCTCGTGCAGCCTACCGGCCGTTGGGCGAATGGGTGCTGGTACGTTGCCGCGAATGCCGGCGAGACGGGCCTGATCGAGCCGGGCCCGTGGCCCTCCACGCCCAACAATGCGAGCCAGGTCGAGGATGGCTCGGTGATTTGGAACATCGCCGGCGCGGGCTTTACTTACGGTCAGCAGGTTCCCCTGCCGGTTTCGCCGTTCGATGGGTATGAGTACTCGGCGGCGGAAATCTATGCTGTAATGCCCTTCTTTTACACTACGCTTGCTTATCCCGTTCAGAAAGGAGTCAACATCGTCTGGACGTCCGGGCAGGGCGATATTCGCGCGCTCTCAAAGAACATCACGGCCACCGCGCCGAACAGCGTCTCGCAACTGCCTAACGGCACACAGCCGGCCGATGAAACCGGAGCGACGGTCTACACCAATTGGAACTTCACTTCCACACCCCCTGCCGAGGCCCAGGAGCCCGCCCTGGCCGCGCCCGGCACTCCCACCAGGGGATGCGGCTACGTGTACAACGCGGTCTGGTTTTCCGATGCGCCCTACGCCGACGGCGCCTTATTTGTGGCCGTCTTCGCATCCCGCGCTCTCGGCGGCACAATGGCTTCACCGGGTGGCGCACAGTTCGTGGACTTTAACACAGACAATGTTTTGAGCGGAGTCACCCTGCCGCAAGCCACGATACAAAACATCAATGAAAATGCCAAATTCGGCATTCTGCGGCCAGAAATTTCCATGCAATTCACCGTCGGGCCGGACACCACGGTGCCATGCCCGGCGAGCGCGTGGGACTCTTACGACTATTCGCAGGCGGAGTGCCAGTACGTCTTCTGGTGGACCAACACCGGCGCGGCGGCGGGCGATTTGCGCGATTTCTCCGTCCAGGTGAACCCGCAAAATGGCCTGGTGTGCACGCGGACGGATTACTATCGCACGGGTCCTGGTTTTTCCTGGGCACTGGTTTTGGTGCTTCCCATCCTGGCGGCGGCCGGCGGTTCAACCTCGATCGCAACGGCCATGTACGGCTACCCCGGCTCCCCGGTTTACTCGAACATGCCGAGTGGCGGCCCGTGGGGCGTGCCCACCGTCAATGTGGCCGTGATCCAGTCGCGCCAGCATGAAACCGAGTTACAGGCAGCCGAGCTTCTGATCTCGAACGTGAATCCCGCGCCGCCCGGATCCGGCAACTTGATCCCCAACGGCAATTTTCAGCTTCAGCGCGTGGCCGGCGGTGCGGCCGTCGCGATCGCCGGCATGGCGCTCGATTGGTATGTGCGCCAGCAGCAGGGCACGGTAGTCTTTAGCGAGGAAGCGGGCATCGTGCCGGGCAGCAATTTTGCACAGGGCGTGGGCTGCCAAGTTTCCGGCACGACGCTCAGCGGCCGCTCGACCAATGCCGTCAATCGCGGCAGTTTCGTCTCGACCATCATCCCCATCTGGTCCGCGGGCACGTACGCTTTTCAGTTCGTCGCCAAGGCCAGCCCGCGGGTAATCGATTACGGCTTCTATTGCCGCATCCATTTGCTCGATGAGAACCTCGCGAACGACACGGCCTTCGAGCTCCTCTGGACTACCCAGCCGAACAACATGACGGAGCCACCGGGCACAAACTTGAGCGACAATCCTGGATCCTCACTCACCACCACGCTCCAGAGCTTTGGGCCTTATAATTTCCAGATTCCGGCCTCTGGCGCGACCAACGTGCAAACCGGCATGGGCCAGTCCGTGCTCTTCAGCTACCCGGCCATGACGGCGGTTACTCTTGATTTCGTCCCATGCTTCCTTTACGTGGAGATTGATCTCTGGAGCCCCGTTGATAGCGGCTATTCGGGCGGCAACTGGACGGGCAACGACGACGTGATGTTCGCGATCGTCGATAACGTCTCGCTGCAAAACGTCTCGCAGATCGGCGTTCAGACGTTTCTTGGGGCGTGGAATGCCACGACGACTTACGTGGCGGGCAATGAGGTCACCTACAGCGGCGACTATTGGACCTGCGTCACCGCGAATCTAAACTCGATCCCCTCCCTGTCCAACAGCAACTGGCAACTGGTGGGCAGCGGCTCGCAGTTCGAAGGCGCCTGGAGTTCTTCCACGGCCTACATCATCGGGCAGGAAGTGATCTACAACGGCGCCCTGTATCTCTGCCTGACCGCCAACACCAATGAAGAGCCCGACACCAGCCCAACCTACTGGCAAAAAGAAGGCGGAGGCTTGACCTGGCTAGGCGCATGGTCGAGCTCGACCGCCTACGTGATCGGCCAGATGGTGAGCTATACAAACTCCGTCTGGCTTTGCGTCGCCGGGAACACGAACTCGGCGCCGGCGCTTGGGAATTCGAACTGGCAGATCATTGGCTCGCAGTCGGAATTCACGGGCGCCTGGTCATCCAGCACCGCTTACGTGGTGGGGCAGGAAGTCAGCTATAACGGCTCGATTTACCTTTGTCTGGTGGGCAACACCAACGTCACGCCCACGTCGAGCGCTACCGATTGGCAGAATATCACCGGGATTTCCTACGCAGGGCCATGGTCGTCATCCACGGCATACATCGAAGGGCAGTCGGTCAGCTACAACGGCAACGTCTACTTGTGCCTGGTGGCCAACACCAACGTCACCCCGGCGTCCAGCCCCACCGATTGGTTGGTGATGGGGCCCGCGAATGCCTCCTACCTGCCCGGCTCGCAGATTTTTGTCGGGGCATGGAATGCGACGACAGGCTATGTGAACGGCAATGAGGTCACCTACGGCGGGAACTTCTGGGTCTGCGTAGGGTCCAACATCAACAGCCAGCCATCGGCCACGAATTCCAACTGGCAGCTCGTCGGTCCCACCAGCGCCAGCGTGCAATCACAAAACAACGTGCTGATCGGGGCCTGGTCGCCAACCTTCTATTATGACCCTGGAAACGAGGTCACCTACGGCGGCAATTACTACTCGTGCCTTGTGCAGAACTCGAACGAGGAGCCGGATACAAGCCCGTCATACTGGCAGCTTGTCGGCCCCGTCACTGTGCCCTCCAGCAACCCGATCGGGCCGTGGAACGCTGGCACTGCGTACAACGTGGGCGATGAGGTTACCTACACGTCGAGCGCCAGCGGCGCGGGTAGCGTCACCGCGAGCCCGGCCAGTGCGGCTTCGGTGCATCGCGCCGGGCTGACGCAGAATACCTGGAGCAATCCTGTAAACGCGGAGGGGACTTCCGCTTGGGCCACAGCCACGCTCTACGGCAGCAGCAATAGCGTCAACCAATCGGACTTCCTCGAACTCACGAATTTCACCGGTTTAAGCGCTATTCCCGCGGGCGCGGCGATCACTGGCATCAAGGCCACGCTGAAGAATCAGCAGACAGGTGGCACGAGCGCGGTTTATTTCGACACGATCACACTGTTGGGGCTGACCGGGACGCCGGGCAATCGCGCCCCGGCGTATCCGACCGGCGCTTGGCCCGGCACTGCGACGCCCCAGAGCTACGGGTCCTCCACGGACCTCTGGAACCTCGCGACAGCTCTTTTGTCACAGCTCCAAGCCTCTGGCTTTGGCGTGATGCTTGGCTGCCAGTGCACGCAGCTTCCGGGCAATGGCGCGACCATCCAACTGAACAGCGTGCAGGTCACGGTTTATTACGTTACCAGCGGCGCAAGCGCCGCCAATTATTACAAGTGCGTCGTCGCCAACACCGGCGAGGAGCCGGACATCAGTCCCGCTTACTGGCAGCTTGTCGGTCCGGTCACTTCCGACGCCATCGTAAGCGGCCAGGATACGATCATCCCCGCGCAGAATGCGGGCTCGGCGCTGAGTCTTGGAAACGCGAATTTCCTTTCGGGCACGACGGGCTGGATCCCCGGGAATGGGGCGTCTCTTTCCGTCTCTTCTCTCTCGCCGATTACTAACGGGAAATCACTGGATGTGATCGGGTCCGCTCTTTATGCCTGCGCGATCCATGCCCTGAAGTTCAAGGCGAATCCGGGTGATTCTTTTTTTGCTTCGGCTTATCTCTTGAGTGATGGCACGTTTGCCGCGGGCCTCGCCATCAATTTTTACGATGGGGCCGGGAACCAACTGGCATCAGTCTATTCGACACCGACGACGTCGACCTCCTGGGCGCAATACACGGTTTCAGCCACGGCGCCGGCCAACACCGCTTATCTAATGTTCTATCCTTGTGTCCGCTACGATTCAGGTGGTGGGGCGCACGGCGCCGACGTAGCGCAGCCGCACCTGGCGCGCGTGGCTTTGATCGACAATGAGATCACGCCTGTGGGTAGCAGCTATGCACTGCCGGGTGCAAGTTCGCTTGTCAATGGGGTGCCGTATACGCTGCAAGGGGCCTGGAGCGCCCTGACGCACTACTTGCAGGGGCAGCATGTTACTAATCTAGGCAACGTCTGGCTGGCCCTTCAGAATTCGACCAACGTGGCGCCCGGTTCAAACAGCTCGATTTGGCAACTGCTAGGTCCTGCAAGTCTCGACAATGTTGCGGATGGCTCGACTTATGCTCGGCCGCTCGGCAGTGCCCTCACTTCGGGCCAGGTGGATCTCTCAAAAAGCGGCGTCATCGGGAAGACGCTGGCCAACGTGGCCGACGGTGGCGGCCGGTATGGGGTCGTCAACGCCGGCAGTCTGAACGGTGTGGCGTCGATTGATGGAAATAATCGCGCCCTGATTGACTTCACGCAGGCGGGCCACATTGGGAAGACACTGGCCAACCTACCCGATGGTACAGGCCGCTATGCGGTTACAAATGCAGGCAGCTTGAACGGGGTGCTTTCGGTGGACGGCCAGAATCGCCCACTGATTAACTTCGCTTCTGCCCACGTCAATGAGAATCTTTACTACGTCGCCGACTCGACGGGCTACCGTTACGCAGTGCCGGCCGGTGGCACCGCCCCCCCCACCGGCTCTATTTTGAACAACGCTGTGACCTCTGCGAGCAATTTGGTGCTCAAAAATGTCACGCAAAGCACTATAACTTCGGGGACGCCGATCAGTTCAACCTCTGCCACTGCACTGCCTAACAGCGTGACCGTGACCACCAAGGGCAACAATGTCGAGGTACACGTAGAGTTTTCGCTCTCAAGCTCGGCGGCGCCCAACAACGTCACATTTTACCTGTACCGCGACGGCAGCTCGATTCATCAATGGCCGACGGTCACAGTCAGCGCCACGTCGGCGTACGTGGGAGTGTCGTGGACCTTCCTCGATGCGCCTACCGCTGCTAGCCACACCTATGAAGTTTATGCGTTGGGCTCGGCATCGGGAGGAGCCCCGAGCGCGGGTTTGATTCAGGTTATTGAATTAGGCTAGGAGGAGACAGTGATCATCTTATCGACACCCATTACCCTGCCGGCGCCATGCAACGAGGTTCTCGCAAATGCGACTGTGGGCAACGCGCGAATTGACAACCTAAATCAGAAAATCACTCTGGAGTTCGTCGCCTGCAACGGCACGAATGGGAATGTGGCGCCATCGCGTAATTTGCCGGGCTATACGCTGGTGGTTTATCTCGCGACCGGTGCAACCTACTTCAAGGGCAGTTTGACGGGGTGGGTGCAGGGCGCAGACCTCGCGAATTTGGTTTCAGCAGTCGTAGCGTTCACGCGGGCGAGTGAGGCTTTGGCCCTTGGACTGAATCTTTATCCGCCTGGTCCTAACGCCATCGCTCCGCCGGCGATCGCCGCGCAAGCTGCCTCATCGACAGTGACGGTGCCGCCAAATGCGGTGACCATTCCACCATCGGCGGCGGCTGTGCCAGGAACAGCGCCGGTCCAGATATTTCCTGGTGTCATTGAATAGCTCCGGCGCGCGTTTGATGGGTTTGGTTTTTTAGGAGGTTTTCACTACGTCTTGGATGGCTGGACCGGCTGGCTGATGTGCTGCTGATTAAGGAGACGGCGCGCGGCTTGCCGGTTTGGTGTCTCTACCCATACCACTGCGCTTTATCCCCCTCTGCCGTACCGCGCCCTTCCTCTACAGTATCGCGCCGCGTCGCTTGTTAGTACCGCGCCGCGCACAACCAGGCTGGCAATCAGCGCTTGATCTGACCGTGCGGAGCGCGTAGCATTCCGGGCAGGAGAAGGATGGCGCCGGGGTTCCCAGGTCGATGGGCTCCGCGAAAGGCCTGATCATAGGGGAAAGTTCATGGGAGGGTGAGAGTATGGCCACGAAAACTGGCAGGAGACAATTCTTGCAGCGCAGTATTCACGGGGGGCTGGGTGCAACCATCGCCTTGTCCGGGCTCGCATCCCCGCGGAAGATGGCGGCTGCGAGCGACAAAGTGGTTATCGGTTTCATCGGAGTGGGCGGCCGGGGGAGCTTTTTACTCAGCGTGTTTCTCCAAAGGCCGGACGTTGAAATTGCCTACATCTGTGATGTCGCTCGCGAACGGCGCGAAGCGGCCGTGAAGATGGTCGAGGCCGCCACCGGCCGGCCCCCCAAGGCCGTGGAGGATCTGCGGCAGGTCTTGAACGATCCGCATGTGGATGGCGTCGTGGTGGCCACTCCGGACCACTGGCATGCACTGGCGACGGTAATGGCGTGTAAGGCAGGTAAGGACGTTTACGTGGAAAAACCCGCGACGCAAAGCGTTTGGGAAGGCCGGAAAGCCGTGGAAGCCGCCCGCAAGTACAAGCGCGTCGTGCAAGTGGGGATGCAGAATCGCAGTAGTTCGTACGGCGCCACCGCGCGCGAACATATCCGCGCCGGCAAACTCGGCGATATTCACCTGGTGAGGGTCTACAACATGTTCAGCCGGGAGCGGCTCCAGAAAGGGCCGGATACCCCCACGCCCGACGGCCTGAATTGGGATATGTGGTTGGGGCCAGCACCCCAGCGTCCTTTTAACACCGCCTTCCGCAGAAACTGGTATTACTTCTGGGATTTTGGTAGCGGCTTCTTTGATGACGCGGTCCACCAATTTGATTTCGCCCGCATGGTTATCGATAAGGGATTTCCAAATTCGGTGCACCACGCAGGAGGGAATCTCTCGTTTAAGGATGATGCGCAACCTCCTGACACGACGATTGCGACGTATCAGTACGATGATTCGCTGACTATCGTTTTGGAGCAGACCTGGTGGACTCCCTATATGAAAAAAACCGCGGAGTCCATTAGAGAGAATCCCACCGCATATCCCGATTTTTATCCGTTTAATGGAATGAAGGTCGAAATCTTTGGCACCAAGGGGATGATGATCCTCGGACGGCATGGGGCCGGATGGGAATTGTTTGACCAGAATGGCCAGAAAATCGAACAGGAAAAACAGACTCATTCAAAAATGCAAGCCGCGCATATCGGGAACTACATAGAATGCATTCGTACCAGGAAGAGGCCCAACGCGGACATCGAGCAGGGCCACATTTCAGCAAGTTGCGGCCATGTGGCAAACATTTCCTACCGGTTGGGAAATCGCAAACTCCATTTCGATCCGGCGACGGAAACCTTCGTCAACGATGAGGAAGCCAACCGCTACCTCAAGCGCACGTATCGTGAGCCTTGGGTGATTCGCGAGCAGGTGTAGGAGCGCAAATAAGGGATAGATTCACGAACCCGCGCCGTGGCGGGTGAAATCAGCAGAACAGGTACTTGCGCCAGCGCTCGTCGGAGCGGCCCAGCATGCGCATGATCTGCCGGCTGGTATGGAGGGTGAAGGGACGTGGCGGGCGCAGAAGCCGCAGCCCGGCTTCCTCCGGAAGCCGATCCCCTTTAAGGTTATTGCAGCGATGGCAACAGGCAACCAGGTTGTCCCAATCAGTGTGGCCTCCGCGTGAGCGCGGGATGACGTGATCCAGCGTGAGCTCGTGGGCAGGCGTCACGTGCCCGCAGAACTGGCAGGTGTAGCGGTCACGCATGAGGACGTTCTTCCGGGAGAGGGCGCGAGTCTGGTAGGGAATGCGCCGGAACTCCACCAGGCGGATCACCGAGGGCACGCGGATAGCAAGCTGGGAGGAGTGAATGAACAGTCCGTCTTCTTCTTCGGTGGTGGCCACACCTTTGAGGACGAGTACTATGGCCCGGCGCACGGCGGTGACATTGATGGGTTCGTACGTGGCGTTCAGCACCAGTACGGGCTCGTGCAGGAGTAGTTGGTGGCCTTCCTCCGACATAGGGTCTCGCCCGAGAGAGCAGTCCGTGCCCGCTCCTTATCTCATTATGTCTAGTCCCGGCCAAGTCCGTCAACAGGGATGTCGCCCGCAGCGGACGCGATGTCAGGAAATTGTGGTGTAGCGCGAGCCAGGGTCAGGCCGATGACGCACGCCGCGCCGGCCCGTTTCAGGGCCCGGGCACAGGCGGAAAGCGTCGCGCCAGTGGTCATCACATCGTCGATGAGCACGACGGTGCGCTCGCGGACTTGTTCGGGCTCGCCTGCCTCAAATGCCCCACGCAGGTTCTCTTGCCGCGCGGCTAAGCTCAGCCCCGTTTGCGGAGGAGTGGCGCGCCTTCGATGCAAACCGCCCCTCTCGATCCGCAGCTCTCGCTTCTCTTTCCGCAACGAGCGAACCAGCCCTGCGGCCAGCAGCTCCGCCTGATTGAATCCCCGCTCGCGGCGGCGCGAAGGGTGCAACGGCACAGGGACAATCACCGGCGAGTCGTGATCGCGCAACTCCGGAAGCGAATTCCAGGTGCCCGCCAGCAATTCACCCAGGCGCTTGCCCAGGCGTTCCCGGCGGCCGAATTTCATGTGCAAGATGACGCGACGAAGATTGCCCGAGTAAATTCCGAAACTGCGAGCCTTCTCGAAGGCCGGCAAACTCTCCCGGCAAGCGCCGCACTGGGGCGTCGTCGACTCTTGCGCAAGAGGTGATATGAAGGGTAAACCGCAACTCGTACAGGAAGGGCCGGTCCAGGGCTGCAGGCTCGCCCAACACGCCCCGCAGATGCGCAGAACCCCGGCGCTGGAGAGTTCCTGGCCACAAAGCGAGCAGTCCGTTGGAAAGGCTACGGCGAGAACGCTGTCGAGCAACTCGCGAAGGAGGGACGTCCGGCGAGAGTGGGGGTCGTCAAGCAGGGAGAAGACGTACCTCGCAAGGGGAGAATCCGGGGGATACTAAAGCAGGCCTTGATCTTGCTTTTCCTGACATTCGATGCAATGGCGAGCCCAGGGCACGGCTTCCAGGCGTTTTTGCTGAACTTCTTCCCCGCACGCCACGCATTGACCGTAGGTGCCGTCTTTCATGCGCTCCAGCGCCTCGTTCACGAACTGGAGCACACGGCGATTCTCATCGCTTTGGTGAAAGAGGAATTCCTTGGTATAAGAGTTCGCCGCCTTGTCGGCAATATCCTGCGTGGCCTCCTCATCAGCCTCGCGTCCATCTTGTTCCGACTTGGTCACCAGGCGGAGCAACTCTTCCTGCTTCGTCTGGAGGCGTTTTTTGAAGTATTCGACTTTCTTCTTGTCCATGCGCTCCCTTATTTTTTCACCGAGGAGGTCACAAATGAAAAATTGTACGGGGGGGGAGTCAAAACTGTCAAGCACTACGCAACCCCTCGGCCGCGGGAATGCTCCAGCGCAAGCTCCAAGAATATACGTAGGGGCACCCCTTGGGGTGCCCTGGGCAGGGCAAGCCCAGCCCCTACAAAACGCGTTTGGTTGCGGCTCCGCCGCCCCCCCTGCCACCGAGGCAAGCCAGGTCCACATGACAGGTTATCTCCGGCTTTTTAAGGAAATCTACGAGTGCCCCTGCAGCTTGCGCCTCAAGGCCTCGTGCAAGCGGGCGCGGACTTCCTCGGGCAAGGAAAAAATCTTCCCATCACAGTAGAGTTCGATCGTGGTCTTGGTGGTATCAAGCACGGCCTTGCAGTGTTGGCATTTGGTCAAGTGGCCCTCGAGGGTATGCTTCAGCTCGTCGTCCAGTTCACCGTCCAATAAATCCGAAATCTGATTGATGGCCTTCTTGCAGTTCAGCACCTTCACCCTCGCTTAAAGATTTTGCTTAATTCTTCCCGCAACCGCAGGCGGGCCCGAAAGAGGCGGGCCTTCACGGCGCCGACGCTCAAATTGAGCATTTCCGCGGCTTCTTCCGTCGATAAGCCTTCCACGTCCCGCAGATAAAAGACGGTGCGAAATCCCGGCGATAGCGTCCGCACCGCACCTTGCAGGATCCGGTCCAATTCCGCCTGCGCGTATTGCTGCTCCGGGTTCGGCTTCCAGTCGGCGAACTCGCGCACCAGGACTTCCCCGTTCTCATCTTCCGAATCCTCCATGGGCACTTCCCGGCTGGTTCGCCGCTTGCGCAATTTCATCAACGCTTCATTCACGGCGATGCGCACAATCCAGGTGTAGAAGCGTGAGTCCTCGCGGAATTCCGGCAGGTGCTGGAACGCCTTCAGGAAGGCCTCCTGTAGCACATCCTCCGCGTCTTCGGGATTTCCCGTGATGTTCATCCCCAGGCGGTATATCTTCTTCTCATAACGGTTAACCAACTCATCAAAAGCGGCATAGTTCCCCGCCTTCGCCTCACTTACCAGCAGAGACTCATCACGTACCAGCGTGGCCTGAGGTGTATTGGTCATTCCAGTCACCAGAATTGCTCCGTCCGCACCTATTGGCCAGCCCCGATAGAACCCTGCCGCGCCGTCCGGTGCTCAAATTCCCGTGCGGTGCGGCAATCCCTGATCAGCCCAACTTCCGGCGATAAAGAATTGGATGCGGCATAATTCGCAAAGGTGCAATCTCCTCCCGGTTCTTCGACCGGCGCCCCCGCGGTCCCGCCAGGATCGGGCCGGATCTTTAGATGTTAGCACTGGCCATCAGGCGGGCGATGGCCTCCGCCGCGCCGTCGGGCGCGTCGTAGACGGAAGAGCCCGCCACCATCACGTCCGAGCCGGCTTCCGCCGCCCAACGGATGGTCTGCTCGTTGATGCCGCCATCGACTTCCACTTCCGTATCCAGGCCGACTCGGGTCAGCATGTCCCGCACTTGGCGGATTTTGGGTAGTGTCCCGCGAATGAATTTCTGCCCCCCGAATCCGGGGTTGACGGTCATCACCAGGACGAGCTGTACCATGTCCAGCACTTCGGAAAGGGCGCCGGCGGGTGTGGAGGGAGTCAGCGCCACGCCCGCCTTTTTCCCCAGGCTGCGGATCTGCTCGATCACCCGATTGAGGTGCGGCGTCGCCTCCTGATGGACGATGATGGTGTCGGCGCCCGCTTCCGCAATCGCCGCGATGAAATCCTCCGGCGGAGTGACCATCAGGTGCGCTTCCAGCGTCAGGCGCGTCAGCGGCCGGAGGCTGCGCACGGCGATGGGACCGAAGGTGATGTTCGGTACGAATCTTCCATCCATCACATCGATCTGGACGCGGTCGACACCCGCTGCTTCCACGAGCTGTACCTGCTCGCCAAGCCGCGTAAAATCTGCCGCGAGAATGGAAGGAGCAATTTTGACTTTCAGGCTTCACCCCCGGGTGGCTGGGCTCAACATCTGGATACTGACCTTCTAATTGACGATTGTCGATTGCAACAATCAACTGCGCGTCCTTTGCTGCGCTCAGAATGACAGCAGGTGTAGCGGGGACCTGTTCTCTAGGTCCGCGCTACACTTCTTTTTTCAATCATCATCAACCATTGACCATCGTCAATACTTTGTCATTCGCGCCACCAGCGCCAACGTCTCTTCATAAACATGGTCGCGGCCGACCAGCATCAGTTCATCGTTCAAGATGGCGGCTTCGTCCCTGGCTTCAATCCGCACCGTCTGGCTGATAGGCGGCAGGCCCGGAACCTCGGCAAGGGTGCGCACCACTTTGCCATCCGGTCCGCGCGAGAAGGAAAAGCGCGCGCCGTCGGCCTCGATCACGAAGGAAAAACAGACTCCGCTTCCTCCGCCCTCCACTTTCCTCAGAACCCTCTCCACTTTCACTTTGCGGCCGTCCGCTTGGAAGTAGAGAGCGCGCGGCATGTTTTCTCCCCGCGATTCAGCGCCCTCGAATTGCCACCCCAGGCGGGTGGCGAGCCATGCCGTGAGCAGCAGGCTCTGGGAGCGCTGCGTGGCGAGCCGCGCCGACTCCATTTCATACTCGATGCAGAGTTCACGGATCCGATGGAGATAAGGCCGGCGGTCGGGAGAATCAAAACACTGGGCCACCACTTCCCGCCAAGGCGTGGTCCGCGCCCAGTTCAAGTCGGAGAGGCGAATCCGGCCGGAATGCTTCTCGATCCAGGCCGCCAGCGCTCGCATGTCCGCCCCGGTGGAGGCAAAACGCGCCGAATCCACAATCACATGCTGGGTCACCCGCACAATCTGGTCAAAGTAGGCGGCCATGGCAAAGTCCTCGGCCCGCCACCAAAGGTAAATCGGCAACCCGGAAAGCGTGAGGGGAAGCACCACACTGGCAAGCTCCGGGCCGGTCTCGCCCCGTGCGTTCAGGGTGATCTGCTCACTGCAAATCTGCCTTCCGCCCTCCAGCGGCATGTGACAGTGGGCGGAGATCGAAGCCATCAAGCCCGGGGGTGATCCCTTGGGGTCCATCACCATGACCACCGCGCGGCAGGGATTCTGCTGGGTCACGTCGGCGAGCATATTGCTCACTTCCTGCGCCGCTTCCTGACAATCGACGTAGACGAGCAGGGTCAATGCGGAAGCACGCATCACCGCGGTTTCAGCGCCCGAAGCCTCCGCCGCACTTCTCCACATGGCCGCCAGCCCGGCTTCAATCTCCTCCACATTGGCGGGCCGAGGCTCCTCTAAGGCAAATCCCTGAAGCGTGCCACCCAATAGAATTCTCCTTTGGTTAACACATCCGGCTTACAGTGATAATGAACGTCATGCGGCCTTGTCCTACTGCCTACTGCTTTGTGCCTACTGCCTACTCTTCTTCATAGCCTTCGCCACTGCCGGCCGTCGCTTTCAATGAAGTCATCCGCCTCTTGCGGCCCCCAACTGCCCGCGGTATAGAAAGCCAGCCCCTTGCTTCCGTCCTGCTTCCAGCGATCGAGAATCGGATCCACGAACTCCCAGGAGAGGTCCACGGCATCGGCGCGATTGAACAGCGTGGCATCGCCAAGCATGCAATCGAGGAGCAGGGTTTCATAGGCGGTGGGTGGGGCAGCGCCAAACGATTGTCCGTAAAGGAATTCCATTTCCACCGGGCGGATCTGCATGGTGGTTCCGGGCAGCTTGGCGCAAAACTTCAGGGAAATTCCCTCATTGGGTTGGATGCGAATCGCCAGGATATTGGGCTCAATTTCTTCCGCGCCGGAACCTTTAAAGAGCAGGTGGGGCACGCGACGAAACTGAATGGCGATTTCTGAAACCCGCTTGGCCAGACGCTTGCCGGAACGCAAGTAGAAAGGGACGTCCGCCCACCGCCAGTTGTCGATGAAGAATTTGAACGCCGCGTAGGTCTCAGTGTTCGAGGTGAGTGAAACCTTGGGCTCTGCCCGGTAGGCGGGAACCTTCTTGCCCCCCACGTATCCCTCCGCGTACTGGCCCCGCACCACAAATTCCGGCACCCGCTCAAACCGGATGGGGCGCAGCGCGCGCAGGACTTTGGCCTTCTCATCGCGCACTTCTGTGGCTTGAAATGTGGCGGGAGGCTCCATCGCCACCAAGCTCAGCAACTGGAGCACATGATTTTGGATCATGTCGCGCAGCAGGCCGGCCTCTTCGTAATAGGCGCCCCGATTTTCCACACCCAGTTCTTCCGCCACCGCGATTTGCACGTGGTCAATGTAGCGGCGATTCCAAAAGGGCTCGAAAATACCGTTGGCGAACCGGAACACCAACAGGTTTTGCACCGTCTCTTTCCCCAGGTAGTGATCGATGCGGTAAACCTGGTCTTCCTCGAAGACGCTGGTGACGGTCTGATTTAATTCGCGCGCGCTTTCCAGGCTTCGCCCGAAGGGTTTTTCCAGAATGATACGCGTCCAGGTTTTCCCCGGTTCTTTGGGTTTGGCTAATCCCGCGGCGCCCAGTTGTTCGACGATGACGGGGAAAAAACTCGGTGGGGTCGCGGCATAAAAGAGCCGGTTGCCGGCCGTCCCACGCTCCTGGTCAAGGCGATCCAATACGGTTTTGAGTTGTTGGTAAGCCAGGGGCTCGCTGAAATTGTTGACGACGTAGTACAGGCCCTTTGTGAACCCTTCCACAAAGGGGTCACTCTCCGGCGTCAGGTGGAGAAATTTCTTCACCGCCTCGGACATTTCCTGGCGAAACTGTTCATCGCTCTTGGGGGTGCGCGCGCAGCCCACCACGGAGAACCCCGCCGGCAACATGCGCTCGCGGGAAAGGTAGAAGAGCGCCGGAATCAGCTTGCGCTCGGTGAGGTCGCCGGAGGCGCCGAAAATCACCATGGCGCATGGATCGGGGGTCCGCCGCAGGCGGATTCCTTCGCGCAAGGAATTAACCATCTCGGCAACTTCCGGCATGGAACCTCTCCTCACCCGGGTAGTGGGCCCATCTGATGTCGAGGCGGCTCTACGCCGCCATGGGGCGAGGTCAACTCGCCGCGACGTTCGCCTCGGGCCTCTCAAGCCGGCTTCGCCCAGCGCTGCGCCGGGGAATACTGCTTACGTTTTTCATCGAGCGCTGCGAGCAACTTTTGATAATCCTTGGCGAAGGACTCCACCCCCTGGTCCTCCAACGTCCGAGTAACGGCCGCCAGGTCAATTCCTGCCTCCCCCAATTGCTGCATCACGGCCCGAGCCTGGTCCAAACCCTCCTCGATCGAAGGGCGGGGCTTGCCGTGATCGCGGTAAGCCGACAGTGTGGCCGCCGGCATGGTGTTGATGGTATCAGGGCCAATGAGCGTATCCACGTAAAGCGTGTCGCTGTACCGGGGATTCTTGGTTCCGGTCGAAGCCCAAAGCATTCGCTGCACGCGCGCGCCCTTCTGCGCCAGGGCTTGGAATCGGGCACTGGAGCAGATCTCTTTGAACTTCACATAGGCAAGTTTGGCGTTGGCAACGGCCGTCTTCCCCCGCAGAGTCTCCAGCCGTTGTCTCTCCTCCGGGTTCTTCGCCGCCAGCATTTTCGCTTCGAGCTGCTGGTCCGTCAGCGTATCGATGCGGCTCACGAAAAAGCTGGCCACAGAAGCAATACGGTCCAGAGGCTTGCCCTCGCGCGCCCGCATTTCCAGGGCGGCAATATAGGCCATAGCCACTTCCTTGTAGCGCTCGATCGCAAACAGCAGGGTGATGTTGATGTTAATGCCCTCGCCCAGGAGTTGCTCGATGGCCGGGAGGCCTTCCACCGTTCCCGGAACCTTCACCAGGATATTCGGCCGGTCCACTTCCCGCCACAGACGATGCGCTTCCGTGATCGTAGCCTTCGTGTCACGCGCCAGGGTGGGCGCCACTTCGATGCTGACAAAGCCATCCCGGCCTTGGGTGGAGTCATAAAGCGGGCGGAAGAGATCGGCGGCGGCGCGAATGTCCTCGGTTTCCAGACTCTCGAAAATAGCCGGCGTTTCTTTACCTGCCTCCACCAATTTCCGGATCGCATCGTCGTAATCATTGCTGCCGGCAATGGCCTTTTCGAAAATAGTGGGATTGGACGTTACACCCGAGACTCCATCAGTAGCGATCAATTCTTTCAGATGCCCGGAAGTCAGCTCATTACGCCGGATGTAATCGAACCAAACGCTCTGCCCCAAACTATTCAGTTCCCGAAGGGGATTAGTGCTCATAAAGTTTCCTCCTTAAATCTAAGCCGCGGGTCAGCAACCCTCCCCCCTCCCCCGCTAGGCGTTAAAATAACCGCTCGCCGCGCCCGACAGCCCGCGGAGCGGACGCCGTCATTTGGCCCACGGCGAGCCAACCGTGGGAGGGAACGGGGTAGAGGGAATACTGAGCCCCGCAAGGGCGACATCGGGTCGTGGTTCGAACGAGACCCGCCACGGCACCCGCGCGATGTTTCAGTCTGACGCTGACCGGATGCCACCCCTATGGGGCTGGGGATTCTCGAGTGCCCTCTCGATCCCACGGCTGGCTCGCCGTGGGCCACACGATATCGCCCCTGTCGGGGCTCGAAACGGAATCTTGCACCCTGAACCTGATCAGCGGCCCAAAAGCTCGTGCGCGTGTTGGGCGATGCTTGCGCCCGTAAAACCCAATTTCTCCGCGATCACCTTCCACGGTGCGGAGATTCCATAGCGATTAATTCCGTGCACGGCGCCGTGGGGCCCCACATAGCGTTCCCAGCCGAAGGGCGAGGCAGCCTCAATGGCGAGGCGCGCCGTCACGCCCGGGGGCAGCACTTCATCTCGATAAGACTGCGGTTGCTTCTCGAAAAGATCCCAGGAGGGCATGTTCACCAGGCGCACGGCAATGCCTTCGGCGGTAAGCCTCTCGTAAGCGTCCAGGGTTGGCGCTACCTCCGAGCCCGTGGCAATCAGGATTATTTCCGGAGCCTTGCCGCGTGCGTCCGCCAAAATGTAAGCCCCTTTCTCGAGTCCTTCCGCGGAAGCATATTTGCCGCGATCAATAATGGGCAGCACCTGGCGGGTCAAGATCAGTGCCACCGGCCCGCTTCGGTGTTCAATGGCGAGGCGCCACGCGACCGCCGTCTCGTTGGCGTCGGCAGGCCGGATCAGAGAGAGATGGGGAATGGCCCGGCAAGCCGCCAGATGCTCAATGGGCTCGTGGGTGGGGCCATCCTCTCCCAGAAAAACGCTGTCGTGCGTAAAGACGAAAATGACGTGAGCCCCCATCATCGCCGCCAGGCGCATCGATGGCCGCAGGTAATCGCTGAAGATATAGAACGTGGCCCCGTAAGGAATCAACCCGCCGAGCGCCATTCCATTGAGAATCGACGCCATGCCGTGCTCGCGCACCCCGAAGTGGAAGTTGCGCGCGCCATAGTTGCCGGCCTCGAAGTCCTTTTCGCCCTTAATCAGCGTGTCGGTGGAAGGCGCCAGGTCCGCCGCGCCGCCCAGCAGGGTGGGAAGTAGCGGCGAGATGGCGTTCAAAACCTTCCCCGACGCTTGCCGGGTCGCCATGGGTTTGTCGGTGGGGCTGAACGTCGGAATCTTGGCTTGCCATCCCGCGGCCAGTTCGCCCTTTGTGAATCGGTCCCACTCCGCTGCGAGATCGGGATAGGCCTGGCGATAAGCGGCCAGCCGAGCCAGCCATTCGGCTTCAGCTTTTTCCCCTTTGGCGATGGCCTCCCGAAAATGAGCGCGCGCCTCGTCCGGAACGTAGAACGCCGGCTCCAGCGGCCAGCCGAGGTTCAGCTTGGTAAGTCTGACTTCCTCTACACCGAGCGCCTGGCCGTGGGCTTCCGCCGTATCATGCTTATTCGGGCTGCCATAGCCAATGTGGGTGCGGACCATGATGATGGATGGACGGCCGCGCTCCGCCTGGGCGGCGCGAATCGCCCGGTCAATCGCCTCAAGATCGTTTCCGTCTTCAACCTTCTGGACAAACCACCCGTACGCTTCGAAGCGCTTGGCGCGGTCTTCAGTAAACGCCAGGGCGGTCGAGCCTTCAATGGAAATATGGTTGTCGTCGTAGAAATAGATCAGGTTGTCGAGCTTCAGGTGGCCCGCCAGCGATGCAGCCTCCGACGCCACCCCCTCCATCAAATCGCCATCGCTTGCCAGCACGTAGATCTTGTAATCGACCAGCTCGTGGCCGGGGCGATTGAAGTGTGCGGCAAGATATTTCTGAGCGATCCCCATGCCTACGCCGTTGCCGAAACCCTGGCCCAAAGGGCCCGTGGTGGTTTCGATGCCGGGGACCAGCCAATGCTCGGGATGTCCCGGCGTCTTGCTTCCCCACTGGCGGAACTGTTCGATCTCCGCGAGGGGCATGTCGTAGCCCGTCAAGTGCAGCAAACTGTAAAGCAGCATCGAACCGTGTCCGGCGGAGAGCACAAAGCGGTCACGGTTCGGCCAAGCAGGCTTCAGGGGATCGTGCCGCAGGTGGTGAGTCCAAAGCATGTAGGCCATGGGTGCGGCCCCCATGGGCAACCCGGGATGGCCGGAGTTGGCCTTCTGCACGGCATCGACCGCGAGGAAACGAATGGTGTTAATGCAAAGCTGGTCGAGCTGCGCCGGACTTAGACTGGAATTCGAGGCGGCGGTAACGGTTTGACCTTCCAAGCGATTAGCCCTCCCTGCAAATATGATCAAATGGGGACAGCCGGTAAAGCTCCACGTGGCTGTTCCCTTTACCGCTCTTCTTACAAGCCCCCGCTAGTATTTAGATGCCATCGAGGCCCGAAAGGAGCGACCCAAAGCCCGCCATTATATACCGTCGCAACCAAAGTTTGCAGGGAGTTGAAGATTTCCCGAGAGGAGGGAGAAAGGTCTTTGAGCCCCAAGAGCCCGTCCTGAGCGAAGCGAAGGGGGGCGACCTAACCAAGCCCAAGCCCACGGCATGGGTCAGCAAAGCCCCCATCAACCCCGAACCTTGAAGAGCCTGCCCCTTCGCTACGCTCAGGGCAAGCTCTGAGCAAAGCGAAGGGGGCGCCATACCCAATCCAACCTTCACCACGAAGGCACGGAGGCACAGAGGAAAACCGGCGGATGCGGCGCGCCACAGGCTGCCCGGGCGGACCTACGAACTCCCCTCCTGATTCAGAGCTTGTCCTGAACGCAGTGAAGGAAGGGGGACGTCGCGTTCGCGCCGGGGGTAGTTACAAAACCCAATCCCCAACCCCCAATCCATAGTGGAGGGCGGCGGAAACTATGATGTTGGTAAATCGGAAATGTGCTAGTCCCCTTAGTCCCACACTGCGATTGTTACGAGTGAAAGACGATGGGCAAAACAATGTGTTCCAGGCCCCTGGCCCATCAGTTTCTTTTCTCGCGGAGACGCATGGATTCGCTCGCGACAATTTGGTAACACTCGCAGGCGGCTTCTTCTAATCCCTTGCGGTCCACGATCTTGACTTTGCCCCGATTGTACGAAATCAGCCCTGCCTTACGAAGGATTCCCGCTGCGATGGTCACCTCCGACCGATCCGTGCCCAGCATATGAGAAAGAAATTCATGAGTCTCGTGAAATTCCTTGGTCCGCACCTGATCGTGAGTCATCAAGAGCCAACGGGCGAGCCGCTGTTCCAGCCGGTGGAGCCGGTTGCACGCCGCGGTTTGGGTAACCTGAGCTAGAAGGAAGAGCAGGTAACGATTCAACTGCTCACGCAAGGCGGCGCTGCGGTTCAATTCGGCTCGGAACTCCTGCACTGATATCTTCAGAAGGTCGCCGGGAGCTTGGACAACCGCCTCATGCCAGTTCGATTGCCCTCCCATCGCCACCCCAACTCCCGCCAGTCCTTCCGATCCAATCAGCGCCACTTCGACGCCGCTGCCATCCTGAGAGTTCGCGACGATGGAAACAACGGCGCTCAGAGGAAAATAGAGATACTGGACGGAATCTCCAGCCCCAAAAAGAACCTCACTTAACTTTCCTGAAACCAAATGTAAATGCGGGCGCAGGTTCTTTAATTCTTCATCAGGCAGTCCGGCGAGAAACTGATTTTTGTGGGGATCGACCTTGGGGGACGGGGGCATTCTGCACCTCCTGGCACCAGTCTGATTCATTACAGACGGCAAGGGGGTGAGACCACCCGTCTCACGCCATTTGTCGAGGTTGATGAACTCACTGTCATTTTGAGCTAGTACTTAGTTGCAATAATTAGCGTTATATGTCAAGCTGCCGCCATGAGCAAACCAGCGGCAGTCGTAAACCTGAGCCCGGAAGAAGAGAGTACTCTTCGTCAGTGGCTCCGAGCCGGAACTACCGAACAACGTATGACCGAACGGGCTCAAATCGTTTTGCTGGCGAGCCAGGGACAGAGCACGGTCCAGATCGCGGCCTCGTTGCAGACGCGACCTGCTCGCGTGTCGAAATGGCGGCAACGTTTTGCCCAACACCGTCTGGAGGGATTGGACGATAGCTCGCGCTCGGGCAAGCCTCGGCGCTACGACGCAAGCACGGAAAAGCGCGTGCTGAAGCAACTGGATCAACCGCCTCCCGTGGGGCATCAAACTTGGACGGGGCATCTGCTGGCCCGGGCGCTCGGCGATGTTAGCGAAGACCAAGTGTGGCGGGTGCTGCGTCGGCAGGGGATCTCCTTGCGTCGGCGACGGAGTTGGTGCATCTCGACCGATCCCGCCTTTGCCCCCAAGGCTGCCGACATCATCGGCCTCTATCTGCAGCCGCCGGAAAACGCCTTGGTTTTGGCGGTGGATGAGAAACCCTCGATCCAAGCCTTGGAACGAGCCCAAGGGTGGATCCGTCTCCCTAACGGCAAGGCGCTCACCGGCTTCAACCACTGTTACACACGCCACGGGACGACCACCTTGTTCGCGGCTTTGGACGTGGCCTCCGGGCAGGTGAAGACCGGCCACTATTCCCGCCGGCGACGAAGGGAGTTCCTGGACTTCATGAACGAGGTCGTGGCGGACCATCCCGACGGCGAGTTGCATGTGGTGTTGGACAACCTCAATACCCACAAGCCCAAAACCGATGGCTGGCTGCGACGCCATCCCCGAGTCCATTTTCACTACACCCCCACCTACGCTTCCTGGCTGAATCAGGTGGAGTGTTGGTTTAGCATTCTCACTCGCCAGGCCTTGCAAGGGGCCAGCTTTACCTCGCCGCGGGAATTGCGCAAGGCCATCGACCAGTTCGTGACCGTCTACAATCAAACGGCATCTCCCTTTGAATGGAGAAAAACGGTGGTCCACCCTACCACCCCTAAGCGATATTACTCTAACTTACACAATTAAGTACCAGACCGGACTCAATAGCAAGCGAAATCGGGTGCCAATTTGACCGTAGTGCCGCCATCCTGGCGGCTCGATTCCGGCTGGAAGCCGGCGCTACATCTGAAATAAGGACAGCACCCGAAATCGAATCTTGCCCCTCAGCCTGCCAAGTTCCCCGAGCAGCGTTTCCCTCCTGATGAGGCCTTTGTGGGAATCCCACAGACAAAAAGTCCTTCTTCGGTTATTGGTTAATCTCTCCCTTGAGTGCGTCGGCGGCAAGTCCCTCTCCCTTCGGAGGTGTTGAGACGCACTCCAGTTTCAACGTTCTCATCATGAGCATTGATCTTGGAGAATCATATGTTCCCGAGAGAATTTTCGGCGGACGCGTTTTTCGGAGCAAGAGCTAACGCGACTGCAGTTGCGTCTCCTGCGCTGGGAGGGCAAAATGAGTGAGCATCTTTTCGCGCTCTTGATCCACGATCGGTCTGAACCATTTGAGTCCTTGAAGCGAACCCTGAAAGAATTGTCAGTCGAGACTTACAGCATTGCGACTTGCAGAGAAGCCCAGGATTTCATATCCCAGTGTAAACCTCATATCGTCTTTACGGAAAACTCGGTGGCGGACGGATCGTGGATGAGTGTCTTCAACATGGCGGAAGCAGCCGATGTACCCCTCAGCGTGATCGTCGTAGGGGCCGTTCCCGATACCCCGCTTTACTTGTCAGTTATGGAACGCGGAGCATTCGATTTTGTCGCGCCACCCTTCGAGCACGAACCGTTGAACTTCGTGATACGGTCGGCGGCGCTAAACACCTACCGTCGTAGAGAAGCGTTGGCACACCCGGCTGTGGCTTAGTGATCTACGAGAAGCTATTTCAAATCGGACCTTGGGCGCCTGAGCGGTTTGCCGCGCCCGCACAACGGGTTCCCTGAGCGGCGACAAATGGTCGTCCCGGCTGGCGACAAAGAGAATCGCCGCTTAAAGGAGTTTTCATTTATGCTCCCTCCGAATCTGCATCAGGAGATCGCTTCCCCAGCGGATCAGTCTGGAAGAGAAGCGGGGTTTTCCATGGACGACCTCGCCGAGGGAGCTAAGGAAGGCCTGTTTTCTGTTCATGCAAGCAGGAAGGACTTTGGCCTAACCCCCCTTGAAAAACAGGTCATCGCTTTAACCGTGTCAGGCTACTCGGGGAAGGAGAGTTCAAAGAGAATTGGCATTAGCGAATCGGCCTTCAGGCTGCATCTCAAAGGCATATGTGGCAAGCTACGCGTGTCGAATCAGTTCGAACTGATACTTTTCGCGCTCTATCATAAACTGATTGACACCTAGCCGCTGGAAGGGCCGCGCACAATACGGTGATACACGGACGAGCTCCTTACCTTTTAACTGACTAAAGAGGGGGCATGAGCTCCCGGACTGGAAGAAACTTCCTACCCTTAGTGCATTCGATCTGCACTTTTTACGCTTGGCATCCGCACACCTTATAAAGGTCATTTCAACTTACTGAATTTAAATAGCTTGAGATTGGAGCTGAGGTGCGACTTGGCAATCCGCATGCAATATAGTTATTACGGAAATTCCGGGTTGGTGTCGCAGAACGTGTCCTTTCGGCGAAAGCTCACGAAGGAAATGAGGGCAGCCATGAGCTCACGAACTGAAGTGCGAGAAGCGCGGGTTTTTCGCCGAAGCCGGCAAGGAGATGTCTTGTGCCGATTGACATACAGCGTCACGCCTTTCCATGATGGCCTAGTTACTTGGTTCCTTTTGAATATCGAGGAGTTGGATTGACCGGTGCCACACAAGTGATATTGCCCGCGTTAAGCGGCTGCCCGGCGAGCGTGATGCAAACGTCCAGAGGATGTTCCTGGGAGAGAGTTCAGTTGCCTGAAGTTTTGTACAAGTCCGCAGTCTCGGTCTTCCGCAAGAACTCGCGTTTTCGTGAGGCTCGCCACCCAGGGGTGGAGTTACCGTCATCTCCGCCCCTCCCGCCTTTCCCTGCCGCGAAAGGGATATTCACTTCGACACGCCCGTATAGTTAAGCTCGATGCGCAGGGAAAGCGTGGCAGGGAAAGGGGTCGCGGTAGGGACGGACATTGCTGACCCCCCCCCGCACAGATCCGTACGGGCGCTACTCACGCATACGGCTCTTACCTCGGATGAGTGGCGTCAAAGCGCACGCTCGGGTAGGGATGCGCCAGCCGGGGAGGAGTGAGCCAGCGGTTGAACAATCGAGTGAAGCGCTCCACCGTGATTCGTCCGCGTTGGCTGCGCCGTCTGAGGACGTGCCGCCCGTAGCGTCCGATCCGCCGCTGAAACATCTTCAGGCTGTCCCAGTT
>Ga0326728_10002005_pt1 | contig 69482 bp, 53 predicted proteins | sample MB3enrmetagenome_FD_207602 | JGI IMG/M metagenome (GOLD analysis project Ga0326728, IMG submission 207602) | Lab enriched peat soil microbial communities from McLean, Ithaca, NY, United States - MB31MN | ecosystem: Environmental > Terrestrial > Soil > Wetlands > Peat | place: USA: New York... | reverse complement strand
TGCGCACCAACTCACCGCAGCGAAGCTTGAATTACAACCCGAAGTCTATCTGCTCGCTTGCCTGGCAAAGTTAAGCTAGTGTGACAAGTTGGTGAAAATTTCTTAACGTAGGCGGGGCGGAAAGGCGCGCCAGTTAGGGATTCCCGCTGCCTGCAAAGGCGATCGGTGTGAAATACTTTTCGACTTTTCCGCAGTCTGTGGAAAACGAGAGTGTTCGCGTCCCTGTGACCGCGAAACGCATTTGAAATCTCGTATATTGAAGATAGAATCTAATTACTGCGGAGGCCTCGACCGTCACTACTTAGGCATGGGCGATAAGTTTGTTAAGGAATTGTTACACCGGTTGCGTCTGGAACGAAACGGCCGCTGAATTTAACACTCCTTTAACCTTGAACCACTGACCTGCCATATACAATCCACGCTTGCAACTACAGTCGAAATCGTATTACTCCGGAGTGATAAGTGTGCGATCCTCTGCGCCTTGTGTTTCTTCTCGCGTCATCAGCGTCCTGACAATCCTGCTCCTCTGCTGGTCGTTTAGTGCCGGCCAGGAGCAGCCGAAAACAGAGACGGACAAGGCCGCCATTAACGGGACAGTGACCGATCAGACCCAAGCCGTCGTAGCGGGTGCAAAGGTAGTGCTGACGAATGACACGGGGCAGAAACTCGAAACCCAAGCCGATGACAAGGGCGCATATTCCTTCACCGGGCTTAAACCGGGGACTTACGCGCTAACGGTAACGGCTCCCAATTTTGCTTCCAGGACCTTTGACAATATCACACTGAGGACGGACCTCGAATTGACGCTGGATGCCTCTCTGGAAACGGCCGCAGCCGCGACCGAGAAGGTGGAAGTCGTCGGCACTACGGTCGGTCATGTGGAGACCGAGAGCGCCGAGGTTTCCGGCACCATTACGGAAAAGGAAGTCGTCGCGATCGGACTCAACGGACGTAATTTCACCCAGCTCGTCGCGCTCGCGCCCGGCGTCAGCAATCAGACCGGGCAAGACGAAGCCAAGGTGGGAGTGGTAGGCAGTGTGAAGTACAGCGTGAATGGAGGCCGCGTCGAGTACAACACCTTCGAGGTCGATGGCAGCGACGTGCTGAACACCGGACTGAACGGCGCCTCGAGCACGCTCATGGTTTACCCCAGTCTGGATGCGATTCAGGAAGTGAAGGTGCTGACCTCCAACTACGGCGCCCAGTACGGGCGCACGGCATCCGGGACGGTGCAAGTGACCACGAAGTCCGGAGCGGCCAAGTGGCACGGAAACCTCTACGACTTCGTGCGCAACGAGGCGTTCAACTCGCGCAATTTCTTCGATATTGAATATGCGACCCCGCCCCCTCTTGGGCAAACTACCGGGGGGCAAACATTTGGTAACCGCGCTCCGCTATATCGGCGTCAGGATTTCGGGGGTACGATCGGCGGTCCGCTCATTATTCCTCACATTTACACCAAGAAGGACAAGACCTTTTTCTTTTTCTCGGAGGAATTCCGCCTGGAGAAAACGCCCACGGAATACAACCAGGCGGTGCCGGGGTTGAAAGAGCGGGGACTTTGCGTGTCACCGTGTGGTCAGGTCCCGACGTCGCAGGGGATCGTGAAAAACCTGCAAGTGAACACTGACACTGGAGCTGTTTACCAGGACTTCGATTTTAGCGATGTTTGCCCGTTGAACTCGGGAACCTTTGTTCGTGCGCAGTACCCGGACTGCCCGTCCGTGTCACCGGGAGGAACTGCTGGAACTCTCATCCCTCTTCCACATTTGCAACTGGGCGGCGGATATTCGCCCACAGCCACCAGTGTGGACAAGAACGCGTTGGCCATCTTGAACTCGAGCCTGATACCGCTGCCCAATGCCCCTCTGGGCTGCAACTTCAGCATAGCCAATTTCAACCCTCTGAGCCCAGATCCGAGCGACCCCAATCGCTGTTACAACGCCGCCGTTTCCCCTTCCACGTACTGGCGCGAGGAGTTGTTTCGCATCGATCAAATATTGACCGACAAGTTCAAAGTTTCGTTTCGCTACGTCCACGATTCCTGGGATACGAGCGTGCTGACGCCGCAGTGGAGCTACCTGAGCATCAACCACCCCTCGGTGGCGACCTTCCCCACCATACAGAACCGCTTCTTTGGGCCGGGCACAAGTCTGGTGGCGCGACTGACGCACACGATATCGACAACCCTGCTGAACGATCTGGTCCTCAGCTACACCAATTCAAACATTACTTTGACTGACCAGAACGGACCGGGTGGCGCCCAGTTTCAACGCAATCCCGCGCTGGATCAGCCGCTCGTTCCCGACCCGTCGGCTCCCGGACAGTGCAATCCCCAACTCAGCGTTGACCCTGCGACTGGGTTCCCGCAATGCGCTATGGGTTACATCTTCAATAACGGTTTTGGCGGAAAGATGCCGGGAGTCAATTTTCTCGGCACGAATGCAGCTTATGGCGGCAGGGGCTTTGCGGCCGATCCCTCCTTCATGCCGTGGGGCCATACCAATCCAACCTATGCATTGCGCGACGACGTGGGCAAGGCGCTCGGCAAACACACACTGCAGTTGGGGGCGCAATACCTGTACGCCCAGCGCAATCAGACCAACAACGCGATCGGCGCAGCTTCGGGAGACATGCAGGGGCTGTTGACCTTCAGCAATCTCGCGCACAGTACGGGAAACGCCTTTGCTGATTTCCTGGTTCAAGACGTCGATCCGGCGGGGAATCCGGCTGGGTTCATTCAGAGCTTTACCCAGGATTCCGCGCAGCACCGCTACTACCAGCGTTTCCAGATCGCCGAGCCTTATTTCCAGGATGACTGGAAGATAACTCACAAACTCACCCTGAACCTGGGCTTGCGAGTCAGTCTGTTTGGCACCTATAGCGAAAAGAACCGCGACGCGTGGAACTGGGAAGCTGCACGATTCAATAAGTCGCGATTTGCAGTTGACCCAATTTACGGCGAGCTTTTGGATAAGAGCGCCGGGTCGGTTCCCGTGGCCTTCAATCCCGTCAATTTCCAATTGGACCCCGGCGTTGTGAGCGACTTGGGCTTGGTCCAGTGCGGCGTGGGCAGCAGCACGCCCGCAAGCTGCATGAAAGGGCATCTGTTCAACCCGGCGCCGCGAGTTGGTTTTGCCTGGGATCCGTGGGGCGATGGCAAGACGTCAATCCGTGGCGGCTATGGCATCTTTTTCGAGCATGGCACCGGCAACGAAGCCAACACCGGTTCCCTGGAGGCTAGCGCGCCTTTCGTGCTCAGCATGACGCAGCAGCTCCCCGTCAGCTACCCATGCATCGGTAACGCCGGGTATGGGTCTGCGTTTGACCCGACCAACAGCGCTTGCGCGAGCACTCAGGGCGGATCTGCGCCGCCGGCCGGCTCCGTCTTTCCCCTCGATGTCACCTCAATTCCGACCCAGGCGGTTTGGCCCTACGCTCAGCAGTGGAGTTTCGGCGTGCAGCGGGAACTGCCCCGCGCCTTTGTGATCAACCTGGCTTATGTGGGGAGCAAAGGAACGCATTTGACGGTCGAGCGTCAGCTCAACCAGTTGCCGCCGTTGCCGTCAAGTCCGAAATACGATGAGAATCCCTTCGGACCGAACGAGCCACTGACCATTACGGATTGCACCGTCGATCCGAATGACCCCAACGCTCACCCAGGACAGCAAATCGGACCGAAGGAATGGGTTCCGTTCTATCTCCAAAACGTTAATACGACCGAGGTAACGCATCAAAATGCCGCCTACGTATATTTGCAGGCGGCGTGTACAAATCCATACATCCAAAACGTTAACTCCCTTCCTGGACGACCATACCCAGGACTTGGAAAAGTGCTCTCGTTGCAGAATGTCGCCGATTCGAGCTATCACGCACTTCAGACCACGGTGCGACACACCAGCGGAGGACTCACGCTCGGGGTCTCGTACTCATATAGCCATTCGATTGACGACGCTTCGGATCGAAGCGATCCGGTTCTGGTCAATTCCTACGATCTGCGGGAAAACCGGGCCAGCTCGAGTTTTGACGTACGTAATTTGCTCAACATCAGCTATGTGTATCAGCTACCGCTCAAGGATTTTCCTCGTCGCTTGCTGGACTGGGCCAACGAACGGTCGAAGGATTCGACCGCGCCCAAAGGAAACTGTTGCTCGACGCTGGCCAATGCGATCCTCGACGGATGGGAGCTTTCGGGAGCAACGCTTCTTCAGTCGGGCACGCCGTTCACCGTGATCAACAGCGCCGGCAACACTGGCATTTCCCTGACCGACAACGCCGGGGTTTCCAGCGGGCTTGGCATCGCGGCCTCGTACCCCGACGTTATGCGTGGATTGCCCCCGCCAGGCAGCAATTCTAAAAGCTTTGGCCCACTCATCGGCAATCCTTCGCAGTTTGTGGCTCCGCGCGGGCTCACCTTCGGAGATGCGGGCCGGAACTTCCTGAACGATCCGGGGCGCGTGAACTTCGACATGGCGCTGCTGAAACATTTCAAGATCCGGGAGTCCGGCCAGCTTGAGTTCCGGGCCGAGGCCTTTAACGTTTTCAATCACACTCAGTTCCGAATCTACGATCCCGATAACCCGGGCAGCAGTGGAAACAACATCGTTAGTTGCTATGCCGGCCCGCTGTATTCGGCCGGGTTTAGGGGCAGCGGAGCCGATTGCGTCACCGGGGCCTCTTTCTTGCACCCGGTCGATGCGCATCGGCCCCGCACCATTCAGTTTGGACTCAAGCTAGGCTTCTAGGACGTCGAACGTCATGGAGACATTGACTAAAGATCGAGCCATATGTGGGGCGAGCGGTGAACCGCTTTCGCCGTGGTTTTGCCGGGCCGGGCTGTGCGGAGCGTGCGTGAAGAGTCTGCTGCTTGCGTTGCTGGCCGCCACGATGATGCTTTCGGCGTGTGGCGGCGGCACTTCCGCTGGCTCGCAGGAAAACGTAACGCTCTCGGGCAACTGGCAATTCACGATGTCGCCTCAGATCGACAGCAATGGTCAGGCGGCCTTCCTGGGTGGCCTGCAAGGCGGATTTATGGTGCAGAACGGTGGCGCGGCGACAGGAGCCGCGAATTATGCCGTTTCCTTGCCGCAACTCCCGTACCCCTGCAACAGCGGATCGGCTGCGATCACGGGAACGGTCGGCACCGGCCAGAATGTAGCCCTAACAGCGATCGCTGGCACGCAGACTTTTATATTGACCGGCACGCTGAGTCTGGATGGCTCGACGATGATGGGTACCTACACGTCCCCAACGGGCGGTACCGCTCCTGACGGCTCAGCTTGCGGAAGTGTTGAACCCCCTGCCGGGCAGAACCTTTCCGGGCTGCAATGGAGTGCAGTTCTCGTCCCGCCGATTACAGGTGGGATCCAAGGGAGCTTTCACAGTACAGGCGGTACCGCTGGTCTGAGCAATCAAGATTTTCCGGTATCCGGTTCCCTGACCCAAGCGGCGAACACAGGAGCGAGCAACGCGACGGTCACCGGTATTTTGAACTTTATAAACCCGGCAACGAATGCCAGCGACTACCCTTGTTTCGATACAGCGTCCGTCTACGGTCAAATCAGCGGCAATTCCGTTGCGCTGCAGATCGTCGGATCTGACGGAAAAACGATCCTGGGTCAGATCGGCGAACCGGCCGGGTCGAATGGGGTGACAGGCCTTGCTCCCGTTACCTTCGTCTCGGCGCACGGCGGGTACATTCTGAATGGGGTTGGGCCCTCCTACATGGTGGCCACGAGCGCCTGCCCGGGCGGCCTTACCGGCATTGGCACCCAGACTCCCCCCGGAGACTACGGGAATCTCTGTCTGGCAGTGGGAAGCGCTTTGTTGGGTACTACAAGCGCTTGTCAGGAACCGGTCACGCTGACTCCGGCCGCTCTAACTTTCCCCGCGCAAACGGTGGGCACGACTTCGACGCAGACTATCACGCTGGCAAACACTTCGGGCACTACCCTGAGCGGTCTGGTATTGACGTTTGCAAACATTCCTGCAAGTGCCGCCAATTTTGCGGAGACGGACGCTTGTGGCCTCGAAGGTGTTCCTTCGCAGGGGGAACCTTTCTATCTCGAATCAGGGCAGTCTTGTGCCATTACGATTGCCTTTACCCCGGAGTGTACGGCCCAGTGCGGGTCTCCGCTGGCCGCAACGCTGACCGTTACCAGCCCCGTGAGCGCGGACAACGATAGGGTCTTTGCGGTGCCGATTACGGGCACCGGGGTCAGCGAGGGCGCAGTCTCGACTCGCGCAGTCGATTTCGGTGCGGAGGGCGTTTCGAAAGCGAGCCTTCCCCAATTGCCGTCGTTCGCCAACCATAGCGGGCCTCCGGTGCAGACCCCGGCGAGCCCAGGCAATCGCACTTTCCAGGACGTGGAACATCATGCAGAGATTGACTAAAGAGAGATGGACTGAAGCTCGAATCCTTTGCGGTACGAATGGTGAAATGCCCTCGCCGCGGCTTTTCAAGGAGTACGCGAGGAGTCTGTTGCTCTTATTGCTGGCCGCCACAGTAACTCTTTCGGCGTGTGGGGGCGGCGCTTCCGGCGGTTCCGGCGGTTCGCAGCAGAGCGCAACGCTCTCGGGCAACTGGCAATTCACCATGGCGCCGCAGACAGACGGAAACAACAGCGATCCAACCTTCAACGGTGGTCTGCTGGGCGGGTTTCTGCTCTTGAACAATGGCTTGGTGTCGGGGCAGACGGTTTACTCCGTTGCTGTGGCGCCGACCCCATCCAATCCAAGCCCGCTACCGTGCAACAGTGGATCGGCTCCGGTCGCCGTAACCATCAGCGGCCAAAACGTGACCCTCACTGAGGTCGCCGGCACACAGACTTATACGCTCACCGGAACGCTGAGCTCAGATGGCTCGACGATGATGGGAACCTATACGTCAACCGCCGGGACAGCCTCTGACGGTGTTACGCCTTGCGGATACGCCGAAACGGGGTTGTCTTGGAGCGCCGCGTCCGTGCCGCCACTCACCGGAGCCGTTACAGGGAGCTTTCACAGCACGAGTGGAAACTCCGGCCTGGACGACCAAGATTTCGCGGTGTCGGGCACATTCACCCAAGGGGAGAACATCGGAGCAAGCAATGCGACGATCACGGGCACTTTGAGTTTTATAGATCCGGTAACGAATCTAAGCGACTACCCTTGTTTCTCCGTTGCCTCAGTGAACGGCCAAATCAGCGGCAATTCTGTCATTCTGCAGATCATCGGGACGAGCGGATTAACTGTAGGTCAGATTGGCGAACCGTCCACTTTATTGTCCCTCACAGGCATTAATCCTGTGACCTTTGACTCCGTGCAGGGCGGGTACATTCTGCACGGGCTTCAACCAACATACATGGTGGAAACGGGCGCCTGCCCGGGGGGGGGCAGCCTTGGCGACACAACTCTCGCCGGAGACTCCGGGAACATCTGTCTGGCGTTGAACAGTACAACCGCTTGCCAGCAGCCCATCACGCTGTCTCCGGCCGCTGTAACCTTCCCCGCTCAAATGCTGGGCACGGCTGCGACGACGCAGACGATCACGCTGGCGAATAATTCCAACTCTCCTCTGAGCGGCCTGACGTTGAGTTTTACCTACCAAAAGGCCAGCCCCTTCGGCGGCTACACCGATTTCAACGGTTTGCCTGGTTTCACCGAGACCGACGCTTGTGGCGCCGGAGGTGCCCCTTCGCAAGGAGAACCTTTCAACCTCGGTTCAGGGCAGTCTTGTTCCATTACGGCGACTTTTTCACCGCAGGAAAGCTGCCCCTGGCTGCCGTTTCCTGCATCCGGAAACCCGCAATCCATTTCCGGGGCTGCGCCGGAGTATTGCCCGTTTCCTCAGACTGCAACGGTGACGGTTAACAACGTCCCGAGCGCGGACCCCGAGACGTCTTTTGCCGTGCCCATCACGGGCATCGGCCTCAGCGCCATCCAACCCTCGACTCCCGAACTCGATTTCAGCGCGGAGGAGCAGTTTAGTCCACCGGAAGCGAGTCTTCCTCAAACGCTGTCATTCACCAACTACAGCGCGAACCCTGTGCAGATCCTCCCCAGAGTACCTTGCGTGAACGGCTTTCTTCCGCATTCGGGGATACAACAACACCCAGTTTCTTCCAACTCCGGCCTGCAAGTGGTGTGCAACGGCTCCGGCTGTAACTTATCCATTAGTGCCGAATTTGGCACCATCCAATACGACTGCGACAGCGATTCCGGCACTTCGCAGCCGAACTTCCAGATCTCTTCGGACACCTGCTCGGGAGCGACGCTTGATCCTCAGGCAAGTTGCAGCCTGCAGATTGCGTATGTGCCGCAGCCGAACACCGACGTGAATAGCGGTCTCGATTATTTTCTGGAACTGAACACAGAGCAGTGTTGGTCTAATGGCGATCCCACCCTTCCGTCTCCGACCAACCCCTGCGAAATCGATAGCGGACGTTTTCCGGTGGAGTTGAAAGCGAATACACCAAGCCCACTGCGGATGTTGCCCAGCGCGGGCCTGGATTTTGGGAACCAGAAGAAGGGCTCGACGAGCGCCCCGTTGACGATTACGCTCCTCAACGACCCAAGCCTGACGAGCCCGCCGGACCCGGCGTGTACTTTACTGCAAGATTGTGCGACAACGGTAACCTTCGTTGGCAGAATATCGGTGCAAGGCAACTACTCTGAGACTGACGATTGCCCTGTCACCCTGGCTCCCGGCAGCAGTTGCACTCTGACTGTAACTTTTAAGCCCAGCAGCGTGGGATTTATTCCTGGAAAGCTCACCATTAATTATTCGCCGGAACCATTCGGCGCGCCCCAATTTGTGTACCTGCGTGGCACGGGGCAATAGCTTTCGCCACCTGGGGCGCTCGGTCTTGTGTGGGAGCTGGCAGTGAGGTTCGGAACCTGATGCGATGAAAGTCAAGATGACGCAACTCAGTTCTAAGGAGGTCGGCAGTGGCAACTAACCGATGGATTCTCTTTCTTTTGGCGGCGGCGATGATTTCATTACTTGCCGGATGCGGAGGAAGCACCGCGAACGTGCAGAATCCCCCACCGCCACCGCAGTCCCAGGTCTCCATCGCCTTTCAGCCCGAGCCCGCACCATCGCTCGCCGTCAGCTCCACCGAAAATCTCACGGCGGTGGTCAGCAACGACCCAAAGAATTACGGCGTAGATTGGTCTTTGACATGCCAGAATCCTCCCAACTGCGGCACACTCAGTGCTCTGCACACCGCCAGCGGCAAACCCACAACCTATACGGCGCCTTCAACCCTTTCCACAAACAGCATGGCCGTCGAAATTATGGCCTTGGCGACCGCGAATCAAAACCAGAACGCTGTGGCTCCGATCACGATCACTACCTTTAACGGCAGCCTAAAAGGCAGCTATGTTCTGCAAGTCCAGGGAGTCGACACTAATGGCGGGCCTAACTACCAGTTTGCGGGCGTGATCGTCCTCGATGGCAATGGGAACGTTACGTCCGGCGAGCAAACTATCAATTTCTTTGATACAAAACCAAGCATCAACGCTTTGGTGTCCAAGTCGGACTCCATCACCGGAGGCAACTATTTCCTCGGAAGCGATGGACGGGGCACAATTACCGTCAACACGGGGGACACAGACATTGGCTATGGCAGCGCCAGTCCCGGCGTAGAGACGTTTACATTCGTGTTACTTTCCGATTCCCAGGCGCTAGTTTCCCAGATGGATCTTCTTAATGCAACCGGATCGTGCATAGCATGCACCGGAACATCGGCCGCCGGAACCATGGATTTGCAGACCAGTACGACGGCGCCCTCGGGAGGCTATGCCTTCGCCGTGAACGGCCTTGAGATTGCCAAAATGTTGCCGATGGCTTTCGGCGGCGTTTTCAACATTGATTCGCCCAACACAATTTCGGGAAACGGCAGCGTGAGCGATGAGATCCTCGCGAAGAAAGTAACCGCAACTGCGACACTTTCCGGAACACTTACGCCTCCCGATTCATTCGGTGGTGTCACATTGAATTTGACCACCAGCTTTGCAAAAACCACCCCCATCCAGTTCACCGGCTATATCGTGGACGCCACCCACATAACACTGATCGAGAGCGACAACACCACGCCCACCACGCCCGGCTTTGGTTCGACCGCCGGACTCGCCATCGGCCAGGGGGCTGCCACCGGCACCTTTACCAGCAATGCGTCTTTCTCCGGAACGTATGTGTTCGGTGTCCCTGGGGTAGACCTCAGCAATAGCAACATCTTGCCGGCCACCTTGACTTCGGCCGGCCTGTTCACCGCCGATGGCAGCGGCAACCTTAACAGCGGATTCACCGACACTTTCTTGCTGTTTAACACCGTTCAGGGAACTGTTAGCCAACCACAAACGGGTGCCCAGATCAGCGCCTCATTTACTGGACAATATTCCGTCGACACCTCCGGAACCGGTCGCGCCAGTTCGACCTCCATCACCTTCGACCCCGAGCCGAAGCACGGGTATCAACCCCTGTTCTTTTTCTATCTCACCGGCAACGGGAACCCGCCGCTGGTTCTCGAGGGCGGGGATGACCACTATCCATTGCTTGGCGCGGGAATCGCTTACTTGCAATCGACCAATCCTCTCACCTTCAGCGGCGATTACGGCTTTAGCTTTACTCAGGTCAATTCATCCGCCGAAAACGACGGCACCGCCCAGATGAATGCGAATCCAGCGGCCATGCCCCCATCCTTGTCTGGGTTTGCGGACCTCAATCTTGCTTTTAGTGCCAACCTTGACCAACCGTTCACCGGCGGTTTTTCCACGCCGGCCTCCAACGGTCTTTTCCCGGGCACTCTCGTGGGCAACAGCAACATCGTCAACAGCGTCGTGTTCACCCCCCAAATTGCGGTGGATTATTACATCATTGACCCGGGTCACGGCTTCTTCGTCGAAACGGACTTGGTGACCCAGGGTGCACAGCAGAACGGGCAGGTGTCTCTCGGATACTACGCCGTAAGAACGCCGTTGTGCGACGGTTGTCCGTAGCAAGAAAAAGCGCCGCGGTTAGCCAGTTTACCTGTGGCCGCGCAGGGTCGAGGTGCGAGCCTTCACAGGCGGGGAAAACCCGGCTCACTTCTGGGGAATGCCTCGCTTGGTGACGAGATAAACTGCAAAGCTCCCCAGCCAATGACCACCTTCGTAGTGCTTGCCAGTCACCGCTGCAAGTCCAGCACGTCGATGCTCCTCGGCGGCCGCCATGATCATCGGCAGGCGTTTGTCGCCTTTCGGCAGGCCCGCAGCGATGCCTTCCAACATCCACGCGCGACTCAGGTTGAGCCCATCCAAATGCGCCAACTTGGGGTCACTGGGATCGGGAGACACCTCCGGCTGTAACCAAGCGCCCTTTCTCGCCGGGGAAATCTGCGGCAGAAAAGTTCGGAGCCAGCCAGCAAACTCGCCGCTCGGCAGCACACGCCGCATCAGGTCGGCTTCGCCGAGACACGGCGAAAGGAAATCCTCTCCGGAGGGCTCATATCCAAGCGGGCAGTTTCTGTCGCCGAGATAGAACTGCCGAGCTTTCGATGCCAGCAGGTCGGCAAATTTAGTATCCCCGGTGGCGCGTGCATAGTCGAGCATCAAGCCGAGAGCAAAGGCGGTCTGCGAATGCTCCCCGATTCGCACCGGATGGGAGAGTTTGGGAAGCCAGTCCCCCAGCCGTCCCAGCGCAGCCTCTTCCAGCGGACGCAAGTTCGCCGCCATCTCGCGTGCCTCAGGATCATCCCACTCGTGCAGCTCCGCAACGAGTTGAAGCAGCCATGCCAGTCCATAGGGACGCTCGAAGCTGGCGCGTCCCTGCGCCCGCAGGTATACCGCTTCTTGTGCGATGTTATCTGCGGTCAGGCTTTGCCGTAGAGCCTCGCGCGCCACCGGCGCGAAGCGAGCATTGGGGAAAGTCCTTACCAGCCGTGCCAGCAGCCAATGTCCGTGCACCGAAGAATGCCAGTCGTAGCAGCCGTAGAACGCGGGCGTCAGCTTTCGCGGCGGAGCCACATCCGCATCGCTGTTGAGGGAATGACTGATCTTGTTCGGATATTCCTTGTGAACGCACGCGAGTGCAAGATTGGCAAACCGCTCGGCGGCGTTGATGTCAAACGCTGCTGCCGTTGTAGTACTCTGTGCACCCATCTCGCTGATAGTGAGGAGCAAGAAAACTGTCCAGATCGCGTATTTCATTTACGTCCACTTTATACGCTCTTTCCCCACCATGCGGTCAATGAGCGCAACCGCGATGTTTCATCAACCACCCATCTCATCGGCAACTGCCTAATGCGGGGAACCACGGCGGCTGCCTTCTGGGAGTTCAAGCACCGCACAGGAGGCAAAAGAGGTGTAGAATTCAGGGCGTTTTCGAAGGCAAAAAGGAAATCCGTACCAACTACCTCTTTGCTGACACTTCGTCCTAAATTCACCGTGATCGATTCCAGGCGAGAAAGTGACTGCCTAAGGAGGTTTTCTTGATTCCACTACATTCTTTTGTCGCACGTATCGCATCGATCGCAATGATCGTGATCGGCGCCGCTCATCTTACTTTTGCGCAATCGGTTCAGGCCCCGCCCGCCGAGACTTCCCGTCTGGCCGGCTACTCGTCGCAATCCTCCCAGACAGAACGCGATTGGGAGAAGAAACTCCAGGCCGGCATCGTCCCGCAGAACTTGCGTCAGAACATGCAGCGTTTGAGCGCGCGTCCGCACCACGTGGGCTCTCCCTACGACAAGGAGAATGCGGACTGGATCCTCTCCAAGTTCAAAGAATGGGGATTTGACGCCCACATCGAAACCTTCCAGGTGCTTTTTCCGACGCCCAAAGAGCGCATCGTCGAAATGATCGAGCCCACAAAGTTCCGAGCCAAGCTGCAGGAACCGGCCGTCCCTGGCGATCCAACCTCCGATCAAATCGCCGAGCAGTTGCCGACCTATAACGCGTATTCCATCGACGGAGACGTGACCGCCCCGCTGGTCTATGTGAACTACGGCAACCGCGAAGATTACGAGCAACTCGACCGTCTCGGGATTTCCGTCAAGGGCGCAATCGTGATCGCGCGCTACGGCGAAGGCTGGCGCGGCATCAAGCCGAAAGTTGCGGCCGAACATCAGGCGATCGGTTGCATCATTTATTCCGATCCCAAGGACGATGGTTTCTTCAACGGCGACGACTATCCCAAGGGTGGGTGGCGGCCGCGCGACGGCGTGCAACGCGGCAGCGTCATGGACACGGACTATCCCGGCGATCCTCTGACCCCCGGAGTTGGCGCCACGGCCAACGCCAAGCGCCTCGACATCAAGGACGCGAAAACCATCACCAGGATTCCCGTGCTGCCGATTTCCTGGGGCGATGCGCTGCCGCTGCTCTCCGCCTTGCAGGGGCCGGTTGCGCCCGAGGCATGGCGAGGAGCCTTGCCGATCACCTATCACGTGGGCCCCGGCCCCGCAAAAGTTCATCTGAAAGTGGCTTCGAACTGGGACTTGAAGCCGGTCAACGACGTGATTGCCACCCTGCGCGGATCGGATGAGTCCGAGGAGTGGGTGATCCGTGGAAATCACTACGATGCCTGGGTCAATGGCGCCGACGACCCGATCTCGGGGATGGTCACGGTTTTAGAAGAAGCTCGCGTGCTCGGCGAGCTGCATAAACAAGGATGGAATCCGAAGCGGACGATCATCCTCTGCGCCTGGGACGGCGAAGAGCCCGGGCTGCTGGGCTCGACCGAGTGGGTCGAAACCCATCGCGACGAACTCCAGAAGCATGCCGTCGCTTACATCAATTCCGATAGCAATGGCAGAGGCTTCTTCTTCGCCGGTGGTTCGCACGACTTGCAACACCTTATCAACGATGTAACTCATGACATACAAGATCCGGAGAAACACATCTCAGTCCAGCAAAGAGCGCGTCTGCGGCGAATTGCCAGGGCGCCGAATGCTGAGGAGCGGGCCGAGATCAGAAAAAGCAACGATGTGCGGATCAACGCACTGGGAGACGGTTCGGACTACACGGCATTTATGGATCATGCCGGCGTCTCCGCTCTCAACATCGGTTACGGCGGTGAGAACGACGCCGACTCCTATCACTCCATCTACGACGATTTCTACTGGTACACCAAGTTTGTGGATACCGACTTCTCTTACGGCCGCGCGCTGGCACAGACTGGGGGGACTGCGGTCATGCGGCTGGCGGATGCCGACGTAATTCCCTATGAGTACAACGCCGAGGCGGAGACCATCGAACGGTATGTAAAAGACCTGGAAAAACTGCTCAAAGACAAGCAGGACGAAATCACCGAGCGCAATCTGGAGCTGCAAGAAGGCGTGTTCACGGCAACGGCCGACCCGCGCAAGACCTCTGTCCCTCCTCCCGCGAAGCCGATTCCACCGTTTATGAACTTTGCGCCGCTGAAGAACGGAGTGGAGGCGATCAAGAAGAGCGCGGAGCGTTACCAGTCGGCGTTTGCCAAATGGCAGACCGGCGGAACCGATTTGCCGGCCCCGGCCGCCGCCGCTCTGAACGCGGACCTACTGCAGATTCAGAGAACGTTTCTAACCGAGAAAGGCTTACCAGAGCGCCCGTGGTTCAAGCATCAGGTCTATGCTCCCGGCGCCTACACCGGCTACGGGGCAAAGCCGATTGCGGCGGTTCGTGAATACATGGATCAGGAAAAATGGAAGGAAGCGGAGGCCCAGGTTCCCCTAGTTGGCCAGGTGCTGGAAAACGTCGCGGCAGCAATCGACAAAGCTGCGGATGATCTGGAGAAGGCGCTGAGGTAGGGTCGAGCCATGAGGCCACTTGCGGAAGCGGAGGGAGTATTATGCGGATAACTAATGGAGTTAATAAAAACGGAGAGTAGCAATGCCCGAGTCCATTGACTGGCCGCCGCCGCATCCGCCGCGGCGTCGCCGCCGCCGCTTCCTTCTCATTCTCGCCGTCCTTGCCGCCATCTTTTTCGGGGGCCGGACAGCGTTGTCGTATTACGTGGACGTGCTCTGGTTCAGGTCGCTCGGCTACGGCGACGTGTTCTGGAAAACACTGAGCCTGCAATGGGGAGTCTTCGCGGCTTTTACAGCGGCCACGTTTCTCATTCTGTATGGATCGTTCCTCGCGCTGAAGCGGGCGCATCTCCCCGATTTGCCGAACGGCCACACGATTTTCATCGGCGGACAGCCGCTGAAGCTGCCAGTTGAGCCTGTCCTGCGCCTCATCGCGCTCGGCGTTTCGCTCGTCATTGCCGCTGCCACCGGCGCCGGCATGATGGTGGAGTGGCCGACGCTCGCGCTCTTCTGGTACGCGCCCCGCTCCACTGGTGGCGTCAGCGTCTTCGATCCGATTTTTGGCAAGCCGCTGAACTTTTTTCTGTTCGCCCTGCCCGCGTGGCAACTCATCGCCGGCTGGCTGCTCACGCTAGCCGTGATTGCCTGTATACTCGCCGTTTTCTTCATCCTCGTCACGGGCGGAACCCGTGTGCTTTCTGGGCATCTCAGCCGCTACGTCGCATTGCCCTGGCGCGGGTTCTCCATCGCGTTTGCGTTCCTGTTGCTGATCGTCGCGATGCGTGTGTATATCGGCCGGTTCGAGTTATTGCTCGAAGATCATACGATTTTCGGGGGTGTGACTTACACTGACGCGCACATTACCCTCACCGGGATGCTCGTCGTCTGCGCGGCGCTCATTCTCGGCGCGGCCATCGCCGCCGTCAACGCCGTGCGGACACCACGCGGGCGCTGGCTGATCGCGGCGATCCTTCCGGCCGCGGTCTGTTATATCGCCGTTCAAGCCGTCGCCTGGTACGTCAGCAGCTTCATCGTCAAACCGAATGAACTGGTTCGCGAGAAGCCCTACATTGTCTACAACACCGCCCTGACGCGGCAGGCCTATGGATTGGACCGGGTCTCGCAGCACGAGTTTCCCGCCGAGACGACCGTCGACGCGGCCGAGCCGGAGAACAATCAGGCTACGCTTCAGAACATCCGGCTGTGGGACTGGCGCGCACTCCAGGACACGCTGCGTCAGATTCAGGAAATCCGCACTTACTACGACTTCCCCGACATCGATATCGATCGATATGACATTGACGGCACGACTCGCGAGGTGATGCTCGCCGCGCGCGAACTGAACGTTGACAAGCTCCCGGAGAGCAGCCGCAACTGGATCAACGACAAGCTGATCTACACCCACGGCTACGGCATTACCATGAACCCGGTCAATGGGTTCACGCCCGAGGGTTTGCCCACGCTGATGCTGAGCAACATGCCGGTCCAGAGCACGGTGCGCAGTCTAACCGTGACGCGCCCGGAGATTTATTTCGGCGAGATGACCAATACCGACGTCTACGTGAAGACGCGGCAGAAGGAATTCAACTACCCGCAAGGCGCGAGCAACAGCCTCACGTCGTACGAGGGCAACGGCGGCATCGTGCTCGGCGGTTTTCTGCGCCGCATCGTGATCGCGCTCGACCGCGACGATCTCGCAAAGCTGCCGTTCAGCGACGACGTGACCAAGGATAGCCGGCTGCTGATGCGCCGCACCCTGCGCGATCGCGTGTCGGCATTGGCGCCGTTCCTTACTTACGATCCCGATCCGTACATCGTGCTCGGCGACGATGGCCGCCTGTCGTGGATCATGGACGCGTTCACGCTTTCCGACAGCTATCCGTACTCGACCCATTACCAGCTCGATAACAATTCCATTAACTACATGCGGAACAGCGTTAAGGTGGTCATCGACGCCTACGACGGCACGACCACGTTTTACGTGTTCGATACGGAGGATCCGATCATCGCAGCCTACCGCCGCATCTTTCCGGGTCTGTTCAAAGATGCGGCCCTGATGCCGTCCGGGCTGCGCAAACACGTGCGCTACCCCGAGTTGTTACTCAAACTACAGGCGGAAGTTTACGGCCTCTATCACATGACGGATCCGGAAGCGTTCTACAACCGCGAAGATCTCTGGACGGTCGCCACCGAAGTCGGCATGAGCGAGGGAGGCGGGCAAGTAACGCAGGCGATGCAGCCGAACTTCGTGCTGATGAAACTGCCCGGCGAAACGGGCATGGAGTTTGTGGAAATTCTGCCCTTCACGCCGGCCAACCGGAACAATCTGATTGGCTGGATTGCCGGGCGCAGCGACGGCGCACATTACGGCACGTCGGTGGTCTACAACTTTCCTAAAACGAAGCTGGTTGACGGACCGCTGCAAATCGAGGCGCGAATCGATCAGAACGCGCAGCTTTCCGGACAATTGACGCTGTGGAATCAGCAAGGCTCGCACGTGCGCCGCGGCGCTCTGCTGGTGATTCCGTCCGGGCGCGCGCTGTTGTATGCGGAGCCGATTTACCTGCAGGCCGAGCGCAGTCCGATGCCGGAGTTGCGCCTGGTAGTGCTCGCGCTGCAAGACAAGCTGGCATACGGACCAAACTTCGAGTCGGCGATGGCGGCCCTTTTTGGCGGAGCGGCCTCGTCGCTGAGTGCCCCGTCAACGAGTGTCCAGTCAGCGACCGCTGCGGCTGTCCCGGCCGAACAAGTGCGAGGCGCACCGGCATCCGCCGCGTCGCCCCAGCCCGCGGCGAATCTCAACCCGCTCATCGCGGAAGCCGCCAGGGACCTTGCTGACTACCAGCGCCTGACGGCGGAAGGCAAGCTCGGCGAGGCTGGACAGAAGCTGGAAGAGTTGAAGCGCGCACTCGACAAACTGAACGCGCGTCAAAGATAATCTCGCAGCGGTGCTGCGCTCTGGTGAGCCGAGTTCCAGTGACTGCTCCGCCCTCCCAACTCCGCGCTCGAAACACGCCATCCCGGCGAAGCAGTTCCAGTGAAGCCCCAACGTCACTGGGGCGCTGTCAGTCGTACAGCGATGGGCGAAGGCTCGGCAGGCCGAATTGGACACGCGTGAGAATTCAGAGTAGTCTTAAAGGTGAGCGAGCAGTTCCTCTCCTCTTTCAGGTCCCCTGAACTAAGTCAGCTCATCTGAAGCACCTTCCTCTTAGTCCGCAGCACCCAGGAGATTTCCTAATGAGCGATTCCAAAGCTCGCAAACAATCGAAGGCAAAGGTTGTCGTCGACCCGAAAAGCTCTACTGGCAACGCGGCAATGATGCCAGACACTGTTCCATTAGAAGATAGGATAAGAGAGCGTGCCTATGAGCTTTATCAAAGCCGTGGCCGTGAACCCGGCCAGGACGAACCGGATTGGCTCCGCGCCGAGCGGGAAATCCTCAAACGGGAGCGGTAAGGATCACACCCACCGCCCCTCGTGAATCTGCTGGAAGGCTGGAGGGATAGCCGTGGACTGCTTAGTCTGCAAGGATCTGGAACGAACTTTTGAATCCAGGCGCAGCCAGTACATCGAGGCCCGTTCCGCTGCGTATTATCAGGTCAGCACGGAGCTTGCCGCCTACAAGAACGTCGATATGGAGCGCGCCAAGAGCGACTTGGAAGACCACCAGTTGGTATGTGTCTCCGCCGCTGGAGTGAGATAGTCTGGACCAAGGGCCTCGCGAGTGCCCACTGGGTATCGTCTCATTCTGGCCGTGTCACAGACCTTGGCTCACGCGGCAACTGATGCCCGGTCGTACTTGGCCCTGCCTTCGACCACCGTGTTGTTCTTGTCGATGGTGATCTTCCTGGCCTGACCGAGGTCGGAAATCTGTATGTTTTTCAACTGAACGTCAAGGCCTTCGGTGATGGCCTTGACACCGGTGAGGAGGGCAATGTCCTGCAACATCCTCTTGCGCTGATCTCCGACGCCGGGTGCTCTGATGGCAGCAACTTGCAGCGGGCCACGCAGCTTGTTCACAACGAGAGTAGCCAGCGCCTCACCCCCAACGTCCTCTGCGATGATGAGCAGCGGCTTGCCAGTCTTTGCGATCTGCCCCAGCAGCGGGAGCAGGTCTTTCATAGAATTGATTTTCTTTTCGTGAATGAGAACGTAGACGTTCTCAAAGACAACTTCCATGAGTTCGGGGTCGGTGATGAAGTAGGGTGAGAGGTATCCGCAGTCGAATTGCATTCCGCCAAAGTGCGGTTTCTCGCTGGCGCTGCGGGCCGTGATGCTCCCGTCGCGCATGGCGACAGCTTCTTCCACCCCAGCCCAAATACGGTCGTCCACTGTAGCAAGTTGCGCAGTCATGCTCGAACCTCCGTCAGTCGTGCCTCACCGCATACTCTTTCGTGCGCGAGATGGACCATCCAGTTCCTGGTTGCGACGTGCCAGGTTCTTCGCGCCGGCAATCGCGGAAAGCCGTTTTGTTTTCGTCATCAATTCCTTGGACTGCTGAATGCTTTCCGCTTCTTTCGCATTCACGCGCCTGGTTATCTCTCGTCTTTCGCTTGTGTTTGAGGTCGCTTACGAGTATGTCTGATTCCCGCTTTGCAGTATGGTCAGTTTTGTACACTCTGGAATAAAACCACGAGCCCTTGCCCCAGCGAGTTGCCGGTCTCCTTTATCTCTTGCGCTTCGAGCGCGTCGATAACCTGGGAGCGTATCGCGTCCCGCCGGAGACCGGCATTCTCATCCCATCTGATTTTGCCGGGCTGTACCGGGCAACCTTTGCCGCATCGACCCTCTGCACCAGCCCGCTTTCCCCTGCGCCGCCTCGCACACCTCATGTAAGTCTCTGAAATTGCAAACATCGCCGATTAGCTTCCCCGCCCGGATCAGACTGCCCGCCATTGGCGCATCGAGTGCAATCGAACTCGTGGTGCTCCGATGTACGTAGACGCAATCCTCATCCCCGCTGCCGCACAAACGGCTTCCGCCGCGGCCAGACCGCCGTCGTCCGCACCTCCGAGTTTCAGCGCCACGCTCGCCTCATCCATGTCCAATGCTGCGCCAGAACAAACCGATGCGAAGACCTGCGCAAAGTCCGGCATAGAGTCCGGCGCAGGGTCAGTCTCCAGGCCCGATACAAACATCGATTCCAAATCCAGCTCCAACACCGCCCCGAGCCGCGGAGCCAACTCCAGTCCAACTCTCAATTCGTCAAGTCCGAATTCAAAATCTGCCGGCAAATCTGACGCCAAGCCGGCGGCCAATTCCGCGACCGTTCCAGGAACCACACCTTTACCCCCCGCATCTGTACTGACCACGACCACATCTCCACTATTCACTTATCCGCTATCGAACTCTTTACTAGCTACGTTGCTAACCATATCGCCCACCACATCGCCAACCGCATCGCTAGCCACATCACCAACCACCTCAAAGACCGCGCCGGTTCCCGCGCCGAACCTTACCGATCCTTCCTCTCCAGCCTCGAATCAGCCAGCACTCGCGCAGCAACTCACTCGGAACCTCGCCAGCGTGGCCGCGCTTCCGCCGACCGTGCCGCCGCCGCTGCCGATTCCTCAGCCAGTTGCTCTTCCGGCCCAGATCGTCACACCCGGCGCGCCCCGCTCTTCCGGCACGCCGCACGCTCCAATCCCTCAGGGTCAGCCCGGTCCCACCGCAACGTCCACTGCGACTTCCGCTGTTCCAGTCGCGGCTGCCAGTCCAGCTGCGCTGCCCACTGCGAACTTCAGCCAAGCCCTCAACATCTTTTCTGCCGTTGCCGCCAACGCGCCCGCGAATTCTCCAGTTCCAACCGAAGCCAGCCCGAAATCTCCTGAACTCCCATCCGCCACCGGTCAGGCCGCTTCCGAGGTTGCGTACTCGTTTCCCAACGTCAACGTCCCGATGCGAATCTCCACCGCACCAATACAGTTCTCGCCTCCCCCGGCGCCCGTTTCGCCAACGCCCGTTTCGCCAGCGCCAGCGGTGCCCGTTTCACTAACGCCGGTTTCGCCAACGCCCGTTTCGCCAGCGCCAGCAGTGCCCGTTTCACTAACTCCGGTTTCGCCAGCGCCCGTCTCACCGAAGCCAACGCTCGCGGATTCCCTGGCGCCTGCGGGTCCACTAGCGCCGACGCCCGCCGACAGTCAATTACAAGCGCCGATTCCAACCGGCGCAACCATCGTCGCGTTTGATCAATCTCCGACTGTCCAATCTCCATCCGTCGCGCCGACGCCATTCACGGCGGCAACACCAACGCCCGCCGACAGCCCATTGCCCGCCCCGATTCCAACCGGCGCAACCATGGTCGCGCTTGATCAATCTCCGACTGTCCAATCTCCATCCGTCGCGCCGACGCCATTCACCCCGGCGGCACGCACGCCCGCTGACAGCCCGTTGCCCACGCCGATTCCAACCGGCGCAACCATCGTGGCGCTCGATCAATATCCGGTTCAGTTACCAACCGTCCGACCCCCATCTGTCTCAACAGCGTCGTTCATGCGCACGGCGCTCACGCCCGCCGACACTCAATTGCGCGCGCCGATTCCAACCGGCGCAACCATAGTCGCGCATGTCCAATCTCCAACTGATCAATCTCCAACTGTCCAATCTCCATCGGTCGCGGCGGCGCCATTCACGCCGGCATCGTTCACGCCCACGCCCGCGCCGCTCACCCCCGCGACGCCACTTACGCAAGCCGCGCCATCGTCTGTCCCCAACAATTCCTCTGACCAGCCCCTACCCCCGTCAGCCCTCAATGCGAACCCAGCTCCCCCCACCCATCCAGCCTCCGACATCTTTCCGCTGACGTCGTCCGCCCCAGCGCCTGCCACTCCGACGCCAACGCCAACTCCAACGCCAACGACAACAACTGCGCCAGCTCCAACTCCAACGTCCACGCCCACGCCCGCGCCCACGACAACGCCAGTTCCAACGCTGCAATCTCCCGTCAGCGGCGTCAACCTGGTCCCCGCGACCGAGTCCGCAACCGACCCCGCAAGCGCGAAGCAGCCCGCAGTTCCCAAGTCAAGCGACGCCAAAGCCAGCGACTCCGTGCCAGTCAACTTCGCGCCAGGCAACCCCAAACCACTCAACGTCACCGCTGCGGACCCAGGGCCAACTTCCGGCTCGGCTACTCTCGACACCACCCCAGCTCAGGCCCTCCCATCCGATGCCACCAGCACTGTGGAGGCGCCAATTGCCAGCGCTCCAGAAACCGGATTTGCCGTCGCCAGTGACCTTGCCAGCAACAACGTCTCGTCTCTTACTTCGAAGCTCACTGCGAATGCCAACGCCCCCGCGCCGACTCCCGCGCCGATGGCCGCAACCACAGCCGCCACAACAAGCGACGCCCCCAACAATGCCAAACCCGGAGTCTCCGACCAACCAGCTCCCGCAGTGGCGCCGCTAACAACCGCCGCCGACAAAAAATCCTCCGCCGCAGTCCAACCAAACACCACTCCAGCGCAGGACGTTCCGGCCGCACTCGCCTCCGGACGAGACCCCTCGGCTACGTTGACCGCTCCCGCGCCGCCAGCCTCCGCGCCCCCACCCCAAGCCGGATCCAATGCCGCGCCCGAGCTTCCCCAAACTCACCAGATGCTCGACTCCGCGCCGCCCGCTCCCGCCACCCCGCCGGCCGCGCCCACCGCGTCCAATCCCGCTGCCGACGCGCAGATGAACGCACAGATGCATGTCGGCATCCGCACCGACGCTTTCGGCGCGGTTGAGATTCATACCGTCGTCCAGCAAAGTCAGATCGGCATCACCGTTCACTCAGACCATGACATCGCCCGCTGGTTCAGTTCCGAAGTTCCCGGCCTTGAATCCGGACTCAACAACAACCACCTCAACCTCACCGGCGTCAATTTCGATCACGCACGTTCCGGAGTCCAGACCGCGACCAGCTTTCAGCATGGCCAGCCGCGCCAACATTCCCCTGAAACGCGCGGCTCCCAATCCGCTGCCTTGCCTGGCGTCTCGCCGGAAAAAGACACGGTGCCGGAGTCCGCTCCCATCGACATTCTCCCGTCAGACCTGTCCGCCGGGCCTGCACACACTCACGTCAGCATTCACGTTTAGGAGGGAAAACTCGTGCCCATCTCGCTATTGCAAATGCTCCACGCCGCGACTCCAATGGCCTCCAAGTCGGCCACTGCTTCCTCGTCGGCCACAAGTTCCTCATCCTCGTCCAGCGATCCCGGCGTGGACTTGACCAATACGTTCCTGCAGTTGCTGTCGGTGCAACTTCAAAACCAGAGCCCGATGAACCCGGTCGATCCCAACCAGTTCGTTACCCAGCTCGCAACATTCGACTCGCTCGGCGAACTGACCCAGATCCAGGAGCTCATGCAGACGCTCGTCAACGACGTCGGTGGCACCTCCAGTTCGGCCTCCGGCGCCAATGCCGACGCCAGCGCTAATTCGATTTCCAGCCCAAGCTTCAATTCCGTTTCTCACTAAGGAGCCCTTATGCCTAATTTCTCTATACCTCTTTCCGGATTGGACGCCAATTCCGCCGCCCTCTCCACCACCGCCAACAATCTGGCCAACCTCAACACCGTCGGTTACAAGGACCAGCAGATCCAGTTCGCCGACCTGTTCTATCAGAATCTCGGCACGGACGGCGCCGGCGATCCTATCCAGCAGGGCGCGGGCGTCCGGACCAGCTCCGAGACCTCCAACTTTACGCAGGGAAACGTCACTGCGACCGGCGTTGACACCGATGTCGCCATCAACGGCAATGGCTTCTTCGTAGTGCAGCAAAACGGCGTAAATAGCTACACTCGCGCCGGCAATTTCGAAGTCGGCACCAACAACCTGCTCGAAACCGCCGCCGGTCAGCAGGTCCTCGGCTACCAGGCCGTCAAAGGCGTCGTCAACACCAGCGGGGGACTCGGCACGCTCGCACTCGGAGCCGGAACCGCCAGTCCCGCTGTCGTCACCGCCAACGTCAGCCTGACCTCGAACCTCGACGCCACCGATGCTCCCGGCACCCAGTATTCAACTCAAGCCACCATCTACGATTCCCTCGGCGCCGCCCATCAAGTCACCTTCAGCTACACCAACGAAGACGTCCCCGCCATCGCCGCCGTCAACGGCGTCACCGCCCAACATGCGACGGGCACTCTGACCACCTCCGGCGGCGGCGCGGGCAACACGATAATGAACGGCAGCACGATATCCGTAGGAGGCGTGACCTATACCTTCACGACTGGCCCGGTTGGCACTACGGCCAATGCTATTTTTATCGGCGCAACCGATGCTGCCACCATTGCAAACCTGGTGAATGCCATCAATCACAACACCTTGGATGGCGCCGGAGATGGCGCGCTCGGTTATGGGACCCTCACTCCTATCAATCCGCTGGTCACGGCAGTCGACAATACGAATGGCGCCCTTACCTTCACGGCAAAAACTGCCGGCGCCACGACTGTTCCTACGGCGACTTCGAATGCGGCGATCCTTTCATGGAACGGCGGCGCTGGAGCGAACGGCGTCAACGCCGTCAGTACCGTCGCCTACGCAGCGGCGACCGGCACGCTAACCGCCAGCGTCAACCCAGTTGCCACACAAACCGTGACCATAGGCAACCAGACCTACACCTTCACGTCCGGCGCCCCTGGTGCCGGAACGAATGACGTTTTTATCGGCGCGTCTATTGCAGAAACCATGGCAAATCTGACGGATGCCATCAACGCCAACGATGCCGCTGGCGCCGGAACTGCGGGTGGTGCGGCCAACCAATATGGAACCACAACTCTCGCCAACCCCGATGTCACCGCATCGGATACTCTAGGCGTAATCACTGTCACGGCAATTGCTGATAGTGGCAGCAACGATTTCGCTACTTCCAGCGCGGGTGTGGGTTCGACGAACCTTGTCTGGAGCGCTGGCGCCGGAACGAACGGCGTCAACGGCGTCAACGCCGTCATCGCCCAAGCGGCGACAGGCACTCTGACCACCTCCGGCGGCGGCGCCAGCAACACCATACTTGCCGGCAGCAGCGTGTCCGTTGGGGGCGTGACCTATAACTTCACGGCTGGCCCCGTTGGCGCCACGGCAAATGCTGTTTTAGTCGGCGCAGACGATACTGCCACCATTGCAAACCTGGTGAATGCCATCAACGACAACTATTTGGATGGCGCCGGAAATGCCACCGGCGCTTATGGATCCGGTACTCAAGCCAACGCCCTGGTCACGGCAGTCGATAATGGCAATGGCGCCCTCACCTTCACGGCAAGAACTACCGGCGCCATCCCAGTCGCAACGGCGTCTTCAAATGCGGCGGTCCTTTCGTGGGACGGCGGCGCCGGAGCGAACGGCCTCAACACCGTCACCGCCGTCACCGCCGCCCCCGCCGTTATCAACACCTGGGACTATGCCGTTACACTTCCTGCCGCCGATGTCTCCGGCGCCGCCGCCCCCGTTTCCCTCGCCACCGGTACCCTCGTTTTCAACGGCGATGGAACCCTGAAAAGTATCACTCCTACCGGCGGCGTTGCCTCTACCACCAACCCCATCATCGCTGTACCGCCCACGGGCAACCCCCAAACTGTGTTCGCCGACGGTGCCAATCAACTTTCCTTTACCTGGCACCTGTACAACCCAGCCGGCAACGGGCTTGTCACCCAAACGGCCGCCACCAGCAGCACCACCTCCATCCAACAGGATGGCACCAGCAGCGGCACCCTGCAGAATTTCAATATCGGTTCCGATGGCACCATTACCGGGGCTTTCAGCAATGGAACGACCGCTACCCTCGGACAGATCGGGCTCGCCAGCTTCGCCAACGATGAGGGCCTCTCGCGCAACGGCGACAACACCTATTCCACCACCCTTGCCTCCGGTCAGCCCACCATCGGCGCGCCGACCACCGGCGGACTCGGCAGCATTTCCGGCGACGCCCTCGAACAGTCCAACGTCGACATCGCCACCGAATTCGCGAACCTCATCGTCGCGCAGCGTAGCTACGAAGCCAACGCGCGCGTCATCACGACTTTCGATCAGATCGCGCAGGACACCATCGCCCTGAAACAGTAGGACGAGCACGGGCAGCCGAGTAAAGCTCGATAAGGGCTGCGGCGAAAATCCGCAGCCCTTCTCTGAGTCCTTTCATGAGAGCGCTCTCAGAAAGACGCCCGCGTGCGGCCGCCGCGTTTTCCCCACCCCGCGCGCTCCCCCAATCCCCTGATTCCAACTCGCTTCCCTCCATCGCCCTTTGTGTGGTCTGGATGTGCGTCCCGGCACCCGGCTTGCAAACATCGGCAACATGCCGGATGTGCAGGTAAGTCCCGCGCCCAAGAACGCGCCCAGGAAGAAGGGCTGGCTGGCCGTCGTGCTCGCTCTGGGGCTGGGCGCGGCAGGCATCTTCGCTTGGTTGCGCCCCGACCGCCCGACCAGCGCCGCCGAAGATACCGCTGCGGAATCCACACTCGCCCTGGAAACCTTTGTCGTCAATCTCACCGGCTCCAGCCAGCGCGCCTACCTCCGGGTTGGAATCACGCTCGGCCTGGCGCACCCGCTTCCCCGCAACCAGGCAGAAGCCGTGCCCACGGCGCTCGTACGCGACACCATCCTCTCCGTGCTCGCCACTGCCCAGCCCGAAGCGCTGTTGCAAGTCGAAGGCAAGCGCCAGCTCAAGAACGAACTGCTCAAAGCCTTGCAGGAGCGAGTGCCTCAGCTTGCCGTCCAGAATGTCTACTTCACCGAATTTCTGGTGCAGATGTAATGGCCGCCGCCGCTCAACCCAAGCCCGAAGCTCCCGTCGCCAATCCCGCTGCCGATCCTCTTGCCGAAAGATGGCTGCGCGTCGAACCTCTGCCTTGCCTGCTCACCATCGAAATCTCCGTGCCCGATTTCACCGTCGCCGATCTGGTTCATCTGGAGCGCGGACGCGTCATCAGCACCCGCTGGACCGTAGGGCAGGACGTTCCCCTGCGCATCAACGGCGAATTGATCGCCTGGAGCGAGTTTGAAGTCGTGCAGAAACGCGTGGCCGTGCGCCTGACGGAGCTGGCCTAGATGCAACTGGCGCCGATGGAGCTGACGCAGATGGAAATCGCACCGGCAGAAGTCCAGGCCCACGCGCCGCCCCACCCGCCGCTCGCCCACACTCTGGCGCGCGCGTTTACGGACACACTCACGCGCACCTCGGCGCTCGCCGCCGAACGTCTCAAAGTTTTCTGGCGCTCCGCGATTTGGAGATCGCTGGTTCGCCGCGCAGGAAGCAGGCGCAAGATGCTTTCCGTCCGCGAAACCGCCGCCCTCGGCGACCGCCGCTTCGTTTCCGTTATTCAGTTCGAGCGCCAGCGTTTCCTGATCGGGTCCAGCCCCTCCTCGGTCACCCTGCTTTCGCAGTTGCCGGACGAATCTCCGAGCGCCGAAGTAACCGGAGAAAAACTGTGAGCCGCCTCTCCAAAAACTTCGGCAATTGTCATCCCGGTCCCGAGCCCGTCAAAGGGCAGGAATCTCCAATTCAAAGGAAATCGCCTGCCTGCAAATCCCCCGTTTCCCCTGTTCCCCCTGTGGTTCAAGCTCCTGCCCTTTCTCGGCGATCTCGGCGTCTCGGCGGTCATCGATCCCTCCCCATCTCGTTCCTTCGCCTCGTCCTGTTGCTCCTCGTCGTTGCCGCGCCGCTCTGGGCGCGCCGGCAAGCGGCGCCGGGCTTCTCTCTGCCCGGCGGTCTTCTGCCCGGCGTTTCCGCGCCCGGCAGTTCCCCGTCCTGGAACATCGTCATACTGCTGACCCTGCTGACCCTGATTCCCGCCATCGTGCTCTCGATGACGCCGTTTGTGCGCCTGCTCATCGTCTTTCATTTTCTCCGCCAGGCGCTCGGCACCCAGACCGCTCCGAGCAATCAGACGCTCATCGGACTCTCCCTCATCCTCACTTTCTTCCTCATGCAGCCGGTGGGCGCCGCCATTTATTCCGACGCCATCGTTCCGCTCGACGCGGGACAAATCACCATGATGGCCGCTCTCGATCGCTCCATCATTCCGATGCGCCACTTCATGCTCAAGTACGCCCGCGAAAAAGATCTCGCGCTCTTCGTCGAACTGGCCCACGAGCCGCGTCCCGCCCGCCCGGAAGATCTCGGCATGCGCATCGTCGCGCCCGCCTATCTCCTGAGCGAGCTCCAGGCCGGGTTTCGTATTGGTGCCGCTCTCTTTCTTCCCTTTCTGGTCATCGACATGGTGACCGCCGCCATCACCACCTCGATCGGCATGATGCAACTGCCCCCGGTCATCATCTCCACCCCGCTCAAGATTCTTTTGTTCGTCGTCGTCGACGGATGGAACCTGCTCATCGGTTCCCTGATGCGGAGTTTTTCCTGAAAGGCGCTTATGGGAACCGACCAAGTCGTCGCGCTCTTCCGCCATACGTTGCAGATGGCGCTGCTGATGGGCGCGCCGCTGCTCCTCATCGCAGTCGCGGTCAGCCTGCTCGTCAATGTCGTGCAGGTGCTCACTTCATTGCAGGATCAGACCCTCTCCACCGTCCCGCGTCTGGCGGCGATGGCAGCGGCTATCCTGCTCTTCTTTCCCTGGATGTTGCGCAAGCTGATGTTCTTCACCATCGGCCTGTGGTCCGACTTCCACCCCTTTGTCCGATGAAAGGTTGTTGGGAAATGCAGGACTTCAGAGATGCGAAAAAAGATCTCCGTAGAGACGCGGCTTGCCGCGTCTCGGCATTGCCGCGCTGCCGGAGACGGGGCAAGCCCCGTCTCTACACGAATTTTTCCGATGTCCACTACAGGCGCTATCTGCTGAGGTGATTGTGTTCCAGATGCCGATTGCGATTCCGATTGAGCGCACCCTGACCACCTGGATGATTGCCGGCTCGCGCGTCACCGGCCTGCTCGTGGTCGCGCCTTTCCTGGGCAGCGCCGCCGTCCCCACTCGCATCAAGATCGGTCTCGCTTTCCTCCTCACCTTATTCCTGGCGCCGCTGGTTCCCGCGGTCCCGGCGGCACTTTCCGCGCCCGCCCTCGCCGTGCTTTTGCTCGGCGAATTCGCCATCGGGTTCCTCCTCGGATTCACCCTCCAACTCATCTTCGAAGCTGGACAGATTGCCGGCCAGGTGTGTGGTGTCCAGATGGGATATTCGCTCGCCAGCATCGTCAATCCCGACAACAGCCAGGCCGACTCCGCCGTGCTCTCCACCTTCTACGAACTGATCGTGCTCCTGCTCTTCATTCAGATCGGCGTTCCGCACTGGCTGTTGCGCGGACTCGCGCGCAGCTTCGACTATCTGCCGCCCGGTCATCTTTCCCTCACCGGGCCGGCGGTTTCGGCGCTCTTCAAGTTCGCCGCCGGCATGTTTGTGGCCGGTCTGCAGATTGCCGCGCCCGTGCTGGTTGCCAGCTTGTTTGCCGATGTCGCGCTCGGTTTTATCGGCAAAGCTTCGCCGCAGTTGCCCGTCCTGTTTGTCGGGATTTCGATCAAGAACCTCCTGGGCCTGGCGCTGATGTGCGGCGCGGTTGCCTTCTGGCCGCGCTTTTTCGACGCCCGCTTCGGCCGCGCCCTCGATGCCTCGGAAAGGATTTTGAAACTCGCTCACTGACCACAACTTGTTTCATAAACCGGTTTGACAGGGAACGGATGGATCCCTCAGGGGCTAAAGCCCAGTGTTTATGAGGTTCGCAGTGGCCCGGCTGAAGCCAGGCCCTTCCAAAGAAGTTTTACAGGATTTCATTTGTGAAAGACGTTCTGACAATTCGCCGATCGCTGGGCACTGGCAACTGGCAACTCGCAACTGGCAACTGACCTATGCCGGAATCCAACCAAACCGAACAGGCAACCCCGCGGCGGCGCCAGAAAGCCCGCGAAAAGGGGCAGGTGGCCCGCAGCCGCGATCTTATCGGAGCCGCCTCCGCTGCGGCCGCCATCTTCGCTCTCTTCTCCCTGATGTCGACCTTCCCCCTCGCCTTCCGCAGCTTCTTCCGCGACTGCCTTGAGGGCGCCGTCTCCGGCAACCTGCGCATGGACGCGCTCTCTCCCGTCCTTACCCACTCCGGACTCTTTGTCGCCACTGCCGCCGCTCTGGCTTTGGGATGGACCGTGGCGCTCGCCTCCGCCGTCGCTCAGGGGGGCCTGGTTTTCGCTCCCACATCGCTGCTGCCCACCGCCTCACGCATCAGCCCCGCCGCCAAGCTAAAGCAGCTCTTTTCCATCACCGCGCTCCGCGGACTCATCAAGTCCCTGCTTCCCGTCACCGCCGTCACCTGGGTCGCCGTCGGCTGTCTGCGCCGCGACTGGTCTTTGCTCATGGCGCTCCCCGCGCTCTCCTCCCGCGGCATGCTCGGCTTTGCCGCCGGCCGCATCTTCGAAGTCGCTTGGAAATCCGCTCTCGTTCTCCTCATCTGGTCCGTTCTCGACTACCTGTTCGAGCGCCAACACCTTTCGAGCGAACTGAAAATGAGCCGCCAGGAACTGAAAGACGAATACAAGGACACGGAAGGCAATCCCGTTATCAAAGGCCGCATCCGCCGCCTGCAGCGCCAGGTGCGCCGCCGCCGCATGCTGGAGGAAACCAAGCGCGCCGCCGTGGTTATCACCAACCCCACCGAATACGCCATCGCGCTCGAGTACCGCCCCGATATGCCCGCGCCCGTCGTCCTCGCCAAGGGACGCAACCTGTTCGCCGCCCAGATCAAGGAAATCGCCCGCTGGGAGAACATTCCCATGGTTGAGAATCCGCCGCTCGCTCGCGTCCTCTACCGCACCGTCGAGGTTGGAGAAAGCATTCCCCCGAAACTCTACGCCGTCATTGCCGAAATCCTGGCCGCCGTTTACCGCGCACAAGCCCGCGCCCTCGCCGCTGCCGCACCTGCTGGAGGAGGACGCCGCTAATGGCCGCCGCCGTCACCACTGCCGCTCCCGCCCGCAATCCGTTCATCGAATGGATCGTCCCCATCGCGGCCGTCAGCCTGGTCTTCGTCATGCTGGTGCCCTTGCCGGCATTCGCGCTCGACCTCCTGCTCGCCACCAGCTTTGCCGCTTCCGTGCTGGTTCTGCTCTCTGCCCTTCAGATCCTGCGCCCGGCGCAGTTTTCCGTCTTTCCCAGCCTGCTGCTCCTGCTCACCCTGTTCCGCCTGTCGCTCAACCTGGCCTCCAGCCGCCGCATTCTTCTCCACGGCAACGAAGGCGCCGGGGCCGCCGGACGCGTCATCGAGGCCTTCGGCCAATTCGTCGTGGGCGGCAACTACGTTGTCGGATTCGTTCTCTTTATCGCCCTCATCGCCATTCAGTACATCGTCGTCAGTCACGGCGCCGTGCGCACCGCCGAAGTCACCGCCCGCTTCACCCTCGACGCTCTTCCCGGCAAGCAGATGGCGATCGACGCCGACCTCAATGCCGGACTCATCGACGAGCACCAGGCTCGCGCCCGCCGCGAGCAAACTGCCCGCGAAGCGGAATTCTACGGGGCCATGGACGGTGCCGCCCGCTTCAATCAGCGCGACTCCATCGCCACCATTCTCATCACCGGCATCAACATCCTCGCCGGCTTCCTCATCGGAGTCTTCCAACTCGATATTCCTTTTCGCGAGGCGCTCAAAACCTATACCGTGCTCACCGTCGGCGACGGCCTGGTCACCCTGATCCCCTCGCTCCTGGTTTCGATGGCTGGCGGCATGGTGGTCACGCGCGCCTCCTCGAATGCAACCCTCTCCGCCGATCTCGGCACCCAACTGCTCTCCCGCCGCCGCTCCTTGCAGATCGCCGCCGGCGTGATGGTCGCGCTCGCTTGCATTCCCGGCCTGCCGAAATTTTCCTTTCTCGCCATCGCCGGCATCGTCGCCTTGCTCGCGGCGCGCCTGCCCAAACCCGCCAAAGACAAAGACGGCAAAATCATAGAAGTCCCCGATCCCGCTGCTCTCGCCGTCGCCGAAAAAGACAAGAAAGCCGCCAAGGCCGACTCTATCGAAGACCTGCTCAAGCTCGACGAACTTTCCCTCGAAGTCGGCTATGCGCTCGTCAACCTGGTCGACGTCCAGCAAGGCGGACAGCTCCTCGCCCGCGTCAAAGCGCTGCGCAGCTCGCTCGCCGTGCAACTCGGCTTCATCGTTCCGCCCATTCATATCACCGACAACGTCCGCCTCAAGCCGCGCGAATACGTCATTTCCCTGCGCGGCGTCGAAATCGCCCGCTGGGAAATGCTCGAAGATAAGGTCCTCGCCATCAGCTCCGAACTTGCGCCGCCCAAGCTCGACGGCACCCCCACCCGCGAGCCCGCGTTTGGCGTCGCCGCCCTCTGGATTGCCCGCGCCCTTGAGTCCCAGGCTCTGACCTCCGGCTACGCCGTCGTCGACCAGACTTCCGTCCTCTCCACCCACCTCGCTGAACTCATCCGTCAGCACGCCTACGAATTGCTTACCCGCCAGGAAACCAAGCGCCTGCTCGATCGCCTCACCGAGAGCCAGCCCAAGCTCGTCGAAGAACTGGTCCCCAAAATCCTCAGCCTCGGCGAAGTGCAAAAAGTTTTGCAGCAACTGCTGCGCGAGCAGGTTTCGGTTCGCGATCTCCCCACCATTCTCGAGGCCTTGCTCGATGCTTCCGCCATCAGCAAGAATCCCGTCCTGCTGGTCGAGGCCTCCCGCCAGGCGCTCGGCCGCGCCCTGGTCCGTCCTTTGCTCTCCGACGACGGCGGCCTGCGCGTGCTCACCCTCGATCATGGCATCGAAGAGGAACTCAGCCGCGCCTTCAGCCCCCAGGCGCCGCCCGCCACCGGCACCGGATTGCAGCCCTCCTTCGTCCGCCGCATTCTCGATGGCCTGCGTCAGCTTGCCGGAGATCAGGTCGCGCAGACCGCGCCCATCCTGCTCTGCGCCACCCCCGCGCGCTTTCATCTGCGGCGCTTGCTCGAACCCTTTCTCCCCAAAGTTGTAGTGCTCTCTCCCCTGGAAATTCCTCCCATGGTTTCCGTGCAGTCGCTCGGTACGGTGCGATGAAAACGGCGCGCGCCATTCGTGTCAGTCATTGGTTCTTAGTCGTTGCTCGTTCGGTGCATTGGATGCGACGCAATCAGCCGGAACTCGCATCGGCGCTCAACCCGCGACGAACTGCCAACGGCGAACAGCCAAACACGAACGGCTGACGACCAACGGCTGACGACCCACGACCCACGACCAACGACCCACGGCCGATGACCGATGACTAGCAACGGCCCTAAACGAAAGCAGGTCTGCCTCATGACCAAACATGCCGCCGCCGCCTATCAAAGCGTCCAGAACGAAGCCGAGCGCGAGCGCGTCCTCATGGAACAGCTTCCCCAGGTCCGCTACATCGCCCGCCGCATTCACGACCGGCTGCCCCGCCACGTGCCCTTCGAAGACCTGGTGCATGCCGGCGTCCTCGGACTCATCGACGCCCTCAACAAGTTCGATCTGTCCAAACGCGTGCAGTTCAGTTCTTACTCCAAGTTCCGCATCCGCGGCGCCATCCTCGACAGTCTCCGCGAACTCGATTGGAGCCCGCGCGAATTGCGCCGCAAAGGCCGCCTCGTCGATTCCACCTACTGCCAGCTCTCCGGCAAGCTCGGGCGCGCACCCAGCGAAAATGAAATCGCCCATGAAATGGGCATCAGCCTTCGCGAACTGCAATCCCTGCTCGCCGAACTCGACGGCCTCGAACTCGGCAGCCTGCGCATCGAGTCTCCCCGCGACGGTAAAGAAGAAGATCTCACCGACTACGTCCCCTCCAGGTCCGAAGAAACACCCTTCTTCCAATGCCTGCGCTCGGAGATGAAACATCTGCTGGCCGAGGCCATTTCCGAATTGCCGGAAAAGGAACAGCGCGTTCTCGCCCTTTACTACTATGAAGAGCTCACCATGAAGGAAGTCGGAGCCGCGCTCGGCATTGGCGAATCGCGCGTTTCCCAGATTCATTCTTTGGCCATGGTTCGCCTGCGCGCCCGGCTCAATTTCCTGAACGTGCCCACCGCGCCCGCCGCTCGTGCCAAAGCTGCGGGCACCCCATAAGCGGCTCGTTTCCCCATAGAGACGCGGCAAGCCGCGCCTCCACAGAAGCTTCACAAACTTGAATTTCGCCACGAACTAAAGGGCCCCATGGAAAAAGTACTCAACCAGCAGCAAATCGATGACATGGTACGGGCGGCGCGCTCCGGCGGTGCCAGCGCCGCTTCCACCGGCCCGGTCGTCCAACCTTGGGACATTCGTCAGGCCGGACGAATTGGATCCGACCAATTGCGCGCCATCAACCAGCTCCACGAAAACTTCGCCCGCAATCTCACCAGCGCCATCGGCGGCTACCTGCGCATCGTTTTCGAGTGCAGCATGGTTTCTGCCGAGCATCTCACCTTCTTCGAGTTCCTGGAGCGCATCCCGGAGAAATCCTACCTCGCGTCCGCCGATCTCCTCCCGGTCGGCGCCACGGCTTTGCTCCAGCTCGATTTCGCCGTCGCCTTCCCCATCATCGACGTCATGCTCGGCGGTGAAGGCAAGAGCAGCGAGATTACGCGCGACCTCACCGAGATCGAAGAACAGGTTCTCGAAGGCATCGTCCGCATCATGTGCCGCGAGCTGCAAGCCTCCTGGCAGGCGATTGCGCTCGAATTCAGCTTCGGCACGCGCCAGTACCTCATGCAAACCCAGCGCCTGATGCCTCCCGAAGAAAAGAATCTTTGCCTCAGCTTCGAAATCAAAATGTCGGAAACCCGCGGCACCCTCAACCTCGCCATCCCCGCCGTGGTTTCCAACGCCTTGCTCCGAAAAATTTCCGCCGACTTCAGCTATCACCGCCCACGCAGTCCCATCGAAGATCGCCGCCAGATTCAGAAAAAGCTGCTCAACTGCCTCTTCCCCGTCGAACTTTCCATGCCCGGCCTGCAAGTGCCATTAGAGAGCCTCACCGGACTCGTTCCCGGCCGTTTGCTTGCGTTTTCCAGGAGCGCCTCTGCCCCGGCCGTTCTGCTGGTCGACGACGTCCGTCTTTGCCCGGCCGCCCCGGTGCGCGTCAACGCCCGCCGCGCCGCCCGCGTCCTCTCTCTCGAAAATCCACTTCCATCCGCAGGTGAACTATGACCGATGTTCCTGAGACCAACGTTCCCGACGCATCCGGCAAAAAACCGGTCCCCGAACTTCGCGCTGAACTCCTCAATTGGTGCGAGGCCTGGAAAACCTGTTTCCAAAATGTCCTTTCCCAGGTTTCGGGACAGCCCGCCGTTTTCGAAATTTCTCCCCAGCCCCAGCCTGCCGCCGATTCCGACGTGTGGTGCACCGTCGTTGCCGGAGGCGCCGTCCACGGCGAGATGACCTTGCGTGTGTCGGCCGCCTCCGGTACCCGTCTTGCCCAGAAGCTCCTCGGCGAAACCGGGCCCGCCGTTGCCGAAAGCGCCACCGCCGAAAACATCACACCGGACAACAAAGAAGCCCTGGAAGAACTCCTGCGCCAGGTCGCCGGTTTGGCCTCCACCACCCTCGCCCCAAACGCCGGCGGCGAAGTTCAGCTCCATGTCTCCGTCTCCGCCGCTCCCTCCTGGTCCTCCGACACCATCGTCTGCCTCCAAACCCGCGACGAAGCGGGTATCTCTATCGCCGTCGAAATTCAGATCAGCCCCGCCCTCGCCGCCGCGCTTCAGCCGCGAGTGCAGCCCGAGCAAACCTCGGCACAACCATCGCCTCCCTCTGCCATCCTGTCCCCTCCATCCTCCAGTTACCGCCGCCTCATGGATGTCGGCCTCGACGTCAAACTCCGCTTTGGAACCCGCCGCATGCTGCTGCGCGATGTGCTCGCCCTCAGTGCCGGAGTCGTCGTCGAACTCGAGAACACTATCCATTCGCCCGTGGATCTGCTGCTTGACGGACGCCTCATCGCCCAGGGCGAAGTCGTCGTCGTCGACGGCAAATACGGATTGCGTATCACCGACGTCGTCGATCCCGCGCCTGCCGCCGGACCTCCGGCCTGATTCTTGTTTAAGGACGATTAACTAATGAAAAAGTTTTTGCAGCCACTAATCTGGTTCCCCAAGTGGATCAAGCGCCACACCCTCGACTCCTCGCAGCCCCCTTGCGCGCTCGTTTCCTGCCCCGGCCCGCAATCGCTGTGGCAGCGCTTCCGCGACGGTCGCCGCCCCAACGGAACTTTCGTCCAAGGCGTGTACTATTGCCAGCCCCAATGCCTGGAGACCGCCCTCATCAACCATCTTTCCCGCTTGCGCGTCATGGCTCCAGGGCCCCAGCCCCCCAACCGCATCCCCCTCGGGCTGCTCATGGTCGCTCGCGGCAAGCTCACTCACACCGAGGTCCGCGCCGCTCTCGAAGCCCAGCGCCGCGCCCGCTACGGAAAAATCGGCGAGTGGATCGAAAAGCTTGGCTTTGCCACCGAACAGGAAGTCACCACCGCCCTCGCTCTGCAATGGGGATGCCCCGTCGCCACTACCTTCGATCCCTCCACCGTCCAGTCGCTGGCCAACATTCCGCTTCCCATCCTCGATGCCTTTCAGATGCTGCCGCTCAACTACGTTGTCTCGACCAACACTCTCTACCTCGCCTTCGGAGAACGTGTTGACCACGCCGCTCTCTACGCCATCGAAAAAATTCTCGTTTGCCGCACCCAGCCCTGCGTTGCCGAACGCAAAAGCATTGCCCGCCAACTCGAGTCCATGCGTCAACTGTCCCACCCCACCGACGTGGAATTCGGACCCATGAACGACCTCGCCGAAATGGCCCGCATCTCCGCTAGCTACACCGCCCGGCTCAGTCCCGATGAAGTCCGCCTCAGCCGCATCGGCCGTTTCATCTGGCTTCGTCTCGATGTCCGTCCCGAACTCCGCCCCCGTACCCGCTCCGTCACCACCAACCTCGTCTTCCGCCTCGCAACCGATTCCACTCGCCCCCTTTCATCCAATCGCCCCTTTGCCGAGCTCCTGACCCACCCACCCCAACCCACCTAGAGCGGATTCATCGTTGCTGTATCCTGCTCGCATAGGGACAGACGCCCTCGTCTGTCCAGGCCGAGCGCAGCTCGGCAGTTGCCTGGCGACCACAGCAGCTCTGGATTGGTATTGGAACGTGTGAAGACGCGCACCCTCGCCCGTCCAGCCGCGCGCAACTTGCCAGCGCCGCGAGCGCATCACATCTGATGGGGTCACAGGGCGGTCAGTTTGCCGCCGCCGCGGCCTTTCTGGGCACAACACCGTAAACGGCAAGCACCAGAATCAGCGGATCGATTTGGCGACGGAAGTACACCTCGACGTGCGTCACGTAGTAAATTGCCGGGAAGAAAAAAAGGACCATCGCGAAGAGCACCGCCGCCGGACGATTCTCGCGCCACAGCCGGCGCAGGCCGATGAGCATCAGGACAGTCAGCCCGGTACAGAAGAAAACATTCGGCGGATCGAGAGGTTCCTCGGCCAGGTAGCGCTTGTCAAAACTCCAGAATCCCGTCCAGATGTAAACGAAGCGGCGCACGGTGACAACTGCAAACCAGCGCGGATGAGTGCGAATGAATTCGACGCCCCTCTGTTTTTCCCTCTCCATGTAGCGGATTTCACCAAGTTCTTCGAAGGCCCTCCACTCTTCATCGTTGTGCCAGGGCCCGACCAAACGAGGACGCCAGTGAAAAGTATCCCCGCAGTTGCCGATGTGGATCTCCAATCCGGCGTTGTCGCGGAAGGGGATGAATTTGCCGAAGACCACATAGTTGCGCACGAACCAGGGACTCACGATGACAACCATGGCGAGCGCACTCGCGGCCAAAGGCGCCGCCCAGCGCTCCTTCTGCCGGTGCAGACGATAACACACCCAGCCATTCATGAAAGGCCACACCGCCAGCACGATGGGATCCGTCAACGCCGTCAGGCCCCAAAGCAACCCCATTCCAACCCAGCGAGAAAGACGCGGAGGCTTCTCCAGGTACAAGGTCCACAGAAAAAGCACGCTGAACAACGCGGTTGACAACCATGTACTCCAGATTCGTTCCGCGGGAAAGTAAACCGCATATGGAAAAAATGCCCAAGCCCAGCCCGACCACGATGCCACCCGGCGGCCGAAAAGCTTGAGCGCAAGGTAGAAGATCGGCAGGCAATTCAAGGCAGAGATCAAACCCTGCATGGAGAGCAGCACCAAGGCCGACGCGGTGCTATAGACGCCGAAGATTTTGAAGACTCCCGCCGTCAGGTACGGATAAACCGGTGTCATCCAGGCGCTCGGGCCGGTCTCCCCAAACAAGGGACTGCTGAAGCCACGGCCCTCGGCGATAGAGCGCGCGAGCCTGCCGTTTTCGTAAGAGAACTGCCAGTGATCGCTCCCTGGATCCAGTTGTTCCCGGTACAGGAAGCCCATGACGGCCAGTCGAATCGCGAACGCGACTAGGACCATGCAGAGAGGGCTCTGAAAACAGCGGTTGCGTGTTGCGCCCAGCCCGCGAATTTGCGGGCCGCTCGTCTCCATGAGCTAAGTTCCTTCCTCTCGCTTCACCCGATCGCGCGGCCGCCAGGACGCAATGGCGACGGTCGCCAGCACGACCATCAGTGGATCGATGGGGCGCCGGTAACGCATCTCGTTGTGCGTCACATAGTAAACCAGCGGAAAGGTGAACAGCGCAATCGCGTAGGGCATCGCGGCCGCTCGGTCCGCTTGATACGCGCGCCGGAAACCGAGCACTGCCAGGATGGTGAGCGAAGTGCAAAAAAAGATGTTCGGGCGATCCAGAGGTTCATCGTTAACGCGCGCAAAGTCCAGGCTCCAAAAGCTGGTCCACACATAAACGATGCGGCGCAACGTCGTCTTCACGAACAAGGCGCGATGCGTCCCAATGAACTCCATTCCCTGGCGTTTCTTTTCAGCCATATAATTCAGTTCCCCAACGCGCTTGAATTCGTCCCACTCGGGATTAGACCAGGGGCCGAGCCGCTTATTGATCAAGTAGGAGTTGTCGTCGCTATTGCCCAGGCGAAGCTCCAAGCCGAGGTTATCGCGAAGCGGAACAAACTGATGAAAGACGACGTAGTCCCGGACCAACCACGGTCCCACGGCCAGAAAGAATGCCAACGACGATGCTGCCGCACACAGGAACCAGCGTTTTCGATCCCGATATAGACGGTAGCAGGCCCAAAGAGAGATGAATGGAAGAACAGAAACGACCCCGGGTTCGGTGAGCGCAGCCAAGCCCCACAAGAGTCCATAACCAATCCAACTGGACAGCCGATCGCTATCGGCAAGGTAGAGCACCATCATGAACAACAAGCTGAGCATCAGCGTTGCCAGGGTTGTCGGCCAAATCAGTTCCGACGGGAAATAAACTCCATAAGGAAAAACGGCCCAGGCCCAGCCCGACCATAGCCCAATGCGATCGCCAAAAGACTTGCGAGCCATGAAGTACACAGGAAGGCAGTTCAATGCCGACGCCACGCAATTAAACGAGAGCATGACCAGGGCAGAAGTTTTTGTGTAAGTTCCGAAAAGCTTGAACACTCCAGCCAGCAGGTAGGTGTATACCGGCGGCATCCACGCGGTGGGTCCGGTGTCTTCATACAAAGGATTACCAAAGCCTTTTCCCTGGACGATGGAGCGCGCGACCCGGCCCATCTCGAAGCCGAATCGAAAGTGGTCGTGGACTGGATTCATCTGCTCCGGATATTGAAAGACCATCACCGCCAGTCGCAACGCCAGCGCCACCAGCACCATGCATAGAGTGCTATGCAAACGGCGGTTGAGTCTTGCGCGAAGCCGGCCAATCAGCGGGCCGCCGGTCTCCATACGCTCGATCCTTTCCTTCGCCGTCGCTTGATTGCGCGCCCGGCGTGAACGCGCCTGACTTGATCGAAAAAAGATGCCGAAGTGCGGCAGTCCCTCGAAATTCCGCTCCATCGCGGCAAGAAAATACTCTGATGGGGTTATGGGAGAGAATACCTGCCGCAAGAAGCCGTGGTCAACGCTCAGGAGATTCCACACCAAGCTCTTGCAGCCCAGTGGATCTCTTCGTAGCATCTAACCGGAAGATGAATACCGTAGCACGCTGGAAACCACGTTGGCGTGGTCGGAAGTCGGCGTTTGCCGTGCGATACTTGTATGCGCAATGGATCTTACCCTCAATTCCAAAGTTGCTCTCATCACCGGCGGATCGCGCGGCATCGGCGCGGCGACGGTGCGGATGTTTGTAGCCGCAGGCGCAAAAGTAGTTTTCAATTATCAAGCGGCGAAAGCGCAGGCCGACGATCTGGTGCGTGAATGTGGCGCGGAATACTGCCGCGCCGTGCAAAGCGATCTTTCGACCACGGAGGCGGCACGGCAACTGGTATCGTCGGCGGTCTCGGTCTTCGGACGCCTCGATATTCTGGTCGCGAATCACGGCATCTGGCCGCCAGAGGACGCGCCCATTGACCGCATGTCCGATGAACAATGGCATCGCACCATCGCCGTCAATCTCGACAGCGTGTTTGCGCTGGTCAAGCATTCGGTCGGACAGATGAAGACGCAGGGCGGCGGCCACATCGTGCTCGTCAGTTCGACCGCCGGCCAGCGCGGCGAGGCCTTCCACTGCGACTACGCGGCCTCGAAAGGCGCGCTGATCAGCATGGTCAAAGGGCTCTCCACGGAATTGGCGCGCGACCACATCTACATCAATTCGGTGGCGCCGGGATGGGTGGATACCGATATGGCGGCGTCCGCGCTGAACCATCCGCCAACGCGCGAAAAGGTTTTTCGCAGCATCCCGCTCGGCCGCGTGGGAACGCCGGAAGAGATCGCCGCGCCGATCCTGTTCCTGTGCACGCCCTACGCCGGATTTATCACCGGCGAGGTTTTCAACGTGAACGGCGGTGCGGTGCTGGTGGGGTAGGGCATCAGTGTAGCGCGGACACTCCTGTCCGCGAAATGTGCGCACCAGAGAAGGGGCAACGGCAAGAACAAGAGCAACGGCTGGCGGACAGGAGTGTCCGCCCCACACGACGACGATCCGTTCTTTGGTGCAGCTAAAATGGACCGGGACGCTTCTAACAAGGTAGCCATGTATCGCTTTTTTGCCATTTCACTGCTCTCCGCGCTCGGCGTTTCCCAAACCGCTCCCACGCCCGCTCCCCATCAACCCGCCGTTCCCAAGCCCGCCGTCAACCTGAACGACTCCGACAATGCCCGCCAGGCGCGGGCGGTTCTGGATAAGACAGTCGAGGCCCTGGGCGGGCAATCCTACCTCACCTACGAAAACCGGGTTGAGGAAGGCCGCTACTATCCGCTCTATCACGGGCGCACCGACAGCACCGGCATTCCCTACAAATACTATGTCGAGTATCCGGACAGGGACCGTTTCGAAGTCCTCCGCTTGAAAGACATTCATATCATCCCAGGGGAAATCGACATCGGCGGCATCAAGTCCAAGGAGATCGATATTGTCCTGATTCACAACGGCGACAAAGGATACGAGGTCACGTATAAGGGAACGGCGGCGCAGGATAAGCTGGATTTGGAGAACTATCTTCGCCGCCGCCAGCATTCGCTCGAATGGATCTTCCGCAAGTGGATACGCGATCCCAACGTGGCCCTTTTCTACGAGGGCGCTGCGGTAGTGGACGGAAAGGTAACCGAAGGAGTCACGCTGCTCAACAGCCAAAACGACTCGGTGAGCGTTTTCCTGGACCAGAACACGCACTATCCAATCAAGATCAGTTATTCGTGGCGCGACCCGACAGACAAGCAGAAAAATGTGGAAGATGAGGTTTACGACAGTTACAAACTGGTGCAGGGAATTTGGACTCCCCACTCCATTACCCGCTATTACAACGGAGAGACTTCGCAACAGCGTTTCATCGCCACCGCCAGCTACAACCTGAAGCTGCCGGACTCAATGTTCGAAGCGGCGGTGACCTACGACCCGAAAGTACCGCTGAAAAGCCGGTAAGCCCGCCGGCAAGAATGGGCCGAAAACCTGCCTGAGTACCAGAAAAGCGGGCAAGTTCCTCCCTGGATATCCCCAAGCATCTGCAACTGCCTGAACGAGTTAGCCCCATCCACGGTGCAACAAACCACGGAGTGTGGCTATTTTACCACATACGGAAGTCCGCCCATCCGTGTAAGCTGATACACAGTAAAAGACTTACGCCGTCCCCCGTTGACACACGAGCAAACAATTCGTGCTGCGGTGACCTGCACAGGCGTGGGTCTACATAGCGGCGCGCCAGTCAGCCTCCGCATTCTGCCCGCGCCTGCCGGAACCGGAATCGTGTTCCACCGCACCGACCTCGACGGCTTCGCCATCGAAGCCAGCGGACGCAACGTGGCCCGCGTCAGTTACGCCACCAGCCTGATGAAGAAGGGCGTGCTCATTTCCACCACCGAGCACTTGCTCTCGGCGTTCATCGGCGTCGGCATCGACAATGCCGTCGTCGAACTGGACAACCTTGAACTGCCCATCCTCGATGGCAGCGCGCGTCCCTTTGTCGCAATGATTCAAAAGGCCGGGATTCGCCGGCAGCGCAAAGCCCGCACGTATCTCCGGATCGTGCGCGAGATCGAGTTGCGCGAGGGCGATAAATTCATTGCCATCTATCCGGCTGACTCCTATTCCGTTTCGTATTCGATCAACTTCCCTCATCCGCTCATTGGCAAGCAGAGCTTCTGCGTACGCCTGACGAATGGCAGTTATCTGAAGCAAGTTGCGCCGGCGCGCACTTTCGGTTCGCGGCAGGACGAGCAGGCCATGCGCAATATGGGGTTGATTCGCGGCGCTTCCCGCGAGAACTGCATCGTGCTGACGGAGAAGAGCATCGAGAATCCTCCGCTGCGTTTCGCCGACGAGTTCGTCCGCCACAAAGTTCTGGACCTGATCGGCGACCTGGCGCTCATCGGGAAACAGATACTAGGTTCGGTGGTGGCCGACCGCGCGGGCCACGCCATGCATACCGCGCTGGTGTCGCGTATTTTGCGCGACCGGTCGTATTGGGAAGAAACCGCGCTAGAAGATGAACCTGCCGCGTCGGAGTTCGCGTCCGCGGTTAGTCTTAGCGTCTAGTGCCGCCCCCCGTCAGCTCGCGCATCAAGAGCTTCCCCTGCGGTTAGGTCTTAGGTCTCACGTGTCGGCACTTTGTTCGCCTGAGACCTGAGAACCAACACCTGAGACCTGTGCGATTTCGCGTTCTGCCAGCAGGCGCTGCAGTTCGGCTTCGGCTGCGGCGCGTACGCGGTGGGCGAAAGCATTCGCGCTCTCGCGGTGCTCGGCGCCGAGCGCGGACAGGCGCACCTGCAAATAGGGCTGGTCCTCTTCCAGGCGGCGCAGCAAGCGCTGGGTTCGAGCGATTCTTTCTTCGAGTGTGATCATCGCAATATCATCCTGCGTGCGCTCGTTGCAACTGGGGACTCGGAAATCCGCGTCTCTACAGTGCCACAGCCGTGGCAGCGTGCAAGTTACAAGCTGGATGCCGGGGGCGTGCGAGTCTTCTGGAAGTGTTTTCGGGAAACGGCGAACTGGCGAGAGCCTGTCGGCCGATTAGGGAAGCTTCGCGTAGCCTTGCAGTCGCGCGGGCATTTCTTCTTGCAAGCGGTCAGTCAGCCATTTTTCAAGCTGATACTGTGAGCTCTGCGGAACCTCGATGAAGCGGATGCCGGCGTGGCCGGTTCCGTCGACCCAGGCGACTTGGCCTTTCACTTCGAGCGAAATGTTAGCCGCGGGAAGCGTGAAGCGAAGCCGCGCCTGCGCATCCCTAGGCAACTTGCCGAGGAGGCGGATGGCCATGCCTCCCTCGCTCAGGTTGGTCGACTTGGCCGTCAGTTCCTGGCTGAACGGAAGACTGATTCGCAGCGGCATCTCCACCGCATGCCGAAAATACCGCCGCCGTTCCCGCACCATAAAACTGAGAGCCGCATTAAAACAGCGCGAGGCATGCACTGAGGTAAGCGGCTTTTGCAGAACGAAGTTGGCTCCGGACTGGAAGGCCCCATGGGTGGTCGTTTTCCCATTCACCACGGCAAAGGCTACCGACTTGGCATTGCTTTGGGTCTGGCGGACTCCCCGCAGAAGATCGACGCCGTTCTGCAGGTCGTCGCAGTCGATGATGACCGCATCGAACTTGCGCCTCGCCAGCGCATCGTTGCCGCGCCGGGACTCCGCGCAAACCTGCACATCGACCGAGATCTTCTCCAGTGCCGGACGCACCACGCCCAGCAGAGCGCCGTCCCGGCTGACGAGAAGAGAGTCCAGATTCATGGCTTCTTCGATACTAGCGGTACCTGAGAACCGATGAAAGTAACCTAGGTACCGGGCAAAGGTGTAGGGCGAAACGGGTTCCTCCTCCCTCACGGCGGAAAATCCGCAGCGTTGGTCGCCATCGTTGGTTGCCATCCAGGCGACTCGCTCTCCAAAGCCAGAAAATCGAAAATGATACCCTCCCCCTCAGTTTTTGCTGGATTCCTGCGCCTTTCAACGCGAAACTAGAGCGTGTTTCATAAATCGGCTTTTGGGTAGGGCACGGCTTTAGCCGTGCCGTTTGGCCTGGAAGAATGCGGGCTTTAGCCCCTGAGGGACGCGCCTTCCGGACTGAAAGGCATTTATGAAACACACTCTAGCATAATGGGCGAAACCGCTTATCTGTCCCTGGGATCGAATCTGGGAAATCGCGCGGCCAACCTGCGCGCGGCGGTCGCGCAATTGGAGGTGGCGGGCCGCTTGCTGGCGCTCTCCGCATTCTATGAGACCCAACCGGTGGAGGTCCAGGATCAGCCCTGGTTTCTAAACTGCGTGGCCGCGATTGAAACCGATAAGACGCCGAGAGAACTGCTCCAGTTCGCCTTGCAGGTCGAAGCGGTGATGGGACGTCTTCGCATGCGCGCCAAAGGTCCGCGCAAGATTGATATCGACGTGCTGCTGTTTGGGAATCTCGTGGTAGATGAGCCGGGCTTGAAGATTCCGCATCCCGCAATGCACCAGCGGCGCTTTGTTCTGGAACCGCTGGTCGAGATCGCTCCCGGGGCGCGCCATCCCGAACTCGGCAAGACTGCGCAAGAACTTCTGGCGGAGCTGCCAGAAGGGCAGACGGTCCGCCGGCTCTGAAACCTGACCCGATTGGCGATGCCAAGACGGCCAATGCTTTCCCCTGTGTCCCTCTGTGACCTCTGTGGTAGAGATCTTTTGAACCACAAAGGACACAAGGGCCCATGCGAAACCACCGCACAAGATGGGTAGAAATGTCCATCCCCACGTCAGCCGTTGGAGCATCGTGCGCAACAAAATCCTACGGAATCACGATCCGGCTCCCTGCCTCTTCCGGCCCGGCGAGGGCCGAATTCTTTTCGGGGAACTGCGCCAACAGGAAATCGACGAACGCCCGCGACTTCGGCCTGCCCGACGTGCGTCCCAGGCCCATGCGCAACAGGAATACCAGCGCTTTCAACACGTCGGCATCCCGCAGCCGATTGTAGCCAAGCTGTTTCTCCTCCTCCTCGCGAAATTCCCTGACCATGGTCTCGACTTCCCGAGCGATCGCTTGGTGCGCCAGGTTCGCCGTCGGCGGTTCGTAGATAAGGCTGGAGTTCACCAGCGTTTGGTAGCCCTTCGCCAGCGAACTCAAAGCCGCGATCAGGTCGCGATCCACCAGCGAGCGGTCGGCGCGAGCGCTCTTCACCAGCGCGAAGCTGAGTCCGAGGATCAGTTCTTCGCGCTCGTAGAGAAACTGCTCGGCAATCTCAATCGCGGGAAACAAGGCCTCACGATCCGGCGCACCCGGCCGTTCATCGTGAGAGTGCGCCGTCGCGTGCTCGCGTGCCTGCTGTCGTGCCTGTAGAAGATAAGGACAGTCGCTCGGGCAGTCGAGCGTTCGCTCGCGCTGCTCGCCGCAGCACTGCGGACAGATTCTCCCGTGCACCGCCGGGCAAAACCGTTTCTCTTTTCGTTCTTCACAGATCGCGCAACTCAAGTGCAGTTCCTCGCATTTGATTATTTCACGGAAAAACGAGGCTTTACCGCCGAGACGTCGAGGGCGCCGAGAAATACTTCTTTCATTTCTTCCCGGCGGCCTCGATTACGATTTCCGAACTACGCCGTTCCTTTCACGGCGCGCTGGCCGCTCCGGCCAAGAAAGCCACTCAAGAAAATCTTCCTCTGCGCCCTCGGCGTCTCGGCGGTGAAACTGTTTCCCGAGAACTGCACCGTTCCTGATGCAAATTGCAAATCCAGATTAGGATAAACGCCGCTGATCGTAGCTATAAACGCTTTCTATTTGTCTGGCCGCGCCTGACGCGATACTCTATGCAGTTAATTCCCGGTCAATCTGTTTCCTGGGCAGCCCGCAACTAAAAGGAGAGCCATGTCACCTGAACTGCGAAATTTCCTAGCAATCCCGTACGACGAACTGGAAGAGATGAATCTGAAGGCGAAGAAGCAGCGCCTCGACCGCGTGGCTCCCAACAAAATTCAGGAAGAGCGGCTGAAGTACCTGACGGACGAGTCGCGCATCAAGGCCGTGACCGTGCTGTTCAGCGACCTGGAAGGCCGTCTGCACATGCTCGACTATGACAAGAAATTCCTGCTGAAGAGCTACGACAACCTGACCTTTGACGGTTCGTCGATTCGCGGCTTCACCGCGCAGCGCGAAAGCGATCTGCGTTTAGGCATTGACTGGGGCGCATTTTACTGGGGCCCCGCCGATGTCTTCGGGCCGGGCAAAGTGCTCGTCTTTGGCGAGGTCATCGATAAAGACGGCAAGCCCTACACCGCCGACATCCGCAGCATGTTAAAGCTGTTTGGCAACGGATTGCACAAGAAACACGGTTACACCCTCAACGCCGCCAATGAGATCGAAGGCTTCCTGTTCCGGGGGGCGGACGCCGAGCGCACCTACCACGAAACCGGCAAGTTCGAATACGTCAATACCGGCGGATATTACCACTCGTTGCCGGGCGATCCGCTGCGCACCTTCATCGATACCACCGCCGAAGTGCAGCGTGCCATGGGCTTCCAGAACGAGAAGGACCATCCCGAGGTCGCGCCCTCGCAGTTCGAGATCAACTACGGCTACGCCGAAGCGGTGGCCGCCGCCGACCATATCCAACTCTACAAGCTGGTCTGCCGTCAGGTCGCGCGCAATATGGGTTTGACCGCGTGCTTCCTGCCCAAGCCGGTGGTAGGCGTCAACGGCAGCGGCATGCACACCAATGTCTCTGTCAGCCAGAACGGCAAGAACCTGTTCTGGGATCCCAAGGGCGAGGAGAAGCTCAGCAAGCTCGGATATGAGTTTCTCGACCGCGTTCTTACTCACGGCAACGACCTCTGCCTGGTGTTCAATTCCAGCGTCAACGCCTATCGCCGCCTCGATCCGCACTTCGAGGCGCCCAACCAGCTCCGGGCGTCGGCCGTCGACCGCGGCGCCATGGTCCGCATCCCCATCGGCAACGAGCGCAGCATGCGCCTCGAAGTGCGCGCCGTCGCTCCCGACGCCAATCCCTACCTGGTGATGTACTCCATTTTCAAGACCGGATTGGAAGGCGAGACGGCCAAAATCAAGAACCTCCGCGAGGCCGAACGCTACCTGCCCGACAACGTCTACACGGCTATCGACAACTTCCGCAAAGCCGACTGGACAACCAAACTCCTCGGCGAAGACGTGAAAGGCCGCTACGCCGACCTGAAGCAGGCATCGGCCGACCGCTGCCCGCGCCTGCTCGGCACCATTGTCAAGCCCGCCGAGGTTCAGTTCCACCACGAGGTCTACAACCAGTACCTGTGGAATGAGTTCTAGAAAAACACTCGTGTGGGGACGGGGCTCGGCCCCGTCCCAGCGGCAGGACCGCGATGGTCTCTTCCAGAGAAAAGCCGATGGCACACGCGCTCGCAATCGGCCTGCTCTTGTTGTCGAGCGCGCTTTCCTTGCGGGCAAAGAATGACGCCATCAAGGCGCGCGACGCGAAGCTAATCCGGCAAGTCCAGGAGATCTCCGTCTCACAACTCGACCCGGCACTCCCCTCCGTGAGTTTTGAGAAATGGTTGCATGCAGAGGCGGGTGCCGACGCCGAGTTTCATTGGGAGGTTAACGACTGCGGAGAGCAGACCGGGACCGCCGCCGACCGAGGACGCGACGTCCCGATGTGCGTCGAAGCTCAAGCCGATATGAAAGACCGGCGCACCATCGTAGTGAGTATTGCGGTAGGCACGTTCAAAAAAGGAGCCGTCGGCAAGCCGGTCGTGTACTTTGCCCAACTGGTGACCCCGGCCACGACAATCAATTTGCCTCACCTCAGCGACCTTCCGGCAGCCCTCATCAAAACCCACCAGCAGCCGGTCCCCGTGGAGATCGCGAAGTAAGAAATAGCGGCCGCCTAACGCATCGCCGCCGCATTCACCAGGCCGCCATTCAGGTAGCGGCTCATAGCCAAGTCGATAATCGCGCCGATCAGAGGGATGTTCCTTCAACCGAATCAGACTTGATTCCGCATAAAGAGCTCTCCCCTGTGTTCCCCTGTGTACCCCGTGGTGAAGAATTACGTCGCGAACTCAGAGGCCACGCCGCCTACCGCATCGTCGCCGCATTCACCAGGCCGCCGTTCACGTAGCGGCTCATCGCCAAGTCGATAATCGCGCCGATCATCTCCATATAGGAGAGTCCCGATGCCTTAGCGGCCATGGCAAATTCCTGCCGGCTAGCCAGCCACGGATTCGGATTCGCCTCAATGACATAAACATCGCCGTTCGGAGCCAGCCGCATGTCGATGCGCCCATAGTCGCGCAGCTTCAGCGCCCGATACGCGGCCAAAGCCGTATCTCCGAGCCGCTTCACCGTATCTTCGTCCAGATTTTCCGCGATTTCCGATTTGGTCAGCTTGTAGGCTTCCGTATTCTTCTCAAACTTCACGTCGTAGCTGGCGATCTTTGGCGTGCCTTCCGGCAAACGCGACAGATCGAGCTCGATCATCGGCAAAACCTGCGCTCGTTCGTAGCTGCCCAGAACTCCGGCGTAAATTTCCCGCCCTTCGATGTATTCCTCAATCAAAGCGGGCGAGTCGAATTCATCCTGAATGTACTCGACGCGCTCCATCATCTCCTTGACGTTCTTGACGACCGAGCCGGCATCGATGCCGATCGATCCATCCTCCCACGAAGGTTTGACGATCAGCGGAAAAGAAATATCGTGAGCATGTTCAATGCGTCCGCGATAGGCAGTAGCAAAAAACGGAGTCTTGATGCCGTGAAACGCGAAGATCTTCTTCGCGATCGCTTTATCCTGCGACATGAAAATGGCATGTGGCCCCGCGCCCGTGTAGCGCAATCCCAGCAAGTCGATATATGCGACCACGTTCATTTCCTTGGTGTCGTCGCCGCCGAAAGACTCCGTCAGGTTGAAAATGAGGTCGGCATCGCACCGCGAGAGCGAGTGCAAGGACTGCGGGCGCCCATCCAGCTCGAAATACGAGGGCTCGTGCCCCAGCTTCTGCAGCGCTTCGAAGATTTCCTCGCGATCGGTCTTCTCTTTCTTGACCTTCTTTACTTTCTTGCGCGGCTTAGGCACGGGCGCCGCCGCCTCTTCCTTCGCCGCCGCCGCGTCCGGATCTTCGTTCCAAACGTCATAAAGCAAAGCGATCTTAAGTTTTGCTCCAATCATCAACTCACCTCGGAAAGCGGTGGTCAGCAGCCAAAAGCCAGGAACTAGGGAAAGTTTGACTAAGTCCCTGGTAGCTCCGTGCACCTCTGTGTACCCTGTGGTTCAAGGTTTTCGATGGTACCTAATCAGAGCTCCCCTAAGAGCCAGTAGCTTTTCACGGCTGAATAAACTTTCCTTTCGTCACATAAGTCATCACCAGCGCGGTGACGTAGGCCGTAACTTCCGCCAGATGTTCCGCGCCCCGCGTTTTGTCGGCGCGCAAGTCAAGCTCCCCCGCGCGCTTTTCCATCGTGTCCATCAAAGTCTTGATCAGCGGACGCTGCGCCCCCGTCCATTGCGCAACTTTGTCGATCACCGCCTTGCGATGCTGATGCAGAAATTCGTGCGCCGCGAGCGCCGTCTTCCGCCGCTTCGATACGGGAAAGATGTCGCGCAAATCCGTATCCGGTGTTAATTCCCTAACGCCAGGCTCGGTAACCGCAACTTCCTCCCGCCCAGCCTGCTGAAGGTGGTAGAACTCCCCCACCGTAGTGTCCATCTCATCGACCGTGAGATCGGTCTGTCCGCGCCGCCGCGCCGGCTCGCTCTTCCCCAACCTGCGCGCCAGCCGGTTCAGATAAAGCAGCTTCGCCATAGCGCCCCAGCCGCGATACCGCTTGCGCCAGTTCGACCGCGGAGTCAGCCACACCGCAAACGTTTCGGCAAAATCTTCATCCGGATGCTTCTGCGCATACCATCCCGGCAAATGCCGCACATAGTCCCGCGAAAACGGCGCCGGCCGGTAATTGTCGTGATAAGGACGCCGGAACGGCCCAAAGGTCTGCTTCCACTCCGGCGAATTGTGCAGCTTGTAAGCGTAGGTGAAGGCGTGCCCCGCCTCGTGCCGCAGATACATCATGATTTCGCGAGCGTCTTCAAGATCATGCGTTTCTTTTTCCAGTTGCGCCAAAGCTGCATCAGCCAAATAAAACGGAATCCCAATAATCGGCTCGCCCGAAGGACATCCCCACTCATCGGTCAAATAACAAGCCGGACGAAACTTAGTCAGCCCCTTAGCCTCCAGCTCGCGATAAAGCTCGTCGACAAGCCGCTCCACCGGAGACCCAGCCAGCCGAAGCCCCAGCTCGCGAATCGGCCGGCTAAGAAGTTCCAAGTACGCGGGTTCAGTTTTCGCAATATCGTGCACAATCGCTCGCTAAAAATAGTCGGCAACCGCGCAAGCACACACGGGGAGGAGTGTCTCTACGATCAACAGTAACGGAAGGCAGGGCGATTTAGAAGTGACTGCGGTAATGCGGGCGGCGACGAATAGTAGGTGAGGCGTAGACCCGAACTCCAGACCTTCACCGTGTCAAACGAGCCCGGATAGGTTTTACAACAACGTACAAGTCCACGGGGACCGCCAAAGTACGCGAAAGTCGCACAAGACATCGCATTCTGTGGGTTGGGTCGTGGGTTGGAAAATTCGCCCCGCGCGACACGCGGGCCGGCTTTTCTCGTCAAGCACGTCTCCCTCTAGGGAATCTCCTAAGATCAACCTTAGCCAATACCCGGCACCGCGTCCCTCTGCCCTTTTCCGGGCTCGTATTCCAGGATCTAAGGATGGACGAACGTGAGGTGATGGGTAGGTTCAACGTAGCCCTGGTAAACAACAGCAAGGCTTACAGAGGGCTGACTCCAGGCGCCAAAATTAAGGGTTGGAGTCTTCTGCGCAATCGGAGCAACGATCCTTTCTCCGTTTGTCATGGTTGTCAGGTTCTGGACGATCGTGGCTGAGAAAGAATCAAACAGAACGCCAGATACGCCGTTAATCTGCGGATCCAGCAAGTAAAGGGTGGTACCCGCCGCGGAGCCCGAAACGACCAGGTCGACGATCATTGCCGTGGCAGTTGCTGGGACTATCCCAGCCGGAAAGGTAGCCTTTACACTTGCAGGATATGGACAAGTTGGCGCTTTACAAACAGAACCTTGGATTGGAAAAGTCACGTTTTGCACAAACTGCTGATCCGCAATCCCCGTTGGATACCCGTATTGGCCTCCGATTGAAGTAGCAAAGACAACCTGTTCCCCCATTCGATTGAAACCCACCATCCGGCCATTGGCGCCGGTGATGAACGATCCCAAATAAATCAGCGACGAGTTCGCGCTCGACTCGGGGTAGAGCTGCGGCGGGGGGCCCCCGCCCGTGGGCGGACCCCCAGCGTTCATTTGGTAGTAAACGGTGCTACTCGGATATCCATCGGCCCAAGGGGGCACCACGCTAATAACATAGTTCCAAAAGGAGTTCACTTGGACCTGGGGCCCTTGGGGCACCGCAGCATATACGTAGTACGAAGTGGAAGGTTGTAATGAGGTCGGGGCCCCAGCGGGCGTGCTCTCGAAAACGACCTGTACCGAGCCGTTCATAATTTGCACGACGCCCGGTATTGGGCTCCCTAGTGGCATTACCGCAGCGTACACACCAGGAACGGCAACGTTTGTCCCGTTCGCATCTACTGTCCCCCAACCAATAAAGATCACCTGATCGTAGTTCGCTACGTTTGAATAGTTAGTCTGAGGAGCCCAGGTAACCGTGGCTCCGTTGATTACGCCGTATTGGGCTGCATGACTGGTCGACGCCGACAAGCATAAAGCCACGATGCTACAGAGGACAATCGCGCCGGAGGTTTTCATTGCTAATCTCCTTAGGAGAGAGAGATTACCATATTTCGCCATAGACTTCTGGCGGGTGGGCCACTTTTTAACAGCGAAGCAAAACGCCGCCTTGTTTTCTAACACCGAACCGGAATAACTAGGGGTGCGCCACTTCTCGCGCTTTTCGAGAAAGCCTGCCCTGTCTTGCCGAAGCCCCGAGCGAACCGGGCCCCAGCGCGCCCGCCTTTGGCGCGATGGGGCGGAGAAGCCGAGGGGGATAGCCGAAGGGTGGCCTGCCGAGCCGTCGATACCGTTCGACTCCGACCGATTCCACCATCGAAGGGCACCGACCGGGATGCCAGCCCACCCAATAACCCGTCGCGTAATAATTACAGTGTAAATGTTACTCGGTTGTGTCTCTTTAACCACAACCGACCCTGAGCATTATCAAAGACTTGCAGCCCCGCCCAGCGCGTCCAGAAAAATCTACCCGGTGCCGGGGCAGCCATTGTACGTATGCCAGTGTGCATACATCCAAGCCAGTACAAAATGTTTCACGTGGAACATTGTACGTACACCTGAGACCCGCCCCGAGACCCCGGAGCTTGCGGCGCTCGTTGCCATCAAAGTCGTCCTACCTCTGCAATCCGACCTCTAACCTCTGACCTCTCTGCAATCTGACCTCTAACCCCTGACCTCTCTATACTTTACTGCAGCAGCAACCCATTCCCATTAGGCTCTTCCGGAGGAATCACCACCGCCGCCGCCACCCGGTCTCCCGGCTCAACGTTAAGCAAACGCACGCCTTGCGCCGACCGCCCCGATTCGCGGATGAACTTCGACTCAATGCGGATGATCTTCCCGTACTGCGAGATCAGCATAACCTCCGATTTCTCAGTCACTTGCGAGATGCCGACAACCTTGCCGTTGCGTGCCGTGGTCTTGACGTTGATCACGCCCTTGCCGCCGCGATTGGTAAGCCGATACTCGTCGGCCGGAGTGCGCTTGCCATACCCGTTCTCGGTGACAGAAAGAATGAGCGAGCCTTTTTCCGGAATCAAGTCCGCAACTTCAGGAGCGATATCTCCTTCCTTTACCACAGCTTGCACCTCCGGCTTCAGCGTAGTAGCCATGCCGACGATGTAATCCTTCTCACCCAGATTCATGCCGCGCACGCCAGTGGCGTTGCGTCCCATGGAGCGCACGTCGTTCTCGTCGAACCGAATCGCCTGCCCATCGTGCGAAGCCAGAAAGACGATCTGGTTGCCGTCGGTCAGCGACGCCGCAACCAGCTCGTCGCCCGCTTCGATATTGATGGCGATGATGCCGCGCGACATCACATGCGAGAAGTCTTTCACCTCAGTCTTCTTCACCGTGCCGTTGTGCGTGACAAAGAAAACGTACCTGCCTTCTTCTTCCAAATCGCGCACGGCCAGCATGGTGCGCACCGTTTCGCCCGGCTGCAGGCCCACCAGGTTGCCCACGTGCTTTCCTTTTCCGGCAGCGGCAATGTCGGGAATCTCATACACCTTCAGCCAATACACGCGTCCCGTGTTGGTGAAAATCAAAATGTAGGCGTGCGTCGACGCGATAAATAGATGCTCGACGAAGTCTTCGTCGCGCGTCTTCATGCCCGTGCGCCCGGTGCCGCCGCGCCGCTGCATGCGATAAGTCGAAATCGGCGTGCGCTTCATGTAGCCGGAATGGCTGACCGTGACCGCAACCTGCTCGTCGGCGATCAGGTCTTCCAGCATGATTTCCGCGGCTTCGTCCTCGATCATCGTGCGCCGCGCGTCGCCGTAGAGCTTCTTGACCTCTTCCAGTTCCTTGATGATGACTTTGCGCAGCTTCGCCTCGGAAGCCAGAATCGATTCGTACTCGGCAATCGCCTCGCGCACCTGCTTCAACTCGTTCGCAATTTCGTCAATCGAGAGCTTCGTCAACCGATGCAGTTGCAGTTCGAGGATGGCATCAGCCTGCTTGGAAGTAAAAGGTTTCTCAGGATCGAGCTTCGGAGCGCGCCCGGTTGTGTTGATGTCGATCTTCTTGCCGCCAAAGTAAGCAACCAAATTTTCCCGAGCATCGGCGCGGTTAGCGCTGCCCCGGATGATGGCGATCACGTTGTCGAGGTGATCGAGCGCGGTCAGGTAGCCTTCCAAAATGTGCTCGCGATCGCGCGCTTTGTTCAGCAAATACGCAGTGCGCCGCCGCACCACATCGACGCGATGATCGATGAAGTGCTTGATCGCCTGGATCAGCCCCATTTCCTTCGGCTGCCCATTGACCACGGCCAGCAGAATCATGCTGAAGCCTTCCTGCATCGAAGTGTGCTTGAAGAGCTGGTTGAGCACGATCTGCGGTTCGGCGCCGCGCTTCAGTTCGATCACGATGCGCATGCCGTCGCGATCGCTTTCGTCGCGAACGTCGGAAATGTCGTCGATGGTCTTTTCGTTGACCAGGTCGGCAATGCGCTCGATCAAGCGCGCCTTATTCACCTGATACGGAATCTCGGTGACGATGATCGCCTGCTTTTCCTTGGTAATGTTCTCAATCGCCGCGCGCGCCCGCATCATGAAGCGCCCACGCCCGGTTCGATAAGCCTCAAAAATTCCGGCGCGCCCGTGAATAATGGCCGCCGTCGGGAAGTCCGGCCCTTGCACGAATTTCAGAATCTCCGGCAACTGGGCGCTGGGATTCTTCACCAGCTCGATAGTCGCATCGACAATCTCGGTCAAATTGTGCGGCGGAATCTTGGTGGCCATGCCGACGGCGATGCCGTCCGACCCGTTGACCAGCAAGTTGGGAAACCGCGCGGGCAGCACCGCGGGCTGCGTTTCCGTGCCATCGTAGTTCGGGTAAAAATCGACCGCTTCCTTATCGAGATCCTCGAGCAGCGCGGTCGAAACGCGCGTCAAACGCGCCTCTGTGTAACGGTCCGCTGCCGGCGGATCTCCATCGACCGAACCGAAATTGCCTTGACCATCGACCAGCGGCGCCCGCATGGCGAACGGCTGCGCCAGCCGCACCAACGCATCGTAAACGGCCAGGTTTCCGTGCGGATGGTACTTGCCCATCACTTCGCCGACAATGCGGGCGCACTTCCGCGTAGCCCGCCCCGGAGCCAGCCCCATCTGCTGCATGGTGTAAAGAATCCGCCGATGCACCGGCTTCAGTCCGTCGCGTACGTCGGGCAGCGCGCGGCCGATAATCACCGACAACGAGTAGTCGAGATACGACCGCTTCATCTCGTCTTCAATGTTGACGGGCTGCATGTTGAGGGCGCCCGGACCCGTCGGAGATTGTCCGTCCGGAGATTGCCCGTCCGAAGAACGACCGTCGCCTCCGGGAGGAGGAGTTAGTGGAAGCTCAGGATTCTGATCGTCAGCCATGAAGTTAGCTCTCAGCTTTCAGTCGTCAGCTCTCAGCAAAAGCCCGTGTGAGCGCGTGTGGGGACGGGCGCCTCGCCCGTCCAGCGGAGCGAAGCTCCGCCTCTGTCTAACACGACGCGGAAGAACTCCGGTTTCGTATCAGGGCATCGCTTCAGCGATGCCGCAAATTCCCCGAAATCGGACGCCCCTTTAGGGGCTGGGCGTCGCATCCGAATCTTCTCCCCGTCCGCTAACGGAAAAATCCCGCTAAGTTCTTGCATCTACAGGTGCTTATCTGGCCGGATTTACTAAGGAATTATACCACGCTCGGGGCCGCCGGGAGCGTGCGAAACATTGCCTTTTCAGGCTCTTCGCAGCGTCAGCAGCGTGATCTCGGGCGGCACGCCGATCCGCACCGGGAAGCCGAGCGTTCCGAGGCCCCGGTTCACATAGAGTGCGGCTTTCTGTACGCCGTTGCCAGCGGGAGCGGCGCCAGCAAGGCTGCTCATACTAATACGCGCGGGAATCGGCAAGTGATAAAGTCCGGCGACGAACGGCGTGATCAACCGCGCCGGGCTGACGCTGTGATCCACGATCTCAAACTTTACCTGGCCGCCGTGCGTGTGACCGGCGAGGCTGAGTTCGATGCCAAGCTCGGCCGCGCGGTGAAACGAGTTCGGATTGTGCGAGAGCAGAACGTTGGGCATGTCGCGCCGAATCAGGCGTTCAATTTCCGCGAGCATCGGCCCTGTGCGTTCGCCACTCACCATGTGGTCGCGCTGGTAATCGACGCCCAACAGATTGAAGCGCCCTCCGTTGTGCTCCACGACCGCGCTCGCGGCACGCAGCAGCCGCATTCCCTTTTCGCGGAAGAGCCGTTCCGCGTCCTCTTCCGCTCCCGCATAAATTTCGTGGTTGCCATTGCATCCCCAGACGCCCAGCGGAGCGCGCAGCCGGCTCAGCTCGGCAATGCAGGCATCCAGCGGATCGCCTTCGCTGCTGATGAAATCTCCCGTAACAAAAGAAATGTCGGGCTGCAGGCCGTTCGCCATGTCAACAGCGCGAGCGATTTCATGCGGCGGCATGTAGTCGCCAATGTGGATGTCACTAAGCTGCGCAATGCGCAGCCCATCAAGCTCCGGAGGAAGATTGGCGACCGGCACATCGACGCGCTGGATGGTGTAGCGCAAGCGCCCGGCGGCAAATCCATAGGTAGCGGCAAGGAAGGGAAACCCTCCAGCCAGAACGGCGGCGTATTGAAAGAAAGTTCGGCGCGAAGGACTGAACCCACCCGCAACCGATCCAGAACGAAGCAGAAGCCGCGCCGCGACATTAGTGACCCACTCGATAGCTCCCACCGATTCAACCGCCAGGAAAGCGAAGAACGAAGCGACCATCCACAAGCGGAAAAACGTGGCGAGCGACTTACCGAAATTGAAACTGCCCAAGCTCGAACTATGAACGCTGAGGCGCGAAATCCCATGGCCAAGCAGAGGATCGAGCAGCGTAGCCAGCAGCGCAGCTGCCAGCGCAATCAGCCCAGCATGAAGCCCAAGACGCCAGTTGGCATTCGAGAACGAGCCAATCCAAGTCCACGCCCGCATAAACCAAAATCGCTGGACGGCGTAGATGGCTAGAAGAAACAGCGCAAGGAAAAGAACGCGGCTAAGAATCAGGGTGAACACTCCGTTAGAAAACTCTTCCAGGTTAGATGCGTTGCGAGCGGAGGAAGGCTCGCCGCCCGCTCCACTCATCGCGCACTTCGCGATGAGTGGGCCTGTACACAATTAACCCCGCAGCGGGTTCACCACCTCAACCCCACCATAACGCTGGCCGTGTGACAAGTCCTCGGAGTAGAGAACCGCGGCTCCGCAGCTCTCGGCGGCATGCAGGATCAGCGCGTCCCAGTACGAGATCTTGTACCGCGCTTCGATCCCAAGGGCTGCGACGATCGCTTGCGGCGTGTTGATGACTATCTCCCAACTCAAGTAGTCCTCAATCAGCTTCGCGATCTCGTCGCCCGGCAGCGGATGCCGAACTCGGCGGCGAAGATTCACGCACAACTCCTGCAGCACCTGCGTACTCAAAGCGCCTTGCCCCGTCGTCCACAAATGCTCAACCAAATTGCGGGCGCGTTCGTGCTTCAGGCCAGCCTCGCGGTCGTGGGCGTAAAGCAAAATGTTGGTGTCGACGAAATACTTGGGAGTTCCCGGCATCATCGCTCGTAAAGCTCGTCGCGCGACCGGGGCGGAGTCCAGCCCAGGCTCATCCCGTCGCGCAGTCGTGCCAAGGCGCGCCGGCGCGAACGATCATAGCTCTTGCGCTCGCGCACGATCTGCTCCAGACGAGCCGCCAGCATCGCGCTGATCGAGGTGCCCTCTTCCGCGGCCAGGATGCGAACCTCGCGCAGGAGAGAAGCGTCAAGTTTCAAAGTGATATTGGTCTTCATTCTCGGCACGCATATACGTGCAGCACTATTCTACGTGCTTAGAAACCCAGGCGTCAACCTCACGCTTTCCGGGATTGCACCCTGCGGTTTTCCATTGACATAAAACGCGCCGTGGACCGATAATTAAGGTCTGATTGGGGCAGTTTCGAGGAGCGTCCGTCCACCAAGACGATCCTCGAAATTGCCCCAAACCCATTTTCAGCGCTCTTTGACAACCTAAGTCCTTGATTCCGGAATACTTTACCTGTAAGTCCTTTGAACCCAAAGACCTGGCGGGATTTTCCCCCTAAACCTTTGATTCCAAAAGACCGGCGTGAGAGTTTTTTCTGTGCAGTACTATGTGGTTATTGACTTATTGGTAAATAGGCGCGATAGCGAAACCTGGGAGCCTCACTCGCCAGAGAACGACTTCGCTAGCGGTTCGCGATCTGTTCCCGTTCCCGTTCCGAAGCTCGAAGCGCACCAACCCGCTCCCGAGCGTTCTGCAGCGCGCGCTTGACGTGACGAGGCGCCGTCCCTCCGGGAACGTCGTGCAGCGCAAGCACCTCAGTAAGTCCGAGGCAGGAGTGGAAGCCCGCGTCAAAGCTCGAGTGGATCGCTTGCAGGTCGGAGAGAGGCAATTTTTGCAAATCGCATCCGCGCTCCACGGCTAGTTGGACGGCCTTGCCGACCGCTTCGTGGGCGATGCGCGAGGGCACTCCGCGTTCGACCAGATATGCGGCCGCGGCCCAGGCGTTCATGAAGCCCGACTGCGCCGCCTGATTCATCTTGGCTTCGTTGAATTCGACCGTGTTCATAAATCCGGTCACGAGCGGCAACATGGCAATGACCGTATCGGAGGCGTTGAACAAAGGCTCCTGCGTTTCCTGCAAGTCTTTGTTATAGGCGAGCGGCAAGCCCTTCACCAGAGTTTGCAGCGTGGTGGCGCATCCCATGACGCGCGCCGCTTTGCCGCGCACCAGCTCCAGCAAGTCGGGATTTTTCTTCTGCGGCATGGCGCTACTACCGGTCGAGTAAGGCTCGGGCAACTCGACGAATCCGTAAGCGGGCGTGCAGAACAAGATCATCTCTTCCGCCCAGCGGCTGAGGTGGAGCGCGAGCAACGAGAGCGTGTCGACGAATTCGATGGCGAAATCGCGGTCGCTCGTAGCATCGATGCTGTTCGCCGTCGGGCCGTCGAACCCAAGCTCCGCGGCCATGGCTTGACGATTGATGGTAAGCGTGGCTCCGGCAACGGCGCCCGATCCCAGTGGACAGAGATTTGCGCGCTTGCGGCAATCGGCGAGGTGCGAGGCGTCGCGGAAAAACATTTCTACATAAGCCAGCAACCAATGCGCGACCAGGACGGGTTCTGCCGGCTGCAGGTGCGTGTACGCGGGCATAGCCGCGTTGCCCGCAGCGTCGGCGCGCGCCAGGATCGCCTCGATCCAATCGGCGATCAGGTTTTGCACGGCGTCGATGCTTTGGCGCACGAAGAGCCGGAGGTCGGTTGCGATCTGTTCGTTGCGGCTTCGGCCAGTATGCAGCTTGTAGCCAGTTGCGCCGATCAGCGTGGCCAGTTGCTTTTCGACGAAGTGGTGAACGTCTTCGGCTTCCGGATCGTTCAGAAATTCCGGCGCCGATTCGGCGCGGCGGCCGATTTCTTCCAGCGCTTTCACGATTTCAGAAAGCTCCTCGGAAGAGATCACTCCCGCGTGTCGGAGAGCGTTGGCGTGCGCGCGGCTGGCGGCAAGTTCGAACGGCAGCAGCCGTTGATCGTAGGGGAACGACCGCTGCCATTTTTCAAATTCGGGGTCAAGCGGCTGCCGGAAGCGACCGGACCACATCTTCATTGTTCGACCTCTACCTTGGCCAAGGCAACTATAAATTCTTCAACGGGCGGGCAGATTTGGCAACGGCAATAATAGTTTCCCAACCTTCGCCGAATGATAGGTCGGATCAGAGCAATCTTCGTCACGTCGCTGAGCCTTGCCGAAGCTTAAGGAAGCGCCGCGCCGTGGTGGCGCTTAGGAACGCGCTAGCGGCAATCCCCAGCAGAACAGCACCAAAGGCGAGGTAGCGGCCAGAAGCTAGGAGCTGGGAGGTAAACAGCAAGCGACTGGCAAGAAGGCCGACGGCCACAACCGGCAGGGCGCACGCCGAGAGGAGCGACACAACGGCTGCGATCATAGAGCGATAAACACCGATCCAGGCAACATCCCAACCCTCATCGTCCGGCCTGATTTTCTTCGACAGTTCATGAAGGTGAAGCCAGAAGTAAAACTGGAAGCAGCACAGGATCATTACCCCCCAGCCGGCTACCTCGTCACGCCGGATTCTCAATCCGAAGATCTCGACCGCCTCTTCGTTGCTTCCCTGCATATCCTTCAGTCTCTCGGGGACAGTCTTGATGTCGGCGGTCGACAGGCCGCGCGACAAGCGTGCCAATTTGGGGAACGCGGTTTCGTACTTGCCTGTTTTCCAGTCTCTGAAGAATAGTTTCATGGAGCTCTCGTCGACCTTAAGTTCTTCGGTCGGGATGCCCAACGCGACCCTGAAGTCGGCTGAGAACGGCTCGCTGATAAGCGTGAGGCCCTCATAGCCCTCATAGGGAAGCTCCATGATAAGTTTCGTTGAAATCTCCCCGCCAATGGCATCCCTCCGTATTGGCCGCTCGCTCTGCGTCACATCACAAGTGAGGTCGACATTGCTGTAATCCATATCCAAAGGATCCGGCTTCACCACTCGGCAGGAAGGCTTGCCGATGAAGTGAGGCAAGTGGAGGGTTACTCCTTCGTGAAGCCGATTCCAAAACACCTCGAATTCGTCCAGCGTCATCGGCGCCGCACCCCGCGGCCAGTCCTTGAATTTTAGAAGCGGGACTGGGGAGTCGCACAGCCCCTCTGAAGGCGGGGGTTTCGTTAGCCAGTCCGTCGGCGGTTGGCCAGGAAGAGCATTGCGTGGCGGAACTTGCGGCCTCCTGCCATCTACTCTTACTCTGTAGAATGCGTCAACCGCGGCCCGCCTCACTTCATCGCTACAAACCCTGCTACCTAGGGACTTCCATTCCGGCAGTAGTGCTACTATCTGGCTTGCCTGCGTCCGCGCGTTCTCGATGTCCTCACCTGTGGTTCCCAAGCTGGCGATTATCAGCGCGGCCGATATGCCTATGAGGGCAAAATGCACCGTTCTCAGGTGCTCCACAAAGTCTTTCGACCAGTGGTGTGAGGTCTGCTCATCCATGATGGACGGAAGTATAGCACTCTGCTAGCACGCATAAGGCCATGCAGAGTGCACTAATCGACTTTGTGGAAGCACCGGAAATGTGTGTAGCCTCACTTACCCTTGCGCATGGACGCCCAGCGCAGGAACCCCTTGCGTCTGGGCGCGGCAACGCGAGGGCAATCCCAGGATGCGGATGAAGCCTTCGGCGTCCTTCTGATCATAGCTTGCGCCCATGGTGAATGAGGAGAGGTCAGTGCGATAGAGCGAATAATCCGACTTGCGGCTGACGATGTCGACGTTGCCTTTGTAAAGCGACAGCGTGACCGCGCCGGTTATGTTCTGTTGCGTGGTTTCGACGAAGGCGTCAAGAGATTCGCGCAGCGGCGTGAACCACTGGCCGAAGTAAACCAGCTCGGCATACTTGAGCGCAACGTGCTGCTTGAAGTGCAGCAGATCGCGATCTAGGCAGAGGGCTTCGAGTTCGCCGTGGGCGGCGAGCAGCAGCGTGCCTCCAGGAGTTTCATAGCAGCCGCGCGACTTGATGCCGACGAAGCGGTTCTCGACCAGGTCGATGCGTCCGACCGCGTTGCGCCCGCCGATTTCGTTCAGCAGTTCGACCAGCGAAACGGGATCGAGATTCATGCCGTTCACGGAGACAGGCACGCCCTTTTCGAATCCAATTTCCACTTGTTCTTCCCGATCGGGAGCCTCCTGCGGCGACTTCGTCATCTGCCAGGTGCTCGGGAACGGCGCGTTGGCCGCGTCTTCGAGCTCTCCACCTTCGTGGCTCACGTGCCAGAGATTGTGATCGCGGCTGTGAATCTTCTCGCGGCTCGCGGCGACGGGAATGCCGCGTTTCTCGGCGTAGTCGAGACAATCTTCGCGCGATCTGAGATCCCACTCGCGCCACGGCACAATAACTTTCAGCTCGGGAGCGAGCGCCTGATAGGCCATCTCGAAGCGCACCTGGTCGTTGCCCTTGCCGGTGCACCCGTGGCTGACGGCTGCGGCTCCTTCGCGCAGCGCGACTTCGACTTGATGTTTCGCGATCACGGGGCGAGCGAGCGAAGTGCCGAGCAGATACTTGTTCTCGTACACCGCGCCCGCTTTCAGCGCGGGCCACACGTAGCCGGTAAGGAACTCTTCGCGCAGATCTTCGACCACCACCTTGCTGGCTCCGGTCTTGTAGGCCTTTTCCACCACCGCCTCGAAGTCGTCTCCCTGGCCCACGTCCCCGACCATGGCGATTACTTCATAGGCATAGTTTTCCTTGAGCCACGGAATGATGATGGAGGTATCCAGCCCACCGGAGTAAGCGAGAACAATTTTTTCAGGCATGTGCGCTCCTAGCCGGGAAGCGGCCCACGCCGCCGCCCAATAGCCATACGAGGATGGCTTTCTGAATGTGCAGGCGATTTTCCGCCTGATCGAACACGACCGAGTTCACCGAGTCGATAACCTGGTCAGTCACCTCGCAGCCGCGATGCGCGGGCAGGCAGTGCATGAACAGCGCATGGGGCTTGGCGAGTTGCATGAGCGGGGCATTCACCTGGTAAGGGGCGAAGATGGCGGCGCGTTCTGCCGCTTCCTGTTCGTGCCCCATGCTGGCCCAGGCATCGGTGTAGACAGCATCGGCTCCGGCAACGGCTTTGCGCGGATCGGTCAAGATGCGGAGCGAAGCCTTGGTCTCGTCCGCAATGGCCTTTGCCATGGTGACGATGACGGGATTGAGCCCGTAACGCTCTGGAGTAGCAATGGAAACGTTCGCGCCTACCGCGGCGCCCGCCAGAAGCAGCGAGTGCGCCATGTTGTTGCCATCGCCAACGTAAGCGAAATGAATTTTCGAGAGATCGCCGAAATGCTCCTGCAGAGTAAAAAAGTCGGCGAGCGCCTGGCAGGGATGTTCGAGTTCGCTGAGGGCGTTGATGACCGGAACGCTGGCGTAGGTGGCCATCTCTTCGACCGCCGCATGGCTGAAGGTGCGCAGCACGATGATGTCGATCCAGCGTTCGAGGTTGTGGGCGATGTCGTAGAGAGACTCGCGGGCGTTGAGCCGGCTGGCCGTCTGGTCGACGAAAAATGCGCTGCCGCCCAGGCTGTCCATGCCGGCTTCGAAGGTGAGGCGGGTGCGCAGCGAGGGCTTCTCGAAGAACATGACCATCTGCTTGCCGGCGAGAACGCCGCGGAAGTCCGCCGGACGCTGCTTGAGCATGGCGGTGAGGTTAAAGAGCGCGAGGATCTCGGCGGGGGCGAGGTCGTGGATGGAAACGAGATCGCGCGGCGCGGCCGGTTCAGGCAGAGGGTTCGGCGGGTCCACCTTCGGCGGGTTCATCTTCCGCGCATCCATCAGTGCCATGGGCTCGGTTCTCATGTGCATTTCGTAAACACTCCATTAAGGTGTCAGGTCTCAGAACTTGCTTTTCCTGACACCTAAGACCTAAGACCTGACACCTGATTTCTACGACAGCTCGCGAATACGTCGGGCGAGCGCCTGCGCTTTCTTCTTGTCGGTAGCAATGACCAGAACGGTGTCGTCGCCGGCGACTGTGCCGACCACCTCAGGCCAGTGCGAGGCGTCGAGTGCGGCAGCGACGGGCTGCGCGCTGCCGACTGTGGTTTTCACCACCAGCAGGTTCTGGGCCTGGCGAATTTCGACCACAAACTCACGCGCGAGATGCATCACCGAGGGCAAAACACCTTCCGCGCCCAGGCTCTCGCCAGCCCGCCGATAACCCTCCGGGCCCTTGAGCAGTTTCAGTTCGTGGATGTCGCGGGAAAGAGTTGCCTGGCCTACGTCGAAGCCCTTGCGCTCAAGCCGGTGCTGAAGCGAGTCCTGACTTTCGACAGGACCGTCGTCGAGCAGGTCGAGAATCGCTTTGTGGCGCGTCGTTTTCGACATGAATAAAAATGCAACTCAATGCATAAGTATCCATGTAGCGGGAGGATTGTGTCAAGCGGGAAATGCTCGGCGTGTCATACCTTGGCTACTGCAGCCGGAAGCGTTCATTCATCAGCCGCTGCAGGCGCGGCCGGTAGATGATATCGTAAGCAAGTTCTTTGTCGGGAAACATGCTGAGAGCGGCACGGCGGGCATTCGCGGCTATTTCCGCCGCCTCTTCCAGCGTCAGGTCGGGATCCTGGCCGATCACCGACATCACCATGCCGATCATCACCTGCAGGCGCCGCAGTCTTCGGGCCTCGTTCTTGCGTTCATTGTGCTCGTCGCCTGGTTCGGCCCGTTGAACTTCCATACTGCCCCCGTTTTTTATTGGATGATGACCCTGTCCCCCGCGTTGCGCCCCAGTCGCCATTGTGCCAGCTTCTGCCCGCGAATCAAGCTTCCCTTGGCCGTACACCTTTGTGGCGCAAGACAGAGGTATAGTGACTGCCGTAATCTGTCAACAGACAGTTTGACGGAGGACGCATGCCAGAACCGACTAACCTCTCGCCTCAACCCGAGCCCCAACCCGAGCCTAACGAGAAACTCATCAAGATTTTCGATACGGAGCAAGAGAACGAAGCCATCGTCGTGCAGGGCTTGCTCGAATCCGCCGGCATCGAATCGGACTTGAAATCCATTGACGCGGTTCAGGACGCGTTTCCCGGCGTCGGTGGAACGGTCATTCTCGTGCGCGAAGAGGACGCGCCCGAAGCCAGGAAGATTATCGAGGCGCGCCGCAAACTGCCGCCCCTCGGTGACGAGACTGCCGAGATTAGCGGATGAGGGGAGTCGAATTTCCCGTAGAGACGCGGCTTGCCGCGTCTCCTGCCGCGTCCAAGGGAGACGGGGCAAGCCCCGTCTCTACAGCGGAAGAACTTAACGAAACGTGAGTCTTTGCCGCAGCGTGCCAGGCGAGACTCAGTGCAGGAGCGCGACGTCCGGCGTCACCGACTTGCCGTCCAGGTAAAAACTGACCGCGCCCTCCAGGTCGGTTCGGTAGGTTCTGACTCCAGCCTGCTGTAGCCGCTCCAGCACTTCGCGCCGGGGATGTCCGTACACATTCCGCGCGCCGACGGAAATGACCGCATAACGCGGATGAACGGTCGCGAGCAGATCGGCGGAGGTCCCGCTCACGCTTCCGTGGTGCGCGACCTTCAGCAGCATCGCCTCGCCCGGACGCTCTTCCACCACGCGCCGTTCCGCCGGACGCTCCGCGTCCCCTTCGAGCAAAGCGGCCGTCCCCCCGAACGTGGCCGTAAACACCAGGCAATCGTCGTTCGGACGCATCGACCCGGTGATTTGGTCGCGTCCGGGAGCGAGCATGTGGAAATGCGCTCCGCCGTAATCGAATTGATCGCCTTCCTTTTTTATGGAGACTTCCATCCCCGCTCTCCGGGCTTGCGCAACGATCGGCGCCAATTGGCCGACCGGCTTGTCGATACTGATCCAGAGTTCTCGCGGGTGAAAATTCGCAATCACCGCGGGCATTCCGCCGAGGTGGTCGGCATGAGGATGCGTGATCGCGACCACGTCGAGACGATCGATGCCTCGATTCCATAGATAAGAAGAGACCACCTGTTCGCCGAGATCGAAGTCCGAGTGCATCCACTGCGGCAGGCCGCCGGCGTCAATGAGCAGGGCGCGGCCCTCGGGCGTGACCAGCAGAATGGAATCGCCTTGCCCGACGTCAATGGTCGTCATCTCCATCACGCCAGCACGAAGGTGCGGGCGCGAAGGGACAAACGCAATCCAGGCCGCAACGCCGAACAGCAACACCACGGAAGCGAAGGCAGTCCAGCGCGTGCGACGGATCAGCGCCGCCAGCATTGCCATCATCAGCGCGGCGATCGAGGCCAAAATCATCGTGAGCGAGGGCATGGCGACCCGCAGGTCGGCGATCGATGTACCGGCGACCTGTGCGCCGCCGAGCCAGTGCACCGTTCCCGCGATTCCCTCGAGCGCGAGACCGGAAATCCAAACCGCGGGCTTGGCCAGGGCGGTCGAGATGTATCCCAAGCCGACGGCAGCGGCAGCCGCGGGCATCAGCACCTGGGTGAGTGGAATCACCGCCATATTGGCCGGCATTCCCATGGTGGTCGCGCGATGGAAGTGGTACGCCATGAGCAGCGCCAGTCCCGCCTGCATCAGCGCCGAGATGAAGATCAATTCGCCCAGGCCAATTGCCACCCGCATCAGGATCGCGGGCAGTGCCAGGCCGAGGCGGTTGCCGATGAATCTCGCCAGCCGCTTTCCGATCAACCGCAGATCGAGCCGGAACTGCGCCACCTTGGGAGCGACGTGCATGTCGTAACTTTTCGCTCGCAGCAGCCGTAAACCCCGCGCGTAGGGCAGCGTTGTCCGCTCCAGAATCGGCGAGCCGATGCCCGCGATGATGAAGACGGCAAGAAACGTGAGCTGAAAACTGGCGCCAAACAAGGCATGAGGATCGGCGATCAGAACTCCCAGAGCCGCCGCTCCAATTGCGTTCATCATGTTGCGTTCGCGATACAGCAGACGCGCGCCTAAGTATGTCGCCAGCATCAGCGCGGCGCGCCACACCGGCGGGCCGACCCCCACCACAAACGCGTATGCGAACGAGACCACGACCGTCGTGATGGCCGCCAGCGCGGGATCGATGCGAAACTGCCGCAACGTCCAAAAAATCGCGAACGCCAGAATACTCAGGTTCATTCCAGAAACAACCAGCACGTGATAAGTGCCCGAGCGCTGATACTCGGTGCGGGTCGCGTTGCGCAAAAACGATTCTTCTCCGAGCACCATGGCGTCCATGAGCGAGGCTTGCGACGCGGGCCACAGTTGGTGAATCTTGGCAATGATGCCGGCGTGAACGCGCGTCCGCCAGAGCTGAATCCGGCTGCCGGAAAAGCCGGGGAGCCGCTCAATATCTCTTGCCTCCGCCGACCCCAGCACGCTGATGCCGTTGTCGCGCAGATAGCCCTCATAATCGAAAGCTCCGGGATTGCGGTAATTGCGCGCGGGATGCAGCTTCGCGAGAATCTGAAGCCGCGTGCCGTAGGGCAGAAGGATCGGAAGATCGGGTGATCGGGTCATCGGGTCATTGAGATCCAAATGCCCTTGACCTTCGATCACCCGATGGCCCGATCGCCCGATCACCCGATCTTCCGATGATCCGATGGCCCGATCTTCCTCCTTCTCGTAGATCGTCAGCCGCACCCCAGCCCGCACCGGCCAGCTTTCGCCCTGGCTCGCGATCGCTTCCGTCTCCATGTCGATGGATTCTTGAATTTGCGGTCCCGCGGCCCGCGCGTAGCCCTCGCGCATAACACGCGCCGTGAGCGTGACTTCACGGCCATCGGCCAGGGTGAAAATTCGAGAATCGCCGTGCGGCTGGCCGCGAATCTGAATCAGAAAAGCGCCCAGAAGAAACCACGCGCCCAACGAGAGCGCCTTGGCCAGCCAGGCCCGCTTCGAAAGAAACCATGACGCCGCGAAGACAAAGGCCACAACCGCGATCACCCACCACGACGGCGGCCGCCAGGTGCGCACACCCGTCCACAAGCCGAGCGAAAATGCCACCGCCGCCCAGAACAACGGCTGCCGCGGCGGCTTGTGGTCGTGCGTCATTGCTTCACCAGGAATCTTTCGTCGGTTGTCTTGAACTTGCCTTGTCACTGTTTCTCCTTGGGTCTGTTCGGTAGTGGGAGTCCGTAGGTGTACTTCCACTGCTTGAAGAAGGTGACCAGTTCGTCGCCGAGTTTCTTGCCGACCTTGCCGTCGCTCCAACCGGCCATCTCCCATCCGCCTCCGCGCTCATCGTTCCAGAGCTCTTCTCCGGTGGCTTTGACTCGGAGGACGGCGCGCCCGCGGTGGCCGCATGAGCCTTGAAGCCAGATGGAGTAGCAGTTGCCGAGGTTGCGACCGGTTTGGTCGAGCAGGAGGACGACCTCCGCCTTCTCGGCAAGGGGAACGACGGTCGCAACGTTGGCCTTCTCCAGTTTTTTGGTGAACTCTTGCACTATGCGGTTCTCGTTGGGAAGTCGGGTGTCGATGAAGAGCGTGGTTTGTGCTGCGGCTGAGATTGTTAGGATTGCAACGATGATGGCGCTTTTCATAACGACTCTCTTCTGCGAGACTTGGACTCGCTCCCGTTTAATGTAATTCTGTAAGCGGAGACTTTCCGGCTTGGGGCCGGGATGATAGCTCATTAAACGGTGATTGTTTTCATCACCGTCCCCTCTGAAATTTCCCTTGCCTCCGATACGAGTAGAGAACTTGCAGGAAGAGGCGTGCCATCGGCTCGGCTGCGAACAGGCTCCTTCGTTGCCAGGTGATTGAGGTTACGAAATAGGTTCCCGGCGGTGAGATGGCTCGCGTCGGTTTCAGAAGCTCACCTCGGCGGCTGAAGCCGCATCGGTTTTGCGTCGCTTGCGGCACGACTGGAAGTCGTGGCCTTCCCGGAAGGACGAGCGGGGCCCTGGCGCGTGTCTTGCCTGCGCCAGGGCCCTCGGCCAACCCACCCGTCTTCCAGGAGGAACTGGACGACGTGAAAGCGGTCAGCGCGCCAGCAGCATCACCGATTCGATGTGGAACGTCTCCGGAAAGAGATCGAATAAGTGTGCTTCCTCGATGTGGTACCCGGCTGCCAGAAGGGGGGCGATGTCCCTGGCCAGCGTCGCCGGATCGCACGAAACATATCGGACGCCAGGCGCTCCGAGTTCCACCAGAGAGCGGATCACCGCCTTGCCGGCCCCGGTGCGGGGAGGGTCCAGGACGACCAGGTCAGGCCTTTTTCGCACCGGCCGGTTTCTCAGGTAATCCTCGGTTCGCGCCCCGGCCGCTTTCACGTTCGCAGGCACATTCTCCACCAAGTCGCCATACGATGTCTGTGACGCCTCTACACCAAAAATGTGATGAAAACTTCGCGCCAGAGCCGCCGAGAATAACCCCACTCCGGCATACAGGTCGAGTGCAACGTCCCCGCTGGCGTTGCCGGTCACAACCGTTACCAGTTCGTCGATCAGAGTACGGTTCACCTGGAAGAAGGCTCCCGCGCTGACCCGATACTCGTGGTTCTTCGTTCGATAGCGAATTGCCTTGGCGCCCGACTGCGCCAGCGATTGCAGGTCGATCGACGCTTCATCTTCCAAGCGTCCCTGCGAAGGCCGGCGCCGCGAAGAGAAAAACGTCACGCCGCCGATTTCCGGCAACTCGTGCTCAAGCGCCTCCGCCCAGCGCAACAGATCCCTCTTCTCAGCCTCGCGCCCACAGAATGCCCAGGCCAGCAAACGCTCATCGGCCGCGTCCGCGAACAACTCAATCTCTTCCACCGCCGCCGGGCAGTTCAATCCGCCGAGTTTCACCAGCCGCGCCATCACTCGATTGAGCAGTGGCGAGCTGATCGGACATTCGCCGACCGGAAGAAATTCGCGCGAGCCAAACCGGAAGTACCCCAGCGCGAATCCGGGGTCCCCAGACCGCGCGCTTTTCGCGTGTCCAGTCCCAACACATCCTTTACAGTTTGTCCCGACACATCCTTTACAGTTTGGGGTTATGAAGTCAGGTCGGGAAGCCAGCGGTCGATGAGCAGGGAACGCTGCTTCACGAAGTCGAGTTCG
>Ga0326728_10002004_pt1 | contig 69489 bp, 133 predicted proteins | sample MB3enrmetagenome_FD_207602 | JGI IMG/M metagenome (GOLD analysis project Ga0326728, IMG submission 207602) | Lab enriched peat soil microbial communities from McLean, Ithaca, NY, United States - MB31MN | ecosystem: Environmental > Terrestrial > Soil > Wetlands > Peat | place: USA: New York... | reverse complement strand
TGGTTGTCACCACACTCTTTGCATCTCGTGGGGACGTGGTTCCCATTCACGCCGTTGAAGTGCTCGGCATTACCACGGGTGGCGTTTCGGTTGAACGTGATCTCAGAATTAGGTTGGGTCTGGTCCAATTCGAGCATTATGACTTTTAATGGCACCGCACTTACCGCCCATTAGGAGCCTATAATGCAGGTAATAGAGTACCTAACAGCTATTGCATGGATCTTGATTGACTATGTCAAGTTAGAACCTTTCAAGGCAACCATTGCATTCAGTTTGTTTGCCATGGTAGTGATGTTGATCACAATTGGATACATGTTTCTAACGAACAAGTTCATTAAGGAATAGCAATGAGTCTCTCAATGGAACGTTACATGATAGCCAAATGGAGACCACTCTATCTAGTACCAGTAAGCCTCGTCACGATTGGTATTGGTATCTATGGATTGCTTCATCACAAACAATCGTGGATACTAATTTCAATTCTTCTATCGTTATACTACTCTATCTGGTGGTATGATACCATTTACTATCTCCGAAAAGGAAAACCGAAGTCATGAGCAAGGGCGCTGTTTACGTTTCTGATTCTGGCAACCGCAAAATCATGGGCTCTAAAAAGGTGGATGCGACTTATGTATCCATCAAAGCATCTTGTCCCAGGAGTTGTCCTCTGATGGGTGAAGGCTGCTATGCCCAGCTTGGATACGTTGGTATCACGAGTCATCGATTGGATGACCAGGCAAAGAATTTCTCTCCCTTGGATGCTGCTCGTGCGGAAGCTAAGGCCATTGACGAGAGCTATGATGGTGGTCCGGTTCCTGAGAATCGAGACTTGCGATTGCATGTGTCTGGCGATTCAAAAACTCTGGCCGGTACTCGCGTTATCGACAAGGCTGTTGGTCGTTGGAAGAAGCGTGGTGGTGGTGCAGTGTGGAACTACACTCACGCATGGAAGCATGTGCCCCGTTCTGAATGGAGCAACGTTTCCGTCCTGGCTTCCGTTACCAACGTTTCGGAAGTGAAAGAAGCGCATGAGCAGGGTTATGCTCCTGCCATCGTGGTTGACCAACATCCGGGTGATAAGGCTTTCCAATTGGAAGGTTGTGACACCAAGTGGATTCCTTGTCCTGCTCAAACCCGTCACGTTGGTTGTACGGATTGTCGCCTCTGTTTCAACGCTGACCGCTTGCATGAAGGTGGTTTCGGTATTGCGTTCGCCGCTCACGGTGCTCGCAAGGAAGCTGCTAAGCGGCATCTAAAGGTAGTCAAATGAAACATCAGAAAGAATTCTACGAACTGACCCAAGAGGAACTGATTGCGGCTGTGGATGAATACTTGGCAGCTAGAGGTATTGCACGGTCTACGGAAGTTAAGTTTCTCTTGGAGTTCCTAAACCATATAGATCGAAAAGTCTATAGAGGGATGGACTCGACTGAAGGCTGGTCTGATCAGTATAAGGTCAGCGTCAAAGCTATCATCGAAGGAAAGCAATGAACAAGGGAGAATTACATTGACTGATTGGGCGCCACAAATAGTTAGAATCGAGAAGACAGAGAAGCACCCCGATGCTGACTCACTGGATGTGTGTACTGTTCTCGGTGACTATCCTGTCATTACTAAACGTGGTGAATACCATCCTTATCAAATGGCCTGCTACATTCCGATCGATTCAATCGTTCCCGATACGGAACAGTTTTACTTCCTTTGTCCTAAGGCTTACGAGAAGTACGAAGACGAACAAGGACAAGTTCAACAGCGACAGCTCGGCCCAAAATATCCACAAGGTCAAGTGCCTGAGAAGTATCGCATCATCAAGGCCAAGAAAATTCGTGGCATCTATAGCCAGGGAATGCTAGTACCAATTCCTGAGTCTTACTTTGAAGAGAGAGATCCTGCCCATGGACCTGCCACTTTTCTAAATGTTGGAGATTCTATTGTAGATATTTTCAACCTCAAGAAGTGGGAAGAGCCTGAAGAAGAGAATCTTCCTGGCCTAAAGAAGACTGGTACCAATGCGGAAAAAGCTCCTCAAGGATGGTCTATCCCGCATTACGATATCGATGGCATTCGCAAGTATGTGAACTGTTTACAGGAAGACGAGCGGATCGTTCTGACTGAAAAGATTCACGGTAGCAATGCCGGATTCTCACACGATGGTACACGTCTGTGGGTCAAGTCTCGTAACTTCTACAAGAAGCAAGATGAAGAGGATATGTGGTGGGATATTGCTCTCCGATATGATTTGGAGAACAAGCTCAAACCATTCCCTGGTATGGTCTTCTTCGGAGAAGTCTATGGTCAGGTCAAGGGTTTCCGTTATGATACCGTCATTGCGGATGGCCGTCTGATGACCAAGGTTCGATTCTTTGACGTGTTTGATACCAAGCGTCTCCGTTATCTTGACTACGATGATCGCGTTAAGATGATTACTGACGCGGGTTTAGATACGGTTCCCGAGTTGTACCGTGGGCCGTGGCAAGGCAAAGAAAAAATGTATTCTTTTGCGGAGGGCTTTACAACCCTCGGTGGGAAACACATTAGAGAGGGGTTCGTTTTGAACACCCTTTGCGAACGTTACGAACCACGACTCAATTCACGCATGCAAGTCAAACTGGTCGGAGAAGGATACAATCTACAAAAATAGGTAACTAATGAGTTTCTATGTACAAAGAAGCACAGGCAATGTCTGGGGATATGTTTCGTTTGGTCTTTCATCTTTAGATGAAGCAAAGAAATATGCTAATGATATTGAGATTGGGGATCAGCCTGAGCCACTACGTATTGTAGATGAGAATGGCATCGTACGAGGCTGGGTTGGACGTAATGGCTTTTTGCCTACGGGTGGCAATGCTCCTGAGGATTGAAATGAAAAAGAAAGTAATAGCCCCTAAAGGATTTCATTTTCGCATTTTCAAAGAGCCCGTGGATAAAAAATATCCACGAATCGTTACTGTCTCTCTTTATGTCAAGGGTAAAATCAATAGAAAAATTGGCTATATCAATTTGTATAAGGGCTGGGATAAAACATATACAACGCATTCCTACTTGGAAGATAAGTATCATGGCAAAGGTCTTGGCGTTCTACTGTATGCCAAGTCCATTCAATGGTGCTTAGACAATGGATGTCGGGCTAGGTCTTCCGGCGCTTCTTCTAAGAAAGCTCAAAGAGTTTGGAAGAGCAAAGGTTTGAGAAAATTTTTCAATATCAAGACGTACAAATCCAGGATAAGTTCGGAATATGATACGTGGCATGCTTACGCAAAGAAATGAATATGTTCAAGGATCTTGATACACGACAGAAGATTGTTCTTGCAATCTATGCCATAGTGAGCTTACCACTATTGCCGCTCTTTGCTATCATGTATCCACTAGCTACTTGGGTAGTAGGTGGTAAAAGAAGTCTCGTGGATTTTCTTTCTATATCGATGGCAGTCTCTATCTTCATATATATGGTTGTTGGATTACGATGGTGCACACAATGAACTGGCTGTTTCTCGGTACTATTTACGGAATTGGATTTGGGATCACCTTGATTGGTGGAACCTTGTATCTTCTCCTGCTTAATGGCAAAGCTAGTCCACTCAAGGTAGCGGCTGCTATAGTTGGTTGGCCTATCACCTGCGGAGTGATTGCATACAATATTTGGAGAGGATAATGAACATCAAGTCACGAATCGAAAATCTAGCTTCCGAGATTAAGAGCTTAGACGAACAGTCGTCAGAGTTGCAGGCCAAGAGTTATAACTTGCGCCAAGAGCGAGAGCAATTGATTGCTCAATTTATTTTGGATGAAAAACTTTTGGATGGAACTGATTGGGAACTTACGCTTAACTCCAACAACAGCGTGGTCCTGAGTTACACCAGTAAGAACTCCAAGTCTATGACAGATATCACTGAACTAGCCCGCACCGATTACCACTCTTGGTTTGAACTGTCCAGTGGCATACGACTTCAATTCGATGATGGTGCTGTTTCCCTAAACTTCTCAGAGCCTAAACAGGTACTGCCATTCGTCAAAAAGAATCGTCTTAATGTGGATGGTAGTGGTGTTAGTGACCGTCTTTCCAAGCTCAAGAGAGATGTGGCCGCCTTGGAATCAATCTGTCATCAATTCGGATCAATCCTATGAGAGTATGTGACCTTCCCGAAAGTGAAATCAAAGTCGGACTACGTGTACGTAGTTTAGCCGATTCAAATAGGATTGGCGAAATAATTAGCGTTACTGAGGTACGGGGAGACATGTATTCGTGGATTCTTTGGCCTGGCGAAACTCATCCTCATAGCGGATTCTTCTGGAATCATTGCACTTGTGAAGTGGTAGAAAGTCCATGAATCCAGGTGACCAAGTTCGTATGAGTGCTAAGCTCAAGGCCCACTTACGTTCCAATGGAAGTGGTGAGCATGTCGATGAGTTTGGTGGATGTATTGGGATTGTAGTTGGACCATTAGATTACAATAACTGTAAACCGGGGGAACCTGGTTATGACTTGGCAAAGGTTGGTCCAGAGATTGATGTTCGATGGCAACCAAGCAATCTTCGATATGGATATCATCCCAACGATCTAGAGAAGGTCAAATGAACATGTGTAACTGTGCAAGCCATTGCACGCTAAATACCTATCATGACAAGGGATGTTGTGACCGTGGGGCTTGTAGTTGCTGGTGCCATGGTGAGATCAAATTGTTCCTGGATGATGAGCGCGAAACTCCAGAGGGATGGTTCCGAGTCTACAATATCGACCAAGCATTCTTCTGGTTGCAATCACGCAGGTGCACACATCTGAGTGTGGACAATGACTTGGGCAAGTTAGACCCAACCACCGAGGGGTTCAACGTGCTGGATAGACTGGAAGAATGGGTTCATTTTGATCCATCTTTTCCTGTCCCTATCATTACAGTGCACAGCGCCAACGCTGGCTGTACTCCTTCAATGAGACAAACGGCTGCAAAGTTGGAGCAGATTCGCCTGCAACAGACGAAGGGTTCATAACTCAATTGGTAGAGTAGCGGCCTTTTAAGCCGACAGTTGACGGTTCAAGTCCGTCTGGACCCACTAAGGATATACAATGAGTACTACCAACATTAATCTATTGAGGCTTGTTGAGTCATACACCACGAGCATCTTCTTGAATGAAAGGGATGCTAGAAGTGCTGCTAATGACTTGTGGGGAGACAAACCAGTTCTAGTTATTCCAAATCATAAAAAGAAATCCTCGTGGACTCATATGATTTGGGCGCGTGGACCTGCATCCAAAGATGAATCGTTGGGCACTCAACTTGTCGTAATTTGGTGGTCAGAGTTTGAGCCAGATACGGCCAGGGTGTTAGCCGCCATTGATTGGGAAAAGAATGCCAAGGACTTTTAAGGAGTATTAAAATGAACCAATGTAAATTTTGTGGTATGGAGCAGGACACGTTTACCAGCGGCTATCGCCAACCCGCCCCTCCTCCGAAGGAAAAGATTATCGAATCTGCAAAGAAAAAGATAACCATTCTCAGTCCTAAATTCAAAGTGTCGTTGGCTAAAATTGGAACATCCCTGCTTGGGTTAGCTTTCATTTTCCTAGCCTTTCCCGGAATGACTTATTTGGGACGCGCCCTTTGGCCATTTCTTTTTGGACACTCCATCTGGGAGGTTAAAGATGGAGGCGTACACTATATATGTGCTTGGTGTCTCGGAGTGTGTACGATCTTATCTCCGCTTTTAACATATTTCGGCGGGAAGGCTTTCATGTTTTTGGGCCACAAAATGGGTTCTTTGATCCTAGAAGCCATGGGTGAGGTCAAAAAATGGATAAGGTAGGCGCAGCTTTTGAAGAGTATTTGATTAAACTTCCTGGTGACCAGCTTGAAGAATTGGTTAAGGAACGTATCGCCCGTCTTAATCCAGAGCAACAAGCCATCGCCTTGGCTCGTGAAGAACAGAAGAAGGTGCGTGGCAAACTAATCGATAAACTTGCTGACCCCGATCCAGATGTACATCAAGCAGTCTTTGATGCAATCTTAGATATGGAGACAGATGAGTGTGAGCATGGCCGACCTCATTGCAAACCTTGCATTGAGTGTATGGAAATGGATCACATAATGTTTCCAGAACTTTGGGACGAAGAAGGTAATCCTATAGAATAATGATATAGTTACCATACTATGTCAGCTCCACCAGCCATCCTTAATAAGGTCAAACTACTTCTCAATCTAGCTAATTCATCAAATCCAAATGAGGCGGATAATGCCCGCACCATGGCTGACAAGCTTATTGCAAAGTATAACATTACCGAAGAGGAGCTTACCTCCCTGGAAGAGAAAGTCTTCTACGGAGAAAACGAGAAATTGTTTGTGACTCTAGGAATTGTGGGATGGCGTCAACAGCTGGCTCTAGCGGTGGCTACTTATTTTGATTGTCAAATAGTCCAAGAGGAATTGGTTCCTGCCGAGGGACCACACGAGTTTAAATACTTTGTTTACGGGGACGATGACCAAGTAAAAAATACACAATTTGTCTATCATGCTTTCACGAAAAAGATAGATAATTTGGCGACCACTAGATGTATTGGGCGCGGACCAATCTATATTGATTCCTATTGTGAGGGTGTAGTTGAGAGTGTTAAATGGAATATTCAAATGTATGGAATTCATGTTCCTGAAATAAAGAAAACACTCAAAGAAGAAGAAAAGGCTGCACCACCAACTACTAAATCAATTGCTAAATCTAATCCTGAAAAAGATGAACCAACAGATAAAAGAGTTGATGTTAATAGTCAATCCTTTATCAGAGATATAATGGCTTATTTTAATGGAGTGGATGATGGAAAGAATCTGTCTCTTCAGGACATTTTAGAATTGGAAATAGAGAATGCCAAAGCTAAAGAATTACAAACAGACGCTTCTTCAACGGAATCGAAAGGCAATTAAAGTAGGAAAACATCTTTCATTCTTTAATTGGAAAGTGAAAAGTATTGATAATAAGCGTGTACAATTTACTATAAATTATGCAAGTCGAGGGCGCGATTCTGGAATTAAAATAAGCCTCCTTCACAAGCGCATTGTTAGAAAAAATAAGATTAATTCTCCGACAAAACTAGCAAACAAATTGAGAGAATTAATGAAATATCTTTTGGATCATGAAGTTGATGAAATGATTTATGTTCGTGGTCAACGCATTTTCGATCCTCATAAGTAATGATTAATCATCATCGGAGATATCTTCGGTGATGGTGGAGGGTGATAGTCGCTATCGCCCCTATGGTTTTCCGGTTCCATAAAAACCGGGCTAACTAATTAAGGAGCTTACAGATGAAACTAGTGGAAGACCTTTGGCCGGGTGATTACGTTCTGGCTCAAAAACATGGAATGACCTCTGCCGTACCTCATCGTATTCTAAATATTCGTTCGACAAAAAAGAAAAACTATGTCGAAATTGTTTTCGATGGCTGGTCGTATATTGCTCACGAAAAAGATGCAGTAACACAAACCGAATCCAATGGATGAGCAAACGCTTAAAACTCTAATTGATAAAATCAATAAGGAGTGGCCACTTCGTTGTAAGCTGGCGGAATTAGCTGGCTTCAAAGCTAATCCCAAAAATCTTAGAGCCTTGATGGATACTGAATTCGATTTGAGTATTCGTGAACTCTATCTAGAAGTACTGTTTCGTAAACCAGATAACGCAGAGCAGGCGCTCCAACTCATTAGGCAATTTTACAAATGATTACCTTCGGACTGACAGGCGGTATTGCAAGCGGTAAAAGTACCGTTACCAAAACTTTCCGTGCTAATAATATCCCGATGGTGGATGCTGATATTGCAGCGCGTGATGTAGTTGTGCCAGGGTCCTACGGATTGGAATTGATTGTCAGAGATTTCGGACCTGAGTATCTGAATGCTGATGGCACGCTCGATCGCATTAAGTTAGGGAAATTAGTCTTTGCAGACAAAGATGCGCTTGCGCGTATCAATGAGATTATGATGCCGCTAATCAATACGGAATCAAATTTTCAAATTGCAAAGCTGCATTCCGAGGGTCATTATATTGTGGGTTACGATGGTGCGCTAATTTGTGAGATGGGAAATTCTGAAAAATTCCGTCCACTAATTGTTGTGCATTGTCCACGAGATACGCAAGCCGAGCGTTTAATGAAGCGAAATTCCTTGACACGCCAGGAAGCTATGCTTAGAATCGATGCACAAATGCCCGTCGAAAAGAAAATCGAATTGGCAGATTACACTATCGATACTTCTAAAACTCTTGAAGATTCTGTTAAACAAACGGAAACGATTGTCTATCAACTTCAAGTTAGAATGTATCAAAAGAAGATGGCTGATGGTGAAATCTTTTTGAATCAGATACCATCTCCATGGCGAGAAAGCCTAGGACTCTAAATGAATTACAAATTCTTAGAGGATGAGTTTTACTGGAAACACTGGAAAGAAATAGATGCTGCTTTTGACAAGCTCGGCAAGTATTTACCAGAAATTACTTGGGAAGAAATTCAACGAATGTCACAGTCATATGTATTTGTGTATGACCAGGCAGAAGACTTCACAACTAACAAACCAGTTTATGTAATCGTAACTCGCAGCATTTCTCCATTCCAAGTTGTATGGATCAAAATCGATGAGAACTCTCCGGGTTATCCAAGACGAAGTTAAAGCTTGCACCAAATAGGGAATGATTTGTCCGATGAATAAAAAAAACTGTACATTGTGTAGATGTCTCTGGTTCTATGAGCGGATGGCACATTGATCGTGCTCAGGCTGAAGTCATGAAACGATTCAAACCCAAAGATATCGTAGTCTTGTTCGATATCACATTCCAAATCGTTACTGATTTGGAACGCAAGTTTACTGAATATCTTTATCCCGATGGTATTATTGGACGGGGCGGCAGTGACCCAACAGAGGCGGTTCAGTTTGCCAAACAGCAAAATGCTCGGTCCATCATCTACACCGACGGCTACATTCTTGATACAGACCTCTCTAAGGGCGATGAAATCGTAATCATCTGATGAGAACTCTTGACGTAATTCGGGATGAAGTAAAGTCTTGCACCAAATGTGGTTTACATGCTACGCGCACTAATACGGTTTTTTCACGCGGCAATCCGCAGGCTGCTATTTGTATTGTGGGAGAAGCTCCCGGTGAAGATGAGGACTTACAGGGCCTTCCTTTTGTGGGCCGATCTGGTAATCTACTGGACAAAACTCTTACCGATCTCGGACTAGATGTTGACAAAGATGTCTACGTGTGCAACATTATCAAATGTCGCCCGCCTGGAAATCGCAAGCCAAGCGAAGAAGAAACCAATTTCTGCATTGACTTTTTGGAAGAGCAACTTAAGTTAGTTGGCCCCAAAATTATTATAGCATTAGGTAACACGGCGGTCAGTAGCTTATTACCAATTGACTACGGTATCACTAAGGTTCATGGAAAGTTTTTCAAACGTGGAAGCATTCATGTCATGCCTGCCTACCATCCTAGTTACGTACTAAGGAGTGGTGGTAAAGGTCCCGTTTATGATGACTTCAAAAAAGATTTAGAATCGGCTATTAACAAAACTAAGGAATAATACTATGAGTGAATGGAAAGTTGGAGATAGGGTTCAGATTGAAAATGGTAACGTGATTCGTGTTGGCGCCGTTGCCGCTGTAGAATCTCATCAGGTGGAACGAACCAAGCATGATTGGTATACCCGTAAAGATACCAAGTACATGGAAACGGAAATCAAGTCCATCGATGTCCAGTGGGATGATGGTGAGTTGCAGAAGGGATTAGGCCGTTGGTCTGTCAACAAGGAAGACTCTGAGATGGAGCGATCATTTCGACTTGCAGTGAGTGACGCTCACAAGAGAATCGATGAGAAGCTGGATGAGGCTTGGACCGCTATCCGTGCAGCTGTGAAGATTTCGGAAGAGACCGGAATTCCTTTCTATGCTGGAGTTTCTCCTCTAGGTCAAAGTTACATCCCAAATTCTCTAAGCGAGAAATTCCCAGAAGTTGATAGGGAATTCTACAGTGAAATTGCTGGCGCCTCTGGTGAATACGAGGGATGGCAACACTCTGCCGTCTGCTAAGATGTCTCGAAAAGCTTGTCAGTTTGTGTGGATGGATCCTAATGATTGTGATCCTCCACATAGCTTAGATATGTCTAGCAAACATGATGCCGATAAGGTAGAAATGTTACGTCGAGCTTTTGCTATCAATGGTTTCGACAAAAACTATCCCGCCTTAGTTGGATATCCTTTGGACGGAAGGGTTCAACTATTGTCAGGAACTCATCGTCATATGGCAGCCAGGTTAGAGGTAATCAAAATTCCTGTCACAATCTGGCTCCGTTCTGATGTAGAGGAAACTTGGGGAACAGAATTATGGGATTCAACCATCAGTGATATCCCCGTTAAAGAATTAGAATCATATCCAGTAAAGGATGGGTTCATTAGGTCTCCCCATGATAGGGTGGATTTTAGTGCAAAGGATAATTAAAATGGAATATAGATATCAATTTCTTCGTGACTCCAAAGGCCAACCTGTTGGCTGTGTGGTCATCAGGCTAGGCGCAGACTGCGGCAGCGTGAATACCTATGAGAATTGTAGGTATGTTTCGGTGAAATATCAATTTTCGGTTCTGAACCCCGAGGACCGTTTCAATCGCACCTTGGCTCGTGAGATTGCACTTGCTCGTCTCCAAAAGTACCAGGGATACTGGACTGAGGCCAAGTTCCCCATGTCTCATCAAAAACCAACGATGCACTCCGTCACAAAGTCAGTGATGACGCATCTTGCGAAGAATGGATTGGCACCAGCTCGTGCTCGTAAAGCAGCTAAACTGTGGCTCGATCAACACAATCTTCATAACGTATCTTTTGACATTGAGTCAGTTAGGCTCGGTCATGCACCGGACGTGCTCTGATTCCCATTCGCGGGCTGCGGCCCGCCACTATTAATCTCCAAAGGAGAAGTACAATGAACCAAGAAGTTCAAGATCATATCGAAAAAGCTCTCAGTGAAATCCGCGCCCTCTATACGAAGGCGGCAACTCGAATCGAAGCCATTCCCGTTGGTGGAAAGATTCCTGCAACTCAGCTGGCGGAAGACCTTGCTAAAGAGCAGGGGATGACGGGTCCACAACTGTACCCGACTCTCAAAGTCTTGCTGGATGATTATCCTGGTGTAGTCATTCGGAGAGGCGCTCATGGTGGAATTTACCGCCCTCTTCCTGCTCCTGTCCCCGTGCAAACGGATGACGAGCAAAAGGTGTCGGATAAACAATAATGTTTATCCAACTGTGATGGAAGCAATAATGCCAACATCATATCTCGATTAAACAATCAACAATGTTACGGAGAATTAAAAATGGATACTAAGTTTCTTAAGCGTGGTTCGGATGGTTCGGTTGATATCGCGGCTAGCGCATCGGCGTATGCCACGGCCTTGACCGAGTGGTGTGCACAGAACGAGATTCCCTCGGAGAAGATCGCGAATGCCGTGAATACGGTTCTCGGTCGTCATACGGGTCGAATCCCCATGCCGGCCCTTTTGAGCCTCTCGGTTCAAGAGTTGGGCGCTACCCCTGAGACCTTCAAGGTTCTTTCGGATCGCGTTCATGCCTACGTCACTGGTCAAACGAAGGCTGGCAAGCTTTTCGTCACCAAGGGCAAGGGTGGTGGTGTGTCGCGTGAGGCCCCCGCTAAGGCCGCGTGATTCAGTCCAAAAGACTGGATATAAAAAGAACCGCAAGTTTGCAAGTTTAGTAGCGGGACCTGAATAAGGTAATAAAACTTGCACCCCTATTTCTAATAATAGAGCATAGAATTTGTTAGGAGTTCAGATGAACATCGATGATTTGGAAGAGGCATTGGACGAATTGTTTCCAGGCGGATTCACAATTGATACTGATAGTAATGGCCAGATTGTAATCTATACTGGATTAGTTCAGGATGATGACGGTGAGCTTACTCCTCTTGATACCGAAGAGAGTGATGATTTCGATCCCGATACTACTCCTCTAGAGGATGAGGATGTGGATGATGAGCCGTAAACTATTTTTACTACTATTTGTATTGGTGGGCTGCCGGGATTTATCGTTCGATTACTTCGGTAAACCTTCGGGTGTTACACCCGCACCCTCAGATGCTGGAAAGTGTACTGCTGACGAACAATGTGGTCCAGGAATGTTTTGCAGAAAACATCCAGAAAATCCTGTGGGTTTGTGTGCGCAAAGCGATGTCCTTCTTTTTGAATGACATTTACGGAGCCTGTGGTTAGGTTATAGAGTCTCTCTACAGGAGAGACTCATGAGTAATTCTAACAATAATTCTGGCAGCGGAGCGCAACAATCATTTCCATTTATAAATCCGCCTCCACCAACCAACGGTACAGGAACTGTTACTATTGCTGGCAATGGTGGAGGTGGAGCTGGTGGAGTTGGGGGCGGACCTGGTGGAGCAGGAGCTAACGGTACTATTACAATAGCTACCATACCAGTCAATACTATTGGTAGTGGCACTGGTACTTGGTTTGGACCGATCACATTCACTGGTGATTTATCGGGACCAGCACCCGTAGAAGAAAAAAAGGATTATTCCAACGGTTGCATTTGCAAAAAATGTAAAGAATTATATCCGTATGCTGAACCTAATCAGGATGACGGCACTTTAATTTGTTACGGATGTAGAGTTGTGTGGTAAACAAGGAAGTTAATAATAATGAAAACGGAAAATACGCCTAGAGTTACTAAGACAGAAATGGCTGCTGTAAACGATCTGGCTGAGGATACCTGTTCTGAACCAGGATGCGGAATTACCATCATGGTTGAAAAAGACTTCAAATTGCAGGGTCGAAAGTCCCGCTGCATTTCATGTCTAATGCGTGATAAGGTGGCTAAAGGCGAGATCAAGTGATCTACGTATTCTACTACATCATCATTTCCTATTTAGTAGGATTCGTTATCTTCACTGTTGAATCTTACACTGCAATTAAAAAAGGACAGTATCATTTATTCCAGATTGGAATAGTTTTGCTGGTCGCATCTCCGCTCGTAGCTTGGCATGGTGTACTACATTATGTTCAATTAGCTTGGGCTAAAGTTAATAAACAACGTACTAAATATTGGATCTAAAGGAATAAATATCATGAGCACTCTATCTACTGAAGAAATTGTCAACGCCATCTGTAATCTAACTGCTCCAGAACTCGTTGCTATCACCAAAGAATTGGAACAAAAGTTGGGCGTCTCGGCTCAGCCTCAGATGGGCACTACGACTGGAATTGTTCCAACTGACATGACTCCTGTTGTTGAACAAACGGAATTTACCGTTACGCTGGTTTCTTTCCCGGCTGACAAGAAGATGGCAATCGTCAAGTCAGTTCGTGATTTGACTGGTATGGGCTTGCTGGAATCTAAGCAATTGGTGGAAGCTGCTCCCAAGATTGTCAAGGATTCTGTGTCCAAAGAAGACGCAGCTAACCTCATGGCACAACTGACTGCTGCTGGTGCAGTTGTCGAAGTCAAGTAACATGGATACCCATACCGAAGAGTCCATTAAGAAACGAATGGAAGCTCTTGAACTGGTAGCCACATATGCCAAGGATATCGTTGATTCTTGGTCTAACTTCTCTTTCCGTCAGGTCCGTACTATGTGCGCTAAGATGGATGCTTTGAAAGAAGCCCTTGAGTTAGTTAGCAAATGAAATATCTGATTCTCTGCATCTTCTTAATTGGATGCGATGATACCAAGGGTTACTGCGGTTACACAGGTAACAGCCCATGTCCGTATTTAGTGGATGCAGGGGAACCAGATACATCACCCGTTCGATTCCACATGTCAGCAGAAGATTGGATGATGACATGGTAAAAATTATAGCTAACCATAATAAACAAGAAGTAACTTACTCTTACGCACTTGGACAAAATTTTCCAGATGTACAAGGTAAGTTACTTCTTGTAGAGGTTAATGGTAAAGAGTTAACTAAGCTTATGGAAGCCAAAGAGATTCCTATTTGTGCCGAAGGTAACTCTTATCTTAGTTGGCATGGCAAGCAAGCCGGTAGCATCCTGAAACTTCTAAGGGAACTTTACGAGGATTCTAAATGAAACTTTGGCATGTAGCTCAATGGGGCAATCACGAGGATGGCGGAAATGGTGCTGATACTAATTGCATAGTTCGCGCTCCTGATTTGAAGACAGCTATCAATATTGCTGAAGATCATTTCGATGGTGTGATGGATGAATGGAATAATGGCGTAGCTGACGTAGCTTATCTTCTTGGAGACGACTGCTCTCCTCTTGAAGAAGCTAAGGTGGTCGTTAGATTGTGGATCGATCACGCCTTTAACTTGGGCCATTACGACTCGTGGCATCGTGATTACGATACGGGAGAGTGGGTTGACGCCGAGGCAATGTACGGCGACTATATCAATCAATAACTTGATATATAGGAATTGCCGTGTTAGTATTGGGGTATCGTCCAACGGCAGGACAGCGGACTTTGAATCCGTGAATCTAGGTTCGAATCCTTGTACCCCAACCAGATGGCCGCGTGGCGGAATCGGCATACGCAGTTGACTTAAAATCAACCGGAGTTATCTCCTTGTGGGTTCGAGTCCCACCTCGGCCACCATATGAAAAAGCCAAAGAAAACCCGTAATGCCTTTGTTATACCTGCCAAGGCCAGGAAGACAAAGATGCGCCCAAAAAGCGATAAGAGAAAGAACGGGAAAAATAAACAGCAAGAGTATCTTAAAGAGCTGGATGAATGAACCAACTCCCGCCAGAAGATCCCTTATACGTAAAAGCCATCTGGTGGTTTACAATCATGTTTATATTTCTCGCCTTCATTGCAATTCCAATCGTCATTAACATCAAAAACATCATTAACAATTAAAGAAGCACCATGCAATTGCTAATTCTGCTCACCATTTTAGGATGGGGTATCGGCTCTCTATTCTATAAAATAGCCAATGATAATATGCACCCTATCATGGTATCGGCGGCTGTCACTGTTTTGTTTTCGATTATCACTCCATTAGCATTTGTCTTCCTGAAGTTTGATCACAAATTCAACACTGTTGGTATAGTAACTGCTGTGTTGGGAGGAGCCTGCATGTGTGCTGGTTCCATGGCTTATTTCTTCGCTTTGCGAGGTGGCCATGCTGGATTAATTACCGCACTAACTTCATTGTATCCTGCTCTGACTCTGGTTCTTTCTATGATCTTCTTAGGAGAACGCCTTTCCTTTAAACAAGGAATTGGAATTCTATTTGCTCTAGCATCTTTCATTCTATTAGGATCCAAATGATTAGGCGATTTTGCGAATGGTTAGCTAAACATTTACCAAGCATCACTATTCCCACACCAGATGGCAAGCCATACCTAACTAGGTATTATCTCTTCGGAGCTGACCGTAAGTGGGGCAATATTTTCTTGCATCATTTCCACTCGTCTGATATGGACATCGCACCCAGCGGTGCTTACTATCTTCATAACCATCCCTGGCCATGGTCGTTCTCAATCATCCTGGTCGGTGGGTATAACGAATATAGAATGGTCTCTGGCCGGAAACCTGATGAACCTTACAGATATATTTGGAAGACTTTTCTTCCTGGTTCAATTAATTTTCTAACCGATGCGGATTTCCATCGAGTTGAATTACTTGATCAAGATGGTTGGAGTTTCTTCTTCACTGGCTGGCGTTCTAAAAAACGTAGTTGGGGATTCTGGGATCCCAAGACAAGTTTGTATACTGACTTCACTTCCATTGCTAAGGCTGTCGCCTAAAGGAATATCATGGATAATAAGAAAATCTTCTGGGCGATTGCAACTGTTGCAATCTATTCTTTTGTATTTCATTCTATCTGGCCAGCACTTTTACTGGCTGGAGCAATTAGCTGGCATGAATGTTGTCATTTAATGGCCGCTAAGAAAATGGGTTTGCAAACCCGAGGCTTCACACTGTACCCTTTCATTGGAGGTGTAGCTGTAGTTGGTGAACGCTATCGTAGTTATGGTCAGCAAGCCTTTGTAGTCCTGGCTGGTCCATTTGGTGGTGGTGTTGGAGCCGTGCTAACTGGCGCAGTATTCCTTGGCCTACATCATTGGTTTCATCTGAATGTGGGATGGTTGTGCGCCACTGCATATTGGATGGCTTTCCTCAATCTATTTAATTTGCTTCCGCTTTCCTTCATGGATGGAGGTCAGTTAATGGATACAGTTACCTACTCTATGAGTCGAACATTGGGAGTGGTATGTCAAGTAATCTCTACCATTATTGCTTGCGCCCTATTACTTATGATAAACCCGATTCTAGGAATATTTATCGTTTTATTTGGCGGAATGCAAGTGTACGGTGAGGTTAAAAATCTCATTAATTGGAAGCAAGGCACACGATGGTTGTGCAATGATTATTGGAATAATCCTCCCAAAAGTCTAAACCTCATGCAGGGAGCAGCTACTGTCGTAGGCTGGATACTAACTACAGTTATGCTAACAGCACTCATGATCGTTTTACATAAAGTAAACGCTGATGCTTCGACTCTCGGTTATTTTTTCAGATAACTTGGATCGCATAATATCTACTTCCCCCATAGATCCCCCATCGTTTTGTCGAGATCCACTTCCTTTTATTTTTAGGAATACTTAGGGACGCCTAATCTAATAAATTGTTGAATCTTGACAAGCCCTCGGTGGAAGCATTATGGTAGCAAACAATCAAATAAATTGCAACAGACGTCTCCAATGATAGATATTAGGGAGACTTGGAGTTTAAAGTGAATCAAGGTATAAATCTAAAGCCATGCCCCATCTGCAAAAGTATGATGTGGGTAATCAGTACAGACAAGAAAGGTCGGAAGATTACCTCTTGCGGGCACGCTTTCAAGTTCAAACAAACCAAATCCCAAAAGATGATGTCTCGGAAATACATCCAGACTCCTTGGGGATTGGAATTGGCTCCAGAGGAAAAGTTATGAGTAACAAGAAGTTCAAGTATTTGGATTTGGGACGAGGACTCGATCTCAATCGTTTGCTTTGGCACACCATCACAACGTATGGTCTGTCAGCAATACTTGAACAACTCATTGATCTTCTGGATGGCCCCAAGCCATATGAACAGCGCCTCGTTGCTGACTTGAAAAAGACGCTAGCAACCTACGAAGCTCGATACGAATTGGATCCAGAAGATGGATAAAGAATACGCTAAATCTAAAAAGATAGATCGTTCTTCTTGGAAGCCTGGCCCTTGGGACAATGAGCCTGATTATTGTGAGTGGACAACTAGTTTAGGCGATCCTGTTTGGATGGCTAGATTACCTAGCGGTACATGGTTTTATGTATTAGAGACTCCTTACCCATCGGATATAAAAGCAACAACTTCACAAGCATTCCACCATTGCATGAGAGATAAGACTAATTACGAAATAGAGCTTTCACCAGGAATGGGTTGGAAAATTAGGGACGGCATTTATGCCCACTGTGGGAGCATGGAACATTGGGAAGCTCCTGGAAAATCAGAGAGAACATGGTGGCGGGGCCCATATAAGACTTTGGAAGACGTAAAGCAAATCGCTGAAACATTATCACGCGTTGCCTCAGAAGTTCTCAAAGAAGAAAAATATAAAACCTATTTTGAGAGGTAATTATGAAGGAAGAAGATTGTAAATTAGAAACGCTCGTTGCTTTTAATGGTAAGAAGTATCCTTTAAAACGCGGTAAAATTGTTGGTTCTGTTACCAAAAGTAAAGTTTTGGTTGAATGGGCCGATGGTCAACGTCACTTGATAGCCGTCAATTCTTTGCTGTCAAAAGGCGAAGCTGATGTCAAAGAGGTTTCTTTAAAGGAAAAATTTGATAAACAACAAAAGAAAAAAGCAGAGCGTGATAGGAAGAAAGCTGAGGCCGCTAAGTTAGTTTCTCAATTGGAAGATGAGTTTACAAAGGTTTTCAATGAAGTGAATCCTGAAATTCAGGCTAAGATTGCGGCAGCAAACAAGTTAATTGGTGAGGCCGAAACTCTTTCTGAGAAATATGGCATTCCATTTCGTGGTACGGAACCTTTTGGAATGAGTTTTATTCCAGGCTCTTTCAAAAAGAAATGGGCCAAATTGCTCGACCAAGAATATGGTTATGATTTTGCTAGCGATCTCACAGGAGCCTATGGCGGTGAATACGACGGTTGGCAATCTTCACAAGTGTGTTAATAGGAGGAATCATGTGTTGTACGTTTACTAAATCAGTTATGTCTAATACTCGCCTATATGTTGGCGAGTCATTCAAAAATGGAAAAATTGTCCACGTTCTGGCGTATCAAAATGCAGCCGAAACGGATGGTCCGAACGCCATGGTTCTGCCATTCCCAACAGATGTTGCTATGGGACCAGAGAATATTATCAATACCAGCCTCTTCAAGGATTTCCTTAAGGACATTACTGATGCTTCTAGACTTCGTACCAAGGGTTTTGGAGATCGTCGTGGTATGATGCTTGGTGCTGTTGGTGGTAGTGCGGATTCTTTGGCCCAAGTTTTTGATTCTGGTTCTTACACAGTGGTATTAGCTGACCATGTGGACCAAATTCCAGAAGCTTTGACCCGTGTGCCAGCCCGAAAGAGACCCAAGGTTTCTGAACAATTCTTAGAAGGATATGGAGAATTGTATCCTAATCAGCCAATTGCAGTCTGTTGCTGGAATGGTTCCATCGAAGCAGAACCTTTGATGGCCTGGTACGAGCCACGAGATACTAGTACGCTCTTTATTCCAACTATGGATGCCCACGATGGTGGCGCCCCCAAGGTTGGACAGAAAGTGGATACCGATCATATTATCTCAGTGGGCGGAATCAATATTGATCGTGGTAATGAAGTGACATACACTCAGCTAAAACGCATTCCAAATGATGTAATTGGATTACTTCCCACGCGCGTTCATGGTAAGAGATTACCAGACTATTTGGAGAATGGCGATTGCTTTGTCAAAACGGCAGTTCTTCATTCGACTATGAAAGACTATTACAGTCATGGTGCGCCCGCTGTCGAATTAAAGCGCGGTTACGGTACCAAGATGGCTTATTCAACTGTGATGAACGGTTGGACCTAATTACTGAACGTTTTATCATGTAGGTGGGTGTCGCACTTGACGCCCTAATTTTGCGTGATTAAACATAACAGGATGAGAAAAATGAACAATCGTTTTACTTTAGTGAAGACTACTTCATTACTACTTATGTCCGTGTTGTGTGCGTGTGTTGTGTCACATATGAAAGTACAAGATGCCACAGTCCCGCCTGTAGTGAATGAAGCTGGTAGCGATTCTGCCCTCATTCTGGACTCGGGCGTTAGCGACTCTGATGTCGTTGATGCCAGTGTTGCTGATGCCACAGTGTCTTCTGATACAGATGCTAGTGTAGATGCTGGTACTGTTGTTGACAATACTGCATTCATCAACTATATTTGGACTGCTATGAAGGTTTGGGTGCCGCTTGCAAATCAATGTTTGTGGGATCCCAATAAAGACAAATATCAAAAATGTCTCGATGACGCCGACAAACATTATCAAGAAATTGCCACCACGATTGTGGAAGTGATTTCCGAACCGGGTATTAGATTGCCCATTACCAATGTTAATAACCTGGTCAAGTCAGCTCTCCTAATGACATCTATTGCTTCAACGGAAAGTAGATACGAAAAGAAGGTGGATACTTGTGAGAAGTCTGGTGATCGGGGCCTTGCATTTGGCCTGTGGCAAACGCAAATCCCATATTGCCCAAAGTCTGTTACTTGCAGCAATCGAGCGGCAGCTTTACGTTGTGCCATCAAGCTCGTCAATCAATCATTTGATGCTTGCAAAAACTATCCGCTAGCAGACAGATTGTCGGTTTATGCCGCTGGAACATGTAATCACACACGTGGTGTTTGGCATTCCCGACGAAAAGTGAACAGAGCAATCGATTATTTGAAAGCTCACCCATATGAAAGTAATGTGCCATGAGTGAAAAAGATGATAGCAATCCAATGCACTCCATTGGACATGGACGTGGTGATACTCCCTCCTCCATGCCATCAGTTCGTAAAACAGCAGTCTATTCTTTTGTCGAACCTCGGAAGACCGAATCAAAGAATGCAATTCCAGCGATCGAGATGAAGACTTTAACTGTCAAAGATGTGATTGCCCAACTCATTGAGAAGGATATCATAGCTTGGAAGTCCTTGCCTAAGAGTGTTCGTGAGGCCCTAATGGAACGGCCCGCCGAGTTCCAAATCATCGAAAACTTGATGAATGATCTTTCACTGAACATTCTATACAATGGTGCTGTTTGGCGTTGGATGCCCAACATCAATCATTGGGTTATTCACGAAATTGTGCGATGAATCCCTATCGTGAGTTCCACTATCATTTAGAAGTAAAGCAAGCTCGAAGCAAATTTAAAACTAAATGGTTAAAGTTTTTGATTTGGTGGCACGGTTCATGGAAGAAACGCCATGAACGCTGCACCGATTGTGGTCAATTTTGGGCCAAACATAATGGGCCTGAAATAGATGTTGCATCACTTTATCATTATATGTTTTACTGTCCGAAACATAGGATCAGAAGATGAAAATCATTTTTCTAGATATAGATGGCGTTCTCAATTCTGATGTCTATGATCAATCTGACTATTACAAAAAAGCTACAGCTGGTATGTCTGGTTACGAGGTCATTGAAAAAGCACATCATTTGCAGCTCGATCCTGATGCTATCAAATTGATGAACGAATTGGTAGAGCGCTCAGGTGCCGAAGTTGTTTTGTCCTCCACTTGGCGTGAGAAATATACGCCAGAGCAGATGACGGATATGCTAAAAGGACGTGGAGCTACTTTCAAAATCAGTGCTAGTACACCTATTCTTTTTGGTAAATTGTCCTCACGTATTCCGCGTGGTAAAGAAATCGGTGAATATCTTTTCAAACTAAAAGAGTGGCCCGAGAGTTTCGTTATTATTGATGACCATGATGATATGTTGAAACTGAAATCAAACTTAGTTCAAACACATGTCAAATTTGGTCTGACCAAAGAGATCGTAGAAAAGGCCCTTAAGATTCTAAACGGAGAATAATCTTGTTACTACAAGCAATAGAAATTGGCAGCACCGTTTTTACTACAATATGGATCGTCAAACAGGCCGTTTCTCGTACATTGAGGGGGCCAACGCCAAAAGCTGTCAATGAGAATTTAGAACCAAACGTGTACAAGTTTCAATCTTTTAAGGACTGGAACTGCCCCAAATGTGGAAGTGGTTGGTGTTCCACTTGCCCTCCCAAATATTGTGAGTGTGAAGAACATCATACTGGCCATTTCCATATGGAATGCAATGGTACTATTGGTGAAAAAGCTGATCAAGGTTGCCACTATAAGTGGTTTATGATTTCAAAAGATAGAGAGAAATAACATGCATTGGTGTATGGATGAAACTCTGGCCCTGCTGGCTGTGCTCCCATTCATCGGAGTCTTCTTCCGCAGGTTACATAATTGGTGGCACGCCAAGCACCAGCACAAGTGCCATGAAGAATCCTGTAATGAAACTCACGTAGAGCATTGCCACATGCCCGCCAACATTCCTCATGGTAAGGTTGGCCAAAGTCAATGTGAACAGCATCCACTCAGTGAGCCTGTAGCAGTCGAAGAACAGGTGAGTTACTCACTTAATCTTAGAGGCTTGGTCGTTGCCACAGTCATCTTCAATGAACCAATGACACATGAGGAAGTGGTGACTCGTTTACCAAACGAAGACTCTGACAAAGTGCATGCAACTATCAACGAACTAGTTGAAGAAGGCTCTCTTATTCTAGATGGTGATCTCTTAAAAGAAGGTAACATTTTCCAATCAATGGATGAACAATGAAAACGTATAAAGCTATTATGCATTTCAACAAACCAGGTTCTAGGCAGGGCAAACCCTGGACGGTTCACTATCGTGGCGTCTGCTATGTGGTCACCTCAATCGATTGCCGAATCGCTATGCGTTCGGAATGGAAGCCCGAGAAGAAGCAGAATCCGCGTGCTTTCTTCACTGCTCAAGTTTCCAAATTGGAAATTACGCCAGAGAATGTTGCCATTCTAACATGAATCATCACAAAGAAAAATGCAAAGTTTGTGGTAAAGAGCACTCTTGGTTTGCCGATTATTGTTCGGAAGAATGTCGCCTAAAGTTAGAAGCACGAACTCTAGCCAAGAAGATTCCGGAAGAGGTAATCCAAGATTGGGTCAAGAATAAGAAACGAATTCAAGACCGTCTCAATAGACTCAAAAAGCGTCTCAAAAAATACGAGAAGCAAAAGAATCATTTTGAAATGCGATTGAAAGCTATCCATGCCTACGAAAAAACGAAAAAAGATCAAGCATGAAATTAGGACATCATATTTAGGAGATGTCTACTCTAAAGCTTTTCTTAAGCTGGTTCCAGAAGCAGTCAAGCACGTCAAGAGATTTCGCAAGAAACATCCATTCGATGCCATCGCTTTTAGAGGTTCCAGTGGCGCTGCGTTAGCTTTTCCACTATCGTTCTTCCTAAAAGTTCCTCTAATTCATGTGAGGAAAGATGATAAGAACCATTACAGTAGACCAATGGAAGGAACCATATCGTCTAAAAGATATCTCATCATAGATGATACTATCTACACTGGTTTTACCATCAGCACAATCATCAAAACTATTAGCGAAGAATATCAAATTGCTGGTGTGCGTGAATCAAAGCCCGTAGGCATATGTCTTTTTTCTGACGTCCCCGACAGGAAAAGATATAATAATCTTCCTGTGTTTCATATTCCCGAGGTTAAGCCGTGAGAAAGGGTTTCGAAGTCACTCCTCAATTGCGTAGGAAGATCAATACTCTTGCCAAGAAAGTTGGTTGCCCTCTCAACTGGAGACGTTCCTGCGGTATCCAATGGAATGGTAAAGATACGGCTTGCAAAGGTGAAGATGCCAGTAATATCATTCATGACATTGCTCACTTCGCTCTAGCTTCCAAAAAAGAACGCAAGCATCTTGATTTTGGTCTAGGTGCTAGCCCCTCGACAAAAGTATCGGAGTGGGACAATCCAAAATTAAAATCACTGTATGGAGGAGAAACCTCTTCTGATAAAGAACAGGAAGCCAGTGCTCTCGGTATTTATTGGGAGAAACAATTAGGTCTTCCTTGGGAAGACACTGCCGATTACCATTCATGGGATGATAAGGAGCTTCTCAAAAGTTTTTGGAAAAATTTGGGTCGCTTGATTAGAAAGATTAATAGACAATGAAGCCTTATATGCATGCAAAGAACAGCGCTAAGAAACACGGTGGCAAGCCAGAAGATTATCAGGAAGTTCATGACTTCATTGATTCTTCCAAAGCTGCTATGCCCGATATGCGTCACAGGGCCATTTTGCATTCCGCATTTGGATGTTTCTTGGTCGAGCAGGTGTTTGGAACTACCATCACCAACTCTGAGGGCAAGAAGGTTTGTACTCGCGACTTGGCAGAAGACCATATCATTGAAGATTTGGGATTCATTCCAACCATGGAGCACTGGCTTAAGAACATGACCATGCAAGATTGGATGTTTGGTGGCCGTCGAAAAGAGATCAAAGATCGTTTTATTAAGATTGATTGAGGAGAATATGTCGTCTGTAAAAGGAATGTGGGAAATTTTAGTACCCACAGAGCGCAGATTACATCCTGGTAAATACTACACAACTCGTTTCCATCGGGTTTGGGATGGTAAAGTCCGAGCCATTACTGGAGGATTAACAGTGATGGCCCCGGCTCGTGGACAGTGGACTAACCCTTCAACTGGTCAGCTTTTCAAAGAGAGAATGATTCCAGTTAGAGTGATGGCCACCAGGGAAGAGATGGAGCGAGTAGTAGACCTCACACTTGAATATTACGATCAACTAGCTATCTTGTGTTACAAGATTAGTGATGAAGTTATTCTAAGGACAAAGCCATGATGTTGTTTATGTTAGGCACTATTCTCTATAGCAAAGAGATTATTCGAAAGCTCTTTTTAACTAAAGAGATTGTTTCCAAAGAGGGTGTTGTTCACTTTAGGCGCTATCGTTTACTAAGCACTCCTTGGTTCAATATCTACATTCATAACATTCTTCATTCGGATGAAGACCGTGATCCCCATGATCATCCTTGGCACTTCATTTCCATCATCCTGTGGGGAAGCTATAAAGAATACTGGATGCCTGCCAACGACAATTACATGTATTGGATGGGTCGTAGCTTGAGGGCCGTTACTCATAAGATAGGTAGCGTCATCATTCACAATGCCAAAGATTTTCACCAGATTAAACTAGTGAGCCCAAGTGTTTGGACACTGGTTTTTACCTGGGGCAAAAGACCATCTTGGGGTTTTCAAACCCGCGACAGGAGATGGGTAGATTTCAAAGAGTATCGTCAATTGAAAAATGAAGGGAAATTATAATGAAGAAAAGTGATTTGAAGCCTGGCACCCAGGTGTTGGCTAGTGTTGATAGTGATGAGTATGATGGTGGTGGAATCGTCAAGTTTTACTTTGATGAGTACGATGACTACACTCTTACCGGAGTTGTCATGGATAAAGACGCCTCCCCCAATCATGTTTGGGTTAAGTGGGACGAGAGCGACTTCTCAGAGTACGATGAGGAAGAGGTTGAGGTTGAGCTTCTCACCCTAGCTTCTGAGCGCAACAGTATCGAAGCTGATTTCAAGGCCGCTACCAAGGAAGTCAAACAGAAAATGAAAGATGCGGCCAAGTTGATCAAGGAAGCTAACTCCATCGCTCTGGATGCTCACGCCAAATCTTTGGCCGATATGTACGATGCAGTCAGTCCTTTGATTGACGCTATGGATAATGCTGGCTGGCGCAGTTCTTCTTGGGGATGCTAATCATGAGTGAAACATTCTACGTTCTAATGGCTCAAGGCTGGGACTACAATGACGAGATTTATTTCTCTTCGGAAGGTGGTCATCCTGAAAAGGTCTTTACTGATAAAGCTAAAGCAGAAGAAGCGGCTGACAAAGCTAATCTAGCAGATTTCAAGGCCCTAGTTATCTCTGGCGAAATTCGTGAATACGCCTACAGTTTAGATGATATTCTCTCGGATAACGTGACAGAAGATGATCTTATGTTTGAAGATGGTCTTTTCAATTCATTCTTCGGTATGACAGCAGAAGATTGGTGGAAAAACTATTACAGCCGTCGTTGGGAAGAGAGGCACAAGAATAACGTAAGGGGTGAGCATTCTGATGAGGAATGGCTCAAACTTATGAAGTGCTTTAACATCAACTTCTACGATGTTGTAGAAGTCCAAAAGGGATGATCATGGCAAAGTTATTTGATGAGTTAGAGGCGCTTAAGAAGGCGTATGATGAGAAGCTAGAAAAAGAGGGAGAAAACGCCGTTAAAGAAGTCTTCAAAGAGTTCTTTGATAAGCACCCCTCGGCCGAATCAATCAGCTGGACTCAGTACACCCCATACTTCAATGATGGAGATCCATGTTATTTTAGTGTGAATGAGATGGAACTCAACGCAGATGAAGATTATGAGGATGAAGAAAAGAACTCAGAAGAGTCACAAGAAGATCCTACCTTAACGGATGATTTTTGGGAGCTTCAGAATATTCCTGAAGAAGTTCTTAAAAGCGTATTCGGAGATCATGTCAGCGTCACCGCTACTCGTGATGGTTTTAATGTTCGAAAATGTAATCACGATTAAATAGAGGAAAATATAATGAAATCATTTTTACATTTAATATTGGGCATTGCGTCAACCGTTCTCCGTGGCTATATTCTTCATATCTTTTGGGCATGGTTTATCGTTACCCAATTTCCGCAGGCCCCTCATTTGGGGATTGTACCAGCTATCGGAATGAGTTACGTGATGAGCCTTCTCAATTTCACTGGACTTTCACGTGCGGATTACGAAGCCTCCAAGGAGGGCAGTGATAGCTCTTACTTTGCGCACTATAGTGCAGTCAACATTATTGCACTATTACTCACATGGTTTGGTGGATATATCGTCCATCTGTTTATGTGATTATTATCGCATTGATATAGTAAAGACTTGGGGTAGGCTATTGCTAACTGAGGTATTTCCCCTCCTTTCTGCCTTGGTTTGAATTTGCTAAATAGTCTATCCCAAATTGCCAGGGTGGTGGAATGGCAGACACACCACACTCAAAACGTGGCGCAGCAATGCGTGAGGGTTCAAGTCCCTCCCTTGGCACCAGATTCTAATTCGTCAATTATAGATTCGGAGTTTTCAAATGAAATCGTTTATCGTATGCGCATTGGTTTGTGTGCTGGGTTGCGGCGCATCGCCACAATCGGCTCAAGAGTCTACTGGACTAACTCGTCCAGATCCTAACCCCGGCAATCCGCCAGTTTGGGAAGACCCCTATTACGAGGATCCTTGCAACGTTGGTGGACAATATGTCACTATTTGGGTAGATGGTCAGCCAGTGCCTCAGTGGCAGCCGGTCATTTGTGATCAAGGGGTTGACCCTAATACTGGCGACCCTGCTCCATTCGAGGGTGATCCAGATCCGAATAAGCTCAATCAAAAACTTCAACAGCAGTCTCGATAATTATGTCAGATTTACTTTTAGCAAAACCAGTATTGCCACATGACTTTATCGATGTTTCTGTCGGTGAACCACATGTGGTAAGACAATGTTTGCTAAAAGTGTTTGATTTGAGTCTGTATGAGTTGCCTCAAGAAGATCATATGTATGAATATCCTGCTCCAAATGGATATCAACCATTGGTCAAACTCTTGGAAGAAAAATATGGCGCCCCAATTATCATTACCAATGGAGCAAAGCAAGCTCTCGGCGCTTGCTTTTATGCCTTAAAACAAATGGGTCATAGCCATTGCGGAGAGAAAAGTCCTCATTGGGCATTAATTCCACCCTTGGCCGCTGCACATGGAATCAATATGATTCATGCTAATGGGCCTCATGTAGATGATGGTTCTCCTTTTCTTTTGATATCTCCTAATAATCCGGATGGTCATATTGAATCTGCCGATGAATTGCTTAAGTTATCTAAGGATTTCAAAGAAAAGAATCTCCCCTTAATACATGACGCGGCTTACTATACACCAATCTACACAGATAGTGGCCATCCGTTGCCTCGTGTCGGAGATGTTCAAATCTATTCCATCTCTAAGATGCTTGGCTTGTCGGGCCTCAGGCTTGGATATGTGGTGTGCCCCAACAAAGATTTCTATAAATTGATTTTGCAATATATGGAAACCATGACGGTAGGGGTCTCTGTTGTCTCTCAAATGTTCTTGAACTCCTTAATGAACCGTATGTATTCTTATCCTACATTACGAGAATCTTTTGAGAACCGTTCTAAGATGGCTTTGATAGAAGCTAAGAAAATTTTTACTCAAGTTGATCCTGAGGTCTTAGAAGTGCCATCTAATCTGCCAGAAACTAATGGTATGTTTGGCTGGTTTAAAGTTGGCCCCAAAGCTGACTTTCAGAAATCAAAAATCAATGTAATTGATGGGGCCTTGTTTGGTGGCCCAGGCATGGTTAGGATCAATTTGGCCTTTTGTCCAGAGAAAATGCAAGAAATTGTCAAGAGGCTTAATTCTGTTAAAGAGGGCACATGAATATCTTTTACTGTTGGGTCACAGCTTTGATACCTCAATATCAAGACGGCATTATTGCTGGCATGGTTAAAAAAGGTTATATGGTTGGGCCAGCAGGTAAAGAGGCCGCAGTCTTGGCGCCAGGCCATAATTCTTCAGCTCTCATTTCTATTACAGTATATCAGAGAGCGGCTGCCGAAAAAGAGCCCGAAGCCATGCAGGTTTTCGACGATTTAGCGGACGTGTTAAAAGAAATGAAGGCGTGTTATTTTTCTATTATAGTTACGCTATCCACCAATTGCTCTTGGCATGGCGCTAACTTTGACATGCCCCCAGCAGTACCCGTAGTTCCGCCTGACCCATCTAAAAAGACTGCTATGAATTAATCGTTATATAGGTATGCCCCGTATACCTTACGAACAGATAGCTCCCGAGGCTAATAGACTATTCGCAAAAATAACTACAGCTAAAGACCTCGAAGATCTCAAATATTGGACAGAACTTTATGAGGCTTATTTGGCTGCTGTTGGCTGGGATTCAGTCTCTTTTGATCAGGAAAGTGCCCGCAGAGTGGATGAAGATTGGGAAGATAAGAAACCTATTATCTGGAATTGAAAGAACATGTTTGTTAAGAAAGTAGAATGTGGTGAGTTTGTTAAACGTCAAACTCCCGAAAGTGGATATTCTCATTTCCAAGGAACTTGGGAAGAGTTAGCAACCATCGCTGAACGATTACTTAATACAGGTCTAGTTAGTCCGGGCTATAGAGACGGTGTAATCCTGATCTCCATACCAGAATTTGATGGTCGTTTGAAACCATTACTGAGCAGGTTCTATTCTGCCGTTGTGGATCTCAACGAGAACTCCAAACTGAGAGCTAATTACGCTCCTCGTAGAGAAGGCGAAGCCCCCTTCATACGAGTTTCTGCCAAAGCTAAAAAGCAAGTTGCTAAGTATGCTTCGTTGGTTCTTTACCGACACGATGTGTTAGCAGAAAATAATGAACGTGAAACTTACGCAGAGTGGGAAATTGTGGCTATCAAAGCTCGTACCTCGGATGAGGAAGAGCCGATGGACCCATATACTATGGCCCGTAATTTCTTACATCTTGCTGGTGGAACTAAAGGTGATTTCACGGCCGAGCAATTTGCCAAATCAATCGTCTATTGGAATAATCATTGTATGACGACTGGCAAGCCAAGATGGTATAAGAAGCTTCTTAGTTGGATACGTGGGAAATAAAATGGGTAATGGAATTAAAGTTCCTGAATCAGAGCGCCCACCTTTCAGTCTCATTTCCAAAAGACTGGACGATAGAGTTTCAAGGAAAATACAAAATATCTTTGTTCAGGATATTCAAAACGACTGTACTTGTAGTATTGAAGTCTATGATAGGGATATAGATAAAGTTGTTGTGTATCTTTCGTCGGATGGCACAAAGGAAATGAGCTTTGGTGACAGATTTCCACTTCCAATGCTAGAAGATTTGTCTACTGATAACATTTACGATCTCCTAAAAAGAGCTTGTGAATTGGCAAGCCATACTCGGCCCCAAAATATGTTTTTTGCCAGAATGCTATACAATCCCGAATCTAATCCGGAAGCAGTAGATAGAGCGCTCAATGAATTGGGTAGCTCAATTGTCATCAGAGGTCGAGACGGAGTCATTCTTACAGAAAGCATGCCGACAATAGGATTATCATTTGTACCAAAAGACTCGGTTTTCTTTTTGCCAGACCCAGAATTCTTTGGAGCCATTTCTGTCAATATAGATAAATTTGGAGCATTTTGTTTCCCGCAAAATATGATGAGGAAAGAACTATGATCATCGATTGTCATACGCACATCGGGCGCAACGAACACATTAACTCTTCTGTCTATGACTTACTGAAGTCTATGGATAAATCAGGAGTGGATAAGTCACTAGTGTTCGCAGGAGAGATGAATGATGTGACAACCTCTCTAATGCTTGATGAAATTAAACCCTATCGCGATAGGTTCTATGGTGTGGCATCCTGGGATTTTGATTATTATAAGACCCATAGAAATATGAAGCCGTTTGAACAAGAAGATTACCTTTGCAATCTATACAAGGCAGGAGAGATAGTAGCCGTTAAATTCTATACTGGTTATTATTATTTCGGACCCGAACAACTAAGTCACATTCTTTGGAGACTTAACGAGATCAAATGCCCAGCTATTTTTCACATGGGTGATTGTCTCAATAGCGCCAAAGGTGCCAAGTTGAAATACGCCCAGCCACTCAGTATCGATGATGTAGCAGTAGACTATCCTGATATGAACTTCATCATTGCTCATATGGGGTTCCCGTGGCATCGCGATGCAGCTGAAGTCTGCTACAAGAACAGCAACGTTTATGCTGACATTTCGGGCTTTGTTTATGGTGATTTCAAGGGTTTAGATGCCATTAAATTCAAGAAAGTTCTAACGGAATTTATGGAAATCACCGATGCCAAAAAACTATTGTTCGGTACCGACTTCCCCATCTCTAATCAGAAATCATATGTCTCCACTATGGACGACATGTTTGGTGATATAATCAATTGCCAGAGCCTTTCTCTAAATGTAAAGAAAGCATTCAATTTATGAAATACCCACTGTTGGTATTGTTGTTAGTATTAGGTTGCGCCCCTTTGCCACCAAAGGAAATTGTATTAGATCTGCCTCAACCTCATATTGCGCAACCTATGAATAAGGCATTACCACCAGTGCGTCACTACATGACGCCCCAAGATATTGCAGAGTCTACCAATCGACTTAAAAGAGATTGGGACTTGATGAAGGATCAGCTCAGCATTATTACTTGGTATACAGAAAACGATATCAAATCTTTAAATTGGTTTATGGAAGTCGTTTTTGATAGTATGGACCCCGATTTGAGCGTTGAAGAGTTCATTGAAAGAGTTAGGGTTTACAATAAAATTTTAGAACTTTCTAACCAAATATTACACAAAGAAGATGAATTACGTTCGCAGCTTCTTGATTTAAGAGATTTAATTAGGCCCCTCCGAAAACCATGAAAAAGATTAGGTCAGTCCCGGATTTATCCGATGCGTCTTTGGCGCACCTTGCTGCCAAGGAAAGTGGGGATGAACACTATAGATTGTGGCAACGCAACGTAGCCGATCATTTCAAGGATAAGCCCGAGGAGCAAATCAAGGAAATCCTTCAGCGTACTTGCAATCCATTCGCAGTATGTTTTGAGCATTGGATTGGCGATTTCAATATGGGCACCGGCATTAGGAATGCTAATGCTTTCAATGCCAAGGAAGTGTTTTACATTGGCGATAAGAAGTGGGATCGCCGTTCAGCAGTAGGAGTTCATAACTACACAGAAGTAAAGTGGCTCCCAACCATTGAGGATTTAATAAGGTTACAAAATGATTATGTTATCGTGGGTGTTGATAATCTTCCTGGGAGTGTTCCCCTTTCTTCATATAGTTGGCCAAAGAACACCCTCATGGTCTTCGGAGAAGAAGGAGCAGGATTAACTCCTGGCATGCAAGCTATTTGTAAGGATATGGTTTACATTGAGATGTTTGGTAGTGTGCGATCTTTTAATTGTGGTACTGCATCTGGTATTGCAATGTATGATTTCGTAACCAAGCATAAGCAAAATACGTGCCAGGTTTTCTAAAAATTAGCGCCCTTGACTTTTATTTATCCATGTTTAAACTAATTGTCGAACCACCAAAATTGGGAAAATTATCATGCGTGATGCAGCCGTAATGCTAATCATTAAAGATGGCCTCATTCTAGCCGTTTCTCGTCGTTATGATAAGACCAAATTTGGTCTTCCTGGTGGCAAGGTAGAAGAACACGAGACTCCTGGAATGGCAGCTATTCGAGAGACCTTTGAAGAGACAGGTATCAAAGTAACTGACTGTGTTCATATCTTCACTCGTGATGAGCCTAGAGACCGTCCAGAGGGTGAAGACTTCCATGCTTACTGTTACTATGCTCTAGAGTGGTCAGGTGAACCTAAAGACTCCGAAGAAGGTGTGGTGGCTTGGCTTACTGAACGAGCCTTGACTGTTGACAAGGGCGCATTCGCTGACTATAATCGGCGCACTCTTGAGGTTTTTAAAGCTAGATTTCCTGACGTATTGCTACTACAAGAAGGTGTATAATGCCCGGTCCTAAACAGAATAACAATCGTAAGTATCCCGATGCTAATCGTCAGCCTCGCCACAAGGCAGCTGAGAGAATTGGTAGGGCACAAGCAAGACAAGAGCACTATGACAGTTTGACTCTAGAGCAGAAGATTGCCCTATTGCCACCTGAGCCTCATGCTAAGAAGCAACGTGCTCGCCTAATGAGTCTGTTAGAAAAGCAGAATCTCAAGGCTGCTGTAAAGCAGGGCGAAAAAGACATCGAGGAAGGTAAAACCTCTCCTCATGAAGAAGTAAAATCAAATCTTCAAAAGAAGTATATGAAAGGTAAATGAACAATGAAAATGCATAATCTCGTTTTTGTGGCGTTGTTAGCTGGTACTAGCATGACAATGGGTTGTGATTTGGCCGACAAAGGCGTTGTCAAGTATGATACTCTGGTTGACAAGGATGAAGCTTGTTCAGCTGCTTGGGGTGATTACGAGTCTAACCTCACCCGTCGTGCTCAGATGGTCCCCCAGTTGGTTGCTATCGTCAAGGCAGCTTCTGCCCACGAGGAAGTGACTCTTACGGCTATTGCTCAGGCTCAGGCCAATGCAACCCGTCCTGAGATCAAGTTGGACCCTAAGGCTGGTGACTTGGAAGATCCCGCCAAGTTTGCTGCTTATCAGCAAGCTCAGTCGTCTCTTGGTACTCAGTTGAGCCGCCTTATGGTGCAAGCTCCTGCTCAGTATCCTAACCTGGCGGCTATGGGACAGTTCCATGATCTGCAAGTTCAGATTGAAGGAACAGAAAATCGTTTGCTCCGTGCTCGTGAGCAATACAACAAGGCTGTTTTATCGTTCAATACCGAGTTGCGTCATGTTAGCGGCAAGGTGATGAATCCTTTGACCGGCCATGAGTTTAAGCCCAAGGCTTATTTTCAGGCTGACGAGAGTGATAAGGCCGCTCCGAAGATTGACTTTGGTGCTCCTGCTGTTGCAACCGCAGTTACACCTGCTACCTCAAAGTGATTAATTCATGAACGATCCAAAAAAGAAGTCTCTTAAAAAGACTGTTCGTGAAATCGAAGATGATTTGGATGTGGAACAAGATACTGTCGTCGATAAAATCTTATCGATTCTCGATGACGATGACGACGACAGTGACAGTTCTGATGATTCTGATACCGATACTGATGACTCCGATGATGATTTCGGGGGAGGAGATTTCGGTGGTGGTGGTTCATCGGACGATTGGTGAAAGGTAAATTATTATGTCAATATTAGCGATTATAGGAATTATCCTACTTGTCATCGTGGTCCTTTGGATCCTTGTCAAGGTAGGTGGAGTCATCTTTGATGGTGACTGGTTTGATGGTGACGGTGGAGGTTCCTCTGGTGGAGGTGACTTCGGTGGTGGTGATTTCGGTGGCGGCGGATCTTCCGACGACTGGTAAAGGTGAAAAATGAACAAGTTTATTAGTATGATGTTGACCCTCGTGGTCATGTTGTTTGCAGTCAACTCTTTTGCTTGGGATCCTCCCGCTTCCCCTGCACCTGCTAGTTGGATTTCAGATCCCTCTCATGTTCTTTCAGACGATGCTCATGCTCGTTTGGATGCCAAATTGAGGCAGATCAACCAGAGCAGTGCCAATGAGGTGGCGGCTTTGATTCTTCCAACTCTAGACGGTCAGGATATTGCTGATGTAAGCATCGCTACCGCTAAGGCTTGGGGAGTTGGTAAGAAGGGTTTGGACAATGGAGTCTTGGTTGTTCTTGCCATGAAGGAACACAAGTCTCGCATTGAGACTGGTAAAGGCGTGGAAGGTGATCTTCCTGACCTAAAGACTCACGACATTCTGGATGGTGCTAAGCCCTACCTGCGCAAATCTGATGTTGAAGGTGCTCTTGGGTTCATCTTTGATAGTTCTGCTAGCACAATTGCTAATCACAAGGCTGATGTAGCTGCTGGTCGAACTAGCTCTGCAAATGGCCCAGTTTGCGATGTGTCAACACCTGGTGCCAATTCTGATTCCTGGGTAGGTTTCTTCTTTGCTATGCTTTTTGTTGGCGGTGGTATCTGGCTTGTTTCCAGAGCTAGGCGCCGAAACAGAGAACAACGAGAGGCTATGGAAAGATTGGATCGTGAGCTTAGTATCCGACATGAGCAAAGGCGATTGCAGAATAACTCAGCTACCCGTCCAACGGTAACTCCACCTCCTCCTGTTCCAGTAACTCCTATTGCTGGTCCTATTACTACGGATGCAGACGAAAGAAGGCGTCAAGAACGAGAGGCAGAAGAACGTCGCAAACGTCAAGAAGCAGAGACTGCACGTAGGAAGACTTATGTTCGTCCTAGCAGTGAAAGCTCTAGCTCCAGTTCCAGCTCGTCAAGCTCCAGCTCTGATTCTTCTAGCTCTTCCAGTTCTGATTGGAGTAGCGGAAGCAGTGGTGGTGGATTCGATAGTGGTGGCAGTGGTGGATTTGGTGGTGGTGACTTTGGCGGCGGTGGATCATCGGGAGACTGGTGATGTCTAAAGAAACCACTTTTACTGTCAAAACTACAGTAACCAAAACAAAGGGCTCTATCATGGATAAGTTTGATGTAGTGGTAGAGGGCTCTGGATTCACTGGTACATCAGAAGATCAGTTTTCATTAGGTTCGGCTTTTGAAAAAGCCTATCAAGACCTGATGATGAAGGTGTCGGAAGGCATCTTTTCTGAAACTGATCGTAGGTAAGTGCAAGGCAATTAAATTTGCGCGGTTTAACGGGGTCTAATCTTAACTGGTTAGGCCCCGTCTAATGAATAAAGAGTATGTAAAGGATTCGCACTGTTCTTGGTGTGGTTCTAAGTTCACCGAGCAAACCACTTGGCCTCGCAAGTGTTATGTTTGTTGGAATGAAAGCTATAAGAATCCTATTCCGATTGTCGTTTCTATAATCGGAGTGGGCGAGCATGGTACGTCATTGCTCATCCAACAAAGAAATATCGAGCCCAAGAAGGGTGAGTGGGCTTTGCCTAGTGGCTATATTAACTTTGGAGAGAGCTGGCAGGAAGCCGCCGTTCGCGAAAACAAAGAGGAAATGAACTTTGATTCAGTCCCCGAAGATTATGAACTGTGGGGTATCAAGAGACCACTTAGCGGTAATATGCTCATCTTTTGTAAATACAAAAGGTTGATTTACAAAGAGCCAATACTTCAGTTATTTAAACCCAATGAAGAAGTAATAGCAATTGATTTTTATATGGGGAACTCGGAGCTAGCTTTCCCTACACATAATGAATGTGTTAAAGAATATTTTGATTCTATCTATAGTATGGAAGGATTTAGCCATGGCTAGTGACAGTGAGAAAACATCTCGAATTAAATACTTATGTTTGACTATGGGCGTCTTAGGTCTTTTGTGGTTCTTGTATAAGGCCAATGCTTGTACGATGGCTTTCAATTCTTGGAATGCTCCACCGGACAAAAGCTGTCATGATGAGTTTTATGAGATTAAGAATGAGACCAGTACATCAAATTACAAATGTACTCAGGGTGCTCGTGTAGAGGTTGTCCTTTCTCCTCCTGCACCCAAGCCAGGCGTCCTGTGCCGCTGTATAAATAGCGATGCTGGTAGCTCACTTGCCACGACCCCCGGCCAGTGACCGCAATCTTATAAATTAATATCAGTAACTTGACAACTTAATTTTACGGATTAGTTTGTAAGGAAATTCCCATTCACCTCGGGAGCCCCTCAAAAATTAGGAGATTTTCAAATGGTCAAGGTTGGAGATAGGTTGGTCGTTCAAGGTATGCCATTCGCCGCTTATGTAGAGCGAATTGAAGAGGATCTTGCATCTGCCAGAACCGTATTACATCTTGATTGGAAAGAACACGGTAAGAGCCGCGTCTACCTTCATGATGAAAACAAGACTTGGTATAAGTACACCAATGCCAACTGAGGCTACAAATGAAGAAGACTATTACTAAACCTAACCCGACGCCTCAATCACCAGTTCAGGTTTCAGAGAGTTCTGATTATGAAGTGATGACTGACTATATTCCAGGCCATTATTGGCCTTCGGCAGATGAGATTGTTGTTAGACATAAGAAGTCTAATACCTATTGGCGAGCAGTCTATGCAGTTCGAGAAGACGACTCCGATGCTGATATGGGCGCAACCTGGAAACAAGTTGCACCTAAGAAGGTGACAATCACCAAATACGAAGCAGTATAATGGTCCACTTTCATCATTGTCCAGAATGTTACGAAAAGGTTTTATGTGAACTGAATTGTACTATCGAACCCGATCTTCAAGATGGTGATAGGGAGTTTGGTTCGCACTGTGTTTGCGAACACTGCGCTGCGCAGGTTAAAGAACCTACTAAAGAGTGGTGGGACATTTATCACGGATTCAAAAAGAGGAAGCAATGATTTGGCAAGATGCATTGAAACATACTGGTGTTAACATCCATGTTATGGCGACTGGTGCGGGAGCTGGTTTGCAAAAGCTTCTTTGGGAAGTTCCAGGAAGCTCTGCCTATCTTTCAGGCTGTTCATTCCCGTATGACGCATCCGAACAGGAAGAGTTGTTAGGATTCATGCCAGAGCATTTCTGTAGCGAGGAAGCGGCCGTGGATTTGGCCTGTGCAGCTTATATGAAAGCCTACAAATTCGGCGGCAAGCGTCCTGTGGGCGTTGGACTGACTGCCTCTGTAGCTTCTACAGAAATTCACCGTGGCGACCATCGAGCTTTCGCCTGTGTCATCACCAATGATTTTGTTCGTAGTACTCATATCACCCGAGAAAAAGGTGTTGGTGAGGAAGTTCGCAAATTGGATGGCGAGGCTGTAGATAGCCTGGGATTTCTTCTGATGATGAATACCATCTTCGATACCACCAGTCCATTGCTCAAAGAGTACACCGATACGTCTGCTTTAGCTAGACACAGGTTTATGTCCCGTCCCTTCTTTCTTGCTAATGGAAAGAGGTCATCTGTTCTGCCGGAAGGGCGCTATGCCTTATACCCTGGTGCCTATAATCCTCCACATGAGGGTCACTTTGGGGTGGCTAAGGCAGCTATGGATGATTACAATTACAAGACAGTCTTTGAGATTACAGCCGAGCCACCACATAAGGACGCTTTAACAGTGCAGCAGCTCTTACAAAGAGCCAAGCTTCTACAAGGACATGACAGACTTTTTACAGCTAAGCTTCCTTTTTATTTGGACAAAGCTAGAGTGTTCAAGAATACTCCTTTGATTCTTGGAGCTGATGCTATGGTTCGTATGTTAGACCCCAAATGGGGATTAGATATCGGGGAGATGTTTAGCGCATTCTACGATTTTGGAACCAAGCTTTTTGTTGCAGCCCGTGAAGTAAATGGTCAGCTGATGTCTTGCGAGGACATTCTAGCAGACATCAAAACCAAACACTCCTTTAGTGTTTGGGCTTCCGCACAGATTGTCATGAAGCCATTAAAGGGCGAATGGAATATTAGTTCTACGGAATTAAGAACAAAGATATCGCAATGAGGATACGATGAGCACTACTGAATTGAAACTAACTGATCAAGATCGTAGGGTCGTTAATTTTTTGACAGCCCATAACAATTCTGAGGTCTATTGGGAAGAGCTAGCACAGTTCTCCAAAGACCCCCGAAACGTTAAGTTGAAGACCATCCAGAAGACGGTTTCCGAACTTCGAAGAAAGTATACTCAAGCTGGTATAACTGTCCCCTTCAACGTGACTTTCAAGACATTGGTTGCCCCCAAAACTGAGGCATTAATCGTTCCAGAACCAACAGCAGTGGTTGCTATGGCGACTCCACCAGTTCAGAACCTTGTTAAAATCAAAAGGACCCCAGACGGGAACACAATCAAGATGAATGGCTCTAATCAACATCCGGCTCAAGTGGACTATGCACTGGATTTCAATTCCAGGCGGGTCAAGACTAAGTATGGTTCCCACCAGCTAAATGATAATGAGTGGGATATTATGAAGTACATGCACTCTAATGTGGATAGAGTGGTGACTATCTCAGAACTCAGGGATAAAGTGATGTTTCCGCTAGCAGGATCAAAGCTTCCTGCCCGCTGGTTTGATGCAATCATGAGGGTTATCAATAACCTGCGTAGGCAGATTCCCAATCTAAATAAGCGCCTCTTGACAGTTAAGGGTGAGGAGACTAGTTATATCTTTAGATGAGGACATAGGAGCGGTGGCGGAATGGCGTACGCGGGTGGAAAAGGGAAGTGTGTATCCCTTGACCACCTATTCCCAACTGGCACACCAGTAGGAATTGCACGTTCGAATCGTGCCCGCTCCACAATAAGAAAGAGCTGATGGTATGTATAGTGTAACCAGGCTTACACACGAGTCCTACGGTGCCGTTGTAACAGTGGATAGGGCAGAGAATGGGAGTCAGATGACACCATTCCAGGCCGTACAGCGTGCCTTTACTGAGCGGCGACTTTGGCAGGAATCAGGTACTAAGAAGGTTCGTCTTTTGATTGATGGACAGATCATGTCTACTAAGGAAGCTGAGCGGTGGTCAAATGAAGAATACAAATCTTTACCTAAATGTAAAGCGTGTGCCAAAATTCTTGACGGAAACGTTTATTCGCATCGGCTTTGTAACAGTGGTCTTTTCTGCTCAGAAGATTGTGCAGATAAAGACTATCTTGAAGAAGTGGAGAAATTGAAAGATGAAGAGGAAATCGAATATCTCTAATCCAGAACCAGCGATTGGTATGGGTGCGACCATTATGCATTGGTCCGATAGAGAACCTGTTACCATTATTCAAATAACTCACAATGGTAAGAGGCTTGTTTTACAATCAGATACTGCTACTAGGTTGGATAATAATGGCATGTCTGAAAGTCAAGAGTACGAATACGAACCTAATCCAAATGGTGAGATTCACTTTGCTACAAAGCGCAAGAATGGTACTTTTAGACTGGTTGGGAAAGATACTTTAGTGTCTCTTGGAGAGCGCCGAAAATACTACGACTACTCATACTAGACAGGATATATAATGATTGTGCGTAAAGACTGTATCACATTCCAGGTCATGGGTCAGGAAATCAACCTGTACTCAGAAGAGTTGGAATACGGTCGAAGCACAGTAGCGGAAATGGGTAACTATTATCATTATTTGGGAGACGAAATTCCTGGTATTGCTGCAGCAATCTATGCCTGGCAAGAAGCGAATAATCGTGAACTTTCCAATGAGGAACTTCGCCAGATAATGCTTGATAATCATCTGATTTCCGAAGGTATCTAAACGTTTAGGAGATAAAATGCCAGCTAAGAAAACAGCTAAGAAGCCAGCTAAGAAGAGTGTCAAGGCTTCAAAGAAAACCGCCACCAAGAAATCAACCAAGACTCGCAAGTCAACGGCCAAGAAGACTGTCAAGACAGTAGCTAAGAAGACTGTTAAGCACGTCGTTGTAGCGCCAGTAGTTGATCCTTCTGGTGTGGTTACGATGACCCCTGTTCCAGATGATGTTATCAACTGAAACTTAAGTTAAACCGTTAATTCAATGGCCGGATTTTAATCTGGCCATTTTCTTTTTGGGTATTCCATGTTTGTCTGGTCCTTATGCAGACAGTTTTGTCCCGAAAAACTGCCAGTCCAACCTGAACAGCGGCTAGGAGATGGCGCTGATGGAGAAGTTCTTTCCATTGTTGGAGATTCAGAGAAGGTACTCAAGCTAGGCATCTTGTACGAGCGTCATGATTATGGCATGCTCAACTACTATAAGCAGATTAAAAGAGTACTAGAGTACTTCATTACTGCCCAACCACACGCGTATGTGCATGTGTATGAGCAAGGGTACTTGGGAACATATACTCGTCCGATGGCTGCCTGGCGTAAGGGTGAGCAAAAGTTCATCATCTACTATTACATCATGGAAAAATTGGATAAAATCTCGGACGATGAGAGCAAAGTATTCCATAGCATTCTTTCTCACGAAGATCGTGGAATTGACAAGAATTTTTCATCTGAAAAAATTAAGAAAATGTTGGAGGGGATGGCGTCGGGACTTGACTTTGACGCAGAAAAGGTTACATTATTTTGCGACAATATTAGGAATACACCCATCTCTCATTTAGATATTCATCCTAGAAATGTCATGAAAGATAAGATGGGCAATTTCAAATTGATCGATTTAGATCGCATAGAATTGGAGAAGGAAAATGCCGAAAGCACCAAAGGGTAGAGTTGATCTGTCTCTCTTAAAGAGACTCGTTGAAGAGCTAGATAAGATGGTAATTGCGACGGAAGCCATGGCCGAAGCCAAGGGTGACAAGAATGAGTGGGTACTTGAAATGTCTAAAGCCACTGGAGTTGCAGCTGGCATTATGACTGAGGCTGGATTGCTCATGGGTGATCTTCAGTCTCTGATGCAAGGTCCATCTACTGGTGCCTCAAAGCAAGACCTTCTTGATAAGCTCTTGGGTGGACTCAAAGGTCCCGGTAACGCGAATTAATAATAATTCGACGGGCTTGCCAGTCAAAAGAACATGTTTATATTAGTTTGAATTCCGTTTAGGAAAAATTAGGAGATTGAAAATTATGTCAAATACCAGCACAGTTCGTAATGAAGTCAGTAAACTGGCTCAGCAAATCGAAGACTTGGCTCGCCAAGTTCAAGATGCAATTTCTCGTGGTACCGATCCAATCAGTTTGGCCAACGAGTTGGTTCGTAACAGCAGCACCTTCGTCTTTACTTTGGGCGAGATGTATGCTTTAGAAGAGAGTGGTAAGAAGGTCAAGGGCACTACGGTGAGCAACCCAAACAAGACCAACAGAAATTACCACAACGTCCGTGACTCCTTGGGACGTTTTACTAGAGTGTAATGGCAACGTTGCATAGCAAACTAGCACAAGCACTGGCAGTCATACCAGTCATTTTGCTAGTCACATTAGTCAATGTTGTTATAGCCTCGACTCTGGCCGGAATAACCTTTATACAGCTTATTGCTGTTCTTGGCTGGAGTAAAGGCGCTTCGTTAGTCGTGGCTATCCTAGTGGCCATAGCTGTTCACACTTACATTGCGTGTCAGCCCAAGATTAGGAATTACATAAGTGTAAGGAGCAAATATGAGTAACCCAGTTCACATCCAGTCTTTCTTAGATAGTTTAACTCCAACCCTCGTGGTTGTTGATGAAGTCCTCAATGAATGGAACGGAGAAGGATGTCTCCAATTTCCAATCTTAATGGGCAAGGTTTCAGCCAAGCTCAATTGGGATGACAAACAAGTACGTGCCAAGGAACCTATTATTAGGGACTATGTCAGGAACCATCCTGATTGGTACGTCACTCGTGGTGCCCATGGTGGTATCATGAAGGCTTCAGAAAAACAAAAGAAAGAAGCAGCCAAAGCAGCCAAAGAAAAAGCCAAGGCCGAATTAGAGATTGAAATCGCTAAACGAGCCGCTGCTGCACAAACCGCGCCAGCTGCCGCAGACAATACTGTATCTGAATAATTGCTGTAAAAAGCAAGTTAAAAGGCGAATGGATATAAATTCCATTCGCCTTTTCTATTTGTTACGGTATATGTTTTAAGGGTTACTTATGAAAAAAGCTGCATTTTTGTTAGTTGTTTTGGTTCTAGCAATCACATCCATCTCCACTTGCTCCACGGGTTCCCCGTCTGAGACCGGATATGATGCGTCCGTCCAGGTATCTGAGACTCCTACTGAGCCTATTAATGAGACGAAACTTACAATAATCCAAGAAGATTGGTCACTTGCTATACCTGGTGATCGTTGGGAGTTCGTGGAACCGCCACTTCCAGAAATCAAACTTGCCGTCAAGAACATGGATGATGAAGTTATGTTCCTTTTTATTAGGGAAGGGACTTCCATGGATCTTACGGAGTATGTGATTAATACTCTCCAAGTATTCTCAGACAATGATGCCAGAATTAGATCTATGACTCATGTATCCCTTAATGGAACTGGGTTCATTCTAACGGAGATGCTTAGAAGAGATGAGATGATTTGGTCTTGGATTACCGTTAAAGATAATGTTGGCTACGGTTTCACCTGCGTTGCCGAAGTCAATGCAGATGCTGGTGTTCAACGTCGTAATTTGTGCCAATCAATTGCCAACTCTCTTCAGATAAGGTAATATGATTATCGCGATAGATTACGATAATACCTATACAGCAGCCCCCGAACTTTGGAATGAGATGATTAAATTATTTCAATCCAGTGGACATACTATTATCTGTGTAACTGCCCGTCCTGAGATTATGGGACAGTCTGTTTTAGATAGTATAGGGAAATTAGTACCCGTTGTTTTTGCGGGTGCTGAATGGAAAAGAGAGGCGGCTGAAAAACGCGGCTATAAGGTTAATGTTTGGATTGATGACAGTCCTGAATACATAGCTCCACAGCATCTCATCTCGGGGAAATGATGGACAAGGTTCTATTAATTGATGCTCACAATGCGATGTGGAGGGCTAGCGTTGGCTTTGGCCCTCCCATTCAGCACGTGCTGTCCAGGGAAACATTACACTGTGCTTGTGGTGCTAAATGGGATATGACAGATAGTAAATGTTATGGTGAGAAGTATGTACAGATTTACAACTTCTTCCGTAATTTACGCCCCATAATTGAACAATTTGAACCAGATAAATGCTTCTTTGTTTTGGAAGGACATCCACAATTTAGATATGATTTATTTGCCGATTACAAAGCAAATCGCCTTATAAAACAAGCGGCCACGAAAGAACAGCAAGCAAAGTTTTTGCAATCTAAAGATGAGATTGTTAGGATACTACAGCACTTTCCTATCACTGTAGCCCGTGCCCATCAGTACGAAGCCGATGATGTAATCAGCACTCTATGTCATGATATGAAGAGTGAGGAGCTAACCATTCTAAGCAACGACTCAGACTACATTCAGCTCCTACAAAAGGGCTTTCCTTCGTGTCAAATATATAATCCTATCAAAAAAACTTTCATGGAAGCTCCCGCTTATCCTTATGTGGCTTGGAAGTGTTTGAATGGTGATAAGTCAGATAACATACCAGCTTTGTTAAAACCCAAGAAGGCGCTAGATACCGTAAATAATCCCGATCTTTTCAGGAAGTTTATGTCAGTAGAAGAGAATCGCGCCAACTTTAGTGTCAGCCGTCAGTTGATAGAGTTTCGTTCGGTACCCGGAGAAGAAATCATTTTACATGAAGGAATTAGAAATTGGAATCTAGTCAAACAAGAGTTTGCTAGAATGGAGTTTCAATCAATTATTAACGATAAATCTTGGATCAAATATACTAAGACGTTCGATTGTTTGAGGTATTAATCATGCGTAAATTCATCGTACATACTCGTGCAATTCCCGGTTGCTGCAAGACTGGTGAAGTACCCGCCATTGTAGAAGTTGAGGGCGAATTAGTCACTGCTGTGGAAGATTCTTCCATTATGTGGCTGCCTAAAGGCGAGTTCAAGTTTAAGGTTACTTCACCGCAATTTTTGCTCGAAATGCAAGAAACCAAACTGTCAGACGGTACTAAGAAGAAGGTTGCAATTCCATCTGTTTACTACAGTCATGCAGTTTATGAAACCATTACTCAGGCCAAGTCTGTGGCTGAAGGTATGATTCGTAACAGTCTTGAGTTTGAAATTCGTAAAGGCCGACTTACTTCTTTTTCCGAAGAGGAATTGAAGGCCAAGTGTGCAGAAATTCAAGAGGTTATGCTGCCATGATGGAGCAAAAATTGCTGGATAAGGGCGGTATTCTAGATTATGATACTGCCTTCTTATCCAAAGAGGAAGCTGATAAACTATTAGAGTTCCTTAAGGAAAATGTATCTTGGGAACAAAAGTTCTATACTGATCGCAGAACGGGTGAGAAGTATGCGCAGCCCCGACTAACTGCTTGGTACGCTGATAAGTCTGATATGGAGTACTCTTATTCGGGTGTCACTCAGGTTGTGCAAGAGTGGTTGCCCGAGCTGGTGGAACTTAAGAAAAAGATTGAGGCCGTTTCCGGTGCTGAGTACAACAGTGTACTCCTAAATTTCTACAGAGACGGTGGTGACTCCGTAGGATTGCATGCTGATAATGAAAAAGAATTGGGTGAGAATCCCAACATCGCCTCAATTTCTTTAGGCGCCACTCGCACCTTCCAATTGGTGAGAAATGAACAGCTTGTTGAATATGAGCTGTCTCATGGAAGCTTGCTGATAATGAGTGGAACTACTCAACGGTATTGGAAGCATGCTATTCCAAAAGCTTATGGTCTAAAAGAAGGTCGAATTAATCTAACATTTAGGAAGTTTTACACGTAAGATATATGTCGAGTTGATTATGAAAATCTTTATCGTTGGTTTGCCTAAAAGTGGTCGTACTACTGTGGCTAAAGCCCTAGTAGCAGCTCATGGCTGGAAGTATATCGATGCCATGTCATGGGTTAGATCTACCTTCCGTGAGCCCAAACCAGAGGAGCATCGGCAACAATACGAAGATGATTATCAACAATATCTCGTAAAAAGAATGATGGTCAACCCATGGTTCATAAGCGATCACGTTTATGAGATGATGAAGATTGATGAGAATGCAGTATTTGTTATTGACGGAATAGCTTCCCCCAAGGACTTCACTGCCTTGTTTGATTATCGACAAGACATCATAGTCTTCCTCAACAGAACTGACAATGAGCACGAGTACCGAGATCACGAAAGTATTGGTACTTCGGTCATTCGTGACTATTGTTTCTGGATGTCGGCTGCTGGCATCATCTCCAAAGATAGGTGGTTGGAATACAACTTCCGGATCCCTGGAGAGGAATCTGAGCATGTTAAACCAATGGGTGCTCAAAACAGCGTGTTTATTGTTAAGTCTATCAAAAAGGTAATGTCTCACCTTATAGATAGGCTGAAAGAATTGAATCAATGACAATAATCAAAGCGCCGTTTCCATATTTTGGTTCCAAAAGAAAAGTGGCCGAAGATGTCTGGAAAAGATTCGGTGTAATCGAAAATTATATTGAACCTTTTGCAGGCTCTTTGGCCGTTCTTTTGGGTTGCCCTTACACTCCAAAAATAGAAACGGTCAACGATATCGACTGCTTTATTCCGAATTTCTGGAGAGCTGTAGCTGAAGAACCAGAAAAAGTAGCGCAGTATGCTGATTACCCTGTGTTAGAAGCTGACTTGCATGCTCGTCATAAATGGCTCATCTCACCAGAGGCGGAAGACTTTCGCCAGAAAATGATAACTGATCCCAAGTATTACGATGCGGAGATTGCGGGTTGGTGGGTATGGGGAATGAACTCCAGCATTGGCATGACTTTTGCCAAGCCCTACGGATTCAATACAATTCCCTTCCTGTCCATGTACGGTCAGGGCACCAACCTACCCACCGTCAATGTTAAAGATTGGTTTGCGGTTCTGCAAAAAAGGCTCAAGAGGGTTCGTGTCTGTTGTGGTGAATGGCACCGAGTAGTCACCCCACCCATAACCTACAAGCAGAAGAACGTTACCAAAAATGGAAAGGTTGGTATCTTTTTGGATCCACCCTATCTGACCTCCAACAGAGAGGCTCAAATTTACAGAATGGAAACAGATGTCTTCCTTGATGTTTGTAATTGGGCCGTGGAGAATGCCGACAATCCTCGCATGCGAATTGCGGTTTGCGGATTAGATGGTGATTTCGAATTTCCTAAAGACTGGACCACATTCCATTGGAATACAACTGGCGGGTATTCTTCTTACTCTAAGCAAGCAAATAGAGGTAAGCAAAACGCCAAGAAAGAAACAATTTGGTTTAGTCCAAACTGTTTGAAAGTTGATTAACCAGCAAGCTCTCTGTCGATGAGAGAATCAATTTGGTTAGTTATCTCTTCTGCTGTTTGTTGAGCTATTTGATCAAAAGCTTTAATAGCGTCTTCTTTAGTTTGTTGCGGAGTGCCTTCCTGGACACCGGCAGTTTGAGACATTTTTAGAAGTCTTTCGAAGAAATGTTTTCTATTTGCTACATTGTTCATTGTAGGGCTCCCGCTGCGATAAGGCGTTCTTTTAGATAGTTTACGAGTTTTTGAATCCAGTCTGTGACGGTAATTCCTTTATGGCCTGTTGGACCAAATGGTGCAGGAAATGTGACTGTTCTGAATTCAGGATGAGTAACTGTGGCAGGTCCCGGATATTGGCTCCACTCTGGGCTAGGGCCAGTAGATGGTAGTTTAGCCTCGTATGCCTTGAAGCGACTAATTAATTCCTCACCATATTTTACAGCATGGTTAATAACTTGTAACTGTGCAGGATCCAGTTTACTGAAGTCAATGTCAGTACCCTCTTCTTTTTGTCCTTTCAATCCAAGCCATCCATTTATTTGATTGAGTTGGTCCCTGAAGTTATAAAGAAGTTTACTTACTCTGATTGAGAAAAGAAATGTCATGAGTTCTTTTTTAGGAACAGATTTACCCATCGTTTCTTTCAATCTGATTTGTTCGCTGAGCCTATGAGCAGCCCATCCGATGTTAGCGCCTTTGTTAGCGGCAGTAGCAACATCCTCTGCATATGGTTTTAGTTCCTCTAAACCTTCATTCTTTAATTTTCTAAGAAGAGCATCCTTGAAGGTTTTACGCTTAGCAAATAGGCTCTCAGTAATCTTTTGCGTATAGTTGGCCAAATTCATATTGGCTTCATCATACTCATGTCTCTTTACTGTGATACCCATCTTAGGTAAATCAATTCTCTCTTGTTTAGTCTTGATTTCAGTTGGTTTAATGCCTCTGGTTTTTGCTAGTTCTACAGCTCTTTTTCTGTAAGTTTCGGTTATTTTTGCAGTAAACTCTTGTGCCTTTTTAATGGCTTCCATTTGGTTTCTGATGATATCCGATGTGAATGGAGTGCCACTTTGCAAAGCGTCAATCAGCTTCTTTCTTTCAAAAGCTTCTTTGCCCTTACCACTAGCTGGAGACAGTCTAAGTTTCTGTAAATCTATCTTCTGTTGCAGTAGAAACTTGTCTTTTAGATCTGTTGCCTTTGATAAAGATTCTTCTAGATTTTGTAATTCAGCCGCTTTATACAAAGTAGATGTGCTCTTCTTTAGGGCGTTTCTTTGTTTTTCCAAAGCGCGTAAGGAAGTTCTAATTTCTGCTAATCTGGCCTCTTCAGCTGGATGCGGCACTTCGGTTTCCAATAAAATAGTACCTTCCAGCTTAAGGGCCTCTTTGGTTAGGCTTTCAAGCTGATCTAGAACACCGATTAGACTTTTTAGATTGAGTCTTACTTGAGAATTTTGGCGGGCCGTTCGTGCAGTTTTGGTAAGTAGTTCATCAGAGCCCTCTAAGTATTTTTGGTACTTAGCTTTTTCTGCTGCGTAGACATCAGCCCATTCTTTGTAATTGCGTGCTACCCCAACACTCATGCCGCCTTTACCAGGCTCTCTACTCAAACTGGAAGGGTCCAAAGCTCCAACACCCTCTTCTCTAAAGAGTTCTTCAGTTTCAGTTTCCTCTGGACTAGGCGCACCGATTAGGCTAGCTTCATAGGGAGAAACTTCATCTTCTCTTTCTTCTTCCTCTGTCGGTTCTCCTTCTAAATCAGCTAAATTGCGCTTAGTGTCACTAGCTACTTTTTGCAATTCACGAAGTGCTGTGGCGCTATCAGGACGTGCGGCTCTGCCAGCAATAGCGGCATTGATTTTATTCAAGACGTTGCTTACATTAGCCTGCTCATCTTCATCAAGATCTAAGTCATCGCTTATACCATTTATAGTCTTATAAATGATATTGAACCCATCATTAAGTTCAAGCGCTCTAAGAAACATAGCTGCCAATATTTGAAGAGTATAATGGACTTCGGGATTGACTACCTCTTTTGCCATATCAGATAGCTCTGAATACAGCCTCATATCTTCTGGTGCTCCTCGGGCTACAAAACCCTGAGCTTCAGCGAAACTGTAAAAGTAGTCTATCTTCTTAATTAAACTTGGCAAATATGTCATTTTTCCCGCCAGAAATGCTGGTTTTTATTGGATCGTATATATATGTGGTATAAGTGATACGCTCCCAAACAATCTTGAGGTAACATGGAAGTCGTTTATACTGGCGAAGAAATGCCATACAAATTAACCAAAAGCATCTTTCTAGCTGGGCCATCACCACGTCCAGGACAAGACATAGAATCCTGGCGCAAAGATGCCATCCAAATTTTGAGAGATAAAGGCTTTGATGGAGTTGTATTTTGTCCAGAAAATAGAAACTTCACTTTCAAAGATAAAGATTTTAATTACGATGACCAAGTAGAGTGGGAAGATAAATATCTCAATGTGGCTGATTGTATCCTCTTTTGGGTACCTCGTGACCTATCTATCGACGACAAGGGTAACATGAAGTTACCAGCCTTGACAACCAACATCGAGTGGGGAACTTGGGCTGATACTGGTAAGGTTGTTTTCGGCGCTCCCGAAGATGCCGAGAAGGTAACTTACCTAAAACATTATGCAGAAAAGTATAATATTCCAACTGGTGACTCTATATTAGAGACCATTGAACAAGCTATGGAATTAATTGGAGATGGCGCTGAACGTTTCTTAGGTGAGCGTTTTGTTCCGCTTTTCATCTGGAAGACTGATAGTTTCCAGAAATGGTATCGTGCCCAATTAGATGCTGGCAACAGACTGGAAGATGCTAGATTACTCTTCAATTTCCGCCCCCGATTTAAAGATTTCGTTTTCTTGTGGGTTCTGAAAGCTAACATTTATGTAGCCTCTGAAGATCGTTATAAAGACAATGAAATCGTTATAGCACGACCTGATATCTCTTCTGTTTGTCTGTGGTATGATTCTATGGGTGACGATTCTATCTTTGATAAGTCAATTATTTTGGTCAGAGAGTTTAGAACTCCCGCCGCAACCGAAGATGGATTTATTTTAGAATTACCAGGCGGTTCTGCACCCGGTGAAAGCGATCCGGAGAAGGTGGCGGCAGAAGAAGTACAAGAAGAAACTGGTTTCTATATTGAGCCTAAACGTTTAAAGAGGCACGAAGCTCGTCAATTGGCGGGAACTTTTTCATCACATAAAGCGCATTTATTTTCTGCAGAATTAGATGAAAAGGAACTAGAATGGTTCATTTCTCAGGATGGAATCGTTCACGGCAATGTCGAAGACTCTGAAAGAACTTTTATTGAAGTTCATTCCGTTCAAAATCTTATTGATAATGAACTGGTCGATTGGAGCACTTTAGGAATGATTTTGTCAGTTATTGCATCGTAAAATACTAAACATCTTGTATGTTATTATGTTCGATGAGAAGAAGCAAAAATTCTTGTTTAAGTGTGCAGATTGCGCCATGATTGTTTCTGTAGAGCTAGAAGACGAAGAAGATCTACAAAAAGTCTTTGAAGATAAATTGGTATTAGAATGTCCTTGTGGTGGTAAAAGCCACGTACTTCGTGATTAAAAATCTATCAATACCGATATATAAGTCTTATCGAAAGAGGGATTCGATATTTCCGTTCGCGCGGTAATTTTAGAAATTTCACTCCGTCCTTGACGCCGGTTGTACACGATTTATAATGTGCGATCCGACAACAGGGGCATGTTGTTTTTGTTGGGACTATTTCCCAAATATACTTAAAGGAGTATTATCATGTCAAACAAGAAACTATTTTCAAATAAGAACAAGCAAGTTGTATCTAACAAGAAGACCCTATCTACCAACACGGTAAATGAGGCGGGCGGAACTGCTTACAAGCTGTCTGACAAGGCTGCTTTGGCTCAATATGCTATGACTGGTACCTTCAACGGAACCTACTACACTTCTGACGCAGAACAACTGAAGAAGACTTTAGAGCTGGCCAACAAGGTAGATCCTAAGTTCGTGGCAAAGCTGGCAGTGTACGCACGCCAAAAGGGCCTAATGAAGGATATGCCAGCTGTGTTAGCTGCTGTGGTTGCAGGAAAAGATCCAGAGCTTTTGGGTCAGATTTTCGATCGAGTGATCGATAATCCTAAGATGCTACGTAACTTTGTGCAGGTCATCCGATCTGGTGCAACTGGTCGTAAGTCTTTGGGTACTCGCCCAAAGAAGTTGATCCAGGCTTACCTAGATGGTTTGACTGATGAACAATTGTTCAAAGCTGATGTTGGTAATGATCCGTCATTGCAAGACATCATCAAGTTGGTTCACCCAAAGCCAAGCAACAAGAAGCGTTCTGCTTTGTATGGTTACTTGCTAGACAAGGAATACAGCAAGCGAGACCTGTGCTCTCTTGCCAAGGACTTCGAGTCTTTTAAGAAGGACATGAAGGGAGAAATCCCAGATGTTCCATTCCAGATGTTGACGGCACTGCCATTGACTGATGGACACTGGAAGCAGATTGCTGAAAATGCAACCTGGAACCAAATCCGTATGAACCTCAACACTTTTGCTCGTCACAATGTGTTGTCAGATTCTAAGATGGTGAATGCGTTAGCTGAGAAGCTATCCGATCCAGAGCAAGTGAGAAAGTCCAAGACTTTCCCATATCAGCTGTTCACTGCTTATTTGAACGTGGACTCCACGATTCCAACTAAGTTGACGAACGCATTGCAAGATGCGGCTGATAGTTCTTTGGACAACGTTCCAGAGTTCAATGGAAAGATCTACGTCATGGTAGATACTTCTGGTTCTATGGGTTCTGCTGTTACGGGAAACCGTGGTAGCGTTACTACTAAGATGCGTTGTGTCGATGTGGCAGCACTCTTCGCAGCAGCTCTTTTGCGTAAGAATCCAGATACGGAAATCGTTCCATTCGATACTTCCGTCCATGTTGGTCACCGATTCAATCCTCGTGATTCAATCATGACCAATGCAAAGACCTTGGCTTCATTCGGTGGTGGTGGTACCAACTGCTCCTCCGCTTTGGAATATGTCAACCGTAAGGCTGGCAAGGGAGACCTTGTCATCTATGTGTCTGACAACGAATCTTGGGTTGATTCTGCTCATTATCGAGCTACGGCTACGATGACTGAATGGAACAAGTTCAAGGCCCGTAACAAGGATGCAAAGCTTGTTTGCATTGACATTCAACCAAATACCTCTACTCAAGCACACGATAGAAGTGACATTTTAAACGTTGGTGGGTTCTCAGATCAAGTTTTTGATGTTATATCTAGATTTGTGGAGCTAGGTAATGACAAAGAACTCTGGGTTAAAACAATCGAGGAAGTTAAACTCTAAACTACCATCAAGGTTTAGATATAAAAATTCTAATTCAAGAAGTAAGGAATATAGTGCCTGGTATCATATGATACGCAGGTGCTATTATCCCGAAACAGAATTCTACCATAACTATGGTGGTCGAGGAATAACAGTTTGTGATAGATGGCTTGGCGACCAAGGTTTTGACAATTTCTGTCAGGACATGGGCGTTAAGCCATCATCCAAACATTCTTTGGATAGAATCGATACTAATGGCAATTATGAGCCAAGTAATTGTCGTTGGGCTACACTCAAAGAACAAGCCCGCAATAGACGCACCAATAAACTATTCTCTCTCAACGGGGATGATAAAACATTAATTGAATGGTGTGAGATATTCAAAGCAGAATACGCTTTGGTAAAGGATAGATTGCGAGACGGTTGGGATTTATCTACTGCACTCACAACGCCCAAGAAACGTATCCTCCTTAATAGAGGAGATAAGTATGGCTCTTGGACTATCGTGAGCAAGGTAGAAGGTTCGCACAAATATAATTGCCAATGTAAATGTGATATGATGGCAAAGGTCAATGGGTTTGATCTTGTGAGTGGTAAATCCACACAGTGCAAATCTTGTGCCAAATTGGGAAATAAGTATGCTGCTAAATAGATTGGATGAAATCCGTCAGCTCTTGAGCGGCATAGAACCACTCACCAGTTTTGTTTAGGTGAGCAAATTTTTTGTGAAGTTCTTGTTCCTCTGGGTAACCGCCCGGAATTGTTTTGAGAACTTCAACGATGGTAGGGTTGTTGACTTGCATCGTACGTTTACGTTCTTCAAGGTCGCCGGTGTATCCAATTTTGATTAAATCGCCCGACCTGATAAAGTAAACGCAAGTTGATCGATTTTCGAATTTGTTTGTTTTACGTTTCGATTTATACGACAAATAACACGATTGACAATAGTTATAGTCACCGCTAAATTGGTCGTCGTTAAGCGTGGCTTTGTGCCCCTTACAGTACCTCATAAATGTTTTTATATCAGGAGCAGATCATGTTAGCGAATAAAATCGGCAACGTTGCTATTCATCCCGAAAATCAAACCGCCGCAGACAAAATACTGAAAATTTTCCGAGAGCATAAAGTTTGTCCATTGTTGATTTCACAGCCGCAGCAGGGTAAAACTACTGTGCAAATTGCGGTAGCAGATGGTTTCATTAAAACTTGTAAACACAAAGGAGAAACTTATCAGGTAATTCTTATCACTAATATAGCCGATATAGTGCTACGTAAACAAACTAGAAGTCGTTTTGGGAAAGCCGGTTTAGATGATGTTGAGATTTTTCATCACGCCGAACTCAAGAATATCATCTTAAAAGATGTAGCAAAAAGGCTTATCATTATAGATGAATGTCATATCGCTTTAGGACATGATAGACCTTTTCATGATTTTATGAAGAGATGTGGCATCCAGTATGGCAAACCAATTAGTACTTGGACAGATAGCAGAAACTATGTTTTGTCTGTATCAGCTACCCCATATGCCACTAAGATTAGAGAAGAGTTGGATACCCTTAAGAAAAATCCTACATTTTCGACGGTTGATCTTGAAAAAGCTCCCGAGTATTTTGGTTTAACTGATATGCACCAGAAGGGAAGAATTAAAGCCTCTGGCGTTCTACTTAACAAAGATAAGAGATCGCTCTCTCCTTTCTTAGAAAGTTGCCTAAATGAAGCCAAGACAGCTTGCGAGAATACAACTCCAGGCGTTCTTGTTATTAGAAGCCGAGGGCAGCAGTCGTTCATTATAGAAACAATCTGTAAGAGTAGAGGATTTAGTGTCAAGTCATTCTCCGAAGAGGATAAAAACATTGATCAGTTAGACGATGAGTTGACCTATCCGAGAAGCCAACTAACAATCTTCCTCATCAAAGGTGCCTTGCGTGCTGGTAAGACACTAACTACTACTAAATACATTAGAGGGTGGATTGAATCGAAAAAGTCTAAGCCCGATGCACTGGCTCAAGTAGCTGGTCGTTGCTGCGGATACCCGGATGCTGAGGACAATTACTCAAAGTTTGACGATACATTTCCAATCTATTGTGATCAAGGTGCCATACAAGAAGCTATCACTTTTTATGGGGACAACCTAATTCCACGGGGTAATTACAATAATAAAGGCTACGAAGAAAATGAGGGCTGGGAAACACAATTTTTTGCTGTTCTAACAGATAGGGCGGTAGATTTTGTGGATGAGTTTATGCATCTAATTGCCAAAACTACTGGTGGCAATCTAAGCTTCGGAGTCAGCAACGCCAAGGAAAATAAGTCTATAGACTTTGCTAAGTGCGTCATTGATCGTAAGAGTCCAAAGGGTAGAAATCCAGCTATGTTTAGACTGGAATCAAACTTTTTAGATAGCACCCATCACGACCAAGAAACAAGGGAAAACTTTGTTAAGTTTGCGGGTGCCAAGCATAAAGTAATTTTCTGCGACATAAATGACATCATTAACTTCTATGCTTCTCAAACTGAAGATACGATAGAAATTAAGCTCATTCGACAACTTTCCATACAGAAAGGTATCACGCCTACTACGATTGATTTGGAAAAGTTTGCAGGACGTGCTGTAGAAATTTCAGGTCTTCAACTGTGTGATAAGGTGCTTCACCCGTTAGTGATTTACCTTCCAAAAGGTGTTAGCCCAAATCTTTCTGAGAGCACACTTAAGCCAAAAACTTTGTTTGCAAATCCGGCTCCTGAGCCGTTCACTTATATTCCCAAAGGAAATAATAATGATGCAAACGGCGATTTCAAAGAGCACAAATATCAGATAAAAATTGATATCTGTTCTTCAGAGAAAGAGGCTATCGAGACCGCCCGTACCATCTACGGTAATGATGATGATTGGAAAACCCATAAAAGTTATGTCGGGCATGTTTCTCAAAATGAATTTGGAAACGATATATGTAGGTCAATTCTAGATGGGACACTGCCATCTGCCAGAACCATAATGTTTCATATGGATTCATATCATCCATCCCGTAAAGATAGTTGGGACGCCCTCATTGCTGTTCATCCTGAATACCAGGGTAAGTTTTTGGTGTGTTCCAAGGCTAATGGTAAATCAACACAGATTATCATAACTGGTGTTAACGAAGAACTTATAAAGGAAAAATCTCTGCTAGCTAATTGACCAGGTCTTCGATGTAATCGCAAGATTCGTCGAGCTTGGAAACAACAAGGATCTGTGGATCAAGACTATTGAGAGCGTCACTCTCTAATAGCAAAGCCTCCAGCCGTAAGGCGTCTTCGATGATAAGAAGATTGCTGATGTAAGCTCAGCATGGAGGCCCAATTTTTTTGTAGAGGGGATCATGGAAGTTTATATAGTTCACTTTGAAACGGGTGAGTGGGACGATCATTCAGAACACATTGTTGGAGTTTTCTCTTCCAAAGAGAAAGCCGATATCTATGTTTCTGAAAAGAGAAAGATGTTAGACGAACTTGGTGTTCATGCTGACGGGAACAATTCTCGTTCCATCGAGCATAACTATCGTTATTCATTACTTGAGTCGCACGACTTACGAATAGATTACACTGGAGCTTGGTATAGCATAACAGGACCCTACGAAGTACTATGAAAAAGATTCTAATTCTCCTATTGGCGTTGGCCTGTCATCGGTCTCGTATAAGTGATCTGCCTCATCAAACTGTGCCAGAAGCATCTGTTAATGTGGCGGAAGTCACCGATGCTGGCATGGATGTTACGCCAGAGGCAGCAGAGCTTAAGCATGAGAACATTCTTTTGATCGGTGATTCTGAAGTCCTTTATTCTAGCTGGTATTTCAAACCAATGCGCAGGGATAATGAGACGGTATACTTTGACTCCAAACCAGGAACTACCATCGGATGGTGGAATGGTGTCTTTCAAAAAGAGATGTCTAAGTATCATGACATAGATGTGGTAATTGTATTTTTGGGTACGAATAATTTCAACTTCGATTATTTGCAGCCACATCAACATATTTTAGATACCTTGAAAGCAAGCTCTGCTAAATGTATTTGGGTTGGACCTACTGATGTACACATGAAAGGTTTTACCAATCCTCATATTGTTAATAAGCTTTTAAAGGAGGAAGTTTCTTCCCTATGTACTTATGTAGATACTGAGCAATTGCATATCGAATTAGCAGACGGAGTGCACCCAACACAAGCCGGTGCAGTCAAATGGTTAACGGAGATTTGGAAAGTAAAAGATGGCCGATGATGTGATTTGGTATGTCTACATTGTGGAATGTAGTGATGAAAGGAAGTCCTTATATACCGGTATCACGAATGATATAGATAGGCGCATTCAGCAACATAATGAAGGGACTGGGGCCAAGTTTACTAAAGGACGAGGCCCCGTTACCTTAGTTAAGTCGTTCACTTGTAATTCAAAGAGTGAAGCACTTAAGCTAGAATATCACATCAAACAACTTTCTAGAGAAGAAAAGCTTTCTTATGAAAAAGAATAATGGTTTTACACCAGTAGGTGAAACTACTGATGGTAAAACGGTTGTGGATGGCATTTGGTATCTTTTTGAAACCCACGGCCTTCCCTTAGACATTATTTTTTCTATTTGTCAAGAAAGAAAAATGATTCCCGATTGGATTTTGCTCTATAAGCAAATGAGATTTGCGGGCATGGAACATGATAGAGTAATTTCTAAAATAGAAGAAGCTATAAACGATTCTTTTGGAAAAGAGTTTTGTGGTGTCGTTATATCTAGACTGAACGAAATATTCCAATTCAAGGACACCAAATGACCAAAGAAAATTTTACATCCATCAACGTTATTATCGACGCTTCCGGCTCGATGTCTCACCTCTGCTCCGATACCATCGGCAATTTCAATTCCTTTCTTAAGGATCAAAAAGAATTTCCAGGTGAGGCTGTCTTCACTCTTTGCACGTTCAACACTGATTACCAATTGGTTCACGATTTCGCAAAGATTGCCAACGTCTCTGACCTAACTACTACAACTTACGTTCCGATGGGTGGCACTGCTCTTCTAGATGCTATGGGTACTACCATGGAGTCTGTGGGCCGTAAGCTTTCTGCTATGCCAGAAGAAGAAAGACCATCCAAGGTTATCTTTCTAATCATTACTGATGGACAGGAAAACTCCAGCCATCGTTTCACTGCTGAACAAATCAAGACTATGGTTGAACATCAAAAGGATACTTATAGCTGGGAATTCGTTTTCATGGGCGCCAACATCGATGCCATTACAACTGGAACCGGTCTAGGAATCTCAATGCAGAACACTCTAAACTATGCTCCAACTTCTTCTGGTACCCATCAGTTGTATCGTAGCATCAGTGAGAACATGACCAGTTATCGTTCCTCCAACTCTTCTAGAGCCAGTTTCTTTGATCAAAATCAAGGTCAGGCATTGGTAGACGCTAATGGCAATCCCATTCAGCCTCCAACCGGCAGTACGACTGGAAGCACTTCCGGAACTAAGTAATGTGCGCCGTTTCAGTCATTTACGATATGTTTGGTAAACAACCAGATTCCTGGTATACCAAAGAACGTATTGAACTATTTCAACGCATGGTGGAAGACGCTAAGACTTTCGATCAAGAATCTGGTCAACCGGATTGTGAAGATCCTGAAAAGGCGAAAGTAACAGAACGTATTACTAGTTTAGAAAAGCAATTAAAAGAGTAAGATGGAGAAAATGAGAATTCGAGGACCCGAAAGGGCACCTCAATTAAGTGGCGAAGCTTGGGATAAAGTTTCTAAGCTGAGAAGCGAATACATGTCGTGTGTCAAGTTGGCTCATGAAACTGACTCCAAAAAAGAAGAAGCTTATCTTAAAGCAGACGCCAAGAAGTCCTTAGAAGAGTTACAAGCAACATGTCCACATCAACATATTGTCTGTCTTCAGTCGGCGTCTAGAGGCTCATATTCTATGGATTATGATGATCGTTATCCGGAAAAACGAGTTTGTTTATGTTGCGGAATAACAGAAGCTGCTTGGACAGGTGAACACTTTAAAGTTTTAATCTACATGCCTTTTGCTAGGTTTGAAGATAATGGCCCAGAACAAATCAAAAATCCATTGTCGTATCTTTTAACAGATGCCTGTGAAATAGCCGAAACTAAAGGGTACGCTTATTTTGGTTGGAATGCATAAGAAGGATTACAATGATTACTGGAATTTATGCTGGCACTTTTGATCCAATTACAAATGGCCACTTAGATATCATTAAGCGCAGTTTACATTTCTGTGATAGGATTATTATTGCTATCGGAATCAATCCTTCGAAGACGACTATGTTTTCCGATAAAAGCCGCATGTCTCTAATTGGAGAGGCATTAGATCAAATCTTAATACCATCTCATCAAAGTTTTAGTGTCAGCTCATTTAATGGATTATTGGTTGAGTATGCTAGGGAAGTTCAGGCTGATATTCTGATTAGGGGTATTAGATCGGTTTCTGATTTCGAATATGAAATTAATTTGGCCAACATTAATCGCACTTTAATGCCTTCGTTGGAAACGGTATTTTTGCCTACTAGCCCTGAATTAGCTGTAGTCTCTTCCTCAATGGTTAAAGAGATTGCAAAGCATGGAGGTGACATTTCTAAATTTGTACCTGACCATGTACGCGAGGCGATGCAGTTACTCTACACCAAAGTTTAAATTAAAAAATAAGGGTAGCTTGACAGCGAAACTTTGATAATTATAATGATTGCTTCGATACGAAACGTGTTTAAAAATCTATCAATAGCGTGATATAATACATACGATTCCGTATTTTATGGGGGAGTAGCTCAGAGAAAGAGCGCAAGGAATACCGTAAGGAACACCTTGAGGTCGAGAGTTTAATTCTTTCCTCCCCCACCAGAAAGCAGTCGGCCGCTCTGGTCTGTACAACTAGTAGCCAATTGACTTTGTTTCTTAGTTCGTCTAATACTAGTGTAGAGGAATCTAGGGAAAGTTAACGCGCAAGGAATTAACACTTAAGAGACTTGTAAGTAGTTAGCGCTTTCGTATGGATTTGTAAGTGTAAAAGCTTTTGAGTCCACCATGCTGAATGCCCGAGTGGGATTACATCTAATTAATGAAAAAACATCTCATTCACTTTTTGTCAGCTATCCCGTCTTACTCGATCCTCGGAAGGATCTCCGGTCTGTAAAACCGGCGCCTATGTGCTAAGTGGTTCGACTCCACAAGGCGGGACCAAACTGTATAGGAACTGCGGTTCCAATATTTGCGAGACTTAAGTCAACCAAGTATTAACAGTCTGCTACTTGAAAACTTAATATCTGTTTATGGGGAAATAGCTCAGTGTCAGAGCGCCAGGATAAAAACCTGGAGGCCGGATGTTCAACTCATTCTTTCCCCACCAGAACCGAATGCCGTTGTGATTACATCGTAAATAATATCTCAACAATTTTTGTCGGTTATCGGTGATTAGCACAGCCTGGTAGTGCGCTCGTTTTGGGTACGAGAGATCAGAGGTTCGAATCCTCTATCACCGACAAGTAACGAATGCCCGAGAGGGATTACATTGTCTGTAAAACAATCCGATGGAGTTCGATTCTCCTTAACGGCTGGCGCCAGGAAAAACATCTCTTTCAATCTTGTCGTTATATCAGGGATTAGTGTTCAACGGTTTAGCATGGTCGGTCTGGAGCCGAGCGGAGAGGGTTCGAATCCCTCATCCCTGACCAATCCAGTATATCTCTAATGTTTTTGGTAGACTCATTAGGGCTGGCGTATTAACCGAAACGGTGGAGATTAACCCCACCGCTCAAGAAAACTTGAGATTAGCGTTATAGTTACATTTACGGCCTTTAGGACAAAAGGTTAATACGAACAACAGGAATTGATGTTCAACGGTAGCATCCTACCTTCGGAGCGTAGTTGAGGTGGTTCGAATCCACCATTCCTGACCAAGTAACAAATGCAGTAAGGTTTACATTAAAAACCATTAAACTGTGGGTTCGAATCCCACTCCATAAGCCCTCTTGATGAATAGGACGTACCTACAAAATGCAAAAGGCAGGATGGCGAAACTGGCAAACGCGATGGTCGCCGCAAGGCATAAACTTTGCAACTCTTGTTGTTACATATTCCCGTTTAGCTCATCGTTAGAGCGCTCGGCCCTTATAGGCTGGGAGGTAGGTCGGTTCAATTCCACCAATGGGAGCCATTAGCCGTCACCCCAAATTGAGTGAGCCTATAGGGACAGCGACCAGAACCGGAAAGGTCGCCTCATTTTGGAACGGCATATAATTTTGGATTGTCAATCTCCAGACTCTTAAATTGAGCAGTGAGCGAAACTACGAATAGCATCAGTACTTCGTGAACAGGTTGACAGCATGCTTATCCAAATACGTGGAAGTTTAGGTTAAACTAGATTTCCGCGCCATACAGCAAATGCCAGGTAAGGATTACATTCATACGGAGAACGAGAAGAGGGTCCGATTCCCTCCACTGCGACCACTCTTAAGCGTACTAACATTATGTTAAAAGAGCATTCGAAAGAATGGTACGTAAGGTGACGATCTGAGGATAAATACTCAGATCATTATTGCAGTGTGGTGTAATGGCAACACGCGAAAAAATAATCTTTCCAATTTTTGTTGCTGTTACGGTTCTGTGGTCCAATTATAATGGACGCCAGGCATATGAGCCTGGAGGTGAAGGTGCGAATCCTTCTGGAACCGCCACTTGATGAAAGGGATAATTTGGCATTCATCTAAGGTGTAAGTCTCGCCAAAAACGAAACAGTCTTCCAAGATTTACATCAGTTTTATTCTAGTGTGGGGGAACGGCAACCCGGCACGCTGTTAACGTGCAGTCGAAAGACATTCCTGGTTCGAATCCAGGCGCTAGAGCCAAGTAGTGAATGCAGTAAGGATTACATTGCAAAACGCTCCGATGGTGTGGGTATCAAATCCCACCGAGCCACAAACCTCTTATAGTTGGGTGAGTGGAACAACTCGTAGCACAAGTGGGACCGTAAGGTCATAAAGTGCAGGGGCAAAAGTATCTTTACAACTTCTCGTCACTATTTATTCAAGCAGTCTCATTGTTGGTAATGATAACCGGCTGTTAACCGGTCTGTCCCTGGTTCGATTCCAGGTGCTTGAGCCAAGGATTGTTTTCTGGGTAAAAGTGCACTAGATTGGTTCGATTCCAATAACAAGTCCTAGGTGGGAATGTGATCACATTCTTGCCGCTATTTGGGGTGTCTCAGTGTTGGTACTGATAACTGGCTGTTAACCAGTCTGCCGGGGGTTCGATTCCCTCACCCTAAGCCATGGTGAATGCCGATAAGGATTACATTATAACCACCAAATGGAAATGTCCGCCGCATGAATGCCCGAAAGGATTCCATTCTGCATATACCGGACACAACCGCAGCTCCCACTACATTACAAGAGTTGTTTAACTATTAACGTTCTTAACTAAACTGAGATGTCTGACAAGCCTGCCTGCCAGTTAGAGCAACAGGTTCAGTGGTGTAACTGATTAAGGCACTGTGGTCGCTCGCATATGGGATGCCCACTATCTTTATCAAACTCGTCATCAACATTCTTCTCTCGTCTAATTCAAGGCACCTGGCGTTTGAGTCAGGAAATCAAGGTTCAAGTCCTTGGGGGAGAGCCAGAAATCCCAAAGCACGTCCTTGTAAAAGGAAGGGTGTCCATGAAAATGGATAATGTGCCTCTATGGAGAAGTAGTTTAATAACATCGAATGTTAACTCCAGTGTAAGCCGCTAATATCGCCTCTGGTAATGGGAAAACTGCTGATTTAAAAGATGGGCAACTGTTGGTTCGAACCCAACCTTTTCCACCAAAGATAATTATGAGTAAGTTATGTTTACCTCCAGCGGAATTTTCCATTATGATCCCTTGCCTGGGACCAAGCATTATGAACCCTGGTGGGCATTGCTATCTTGTGATCAGCAAATAGCTGAATACTATGCCTGGTTTTTAAAAAGACAAGGTGTCGAAGTTGAGACGGCTAATTTGTGGGGCGTTCACGTTTCTGTTTTGAAAGGTGAAGTTCCTCCCAATCTAGAAAATTGGGGCAAGTATGAAGACTTTGAAGTAGAATTTCACTACAATCACTTCATACGTCATGACAATGGAAAGCATGCCTGGGTAGATATATATTCAGAAGATTTGTCGGCCATTCGTCAGGAACTAGGTTTCCCAGCTAAGCCATGGTATCATCTAACGATTGGAAGACTCATAAGACCATATGGAGTTGATTTTACTAAGTACGGTCTTACATAAGAATAAAGTAGCATAGTTATAACGGAGCCATCGTTCAACGGTTAGGACAGCACCTTGTCACGGTGCATATAGGGGTTCGATTCCCCTTGGTTCCGCCAATTAATTACATACCGGTAAAGAAATCGGGTGATTTCACCTGCTTGTCAAGCAGTCCCAGGGGAGTTCGAGTCTCCTTACCGGTGCCAAGCCAAATGCCTTGATAGGATTACATTTACCTTTAACAAATAACATCTTATCTATTTCTTGTTGGCTCTCGGCCTAAATAGTCCGGTTGACGTGCGAGTTCTTATAAAGCTTGCGGGACGGTTCAACTCCGTCTAGGCCGACCAGTCCAATATGGTCTAGTGGGTTGATACGAATTGGCACAGTAAACTGACTTAAAATCAGCACCTTTGTGGGTTCAAGTCCCACCTGGACTACCACCTATGAAAGTCATAGTTTATCACTCATTTTATGGTTGCGAAACTGGCTGTTGTGGTCACGTTATAGAACTCGAAGATGGTAGATCTAAATTTGAGTTTTGTCATCCATATGGGGATAGTACAAAAGAATTTGCAGAAGAGCTTGTACGAGATGCTTTTGGTGAAGAGCACGTAAAAGATTTAGATTGGGACAACTGCATAATTAGTGATGATTAATGAATGGAACTTGAGCTAGTGTGGTCATAGCGCGTGCCTGAAGAGCATGATAACTCGGTTCGATCCCGAGAGGTTCCACCAATGAGAATTGTTCAGAAGCCTTGGGGCCACGAGGAAATATGGGCAGAAACCGCCACTTATGTTGGAAAGGTTCTCTTCATTAATCCTGGTCACAGACTTTCTCGACAATATCACAATCTAAAAGAAGAAACTTTTAGAGTTATCAAAGGGCAACTTCATTTAGAAATCGGCTCGGGTGACGATATAAAAACCCAGATACTTCGAGTTGGTGAGTGTTTTCATTGTCCTCCTGGTACAATTCATAGAATGATTTGTCATCCAAGTTTCAATGATAGTGCAGTAGAAGTGTTGGAAGTATCAACCAATCATTTAGATGATGTGGTAAGGTTAGAAGACGATTATAAAAGGTAAATTATGTTTTGTGTTTGCCCCAAATGTGAAAGGACTTTCCATTTGTCGCTTGCCATTCCAGTTGATGAGTGGCTTAAGATACACGCACCAAATATAGACCTTAATAAAGAATGTCCTAAAATAGTTTGTTTCCTTTGTTGTAAAGAAGGAGACTATAAAAAGTAATGGGTATAGGTCCCGCTTCAATAAGATGGTGTCGAACGCGGGTAGCGTAGGGTTCGATTCCCTGTGTATCCACCAAGGAGATGAATCATGATAAAGTATGAATGCAACTCTTGTAAAGAAGAAGTTGAAGCTCCAAATGATGTTGTAGATGTCTTGATAGGTGAGTGGAGAGAAGAAAAGAAAAACACTTATATTTTTGTTTGCAACAAATGTATAGAACAAGAAAATATCGTGCCGTAATTCACCGGTTAGAATGCCGCTCTGATAAGGCGGACGTAGTTGGTTCGATTCCAACCGGCACGACCAAATGGAAGCCAAGAAATACTGTATGAGATGTGGTTATCCCGCTCAGATTATCAATCTGAATGGAATTGATGCTTGTGGTCAGGGATGCTACGAAATCATAATGATTACGGATCCTAACAAAAGAAGTTTGTATAGTGACATAGAATTTGGCATTCATAAGTTGCTGGGAGATTCTGTGCAGGGCGTGCAAGAGGCCCTTGACAACATTGTTGGGCGTACCCAGTATGTTAAAGTCAACACTTATTCCAGATATTATCCAGAATATGAGACTTGGGTAATAGAGCTTAATAAATATCAACGAGATAACCTGTTATGGTTATTTAGTACTATTTCTGGCCCTAATGCAGCAGAGCCCTTCACTATGGCCAATACTGGTGACTGGGCTGGGGAAATTCCCTATATGTTAGCTAAGCCAGGACAAAGTTCTCTTTTAGATGAAAATGATAGACCCAATAGAACAATAGATGACTTAAAGAGTTATATTGAAAGTTGGGTAAAGAGTAAGAAATAAATCATGGGATGTTCGTCCAACGGTTAGGACGGAAGCCTGATAAGCATCAAACAGTGGTTCGACTCCACTACATCCTACCATCTCTCAATAGCTACAATCCAGAGTAAGTTGATTAGTACTCTATTAAACTAACGCTAGCTAATAAAAATAGACGAAACACAACTGAAGGCTAGAGCGCCCATTGCTGGGAGGTTGAAGGTTCGAATCCTTCTTGGGAGTCCAATGAATAATAAACATCTAGGCAGTACTCTCCAATCTTTTTTTGAAGAGTTAGGTGAGTGGGAAGAAATAAAAGCCCGAGCAGAAGAGCAAATAAAGAAGATGGAAAAGAAACCAACTATCAAAGAAATGCTAGCGGCTCCACCGTTGCAATGTCCAATTTGTGAACGTCCAAACTATCATCCTTCCGACCATCACATGGTACCACGTTCTCGTGGAGGAAAGACGACAGAGACTATTTGTCAAGACTGCCACAAGGCTATTCATGCAGTATTTACCAACAAGGAATTAGAATCAACTTACCATACAGTAGACGCTTTAATGGGAAATGAAGAGTTTGCAAAAATGGCTAAGTTTATTTCTAAACAAGATCCGGCTGGTAAAGTTACAACCAGAAAGTCTAAACGCAGACAAGACAAAATGAAACGAGAATAATGAACAAAAAACTATTTAGCAAAGATAGTTCTTGCTCTAAAAATAAACCAAAGGAGGAAAAGATGAAAATCTTTTACGAAAATTTTACTTGTGCTAATGATGTGTTTGATACGTTTTGTGTGGCCGTGGACAACGACATAGAGTTCATTTATGCCGATTATGATACTCCAGCTTATGAAGGTTACGCCCACGTAATCTTTATGAAGAATAGAGTGTTGTATGAAGTGAATGCTTCTCACTGTTCGTGTGGTGGATTGGAAGATCAATGGAGACCGGAGGAAACTTCGCTCGCTGCTTTGATGTTCCGTCCAAACGTTTCAGATAATGCGAAAGCTAATTTGAAACAACGCTTTAAGAATTTAATAGCTTTCCTGTAAAAGGGCAAGCTCTTGTGGTGCTGTCGTATTTGTGGTTTGCAAGACCGCCCGCTGAAAACGGGACGAAAAGGGTTCGATTCCCTTCAGCACCACCAAGTTATATACATCATTTTGATGGGCGGTTGAATGGATAAGATAAAGAGATTAAGAATGAAGGGCGTCAGATTAACATCTGAAGCCGATTGGGTAAAAGTGATCCTTGATGATCAAGAGGTTCAAGCTGGTATTGATTTAGGAACCCTACAGGAATTAGAATCTGCTAAATTGGGCTTAAAAAGCCGTTCGTTTTCAGGCGATGAAGGAGATAGCCTAACTAGATCTATTGCTGCTAAGCAGTTTGAATTTGCATGCAGAAAATTTGGTGGTGGAACTGCCAGAGTCGTTCAGATTAATGAGTTTCATGATTTTCCAGATGTAGGACAGATTAACTGTCGTTATACTTTTAATGCTGGTTATGGTATGATTATTACCGACAGAGACCAGGGTAAAGTGCCGATGATATTGGGAACTGGAAAATGCCCCGAGTTTTATTTGATGGGCTGGTTTATCCCAGATTACGCTAAACAAATCGTTTATAAGATTCATCAAGGACGAAACGAAGATTGTCAAACAGAATTTGGTTTCCTTCAGGAAATGAAAGAACATGAATGTTGTCAGCTTAATATGCAAATGTTATTGCCAATGTGGTCCTTCAACAAAGAATTATTAAAGTAAAAAAGACTAGGAGTGGTAAAGCAGCTGGACTGTTTCTCTGGCAGCTTTGATACGGAGACTTGAAACAGAAGTATCCCGAAGTTAAGGCGAGACTTGAAACCTATGCCTACCTCCCTATATGGGTTCTTAGCTCAATGGCAGAGCTACCGGCTCTTACCCGGTTGATGAGAGTTCGATTCTCTCAGAACCCACCAGATGAAATTGTATAAACTTTTTCTGTTGTTCGTCTTGGCTGTACTCGCGCCAGGTCACACAGCACAAAAAGTTTTGTTACATCCAGTTGTCGTTGACGAAACAAACAATGTTTCACAACCCACTATTCCAGAAGTAAAGCCCCCAAAAATAGTCTTATTAACCATCGATGGGGTTAGGTGGCAAGAGATTTTCAATGGTACCGACCCTCTTCTTTACAAAGGAAATCGGTTGACCGCCAGAGAGCTTCTTCCCAATATGTACCATTACTTTGTCGATAACGGAATGGTTATAGGCAGAGATTCCTCTTTCATAGCTTCGGGACCAGCACATATCTCTTTGCCGGGTTACCTGGAAATGATGAGGGGTCGTCCCTCCCTGGATTGCCTAAGCAATGACTGCTCAGTCAATTTAGGAAATACGATCGTCGATACCTTTGAGGATGCCGCAGTCTTTGGCTCTTGGGATTATATAGGAAAGACTGTGAGCGCTAACCCAAACAAGTTCGTAATCAATTGCGGAGTGAAGTTTCGTTCAACAGCTTGGAAACAATTAGGACAAGCTGACAGTCCATCTATAGGACAATATTTTGAGCCGTATTACAGGCCAGACTTTATGACACGGAAGCTTGCTCTAGATTACTTGAAAATTCATCAGCCTGATTTCTTTTGGGTAGCATTGGGAGATACCGATGAATGGGCTCACGTTAGTAATTATGGTAAATATCTAGAGGCCCTAATTAATGCTGATAGTTTCATTAATCAAATAGTTACTGCTCCTAATTTTGATCAAAACACGGTCGTTATAGTAACGGCTGATCATGGTCGTAGCAATCGTTGGCAAAATCATGGTTGGGATTCAGAATCTGCTAAGTTATGGTTAATGATAGCTGGCCCCCGAGTTTCGATAAAGGGTTTTGTCAAATCTGACAAAATTAAGTCTCTTTCGGATATCTCTTTTATTATCCATAAGTTAAGGGATGTCAATAATTAGATATATAATATGCAACGGGTTTATGATGTTAATGGTTTAGCATAGTCGCCTCTTAAGCGATCCGTCTGGGTTCGACTCCCAGTAAACCCACCACGTCAGAATGCACATAGGGTTTACATTGTGCCATAATCAACAACTAGTTGGTTCGATTCCAACTTGACCGGTCTGGTGACCTTTAGTACTCTATAATTTTTGTCTGACATGGGTCTATAGTGTTAGCGGATAGCACAGCAGACTTTTAATCTGCCCAGGCTGGGTTCGAATCCCAGTAGACCCACAATATGAGTTCGTAGTGTTAATGGTAGCACAATAGACTTTTAATCTATTAAGTAAGAGTTCAAATCTCTTCGGACTCACCAAATGAAAATTACACTTATGAAAGTTCCGGATGACGGCGATTTTTGTTGCGATCATCCCGATTGTAAAAATTCATCCGCTTACTTTAAAGAGCGCAAGCCATGGCAATCTGGACGAGATACTCTTAAGCCAGGAATTATTGTTGCCAAAATAGACTGTAATATTTTTGGTCTTTTCAAAGATAGACGAATGCTTTATTGCCCTGATTGTATTGATTTAGTTTTCTTTGAAGTAAGAAAGACATTGGATAGAAATTTGTGGGCCTTTCATTAAAGGAAGACGATGAGAAAGCTATTATTTATTTTCAGTCTATTAATTTTGAGCTGTGATAGTGACGAACAAATAAAAGAACGTCTAAAAGAAGAAAGAGCGGCAGAGGTTAGCCATCTCTCTGAGTTGCGATATTTCAAAGATACTCGCATGAATCTTTGCTATGCCGGCACGTATATTGGACACACATATGGAACAATGACTAATGTTCCATGTACTCCTGAAGTAGAAACAACAGCGACAACTTTTGCATCTAAAAAATAAAGAGGGTATAATGGCGAAATTAGTTATGAAAGATATACTAAAATCCAATGACATCGTGAGATGTTTAGGCGTCAAAGTTTCAGTTCAAAAGCTGGATGCAGGTGAGTGGGTCATTATTGTTGCGCACAGTGAAGGAAAGCTTGGTGATGTTGTCATTGGTTGGTATCGCACTCGTAAGCTAGCCCGCCAACATGCCAAAAAGATTCGTGAAGCTATTTTAAATTTCAATTGATAAAGAGGATATAATGGGCGATAATAAATCAACCACCATCATCAGTTTATATGGTGGACCTGGTGCTGGTAAATCTACATCTGCAGCCTACCTGTATTATTTATTGAAAGCTGCTGGCGAAAATACTGAAATGGTTAGAGAGTACGTTAAGAATTGGGCCTGGGAAGGTCGAATGATTAGCGCTTACGACCAGATTTATTTTCTTGGCAAACAAGCCCGCCATGAAAGCATGCTCTTTGGAAAAGTTAAGTTCATTGTAACTGATGCTCCAATCTTCATGAGCGTTTATTATGCTCAAGCTTTTTGTACGCCAATTCTTGCAGAAGGTATTAAACAAACAGTCCAAGCTTTCTATCAACAAACATTAGAGGATGGCCATAGGCATTACCACGTTCTATTGCAACGTGCCCATAAATACGCTAGCGAAGGTCGTTATCAAACAGAAGATGAAGCCAAGGAAATAGATCAGAAGCTCGATAAGATGTTTGCTGACCTCAAATTACCTGGGCTAATGAAAGTGAATTCAGACGAAAAATCTCTGAAAGCATTGTTTGATGTAATTATGCGCGAAAAGACTTGACAAGCGTATATCAATGATTATGTTAAGTTGAGGCCCTAATATGGAAAATTTCAAAGAAGTTTTTGAAGAGTTCAGAAAAACCAAAGAGCCAGAAGATCTAGACCGAATCCTGAAAGAGAAACTTGGCATTGGATTTGCCGAATGTCAGCAAGCCTTATGTGATTCTTTACAGGAAAGAGCTGAGGAAATGTCTCAAGACATGACCACTATGGCTCCGCACGGCGACTATGGTAAGCTAATGGAAGATGCCGAAAGCATTGCAAAGTTTCTTCGAGAAGAAGCTTCTAAGCCAGAACATTGGAAAATAGAATTCATCGAGCTTCGAAAAGAGAGCGATCAATTGATGGAAATGATTTTCTTCAATAAAGCTGTTGACGATGGTGATCTTCTAAAAGGATTTGTATTTGTTGGGCTTAGTGGTAAGATTCGCCATGCTTTTGCCCAGGTCAATTCATGAAAACTATTGCAATACTAATTTGTTTGGCACTGTGTTTAACTTGGTGTGCTTACGGAATAAGCGTTACTGATGTTCCAGATGCTGCTACCAAAGATGCCTCTGTAAAGGATGTGGTCTCGGAAGCTGATGTTGTGGTGGATGCAAATGTTTTGCCCGACGCTTTCATTCCGCTCAGAGACGCTAGTGTGTCTTACGGCGGTTTTGATTATGGTAGCCCTGAAGAATTACCGATTGAATATCATGGTGGTAGAGTTCTAACTAGTCCAGTTAATGTTTACTTGATTTGGTATGGTGATTGGCAAGATGCCCGTGCTGTCCCTATCATTGAAGACCTAATTGCAAGTATAGGATCTAGCGATTGGTTTCAAATCAATACTGGTTACTATCAGCTTCCACCAAGTGATGCCGGTATTGATATCGATGCATCAGCCCCCAAGACTTATGTAACTAATAACATTTCCCTTTCAAAAGAAGTTTTCATCGGTTATACTCATGGCAATTCCTTATCTGAGACGGATGTTAGTGGAATAGTTTCTGATCAGATTAACAATTCTCAATTACCGTCTGATGAGAATGGCATTTATTTTGTTTTGACTGACAAATATGTTTCTCAAAACAACAGTTATTATTCATCTTGTACAGACTATTGTGGGTGGCACGAACATACTCAAATTAATGGCGCAGACATCAAGTATGGTTGGATTGGAGATACTGAGAGGTGTCCGCAGAACTGCTCTGCTGAATCAGATTATCTTAGTACAGGATTTTCTGAACCACCTAATGGTGATTGGAGTGCTGACGGCATGTCCACTATTATTGCCCACGAACTATCTGAATCGGTAACCGATCCTAATGTTGATGCTTGGCAAGATTTTATCTATTATGAGAATGCCGATAAGTGTGCTTGGACCTTTGGCCTGGTATATGTAACCAGTAACAATTCAGTGGCTAACGTTAAGATTGGTTCCCGAGAGTGGCTGATTCAGCAAAATTGGGTGTTGACTGACGCTGGTGGGCACTGTGATTTGCATTTATAAGGGCGAGTATGTTTTCTAAAATTGCTTCTTGGATTCGATCAGATCAAGAACTTGCCAAGAGAGCCGAAGTGTTACCTGATAGTAGTGAGCAATAATCTGATATATAAGTGTAGGAAACTGTTTTTATAATAGGAGAAATATCATGCTATCCGTTTTATCTTTGG
>Ga0326728_10002002_pt1 | contig 69502 bp, 76 predicted proteins | sample MB3enrmetagenome_FD_207602 | JGI IMG/M metagenome (GOLD analysis project Ga0326728, IMG submission 207602) | Lab enriched peat soil microbial communities from McLean, Ithaca, NY, United States - MB31MN | ecosystem: Environmental > Terrestrial > Soil > Wetlands > Peat | place: USA: New York... | reverse complement strand
TCATCTCGGGGACAAAGGGCAGCGCTCCTAAGACGGTTAGCCCTGTGGCTTGCTCAACATCGCCAACACCGTTGACCTTGTTGTCGAGCGTATCCACCAGCAGTGCGCCGCAACAGCCCAGGAAAAACCCGCCGGCCAGCGCAATCGCCATATACAGGGGTACATTCGGCTTCTTGGGCCTGGCCGGCACGCGCCCCGGATCGACGACCGTGATGTTCGAGGATTTCAAACCCGCAAGAATGCCTGCTTCCTTGAGCCGTTTGAGCAGATCTTCGTAAAGCTGGCGGCTTTGCTGCGATTCCTGGCTGACGATGGCGAATTCGATGGCCTTGTCGTTCAACTGGTCGGCCTGCTTCTTGTCCTCCGCGTACTTCTGTTTGGCGCCAGCCTCGGCTTGCAATGCGATCTGGTAGTCGCTTTCGGCTCGGCCCTTGATCCGGGCGATCTCCTCGCGGATGGAACGGTCCAGCCCAGCGAGGTTGCTTCGCGCTTGGATCACCCGCGGAAGATTCGGCCCGAACTCGGCTTCCAATTGCTGCAGGGCGGCGGCCTGTGTTGCTTCCTGCCCGCGCAGATTCTGGATCAGCGCCATGGCGTTGTTCGTCGGCGAGCCCTGTCCCGAAACAGAGTTGCCTGCCAGGCTTGACAGCAGATCTACATCGCCCGCTTCCGCGGCTTTAGCGATCGCGCCTTTCAGGATCACTGCCTGTTCGGCCATGTTCACGGCCTGCGTCGCCTGCTGCAATTGATCCAGCACGCCCGAATACGCCAACTCCCGGCCCTGCGTGTCGGTAACGCCCAGACTGTACACGCCCGATTCTTTTTCAAGTTCGACGACCCTGGCTTGGAGGTTCTCGCTGTCTCGACGCAGCTCGCCTAGCTGCGCGCCGAGCCAGTTCGAGGCCTGATTGGTCGCGTTATAGCGGGTTTGGAAACTGTAGTCGGCAAGTCCCTCCATCAATGAATTGACGACGGCGGAAGCCAGTTTCGGATCGGGATTCAGATAATCGATCTCAATCAGGCGGGTCCCGGCCACGGGTTTCACTGTCAAGTTGCTGGCAAAGATCTTGAGCGCCCTGCGCCGGCGCTCCGGAGCATTCTCCAGCTTGACGCCCGGCTGATCCGTGAGACCTTTTGGCGATAAAACCGAAAACAACCAGCCCACGGGACTCCAGTGAGGCTGGAAGTCGCGCGTGCCTTCCATATGCAGGTCCTCGATCGTCCGCAGCGCCAGCGTATCGGATTGCAGAATGTTAGCTTGCGTTTGTAGATCGAGGTTTTCGCCGAGAGCGTCGGAAGCGCCTCCTGCGCCGCCCATCAGATCACCTAAATCCATGGCGTCGGCGCTTTCCTTCTGAATCTGGATCGTGCCCGTCGCTTGGTAACGGCGCGTGCAGAAGGTGCAATACAGCGCGCCAAGCAGGACGAAACTCAAGAGGGTTGCGTGCACAATTCTGCGCCGCCGGCGATAGATTGTGAGCAGATCCCGCAGTGTCAGTTCTTTCTCTGGAAGGGACGCCAAATCTGAAACCTCTTTTCAATGGAGGGATTGTTGTTTCAGTTCTTCCTAATCCGGAAGACCCGACTTGGAGCCTGTCGTTAGCCCTAAACCCATAAACCCAATAGAATCAGCACATCTTCCCAAGGCGACTAAATCTCAAGGGAAAATCGTATATGCTCGCCCCATCGCGCCACGCAAACTGCGCGTTCTACGCGATTCTGAGCATTCGGGCGACTCATGCAATATGTGAAAGTTAACAACAAGTTCTAGTTGGGACGGCCAGGCTCGATATCATTCCGGTACTTCGAGTGCACACATCTCCCGTAAGGTATTGAAGACACCATATTTCAATCGGGACGTCACTCATCCTTGCTTGGCCAAATTCGACCGGATTCATTGATTCCATTTCACCTGAGTCAAGCCAGGAAGTCAATGAAAGGTTCGGCTGCGAACAGGGCAATCGCATTTGGGCTTTTTCACTCACAGATCGCAGGTCGTGGAGCTGATTTAGGCCGCATCGGTCAGATTGGCGCCGCCGAAAACCGTTATTGTGAGGGCATCGTATTGCCAAATTGACACCGGAAGACGCCGGACACAGACGAGCTCGGGCTTTCTTGCCAACTCGGATGTCAAGAGAATTCCAAATGCGATTGCCCTGCGGCTGCGAAGGCGCCTGAAGTTTGTTGACTGATACCGTGCCCGTATGTTCAAAAATGCTGTTTCCGGCCGGCCATATTGCGAATCAACTTACCCCATCACCGGCCCTGGAAAACTTGAACCGCTCTTTAAATCTTAGTTTTCGGCTAGAGCCCGCCTGCCCCATGTTTTGTGCCGGCATTAGAGTCAGTGTAGCGCAGCTAAGTTGAGTTCAGTTAGCCGCCTGGCCGGGGGTGTCGAGAGGTGGAAAGCGCCTGGCGGTTTCCACTTCTTCATGCCCCTTGCCGTTCACCTGTCAGGCTGCTGGCGGCGTCCCAGCCCATCGGAGTTGCAGGTTCAACCCCAACGTCTCTGCCATCTTCTCTTGCGACAGCCCAAGCTCCGTATTCGCGGTCGCAAGCCGTTCATGAAGCGAGCTGCTCGATGCGCTCAAGGAACTGGACGATAGCCGGCATTGAGAAGACCTCGGGAACGGTTGCGTCGTGTTCTGTGGCTGCCAGCATTGGGTGTCACTGCAACGAGGAATCATGCATCACAAGTCGGAACAGATACATCTGGGATCCCATTTTTCATAGTGCGGGAAACGCGCCGAATGCCACTCAAAAATCGCCCCTGAAATAGCCCTTGGAAACAGTGTCTCAAACCTGCAGCGGTTCGTCGAACAGAGGCGCCCCTGTTGCATCGATGACGACGAGCAGATCTTCGCTCGAAGTCTGACCGTTCAACTTCAAATCTCCCTCCACATCTGCAACGCCACTTCCCACCGCAGTTCCGACCGCCACGCCGGTCATAGTGATCGTGCGCTGGCCTGCCGCGGGAGGAGCTGAATAGTTACCACTCAAATCAACCGTCAGGGGCGGCGCAACAAAATCAGTGTGATTTCCGGCATTTCGCTTAGCCCGCGGCGGCATCGGCTGAATCTCTACTTCTTGCTCTTATACGAGAACGTCGGGCAGGAAGAGGTCTGCCGGTTCTTGCGTGAACTCCCACGTCAGCTGCACGGCCCGCTCATTGCGCTGCTGCATAATTCCACCACCCACTAGGGAGGCCCCATCGAGCAACTCCAGCGCCAGCATCGCCGCCTGCGCATCGAACGCTTTCCCGCTTGTGCACTGGAACTGAATCCCGACGAAGGAGTCTGGTCTCAGGTCAAGCGGGAACTCGCCAACAGTTGTCCCAGGCATGCAGATGAGCTCATGGAAGACGTCCTCCGCTCCATCGACGGCATTCGCTCTTCGCCCGAGAAACTTCGCGGATGCACCCGGCAATCCGGCCTGCCGTTTTTTTGCATGAAGCCGTTACATCTTTTGTGCAGAGATCAATAGTTACAGCCTGATTTGAGTTACCCAACGCACTCGCTGCGAAAGGCACTGTCGCGCCCTGCGGCATAGTTGCGTAATCTGACGAATCCAATATCTCCCGGAGTTCGCGCTGCATTCCTTCCTGGTAGACGCGCAAGCGCGCGCCGCTGCGGGAAACTTCACCGCCGTCTCTTTCCCTGTCACTGTCTGGCTTAAATTCTTCGCGCGTGGCATAATCGCCGCATGAAGCGCTTACTGGCAGCCATACTGCTTCTTCCCTCAATTGCCCTGGGCCAGTCAATTCCCGGCCACGTCAAATTCGTCACGAACCAAATAGGGGATGGCGCCGAGAACCTGCTCCAGAACGGCAAAATCACCTTCAATCCCGTGCTCTCAAGCGGATCGAGCGTCACGGCGCCGACTGTGCCCTCGGGGACGAATCTGTCGGCATTCTGTGCGGCCAGCACCTCTTGCCGAGATCGGCTGGACAGTTTTGGCGCGGCCTCGCACATGACGGTGCAGGATGTGACGGGAAAACCGGACTCGACAACTGAGCAGGCGGCCATTCAGTCCCTCTCTGCTGGCAGTAACGTTACAGGTGGTGTCTCTGAAGCTTCCTCTACGAGCGGAACTACGTTGCAACTTCCAGGCGGTCGGCAAACCGCAGGCACACTTCAGGCCGCGATTACTAAAGTCGGAGCAAACGGCACGATCGATCTGCTACCCAAATACCTCGAAACTTCCACATCCACCATCACGATCAGCGCAAACAACGTGACGATCCTATGCGATCAGGGCGTGACGATTACCAAGGGCGGCAATTTTGCTCTGATAATCCTCCGCGGGAACAACGACGTGATCAGGGGGTGCAGCCTGAACGCCGGAGGCAGCTATGGCTATGACATGTTGGACGTTTCGGGCAACTACTCCACTGTCGATGGACTGACCGTGAACATGGCCGGGGCCTCTTCCGGTAATGGAATCACCGTAACAGGCAGTAATGATCTTGTTGACAATAACACCGTCACGGCAAGGCAGAACGCCATTCAAGTCATCGGAACGCCTTCAGGTGGCGCGTACAACAGGATCGTCAAGAACACAATTCTGAGAACCGTTAATACCTACGCCTCGGGGATCGTCGTGGCAAATGAGTCCCATAGTAAGGGCTCTTATGCTAACCACAATCTCGTCTCTGAGAACACCGTCACGGGAACGAACGGGGATTGCATCTTCTTCACCGCAGATGCCGGAAGCAACCAGCTTGCACCGGGCATAGAGGCGCAATTCGACAGCGCCGTGAACAATAATCTTTACGGCTGCGGAGACAGCCCGCTTGAGCTTGGTGAAGGAACTTACGAGCCTCTGGCTGTTGGAAACGTCATTGACGACACGAATAATGATGGAATCGTGATCCGCGATTCCATCAGCCCTACTGTCGAGGGCAACACAATTTACATGGAGTCGAGCGCAGGTGGGGATGCTATAGGAGTGGTGGGGCAGTGGGCACAAGCGCCAGGTTACGATTCAAAAGCGCACATCAACGGAAACACAATCCGCGGCTGCATCTATCGAGCCGGTATTTATGCGAATCAGCCGAGCGTCACTGCTCAAGGAAATGACATTCAGGATACCTGTCATGGCGCGGCGAATTTTGTAGGCTCAATCTCCGGCGCTACGCTCACCGTTACGCAGATGATTAAAGGTTCCGGGGCGATAGCGGTGGGCCAGACCGTTTCAGGAACCGGCGTGACCTCGACGAAGATAACGGCGCTCGGAACGGGAACAGGAGGCCCAGGAACCTATACCGTCGCCACATCGCAGAATGTTGTCTCAAGAGAGATGATGTCTCTGGCTCCAAATGGATCGGGGCTGAAATCGAACAACGGCATTATCTGTGCTCCGAGCAGTGCTCCCTCCGGTACCTGCCGGGTTGAGAACAATCGCATTTACAACGTCGGAATCGGCGTGAACCTGAATTGGGGAAATGCGAGCGGCCTTGCTCTCACAGGAGTTTATATAACTAAGAACCAGATCGCGGCGGTTCGCACTGGAATCATTACGTACCACGTGACCTGCACAAGTTGCCAACTCAACGGCAACAACATCAAGCTGGTAAACGCACATCGACCGTAAGGGCTCTTCGCGCTGGGAGAAGACAGTCCGCTGCGTCTTGATTACCCAGTGATCTCGGGCAGCGGTTCACCCGTCTCCGAAGTAACTATGAAGGTCCACAGGATGCCGCAATAAGCCTGGTGGCTTGGCGAGGCACATCCATTGGAGATTCTTGAGTCTCTGCCCCGCCATCCTCACCCGCGTTACAGGTCCATCGATCCATCCCTGACCGGTCCTTTATTGCGTATGGAAGTACTCAAATCTGCCTCTCGGCTTCTTCTACGCACATCACGCTTCATCCTATTGATCCGGCCCATGAATACTGTCATGCGGCATAGGCGACGATCGGGTCTTTGAAGAACGCCTTGATGCGGTCGGGGGGACTTCTCCAAGCATTGCATATGCTCGCTGACCACGGCATGAAGTCTGTCTTTCGTGCGGCGTGGCACTTTCTTTTCGATGTCCTGCTTCAAATCGCCATTTAACCGCTCGTCGGGATTCAATTCCGGCGCGTAGCTGGGCAGGTAGAAGACCTCGATCTGCTTGCGGTGTCTGTCCAGCCATTTTTTGACGGGAGCGCAGCGCTGTACGCCCAGGTTGTCGAGCACCAGAAAGACCTTGCGCCCGGCCTGCCTGATCAGCACCTTGAGGAATTCGATCAATCGTTCGCGGTTGAAGTTACCGTCGATGATCTGCCAGCAGGTCTTTCCTTGATTGGTCACGGTCGAGATCATCGATAGCTTCTGCCGTGTTCCACCTACTACACGCGCTACTGGAATCTGCCCCTTGGGCGCATAACCGCGACCGCGCACGTAGGTGTTGACGAGGGCCGTTTCATCGCCCCAATGTATCTCGGCGGCCTCTGTTTTCGCGCGTTGGGCGATAGCAGGATAACTCTCGTCGAGCCATTTCCGAATGGCTTGAGGGTTTTGTTCGTAGGGGCGGCGGATGGGTTTTTGCGGCGTGAAACCCCAGCGCTTGAAATATTTCCCCGCGCTGCGCACCCTCATCTTTACGCCGCATTTGCGCTCGATCGGCAGCATCACCGCGGCGCGCGTCCAGAGTGCAAAGTCCCTTTTCAACTGCTCGGGACGCTGGTCCTGGATCATCTTTTGGATCCGTTGCTTCTGGTCCATGGTCAGTTTGCGGCAGGCGGCCAGCGGACGGCCACGCCGGCCCGGTTTCAATCCCGCTGCACCCAGTTTCTTTTAGTTGTTGATGACGGCGCGTACAGCCGAATAGCTCAAGCTAATTTCGACCGCGATCTGGCGCCGGTTGCGGCCCCGCTTCCAGGTGCGAATCACTTGGCGGCGCCACTCCAATTGCTCGGCTGGACCCGACTTTCGTGCGTCGTCTTGCTCCATAGAAGGTCAGACAGAGAGACAGGCGGGAGCGCCAGTGTTTCTGGGTCGACTCTATAACTCGCGGGCCGTTTGCAACCCCAGCCCGCGATTGCCTCCAATTTGCTTCTGAGTAGTTTCCATGGCTCGACAGTAGTGCGTTCGCAACGATTTCCGACACGCATTGTTCTCATATATAGAATGACTCAGTATCATTCAGTCATGACCTTGGATACGCGGCTGTTTACCGGACTTCCTGCACACCGCCGCTCAGGAAGAACCGGTGGAGAAGCCCGGCAGGCCCTCGTAGTTCTCAACCGGGTGTGCGCCGAGCCAGCCAGCCATGAGGTAAGTATTGTCAACCGCAGTCGATGTACCGCTGCCGCTCGCAGAGCTATCATCGATTGCCACCGTTAAGACCTGCGCAAACGTATTGTAATCTATATGACAAGCCGAGCAGGTTGTACGGTAGATGGAGACAGCGGTACCGACTGCAGTGATCTCATTATTGCTAATCGTTACGTTAGTTGAATTTTGAGCCTCCGCTCCCCAATTAAGGTCGATCCCGACCAGGACGTCAGCAATCCTGTTATTAGACACCAGGCAACTGGTAGGTGGGCAGATAATCCCGCGACCAATCAATCCGCTGCCATCAGGCGCAACCACGCGGCCTGTATCACTGATGTAATTGCCACTGGCTGTGACGCCGGCCTGATCTGCATAAATGCCGGACCTTGGCAAAAAGCCGCTAATCGTGTTTCCCGCGATAGTGACATTATTGTTCCACGATTCAGGTAGATGTTGGGCACTGACAGCGATGGCGTCACTGGTAGCCGTTGGCTCCATGTAAATGATATTGCCCACTACGACATCGTCGCTGGAATCGCGAACGAGAATTCCGGGGTTTTTGAAGCCATCGATGTGATTGCCAATTGCAGATGCATGAGATGTTCCCTCACCAAGCTCGATGCTCGAATCACCGCAATTCGACAAGCTATTGTCTTCCGCGCTGTCCCATGATACTTCGTCGCCATCCCTTAACGGCAAACTGCCGAGGCTTGCTGTAAAGAAAATGCAGTCTCCGCCCGATCCACCGCCGTCCACCACATTATGGGAAACCACGTTGTAATTAGCGTAGCTGCCCGGCGTTACAACCGCGCCATTCCCGACGACGATGCATGAGGTATATGTGCCCTGATTGCAATTGCGTATAGTATTATCGACGATGTTGTTGTTATAGCCGCCGGCGGGCGTGCCAACGATTAAGACTCCGTCTCCTTGGCTTTCAGTGATGACATTGGACCTAAATGTACCGTAGCTGCCGGTGATGTGAACCGTATCGTCTCGGCCCCCCTGGTGTGATGGCTGTGAGGCGCTACCGTCAATAGTCATGCCTTCAACCAGCCAGTAGGTGCTCGCGAGTATTACAGTATTCTCATCAACCCCGCCTATTTGGGCTATGTATCCTGGACCAACCATCGAATCATACGGGGCAGCTAGCGTTATGGTGCTCACGATGAACTCATCTGAAGACATGAACTGGAGTGTGTGATGGGGGTTGAGAATCACGACGGGACTCCACACGCTTGTCCCACACTCAGAAGATACTTGTATAGTCCCGGGGAGGTTTCCGAGTGCTGCCTCCGCCGCATTAATTCGCTGGCCGCAGTCGGTTCCAGGAAATGAGGCAGCGAGGAGTACGGAGGCAGGCAGGGACCGAACCGTCAGGTCCGTAGTGCCAACGATGACACCATCTTCCGCGGTGACGGCTGTACTGCCCGGACCAGTTGCGGTTGCAATCCCGCCGGGACCCAGCGTCGCGATCTGTGGTGTGCCTGCTGACCATGAAACTAGAGAAGTGAGGTCCTGAATGGTTCCATCGGAGTAAATGCCTGAGGCGCGGAACTGCTGGGTGGCGCCCAGGGGAATAGCTGAGTTTTCTGGGGTGATTCGGATGGACTGTAGCGCGCTCGCCGAGACCTGAACGACAATCGAGCCTTCCGCATCGCCATTTGTCGCAGAAATCGTCGCCGCTCCTGGCGATTTAGCTGTGAGGAGCCCGGACCGATCAACTGTGGCCACTGCCGACTTGCTGGAGGACCAGGCCACTACGGTAGTCATGTCCTTTGTGGTCTTGTCTGAATAAGTACCTGCGGCAGCGAGCTGTAGCGTGTCTCCTATTCTAAGGACGGGATCTGTGGGCGTAATGGAGAGTGAGCTGAGAGTGGGTGCCAGAGAAGGCGGCACCAACGTCGCTTCACAGCCCACAAGCCAAAACAGCGGCACCGGCAAGAGAATGAGGGCGAATGCTGGAAGCGGAGAACGCATATGACGTCTAATCGGCCGCCGAGTGGCTTCCATGAGTGTCATCGGACTGCGGACTTACCAAAACAGGAAGAGCACCGGAAAGCATGGCGATGCGCTGAAGGGGAACCTTCTCCACTGAGCTTCGGAGACGATGAAGCTCGTTTCGAGATGCCCGGATAACGCCGGGATCTGCGAGTTTCACGGCGCGAAAGAAGGCGTCGCAGGCTGTAGTGTGCCGCCCGCCGTCTTGACATTCATTGTTGCCGCTCGTGCGTCGATACCATAGGTTCGGGCAGCTCGCGGAACAACTTGATGGGGACTCCAGGGCCGACGCATCTTAATTGCTAGATGACAGCTGGGCGATAGCGGTTGAGATGGGGGAATGAACAATCCCCTGAAGTATTCTGCTGAATTGCGCGATCCGCGCGTGGAGCGGACGCGCGAGCACTTACTGGAAGAGATTCTTTTGATGACGATTGCGGCGGTGTTAAGCGGAGCTGGTAGCTGGAACGAGATCGAGGGCTACGGCAAAGCGAAACGCTTGTGGTTCAAGGGCTTTCTCAAGTTACCGGGAGGCATTCCCTCGCACGACATATTCAACCGCGGCATCTCCGGGCTTGATCCAGCCGAACTGGAGCAGGGCTTTGCGGCTTGGGTATCGTCGATTGCCAAACTGACGGCGGGTGAGGTGGAGGCCATCGATGGCAAGGCGCTGTGTGGCATGCGCGAGGCGGGCAAAACGACATTGGTGCACATGGTTTCGGCCTGGGCCAGCGCCAACAATTTGGTGCTGGCCCAACGCAAGGTCGACGACAAGTCCAACGAGATTACCGCCATTCCCAAGCTTCTGGCGGCGCTGGAGTTGAGCGGGACTGTGGTGACCATCGATGCGATGGGTTGCCAGCGGTCGATCGCCGAGCAGATCGTCGCTAAAAAGGCCGAGTATATCCTGGCGGTCAAAGTGAACCAGGGCAACCTGTTGGCCGAGATCAAAGACTCTTTTCAGATGTTGGCTGCCGATGGAGTGAAGGAAGAGATTGACCGCGGTCACGGGCGGGTCGAACGGCGCCGCTGCGCGGTGATTGCCGATCTGAGCCAGGTTGAAAAGGCCTCCGAATGGGCGTCATTACAGGGGTTGGTGCGCATCGAATCGGAACGCTACCACAAGACGGCCGGCAAGACTGAATACGAAACTCGTTATTACACCCCAGCCTCCGCCTCGACGCGGCGCGCCTGAACCAAGCCATTCGCCACCACTGGGGCATCGAAAACAAGCTGCACTGGGCCCTCGATGTTAGCTTCGCAGAAGACCTGGACCGCAAACGAGCCGGAAACTCCACGCAGAACTTCTCTATCCTCAACCGCATCGCTCTCAACCTGCTCCGACAGGACAGAACATGCAAGCTCGGCATCAAAGGCCAACGCCTAACAGCCGGATGGGACAATGAATACCTGCTGCAATTACTCGGGAATTAAGATGCGTCGGCCATAATGGGGACTCCTAGCACGTTTGGCCCTTCCCGCATGATGGGATGTGGCCAGCCAAAAAATGTGAGCTGTATCACATTCAACGTAATCTTTACTAATTCTCACCTATTCTACCACTTTCGTTACTTGACATGACAAACGTAACCTTTTAGTGTCGGTTTTTCATTACTTTCAGTAATTACCCTGTGGAAAAGCGGACGGAATCTTTGCGTCACGCAGCGAGGAGCATAACAGAATTTGCGAAAGGGCTTTCTCGGGACGCCGAATGAGAGTGATTTTCATTCATTTTGGTTTCTTGATTGCTTGATTCAGCCCGAGAGGTCGCGTTCGCAACGGACTTGTTGCAGTTCCATTTGGGTCCTTGGAGAACGGCGTGTCAGCTTACGGAAAAGACCTTGGTTATCTCACGCAATACATTCGCAAATTACGCGGTGGTTCACAACCCATTCTGGCCCGGGCCAGTGACGGCCAATTATATGTCGTCAAATTCACCAATATCTTTGAAAGGCCAAATCTTCCCTTTAACGAAAGCATGGGAGCGGAGCTGTATCGCCTTTTCAACCTCTGCGTCCCATCCTGGCGACCCTTGCTGGTTACGAGTTCTTTCCTCGATCACAATCCTGACTGCTGGAACGAAACCGCAGAAGGAAAGCTCCGTCCGGATGAAGGGCTCTGTTTCGCCTCGCGATTCCTGGGCGGAGATGGAATTCGTCTGCTGGAGCTCCTTCCCGGCGCGTATCTCAATCGAGTTAGAAACAGCATTGATTTTTGGGCTGCCTGGCTTATCGATGTCTGTGCCGATCATGCCAGTCATCGAGTGGCAATCTTCACGGAAGAGCGCAGCAGGTCACTTCATGCGCATTTTGTCAGCCATTGTCACATGTTCGGAGGTCTCGACGGAAATCTGAAAACAGAACCGTCGAAGACCAGATATCTGGATGAGCGGATCTATCCCGACATCGGCCCCGAGGGTTTGAACCGCCTTGTGAGGCGATTACACCGCTTGGATGTAGATGGCCTGTGGAGAGAGAGCCGAACGCTGCCTGTCGAGTGGCTTACAGATTCTGCACTTTGCGCATTTCAATGCACGCTCAACCGGCTTGCGGATCTGCGTTTTCTCCAAAAGTCAGCAGATGCGATATTCGATACCAAATCTCGGGAGTTTGGCTTAGTCCAATTCGGGAAGCGACGTTCGGTATTCCGCGCCGGAGCGGTCTCTGCATTTCGGTCTTCGGATTCCACTCACGCTTCAAGATCCTCGATGGGGCTGTGACGCGATTGATCACATGCACAATTCGGGCGACGAAGACACCAAGTTTATGGATTTCAATGGAAAGAGAAATCATGAGTAGCACAATCATCCGGTCATTGCATTTCTACAGCCCCGAGTGAGTAGCTAAGCCCGGTACAGTCTATTCCGTAGCCGGCGCCATTAGCCGATTCATTGATTGAAGATCTGTGAGAGTTGGAGTGTATGTGTTTTCTTTTGGTTTTCCTCACAATGTTCGCGGGATCCATTTCGAGCAATGTCAACGCGACAAATCAGCCCGGTCCCGAGAGTCGAGTCATTGTTAAGCCCAGCCCGAACCCTCAACCACCAGTCCCCGCAAAACCCATAAAACATCAAACGAATGGCTAAGGTTAATTTTCAATAGCGTGCGCGTGAGGGCGGCATAATACCTCGATCGGCCCCTGACGGAAGTAAATGGCGCTTCCAGCGCCAGATCGATTTATAAAGGCCCACGATGAAGACTTTGGACTTTGCGGCGGAAGCACTCTCGATTATCGGTGTTTCTGTTGAAGGATTGTGTGGACTATCTTTCGTGCTTTCGGGTAAAGTGCGGAAACTTCCGTTGGTCTTCAGCTTTGTGGCGTACTTGTTTGTGTCCGATGCCTTCCTTGTCCTGGTTGTGCGAAGATCAGGTGTCTGGCCCATGCTGGCGGCCACCTCGTATATCGGATACATCTTTGAAGCTATGGCGCTGTGGGAATTGACACGTCTGCTTTTGAGGAGTTTCGGGATAAGCGCCAACGTCCGAATATGGCAATTAATCTCGCTTTTCTGCATTATCGGCAGTTTGGCGGCGTACCTGATGACCAACATGCAAAGCTACATCGAGTATGGATCCGCGGAACAGCGCTTCCTGCACGTTGATCTGACAGTTTCGATATTTCGAGTGCTTGTACTTATCCCAATTGTCTTCCTCCTCCACTTTGACGATTCCGAGGATCATGTACTTGTCAACCGTGTGACGTTGGTGTTTGCGGCATATGCGGTTTGCGTGATGCTGAAGGATATCCTTGATGAGCTCGTTCCAAGATTAGGACTCCCCGTTGAAACGTACCAAACCAATGATTGCGTGTGCGGATACGTATGGGTCTTCCTTCTACTTTCCCTGATCTGGCATATGATTCACACTCTCCCTCCCCGCTCGGTTTCTTCGAAGTCGAGGGCTGCCAGTGGATGACACCACGATATGCTGCAGATCGCACTCCAACTCGTCGCGGCCGTTGCTCTCCTGGTTTTGGCAATCCGCACTCAGCTGTCAATCCGTCGGACGCGTAATAAGGACTGGCGCATGATCCTGAGCGATTTTCGCTCCGGACACCGGCGATTATCCGAACTGTCAGCCTTGGCCAGAAAGTGCGTGGACGCAGGTTCTTCGGACTCTGAGAAATGGCAAAGCTTCGGGGGGATAAAGAGCCTCTGGAGAATATATTCCAATACGGAAGTATTGGTCGAAGCCATAGATTTTGTCAGGATTAACTGCCGGAGCACGCCAGATACAGGTGAACGGCTTCGGAAGGCTCGTGCAGAAGCATTGGACGTGCAGAAGTCGATTGTGATACTTATTTTTAGAAAGATCGTATCTCCGACCGGGACACCGCCACAGTCGCTTTTGGCATCTGCGGTCAGTGCATACACCGGGTCAATCTTTCGATTCTCCATGTTGCTGAATGACGTGTCGCCCCATCTTCTCAGGTCATATCGATACTTCGTGACACGAGATTCCTTACTGGGCTGATCCTTTCACCGTTGCGGTTAATCACGCTTCATTCTACGCGAGAAGTTGCTGAATTCACCCATATGAATGCGACGCCGAAATCTGAAGACTCGGATTGGGATCATTTGTCTGGCAAAGACATCTCATGGAGGTACTGTGCGCTTGAGTACACGCCACAGTCCATTGGTGATGCAGCGGGCCCAACGGCGTTGACAATTCTGCTTGTGCTTCGGGATGAACAAGGAGGCTTGCGCTTTTTCATCCATCCGGAGTTGCGCAATATTTTTGATGGGCAGGATCTGGAGTACCTTGATTCTCTTGTCTCGGATTTCATGGAACGTGGGAAGGAGCATCCGGCGGAGCTATTTGAACAACTTTGCTCCCTGGGCGGTGTCGGTCCCTTGGCTACTAAAGAGTGCGGAGCGGACCTCTCGGATTCTCCCTCTCTGTCACGATTGAGCGAGTGTTTTGTTGAACTCTAATCTGTCGAGGGCGGAGCGCAAGCGTACACCGAGTCCCACTTTGACGTAAGCGTTCTCCGACTTGTATTTGACAATGCCGCCAGTTCTCGGACTTTTAACTCTGGCGGAGAAGACCCTGTAGCGATCGGCCGGCGTGCTTATTCGGAATGACCAGGACGCAGGTTCAAGATCCAGAATTTGGTGGCATTGTTGAAACGAGATGGGATGCCTCCGCCAATATCTCATGAAGTCGGACAGCTCGAAGGTAATCGGACCTTGATGCGGCGTGAACCCTTAGGACTTCGCAACTCCGACGCAAACTGGCAATTCGAGCAGGGAAATCGTTAACGGCCCGTTCATATTCCCTACGGTCGCTACCACGATCATTAAAGCGAATGCAGCGCGGTGGAATCGCAACCCAACTGCGGTGTGGTACACCAACGCCAGGGGACGGGAATAACTTCATTTCTATTCGCTTCATCAGTTCCCTCCTGAGCGCATTGTTGTGCGCGGTCCGCCACTTCGGTATCTCTGACTATCAATGGCGATGCAATTGCCAGCCCATGACCGCACTTTGAGAGATTAGAATCTGCTCAGGATGGCGGTCAACATTCGGAGCTTCCCATTTGACCGAATCCAAGAGCCTCCATCAGGTGCTCAGGTACCCGAGCGATTCTGGCAGACCCGTATTCAAGGACGATTGGTAGTATCTTCTTCGTGCTTAACACATTGTGGGCTTTCTATGCTACGCATGTTCGAGATGCGGTCGATGACTCAGCAGGTTCTGGACTGACCCCCAAAAGTGAGACAGTCGAGAAGGACACAGTTTGCAGCGAATGGGGGGCTGCAAATGCGAAGGAAGAGGGTTTACACGGAGGAGTTCCGGCGCCTTGCGGTGGCACGGATGCAGGGTTGTCGCAACATTTCGGCTTTGGCCAAGGAACTGGATTTGCCGCGGCGCTTGTTGTATCGGTGGCAGATGCGGATCGAAGGCCCGGTTGCGCCCATCGCACCGCGCTTTCCGGGGCTTGAGGACGAGAACCGGCAACTGAAGCAGCTTCTGGCAGAGCGGACGCTGGAGGTGGATTTTTTCAAAGGTGCCTTGCAAAAGATAGCGGCTCGACGCCAGCAGAACGGCGGCACTGGCGAGACGGCATCTACGACCAAGTGCGGTCAATGATGTCACTGCAAGGCGGTTTGACGATCGAGCGGATGTGCGGATTGGCGAGGGTAAGCCGGGCGGGATTTTATCGCTGGCTTACGGTCGAGGCGCCAAGGTAAGAAGAGATGGAAGTGCACACGGCGATTCACGAAGTAGTGCTGGAACATCGCGGCCGTTACGGTTACCGGCGAGTGAGCCGGGAGCTGCGCCGCCGCGGCCTGGTTGTGAATCATAAGCGCGTGGCGCGGCTGATGCGCGAAGATAACCTGCTTGGGTGACGTCAAGCCGCTTGTGTAAAAACGCGGAGGGTGCGGTTTTTCCATTCCAGGTTGAATCTCTGGAAGATGGAATAGATGATGCGGTCCACGGATTGCACGTTGACGAAGCAGACCATGGGCCGGGTGCGGCGTCGAACTTCGACGAAACAGCGCTCGATGATATTGGTGGTGCGCAGCTTACGCCAGAGATGTTTGGGAAACGCGAAGAAGGCGAGCAGTTCGGGCAGATCGCGCTGCAGTTGTTTCACCACGGTGGGATAGTGCTGCCGCCAGCGGCGGCAAAAGGTCCGCGCGGCAGCCTCTGCCTGGCGGCGGCCTTTGGCCAGATAAATGGCCTGGGCATCGGCTTTGACCGCGTCATAATCGCGTTTGCGCACCTTCTCCAGGATGTTGCGCATCTTGTGCACCCAGCAGCGCTGGTGCGCCGCGCGCGGGTACACGGTTTGGATAGCCGCGGCCAAGCCGGGACATCCGTCGGTGACGATCAACAGCAGCTTGTCGCCCTTCAGGCCGCGGCGGTAGAGATCGTTGAGCAGCGCCTCCCAGTGGGCCTGGCCCTCGCCTTTGGTGCGCAGAAAGCCGAGCAGTTGCCGGGTGCCGTCCTGGCGCACGCCGTAGGCCACCAGCATCTGCACACACTGGCGTCCGGCGGGCCGGCGCACCTTGAGGTTCACTCCATCCAGGAACAGATAGGCCCACTCGTCTTTCAGCGGCGCGCGATGAAACTCCCTGACCGCATGATCCAGATCGCGGGTCAGGTTGGAGACCGTCTGCGCACTGACCACCTCGCCCGTCAGCGTGGCCACCACACGGCCCACCTGGCGCGTGGAAATGCCCCGCAGAAAGGCCTCGCGAATCAGCATCGCCACCTCCGGCGCCCGGCGCTGAAACTTGTCCAAACCGGCGGGAAGGAAACTCTTGTCCCGGGTGCGCGCAATGCGCAGCCGGAGGGTGCCGAAGCGGGTCACAAAATCCCGCTCGTAATAGCCGTTGCGATAGCCGGCCACCTGCCGCGGGCCGCGTTCGTAGGACTCGTAACCCATATACAGATTGCGCATCCGCTCGGACTCCGCCTCCAGAAACTGCTTCCAGGCCTGCCGCGTCCTGGCTTCCAGGTCGCCCCAGAAGCTCTCCTTCAAATCAGTCAGAAAGTGTTGGAAATGTTCGTCAATCGAGATAATCTTCGCCATGGGGTGTAAGTCTCCTTTTCGGAATCGGCTTTAGCTCGTCAGGCCAAAGCCAACTTACACCCTCTGCTCTTTTACACAATCGAATTTACGTCACCCCTGCTTGCGGTCCAGCCGCGGGCCTGGGTTCAGACCACCGACTCCGATCATAAGCTGGAGGTCTATCTGAATCTGGCTGTGCGCATGAAGCTAACCGGGATCAACCGGTTATGGGTAGCCGACATCACCTATATTCGCTTGCGGACCGAGTTCGTATACCTGGCCGTGGTGCTGGACGCATGGTCGCGCAAGGTGGTGGGCTGGGCGTTGGGGCGGAGCCTGGCGGCCGAGCTGACGGTGGCTGCGCTGGAGCAGGCCATCGTGCAACGGCAGCCGCTGCCCGGCCTGGTGCATCACTCCGATCGCGGCGTGCAGTACGCCTGCCGGGAGTACGTGGGCCTGCTCGCAAGCCACGGCATGTTGCCCAGCATGAGCCGGCCCGCCAACCCTTACGACAACGCAAGCTGCGAGAGCTTCATGCGCACCCTCAAACGGGAAGAGATATACGCCAACACCTACCGCGACATGGAAGACCTTCGCGCTCACATCGAGGAGTTCATCGAGCGTTATTACAATCGCATCCGGCTGCACTCGGCGCTTGGCTACCTGCCGCCGGAGGAGTTCGAACAAGCTGCGTCAGGGCAGGCGAATGTTGGCGGCGCAGCCAGCATGAGTTTTTTCAGGCATGGGGAAATCTATCGATGGGATAACAGATCCGGCCAGGAGCGTGGGGAGCTGAATCGCTCCAGCTCCCCGGCCCATCCGATCGATGAGTCTCCAACCGGCTATTCCTTGGCGGGTTGCTCTCCAGCAGAGCCCGCCTCCGCTTCACCGGCTATCGACTATCCTCAAGGAGAAGCAACGCCTTGAACAGACAATCACATTAAACGGCAACTGTGTCTTCAGAAGACTGTCTCACGCAAGGGGTTCACCCCATTCTGCATTCGACACGCAAATGTGCATTGAGGCAAATATGTTCGATCTCGCTGCAACCATGATCGAAGTTGACGAAGCCTTCGCGCTGAACATTTCTGGTTTTCGCTGCAAAGTCAGAGCGGATTACAAGAAGTGGCTCACCACGATCAGAAACTCAACTTCGTCGATTGGCAGGGCATTTCAGATCGCGTGGATGACCGATACGGTTGGGATCAAAAACGATCCTGCGGTGGCAGCCACGCGATCTCTTGATCATTATCTCGAAACGGCTTCCGCCTGAAAAGCAGTTGTCTTTGCAGGGGGCAGGCCGCTATTGCGGCTTCACCTGCCACTTGACCTGTACGGCCGTCTGCCGTACTGTTGTATTTGACGGAAGGGTTCTCCGTCATGGAGTTTCTATGGCATCACCAGCACGCAATATTCGCCCAGGCCGGCCCCTGACGGAACGGTTGGAGGCTCGTGTCGATTCAGAACAGAAGAGATTCTTTCAGCGAGCTGCCGCACTCCGCGGAGTGAGCCTGAAAGAGTTTATGGTTGTCTCAATGCGAGAGGCGGCCGTGAAGACAATCCAGGAACACGAATGGGTTCTGTCCACAAAAGACCAGCAAATCCTTGTGGAGGTGCTCATAAACCCGCCAGAGCCGAATGCTGCACTCCGGGCGGCGGCGGCAGACTACTTCAGAACGGTCGGAAACTAATGTGAAAGAGAATTCGGAGTACATAGTCAAGCCGCTCGAAGGCGAGGACCGAGCGGCTTTTCAGTGTGGCGATGAGATGATCGACCTGTATTTTCATGAGCGCGCGTCACGCGATATGCGCGAGAAACTGGCCGCTGTTTTTATCCTTGTCTCCAAGGCGAATCCAGAAATCATTATCGGTTTTTTCACCCTGTCTGGTCAGCAGGTAACCTGTACCGATCTCCCGGAGGATCTCCGCAAGAAGACCGGCCGCTACAAGGTTTTGGGCGTGACCTTGTTGGGAAGAATGGGTGTAGCGAGAGAGTTTCAGGGACAGAAGCATGGGCGGCGGTTACTCTTCGCCGCTCTGCACGAGGCATGGAAAGCCACGCGGCATGTAATGTCATTTGCCGTTGTTGTTGACGCTAAATCCGAGTCCGTCGTTCCCTTCTATGAGAAATACGGCTTTCGCAGTCTGGAAGGCGCTCGCTTGATTATGTCGATGAAAACGATCGAGAAAGCTGTTTGCGCTGCGCGGTAAAGATGCAAATCGACGCCACGGGCGAGCCGTGTTCTATGACGCGCTAAACCGATTACCACACTGGTATCTGCTTCCACTTCAACGAGTTATCGTACACCACTACATCTTGTGGTGTTTTGAGTCATGCAGATACCCATCTTGTGCCTTATTCGCCTGTCTCAATTTCGGGGTCCACTCCAGTCTGAGTTCCTGCGCATACATCGGATCGCCAATGGATCCCTGTCGTGATTTGGCTCACGCTACTTCCGGCTTGGCGGTCATACAGGTGGTCGGCTATTCAGCCGAGCGGCAACTGGAACGCCGTTGCGGAAGGAGTTCGAGGAAGGTGCTGGACAGTTCCAGGAGTGCGGGGTGTTCCGCGAGGCTGATCCCTTCGGAATGCGTGACAAGCGGTCCAACCGCCAGCGATTTCGCCTGTTCAAACAGGGCCCCGGAATCCTGCCGGATGCGCCGCTTGAAGTCGCTCACGATATCCCCGATGTAGTCGAGGTCCTCCGGGCAAACCATGCTGCGCCAGTCCGGGTGCACGAACAGACGCAAATGGCCGTTTCGCAATCTAAGCAGGAAAATGATGACTTTCGCATCATGCGACGATGATGTGCCGTCGGCGCCCTGAGGCCTGTAGTCCAGGGCGCAAAACTGAATCCTTCGGCGTTCTGCGAAGTTGAGCATCTTCGAATGCGATTCCGTTAGCACGGCAAGCATAATCAAATATCGGCGGCTCAATTAAAAAGTTGAGCAGGCTATGTGTAGAAAGTGCTTGGAGGCATCCGGCAAATCGGCTGATCGCGGATTCGGTCTTCCAACCGTCCGGCAGCCTTCTGACTTCCAGCCAGAGCCGCTCCACATCGACGTCGGCTACGAGCTTTTGCAGACTCAAAATGTGTTCCGAGGATACACGAGGATAGGCACGCACATCAAGATAGGGTGAGGCCTTTAAATGGACCGGTTGTTCGCCTTTGGGCCCTCCGAACATGTGCCCATGATCGATAAAGACAGCGTCCATGACGCCATTATTGCGCTGACGAAAGATTGCCTGGCGATAATCGGCGTATCCAGCTGCGATGTCCACCAGCCATGCAAGCCAGAAGTCGCAGAGGTTTCGAACCCGCTTGAGCCAGTTTCCGGGAAGGATTTCGAACAACTTGATGTCTTCGCCTCCCAGGAAGCGTGACCCGAAGCACATGCCGGAACACGGCCGTAGACGCCCTTCCGGAGTCTCTATCCAGCAGCCCGGATTCTGGTCCAGGAAGGAGTCGGGGACCAGCAGGGGCCGCCAATCTGGGACGGGGAGGCCGAACAGGCGGTACAGCTGGGTCCCTATAGCCTCATTGAACAGAAGGTTGGGACCCTGGAGATTGTTCGCGAACTTGACGACGTACAGCTGGCCGTCACTTGCCCCAGTCAGAATCGGTTGTGATTTACCGCGAAGCTTGCGAACGAAACGTGTCAGAAAAGCGGGCGCTTCAAGGATCCTCGACATTGTTCCCTCAAGACAAACGGAAAAGTGTAACAACCGGGTGTGCTTCGTTTCCCCTCTTCAACTCCACGAGACACCAAATAATGAGAAGCGATCGCCTGCCCACGCGAGACCTGTGCGTACAGAAGGTTCTTGGCCCTCACGCTCTACGGCGCTAGATTACGAGCCACTTTTCCACAGGTAACAAGTCAGGCTACTATTGCGTTTACTGTGAGTCAATGACAATTTTGTCGATAAGTGGTTTGATTATTGGTACTTCTGCTTGTCTTGTGATTTCCGTCACCTCCGCAGTACAGAACCAATATCGGATCGCACTCGTCCGTCCTTCGTGGAGAACCTTCTCAATTGAGTGTCGGAGACGATGACACTCGTTTCGAGATGCCCGGATAACGCCGGGATGTGCGGGTTTACGACGCGAAAGAAGGCGTCGCAGGCTGTAATGTGCCGCCCGCCGTCTTGACATTCATTGTTGCCGCTGTGCGTTTACACCGTAGGTTCGGTCAACTCGCGGAAAAGCTTGATGGGGACTCCTAGCGCACATGGCCAGTCCCGCATGCTGGGATGTGACCGGCCAAGAATGTGAGCCGCATTACATTTCACTGCGATCTTTACTGATTCTCAGCTATTCTCCCACTTTCGTTACTTGACATGACACATCGCCTAACTGAGCATGACAAGCGTAACCAGTTACTGCCGATTTTTGTTACCTTCGATTTTTGCGTGCCAATGCAAAAGCGGACGGGGAGTTTACGTCACGCAGCGAGGGCAAAGCCGTCGTTGTGAATATGTTGCTCGGGATATCCGAATGGTGAGAGGTTTTTCATTGATCTTCATTCATTTTGGTTTCTTGATTGCTTGATTCAGCCCGAGAGTTCGCGTTCGCAACGGACTTGTTGCAATTCCATTTTGGTGTTTGGAGAACGCCGTGTCAGCTTATGGAAAAGGTCTTGGTTATCTGACGCAGTACATTCGCAACTTGCGCGGTGGTTCACAACCCATTCTGGCCCGGGCGAGTGATGGCCAAGTGTACGTCGTCAAGTTCGCGAACAATCTTCAAGGCGCCAACCTGCCGTTCAACGAGAGCATCGGAACCGAGCTGTATCGCGCTTGCGGCCTACCAGTGCCTGCATGGAAGCCTCTGCAGGTCTCAGACTCTTTCCTGGACCAGAATCCGGACTGCTGGATAGAGACTCCGGAAGGGCGTCTTCGGCCACGGTCAGGCGTGTGCTTCGGGTCACGCTTCCTCGGCGGGGATGGGATGCGGCTGTTCGAAATTCTTCCCGGAAACAGCTTCAAGCGGGTCCGCAGCCGCGAGAGATTCTGGCTGGCATGGCTGATCGACATTTGTGCCGGGCACGCAGACAACCGGCAGGCCATTTTCCAGGAAGACGCCCAAGGTGAGTTGAGCGGGTTCTTTATCGACCACGGGCACATGTTCGGTGGTCCCCACGGGGACCGACAACGGCACTTCCAGACTTCGCGTTACCTTGATCCGCGTATCTACCCAAGTGTATCCTCGGAGTACTGCTCGGATGTGTGCAGGACGGCCGAGTCGCTTCATGTGGAGTGGCTCTGGCGACGGATCGAAGAGTTGCCAGACGATTGGAAAACGCCGTCCGCACTTGAAAACTTTGCCCAGTGCCTTGGCAGGCTCTCAACACGCCAGTTATTGCATGGTGTGCTCGAGACAATGGTTGATTCTCTTTCCCCGGAACCCGAACGTGAAGACTGCGCACAGCAATACAGACGAAAACCCGCAGTGTCAGTTTTGCACCCTGGAATACAGGGCGCTGAGCGAGAGCGTGCATACGCCGCATCTTGCGCAGGTCATTCTGCTTGTGCTTAGGGACAAGGAAGGCAGCCTACGCTTTCTTGTCCACCCTGAATTGCAGGCCGTTGTCCGGGGAGAGGACTTGATCTACGTCGAATCCCTACTGCGAGATTTCCAGCTTCGGGCTGGCCTGCATCCGGATGCGCTTTTCAAACAGCTTTCTTCGCTCGGAGTTGGTCCACTCGTGACTCACGAGACGGGATCTATACCGTCCGATCAACTCTCATCGATGGAAGTATGCTCCCACTTCGTGCGGCTCTAGCCCTTATCTAAGGACTGAGCGCATTGGGAATTAGTCCTCCGTGTCGGGCGGCTCGTCGGCGGGTGGCGCGACAGGTACGTGCCCACCGCATTGCCCGTTACACTTTTTGAGGAACTTCCTCGACCACGCCCAAGCTCTTCATCGTGGGTTGATGCCGCCCAGTCTCCCAGCCTTGCACCGTGCCCTGATCGACCCCCAATTTCGCGGCGATCTTCCGCTGTGACAGGCCGAGTTTCGGGCGCGCGACCGCAAGGCGTTCGGAAAATGAGTGGGGCGAAGGTAGAGGATTGGGACCCAGGAATTCGATTATGGTCGGCATGTATCGTATGGACGGAACAAATGGATTGCCTTCCCAATGATTTTGGCATTCTGGTCTGGTCCAGCAACGCCGATCTGCTCGGCAACCTGCTTTGGGAGGAGTCTAAGGTCCAAGCGGCGTATCCGGAGGTGGTCTCCTAACGTGAAGATTCCTTCTGGGTAGTGCGCCGGACTCGGTCTTGGCGCTCGAAGCTCGGTGCAGCAGAAATGCTGCGCAAGGGTGGAAATCGGTAACCGCGAACACCATGAATTGCGATGGCATTCGTCAGCCATCGAATGGTCGAACATACTAGGGCCAAACCATGCCCGCGCTGACTAGCGCATGAAAGACCCTCAGGTGTATGCGGAAAGAAAGATGCGGGTTGCCTCTCTAACTCTGAAGATGACGGCCTCTTCCGCCAGATCGTCTTCCTCCAGAAGCAGCGCTCGCAGAATCGACTGTCCGCAACAGAGGGACCAGAACATCTCCGCGGCATGTTCGGAGTTTTTCCCTTTGAATTCCGGTCGCCTGGCCAGATAATCCCCCAGCATGTTCATCGATCGCTGAGGCCCAACGTCCCAAAAGTGGTTGGCGAGCTTCGGAAACCTACCTAAAGCTGCAACAACAACTTTATGCAGAGAGCGCGTTTCTGAATTCGATATCTCCCGGACAAGGATAACTCCATAATCCCCAAGCACTTTCTTAAGAGGAATCTCCGAAACCAAGGCCCCCGCCGCGGCCACATGCAGTTCGAGACCTCTTCGTGTAATCACGGCGGCGAACAGGTCAGCCTTGGTTGGAAAGCGGGCATAAATTGTACCTTTCGAGGCACAGGCACGACGAGCAATCTCAGAAACACTCGCATTTTCATAGCCGTGCTTCAGGAAGACTGCCGTCGCAACATCGAGCAGGTTCTCCACGCGTCCGGCAACCTCGCTTGCTGCGGGTCGCCCGGCTCCCCGGCGTTTCTGCACTACAGGTTTTCTTGAGCTCACACTGGATTCTGGCATGGCAAGTTCCTTCCACAGTACATTTCTGGGTCGGATTTGTGGTCTATATCTTTCGTTCCAAGCAGCATAAACGGCATCTGCGCGCAGGCCGGCATTCTGCCTTCTGCCCTGTCACCTAATGATACCGAAGCGTTCTATTATTGACGAGCCCTCAGGGAAGTGCGATAATAAATATCGTACCTACGGGTACTATTATCTGCAGCCGGTCCTGACAACTGATGATCGAGCGAGTCGCTGCAATAGGGAAAGAAAATCCTTTCTCGACTGCGCAGGCGTCAAGTCGTCGCAGGTGTAACAGTGTCGATGTGATGCTGGTTTTGGAGCACTTACGTTGATGAGCTCAGCGCCCGCAATTAGCGACGCAATGATATTGCGAATGCCGTTGAAGCATGTTCGGACCAGAAGGCAGCAGAATTATGAAGATATTGATTGTTGACGCTCATCCTGTGATTCACCACGGTCTCAGAACAATCCTCGAAGAAAAGTTTCCGGGATCGACATTCGGAGGCGCGTGCCATGGCCAGGAGGCCGTCGATCTCATGAACCAGGGAGGCTGGGACCTAGCCATCCTCGACGCAGTGCTGCCCGGACGTGGTGGACTAGACCTGCTCAAACAGATACGTACTTATCATCCCAACTTGCCCGTAATCATGTTCAGCGTGCGCTTGGAGGAAGAATATGCTCTTCGGGCGTTCAAGGCAGGAGCTTCGGGATACGTCACGAAGGAGAGTACTCCCCAGCAGTTAGCCGAGGCAATCCGAAAGGTGATCGGTGGAGGCAAGTATGTGAGCCCCAAATTGGCGGAACATCTGGTAACCGCACTCGATCGGGATCTGCGAGAAATGCCGCACAAGATTCTGTCGGATCGGGAATTTGAGGTTTTGTGCATGATTGCCGCTGGAAAGACCACAACCGCCATCGCGGATCTATTGTCGCTGAGTGTAAAGACAGTGAGCACTTACCGGACTCGCATCCTTGAGAAGCTGGGCTTAAAAACGGCTCCTGAGTTGGTGCGCTACGCCATTGATAATAACCTCGACCTCCAGCAATAGACTCTCTTTCGCGCCTTTCCCATTGGGCCACCCCTATTCGACGACAAGCTACATTCCTACACATAAATCAGCAGATGACGGATACCCGATCCTCAGCAATAAACATATCCTCCATTGTCAATCGCCTGCGGCCATGGTTTTCGTCATAAGTGATTCGCCACCTCAATCCGGGATGGCCTGTCGTGTTTTTAGGCGGACCTACGGGAGTAGTACATATTGCAGGATGGACTGCTCAGGTGCCAACAGGGGATTGGCATCCTACGGGCAGGCTCCCGTTGCCACTTTACGCGATTTTCGACGAGGCCAAAACCGGCGTCGGAGATTCAGGAGTGGAAGCAATGAAGCGGGCCAAGTCGGAGAATGCCAATAGTGGCGCCCGAGCATAGGGATTTCGATCTGGTACTGCTGGGGTATTCATCGGAGATTGTCTTTGTCCGGTTTCACCATTTTGTGGGGGAAGGATGTCTAGAGCAGTTCCTTAGTAGTTATATCCTCGAGGACGAATCGAGGATAAGGTGAAGGTGGCGACAAGTCCGCAATTGATCAGATGCCACGAGCCTATTCAGACGACCTGCGTTCGAAGCTGTTGAGAGCCTATGCAGCGGGGCGAGGGAGCTTAGAGGAACTGGCGGGCCAGTTTGGCGTCAGTTATGGATACAGCAAGAAGATCCGCCGCCAGCAGTTGGAGAGCGGTCGGCCGGAGCGGCCTCGCCAGTTGCGCCATGGGCCAACGGGACTGCTGAGCGCGGAGGTCAAGCAGTATCTGCGGGCCGCAGTAGCCCGACAGCCCGATGTGACGCTGGCGGAACTGAAACAGCAGTTGCGCAAGGCCCATCAAGTCGAGATCAGCCCTTCGCGGCTGTGGTATTGGCTGCGTGGCCTGGGCTTGCGGCATAAAAAAAACGCTGCGCGCCCAGGAGCAGGAAAGCGGTGAGAATCTGTGGCGGCGGCAGGCGTGGTGGGAGCTGGTCGCCGAGATCGATCCGGCCTGGTTGGTGTTTCTGGATGAAAGCGGCGTGACCACGGAGATGACGCGCCGCTATGGCTGGGGTCCACGCTCAGAACGAGTGCGGGAGGCGGTTCCTGCTGGTCACTGGCGCACCTTGACGGTATTGGCGGCGCTGACCACCGAGGGCGTACTTGCCAGCATGAGCATTGAATCGCCCACCGACGGAGATGTCTTTCTTGCCTTCGTGGAACAAGTACTGGCGCCAAGGCTCCAGCCTGGCCACCTTGTCATCCTCGACAATCTGGGAGCGCACAAGGTGGATGGGGTGCGCGAACTTATCGAAAAATGCGGTGCATCGGTGCTCTATCTGCCGCCCTACTCCCCCGACTTCAACCCCATCGAACAAGCTTGGGCAAAGCTCAAGCAACTGCTACGTGGAATCAAAGCGCGGCTGCTCGATCAACTCGAACCAGCCTTGGCGCGGGCCATCGACGCCATCACACCCAAAGACGTACAAGCCTTCTTCCAACACTGCGGCTACCGGATACAGCAACTATGAAAACGCTCTAGCCGCCGTAAGGACTTCGCTCTTCTAACGCTGCATATTCGCAAACTGCGAGGCGGTTCACAGCCGATTCTTGCTCAGGCAAGTGATGGCCACGTCTATGTAGTTAAGTTCACCAACAATCTCCAGGGACACAACGCGCCCTTCAACGAAAGCATGGGGAGCGAACTCTACCAGGCTTGCGGGCTAGTGGTACCTTCCTGGAATCCGCTGTTGGTCACGAATGCCTTCCTCGATCAGAACCAAGACTGCTGGATACAAACCCCGGAAGGGCGTCTTCGTCCAGATTCCGGCTTGTGTTTCGGTTCCCGCTTCCTGGGCGAGAACGGTAGACACCTGCTGGAAATTCTTCCTGGAACAAGCTTCCAGCGAATCCGCAATCGCGAAAGATTTTGGCTGGCCTGGCTTATCGACATTTATGCCAACCATGTCGACAACCGTCAAGCAATCTTCCTGGAAGACAGTGCAGGCTGGCTCAAATCGTTCTTTGTCGATCACGGATCCCTTTTTTGCGGTCCGGAAGGCAAACTGCGGAGAAACATCGAGGCGCCTCGCTACCTTGATTCACGCATCTACCAGAGTCTATCCGCGCAAGAGTTTCTCTATTTCCAGAAGATTGTGCGGCGCCTTGATGTGGATCACCTCTGGCATCAGGCTCAAAAACTGCCGAGCGATTGGAAGACAGCGTCAGCACAAGCCCGCTTGGCGGAGTGTCTTTGCACACTGTCAACGCCAGACCTTTTTCAGAGTACCCTGGATGCGATGGTGGAAGTACAACGAAAGGCCAACAAAGTTGAAGACGATAAGTGGCAAAGCGGACGAAAGCCCCCAGTTTCAGTTCTGCTCCCTGGAATACAGGCCGCAGGGCTGGAGCGGCGGCACGTCGCGAATCGCGCCGGTCATTATTGTGCTTACAGATAGGGCGGGATCAAATACACTTCCTCAGCCATCTGGAATTGCGCACGGTCGTTCGCGGAAAGGACTTAGCCTATATCGAATCCCTGTTGATGGACTTTCTCGAACGGGCCGAGCGAGTTCCGGCAGTCCTTTTCAAGCAACTATCTTTTCTCGCAGTCGGCCATTGGTGAAGCGAAAGGTCGAGTCGCAACTTGCGGATTACTCGTCGCTACGATAGGTCACCGATCATGGATTCCGCCTTTTTGACGCGGTCGAGGACAATTGGGTCGCGCGAAAGCTTCCCATCTGAGGGAAGCTCTGAGAAGTCTAAAGCCTTCCCTGGGGACATCTGAAGGGGCGATCTGTTGTTCCTACCTTGCTTGAGTTCGCGCGTTCGCTTCGCATTCATAATTCCTGTGCCTCCCTGTTTTCGTTGTAGGTATACCCCTACGATCATTACCGCTGAATTCCGACATATCTTCCTGCGCTTGACTGATAACTGAAACCCGAGCACATTCCGATGAGTCTCTCACACGCCCGTGAGAAAGGCCCCGCCCGTGGGGGACACGAAACAGCTTGGCTGCGTTCGCTCGAAGGAAAGGGCCACGAGTGTGCTCGATCAACACGGACCGAAAAGGTCCATGAGTATAAAGGTCAGACCATGTCTTGATTTCCATTAAGTTGGACACGCGCGGAGAGGAAAACCGCAGAGCCGGGCCTAGCAGGCTGCTGAAAAAGTGAGTTGTTTGCTGGTCGTATCCCGCTTGCGGTTGATTCTCACTCGATTTCGCGCTTCGTTACGGTTGATTTCTGCGCTCTGCGAGCCGCTTTTACTCCCCGCAGAGACACGACGGCCCCCTCAGGCCGCAACCCGAATCGGGATCAGCTTTCGCATTCGCACCAGGTTGTAGGCCGCCGCCGCGAAGGTGAAGATCCACGCCACCTTGAACAGTCCGCGATGTTTGAGCTTGCGCAGCAGCGCGATGTCCTTCAGCCAGCCGAAGCACTCTTCGATCCGTTTCCGCTTCTTCTGGCTGACGGCGTAGCCGGCATGCCGCGTGGTGCGCGCGTCGACGGCGCTGCCGCCCGCTCGGCCCGTGTTCTGGGCCACGTGGGGCGTCACGTTCATGTGGCGGCATTCGGCAACAAACTCCTGTGTGTCGAAACCCTTGTCGCCGCCCACCGTGATGCGTCCGTCGCCGGGAACCTGCTCCAGCATCAGCAGCGCCGCGTCGCGCTCCGCTCGCCCGTTGGCCTCGAGCAACTCCGCATTCACGATCAGCCCATGACGATTCTCCACCTGCAGATTGCCGCTGTAACTCAGCCTGGCCTCCTTGCCCGGCCCCTTGCGCGCCAACTTCGCATCCGGATCGGTCTTCGACTCATGGGTTTCGTTCGACCGCTTCTGGCCGTGAAAATCCACCGTCGGATTACCAGGATCGTCTGGCGGTGCAGCCATCTTCTGCTCCTTCGGTTGAAAACTCTTCAGGCTCGCCCAGGCTTCCAGTAGCGTGCCATCCACCGTAAAGTGCTCATCGGAAACCAGGCCGGCCTCGCGCGCTCGCTCCACCACCTGAGCCAGAAACTCCCGGGCCACCGCCCCCTCCAGCAGTCGGTCGCGATTCTTCGTAAACGTCGTCGCGTCCCACACTGTCTCGTCCAGGTTCAGCCCCACAAACCAGCGGTACAGGATGCTGTAATCGATCTCCTCCATCAGCAGCCGCTCGCTGCGGACCGAATAAAGCATCTGCAGCAACTGCGCCCGCAAAAGCTTCTCCGGTGGAATCGACGGCCGGCCGCCGTCGGCATACATGGCGTCAAACAGCGCCGACATGTTGCCCAGAATCTCATCCGTCATGGCACGCACCGACCGCAGAGGATGGTCCTTCCGCACCCGCTGCTCCGGCGACAAGTAACTGAACATATCCGCTTGCTGATGATCGATTCCTCGCATGATCTCTTCTTACACAATCACGCTGTGGAATTGAAGTGACTTTTTCAGCAACCTGCTAGGAGGCGTTTTTCCATGAGGACACAATCTGTATTGGCGGAGACACTCCCTGACATATCCCTCGTCGCCCTTGGCAACGCCGCGCCGAGAGCAGTTCGCTATGTGGCGCGACAACCTATTCTTGCCACAAATGAGAGCGTTATAGGGTATGAATTGTTGTTTCGCGCCGGGGTCCAGAATCTGTTCGAGAGCAATGACCCGGACAACGCCACCCGCACTGTCATTGATATGTCGAGCCTGCATGGGTTCTATGTCTTATGCAACCGCCGCCTCGCATTCATCAATTGCACCCGCGAGACCCTGCTGGAGGGATCGATCAACATTCTTCCGCCCGAACAGGTCGTTGTTGAGATATTGGAGACCGTCACTCCAGAGGCCGAGGTTCGACAGGCTTGCAGGAACTTGCAGGCCGCCGGCTACCAGCTCGCGTTCGACGATTTCGTTTTGGATGATCCGCGTGAGGGTGTTGCCCATTGCGCGGACTTCATCAAAGTGGATTTAAGGCTGGTTTCTCTCGATGACGCGGCGAAGATCGCCGCCCGTTATCGGGGTACGAAGTGCAAGTTGCTGGCAGAGAAGGTGGAAACACGCCAGGACTTCGCTTTCACAAAGAGAGCTGGATTCCAGTTTTTTCAAGGTTATTTCTTTCGTAAACCGGAAATGATGCGCATGCGGAGTGTTGCGGCGAACCAGACAGTTTACTTGAGACTACTGCGGGCTGTGACCAAACTGGAACTGGATTGGCGGGAAGTGGAGGATGTAATCAAGAAGGACGCAACACTATGCCTCCGGTTGTTGCGTTATTTGAACTCTGCGGTGTTTGGATTGCGCAATCAAATTCGTTCAATAAGACATGCGCTGGCGATAATCGGCGAAGCCGAAATGCGCCGCTGGTGCCGGCTTGCGGCGGTGCTTGAAATGACGCACAACCGTCCGTCGGACCTGGCGCTCTCCGCACTCATTCGCGCTCGACTCAGCGAGTTGCTCGGGAACAGAATCGACCATGGCAAAAGCGACCTGTTCCTGTTGGGACTGCTGTCTCTGATGGATTCGATACTGGAGATCCCCATGGAAATGGTGATGGAGGACCTGCCACTGGACCGTGAGATCAAAACGGTTCTGCTGGAAGGGACAGGCAGACTGGCAACGATCCACAAACTGGTGCTGGCGGTCGAGTCAGGAGACTGGAAAAACGTTGCATCCATGTGCGCTCAACTGCAATTGCCCGAGGAGTTCGTTGCAGCTTCGCATTGGGAAGCGATGGAGTGGGCGGAGATGATTACGGTCGCCGCATAAGCAATGACTCCGGAAACCGTGGGCTGTCCCGGAGCGGCCGCTTTGATGCAAAGCTCCAGCAACGGGAAACGGCTGTTCTTCGATGCATTGACCTCGTTTCGGAGATATCGCCAGATTCTCGTGCAGCCGAGTAAGGGGCTAAGAGTGCTTTCGCTCTATATCAATGCCCAATCCGGCCGGGAGGAGTGCCGCTCTCAGCGGGCGACGTAGATGGTTGCATTTCCCACGGTCAGTCTTTCAAACCACTCCTCGACGCAGAATGCAGTTTCAGCGCCGCCGAGCAGCAGCCAACCGCCTCGAAACAGGGTGCGGTGAAGTTCTTTCAGAATGCGCAGTTTCGTTTCCTCGTCGAAATAGATCATTACGTTGCGGCAGAAGATCAGGTCGAAAGGCCCGAAGGCGTGCATGCTGCTGCGCAGGTCAATCGGCTCAAAACTGACCATCCGGCGCACCACATCGCTCAATTGCCACTCCACACCGCATCGCCGGAAGTACTTCACCAGGAGCGCAGCCGGCAATCCCCTGTTCACCTCAATCTGATGGTACTTGCCAGATCGGGCACGCTCAAGGACCTGCGAGGAAAAGTCAGTGCCCAGAATCTCAACGTTCCAGTCGCTCAACCCTGCCTCTATGAGAAGCATGGCCATGCTATAAGCCTCCTGTCCGGTCGAAGCCGCAGCCGACCAGAACCGCAGCCTTCTGGTGTCGCGCCGTTCTTCCTTGAGCCGGGGGAGCAGAAACGATCGAATGGCATCGTACTGAGCCAGATCCCGGAAGAAGTAGGTTTCGTTGGTTGTCATGGCCTCCACCACCCGGCGGCCAACCTCTATCTGGCGAGAGGTCTGGAGGAGTGCGCACAAGTCGTCAATCGAGCCGAGACCAAGTTGCCTGATGATGGGCGCGAGCCGGCTCTCGAACAGATAATGCTTGTCATCTTCGAGGACGATTCCCGCATGAAAATAAACATGCTGCTGAAGGAACCGGTAGTTCTCCGGTTGGATCGCCGCGGCTGATGTGTGGCTGCCCATACATTCCCCTTAAATCCGGTCCGTCCTGCGCAGTATCTCCGGCACGACCTGGTCCAGCGGTAACACGCGGTCGGCAAAGCCGGCATTCACTACGGCGCCGGGCATCCCCCACACGACACTCGAAGCCTCATCCTGTGCGAGAATGCTTGCCCCCCGCACCTTAAGGATCTCTGCCCCGCGCAACCCATCTTGCCCCATGCCCGTCAATATGACGGCGATGACCGCACCGCCATATACCTCGCTGACCGAGGAAAAAAGCGCATCGACGGCCGGGCGGCAGGAGTTCTGCGGCGGCGACTGATCCAAATACACATGCACGCCGTCACCGCGGTTAGTCACCTTCATGTGAAAGTCTCCCGGGGCAATGAGTATCTTGCCGGCATCCACTCGGCCGCCCTGTCTCGCCTCTTCGACGGCTAGCCGACAGGAGGAGTAAAGACGTTCGGCGAGCAAGCGCGTGAAAAGAGCCGGCATGTGCTGTACGACCAGGACAGGCAAAGGAAATCCGGCCGGCAATTGCGGCAGGATCGCGCCCAGAGCGGTCGGCCCCCCGGTAGAGACTCCGATCGCCACAACTTTGGGTTGCACCTTCCCACTGTGCAGGGCCCGCGTGGCTTGCCAGAGGGAAGGCGCTGCGGAAAGCCGTGCCGATTCCAGCCTGGCCGCAGCGCAACCCTGCCCCGGCAGAAGAAAGAACTGTTTGATCTTTGGAACCAGCTCTTCACGCAGCCGCGTCATGGAGCGGTCGAGCGACCCTTCGTTAGAAGCCTTAGTCACATAATCATCGGCCCCTAAAGCTAATGCTTCCAGGGTCACCGCAGCGCCGCGTTCGGTGAGCGTGCTGAACATAATGACTCGTAGTTGGGGATAGTTGCGCCGAAGGCGCCGCAACGTCTCCAGACCGTCCATCTCCGGCATCTCGATGTCCAACGTGAGAACATCGGGATTGAACTGCGGAATCCGTTGCAATGCGATCGAGCCATTCGCAGCCACTCCCACCACTTCAAGCACCGGATCCAGCTCGAGGGCATGAGTTACCAGGCGGCGGATGACAACGGAGTCGTCCACCACGAGCACACGAATCCGCTCTCCCGGTTGGAGCAATCGTCTGTTCACCGCAGCCATGTCGTGCTCCTCAAGGATGGATTCCAGTCATCTCGATCTTGCCGGCGAGGATGTCTTTGGTAAAGGGCTTCATCACGTACTCGTTGGCGCCCGCCTCGAGAGCCTCCGATATGCGATCCAGTTCGGTCTCGGCGGTTATCATGACCACCACCAGCGAAGAGAATTCCGGGGTCCGACGCAACCGCTTGAGCAGTTCCAGCCCATCCATCTCGGGCATGTTCCAATCCAGCAGGATCAGTGTCACCGCTGTCCGTTCGGCGCCGATCACCTCCAGGGCCTCTCTTCCGTTGGCCGCCTCGAGAATCTCGAACCCGATTTCCTTCAAGGCCTTATGGAGGATTGTCCGCATGGCCTTTGAGTCGTCTACCACCAGTGCTTTAACCATCGCTTTACCCGCAATCGGCTGCCGAAAGATCGGAAGCGGCCTGGCGGATGCATGCCATCCGCCAGGCCGCTTCCCTGTGAGTCGACTCGATCAAAACGTGAACTTCGAGACGGCTTTCTGGAGCTGGGCCGCCATATGGCTCAACTCCTGCGACGCCTTCTGCGTATCGTTGGCGCCTTGTGTGGTGTTCTTGGCTGCTATGGCCACACCGCCGATATTCTTGGCGATGTCGCCCACACCCTGAGCAGCCTCGGTGACACTGCGGCCGATCTCATTTGTCGTGGCTGTCTGTTCTTCGACCGCCGAGGCGATGCTATTGGAGATATCGTTAATCTGGTTGATGATCGTACCAATCTCCTCAATCGCCTTGACCGCGCCCTTGGTGTCGCCCTGGATCGCCTCGATCTTCTGACTGATTTCTTCAGTAGCCTTGGCGGTCTGCTTGGCCAGTTCCTTCACCTCGTTCGCCACCACGGCGAAGCCTTTGCCCGCTTCGCCGGCGCGCGCGGCCTCAATGGTGGCATTGAGCGCCAGTAGATTGGTTTGCTGCGCGATCGAGGTAATCACCTTGATCACGTTGCCGATCTCCTGGCTCGACTCACCGAGCTTTTTAACCGTGTCGTTGGTGGAATGTGCCACGCTGACCGCATTCTTGGCCACGCGTGCCGATTCGTTCGCGTTCTTGGCGATCTCCCGGATCGAGGCCTGCATCTCCTCGGAGGCAGACGCCACCGAGGCGACATTCCTCGAGACCTGCTCGCTGGCCGCCGACACCACGTTGGCCTGCGTGGCGGTCTCCTCTGCGTTGCCCGCCATCTGCTGGCTGACCGCCGTGAGTTCTTCTGAAGACGACGCCAGAGTACTGGCACTCTCGGCCGTAGCCTTGAGCGGCACAACGACCGCTTCCAGGGTCTGGTTCATGCCCTCAATGATTTTGCGGTACTCGCCCTGGTGCTTGGTAGCCTCGGCGCGCACGCCAACCCTGCCATCGGCAGCAGCTTTGCTGAGTATCACGGTATCGGCGACCATGTCCTGAAGCGCGGTCGAGACTCCCACCAGACTCTTGGCCACCACGTCGGCTTCGCATCGGACATTGATCGCGACCGACAAGTCACCGGCGGCTATCGCCTGTGCCGCCTGGGCCTGCTGATTGATGGCGTCGATGCAGGCATTCAGGTTGTTCTTGATGGTGTTGAAGTCACCGTTATAGCTGTCGGTGATCTTCGGCGGAGTGTCGCCCTTGGCAATGCGATCCACGTACTCGGCGGCCACGTTGAGCGGCCCGATGACCGCGTTGAGCGTATCGTTTACGCCCTGCACCACCTTGCGATACTCGCCCTGGTGCTTGCTGGCATCGGCGCGGGTCGACAGCTTGCCTTCGACGGCGGCTTGGGCCAGCATATTGGCGTCATCCACCAGCGCCTTGAGGCTGGCCATCAGTCCAATTAACGATGGCACCAGTATGTCGGCCTCGGAACGGCGTCCGATCTTGCGGTACTCGTCCAACTCGCCCAGGTCTCCTTGCGAGACGTTCTTGACCGTGCTGGCAAGATGCACGATCCTGGTCCGAACGCCGTTGACGGCTTCGCTGACGCTTGCGAACACGCCCTGATACTTCCCCTCGACCTGTTGGCTGTAGTCGTTGGCCGCCATCTTCTGCAACACGGCGTTCGCTTCCGAGAGGCCGCCAAGGCCGTCGATGCACGCGTTCAAGTCATTCTTGAGGGTGTCGAAGTCTCCATAGTAGGTGTCAGTAATCTTGGCCGGAATCTCGCCCTTGCTCATCTTGTCCACATACTCGGCGGCCACGTTGAGCGGCCCGATGACCGCGTTGAGCGTATCGTTTACGCCCTGCACCACCTTGCGATACTCGCCCTGGTGCTTGCTGGCATCGGCGCGGGTCGACAGCTTGCCTTCGACGGCGGCTTGGGCCAGCATATTGGCGTCATCCACCAGCGCCTTGAGGCTGGCCATCAGTCCAATTAACGATGGCACCAGTATGTCGGCCTCGGAACGGCGTCCGATCTTGCGGTACTCGTCCAACTCGCCCAGGTCTCCTTGCGAGACGTTCTTGACCGTGCTGGCAAGATGCACGATCCTGGTCCGAACGCCGTTGACGGCTTGGCCGACGCTTGCGAACACGCCCTGATACTTCCCCTCGACCTGTTGGCTGTAGTCGTTGGTCGCCATCCTCTGCAGTACGGTACTGGCCTCCGTCAGACCGCTCAAGCCGTCGATGCAGGCATTCAGGTTGTTTTTGAGGGTGTTGAAATCTCCGTAGTGGGTGTCAGTGATCTTGGCCGGAATCTCGCCCTTACCGATACGTTCCACGCAATTCGACGCGACTTTCAACGGTGCGATGAAGGCGTCCAATATCTCGTTGACGCCCTGGATCATCTCGCGATGAAAGTCGTTGAACAAGGTTGCCTTGCCGCGCTCGGAGAGGCGCCCTTCCTTGACTGCGTCCACCAGGCGCATGATCTCGTGCAAGACAAGCATCGAGTCGTCTTCAACCGTGGGCGCCTTGTGCCCGGCGCGTTCCGGATCTCCATGCCCGTTCCCGTGACCGTTGCTGTGGCCGGCACCATGTGACTTCCGGCCTTCATTAACCAATACTGTCGCCATAAAGTTCACTCCTCCCTTTCGCTAGCATTCGTTTCCTTCCCCGGCCGTGCGTTCCTGGCGGACAGCCGGGAGGAGTACGAACCTGAAGCTGGTTAGTTCGCTAATTGACGGGCGCTGACGCACGATCCAGCGCCGACGATGCTCTAAACCGGTCACTGCCGGGCGGGCGGCGTTTTTCGGCCGTCCGGCTTGACCTCGGTCACTGCACTAAAACGTGAAGACCGGTCCAAATTCCAATCGCTGGTCTTGCCAGATGCGGGACGGCGTGGCCGCAATGGCCCAGAATTTGCCTAGCTCGGGTACGGCGCGAGAGCTGTAATGTGTCGGCTCGAGGCCAAATGCGCACCACTGGTTGATCTTGTAATAGAGAGTCGCCCCAACAAACTCGCCCTCAATCATTGGAATGCCCATCCCCTGGCCGATCTGGTTGGGGCCGGCTCCATCGAGCAACCCAAGCTGCATGGCGGCATCGCGATGCACAAGCTGGTCTTTGCCGGCGTGAAAATAGAGCTGCCACCCCGCGTTGTAGCCCTTTGGATTGGCGCTGAACCAGCGTGAAAGCGGCAGGCCCAGCTCGGCGAATCCGCCATAGGCGCGCACGCCGTGCTCCGGAGCAACCACAACATTGCCGGGGGTGCATGTTCCCGCGCCTGGATTCACCTTGCAACCGAGCAGGGCAAAGCCGGAGAGTGTGCCTGCGACGTCATCCACGCCAGTGCCCAGGAAGAAGGGCGCAGGAGTTCCTCCGTTCGCGTTGACCAGAGGAATTGGAAAGAGGCCGGTCGTATTGGTGTAGTTGCTCGTGAGCTGGCCACCCAGCACCTGGCGCATGTCGGCGCCACGATAGCCGCTCACTACCAAAGTGAACCAGCGGGTGGGCAACTGCGCGGCGATCTGGTTGCCGTACATGTCGCTGCTGGCGGTAAAACCCTTGGCCAGCGGGGTTCCTGCTACCAAGGCGGTTGGATATTCGTCGCCAATAAGGTCCTCGGCTGTATTGGCAACAATTGATCTGCGGCGTCCGTACATTCCGGTCCATAAGATTTGAGCGGGAGCGACCGCAGGGGCCTTGTCTAGCCGGAATTGCAATGTCAGTCCGGCGTTCAGTTCGGGACGGTCGGAGTCGGCTCCCTGACGCTCGGCCTCGCCGACCTGGCTGAGGAAGCCATCGGTGGGTGAGGCTCCGGGCGCGCAATCGACAGCCGCCAGCGTGCAGAAGGTGAACTTCTCCACCTGTCCCGAACTCGGCATCATGATCGCAAACTCAGGCGAGAGCTTGAAGTCACGCGAAGATCCGCCTAGCTTCTGCACAACCCCGAAACGGAACTGCGGCGAGCGGTTGTAGATGGCGCCGTAGTCGGCGGCGTTCCAGGTGGTATCGAGCATGTTGGGCATTGCCTTTGAACCGAACAGGGTCCAGTCCTGTCCGCCCACGAAGAACAGGCTGGTCCTCTCGGCGACGCCGTAGTCGACGCGCGCGTAGGCCAGACGCAAGCGCAAGTTGGGGTTGCGAATCGAAGTGACGTCGGCGTTATCCGATTCATTAAAGTTGCCTTCGAAGTCCGCTTCGAGCCGGCCGGTGAGGACCATCTTCTTAGAAATGCTGGGCCACTCGAGATTGACCCCCATGCGGCTTTGACGCGATTTCATGTGGAACTCGGGGTCGGCATTCGGACCGGTGTTGCTGCCGGGCAGCAGCATGAGACCGGCGGGAATTGGAAAGTCGTCGCCATTGGGCGAACTGCTGTCCTGCTCGGCGGTTCCTTTGATGAAGCCGAACGGTGTGAAGGTGACCGAGCCGACCTTGAGACCGGCTAAACCGCCGGGTTTGGGAGGGTCGAAGGCCAGCACGCGCAGTGGAACGATCGCAGGAACCACGGACACGGTGGGCTGGATCAATTCTGCAAGTTCGGGTTGCGGCACGGGGGCAGCCTGCGGTTTCGGCGCGGGCCTAGTGCCGGTGGCCGGGACCGGTGTTGCGGCCGGGGCTGGGGTCATAGTGGCGGCCGGAGACGCGGCCGAAGTCGCGGACAAGTCCGCCACATTCAACACGCCTTTGCGAGTGAGCGCTTCAATTAGGAGTTGCAGTTTGGAGTCGGGATCTGCGATGCGCAGGGCATTGACCTCGGAAGGCGTAAGCACTCCTTTCTTCAAGAGCGCATCGAGCAATCCCGAAAGATTCACAGCGCTTATGGCCGCGGCTGGCTTGGGGACGATGGTGGGAGCTGGAGCCGGGTTTGGCGCAGCGGTTTCACCGGCCGCGCCGATAGCGCTCAGCGCAATCTCGCATCTTCCGGCACGGTTGTTTTGCGCGTTGAGAGGTACGATCGCAGTGGTCAGTAAAACCAGACATGACAGCCACACTTTCGATTTCAGCATTGACATTCTCGCTTTCAGCTTCCGCATTGACCGTGTCTCCCTGATCCCGGCTTGGCGCGCCGCCCCGCGTTAATCCTGGCCGCAATCGCGGCCGGCGCTATATGCCTGCGTAGCGTCAGTCCTCTTGCGCAGTGGTGACCGCATTGCGGGCGCTACTCCACACTTCCCACGGTGAGATCAACGGTTCGCTCGGTATCCAGAACCAGCAGCAGCCGGTCCTTCAGCTTGTACACGCCTCGGATGAGATCGCGCGCGTCGGGATCGAGGTTCTCCGGCGGCCGCTCGTAGCTGCCGGCATCGACATCTAGCACGTCTCCGATCTCGTCGACCAGCAGGCTCACCGCGCCGTCTTCGGTGCGGACCACCATGTTGGTCGGAGTCTGGTCCCCGGCGCGTGGCGGCAATTTCAGCCGCCGCCGCATATCGATTGCGGTCACGATCTGTCCGCGCAGGTTGATCAGTCCTTCGATGACCTCCGGGGCCTTCGGCACGTGGCTCATCTGCTGGTAACGCAACACCTCCTGAACGCTGTGAACATCGATGCCGAAAAACAGGTCGGCCACGAAAAACGTTGAGAACTGCCCGCTGGTCTGCGTAAGTTCGGATTTCCGGGTTGTAATATCGGTTGCCATCGGTTATTACTCCTCTCCCACGCATACCGGTTCCATCTCAGCCGAAGCCGGCGCCGAGGCCAGGCGCGCCACCGACTCCAGCATGGCCGCTCGGTCGAACTTTGCCTGGCAATCCTGGAAGCCCGCCGAAAGGGCGGCTGATGACTGGGTTTGCCCGGTCGAATCAGCCAGCGCCAGGACGGGAATCTGTTTCCACTCCGGTCGCCCGCGCATGGCCGCGAGCAGAGCGGCGCCGCCGTTGGGCGGAAGCTCCAGCGCCGCTGCGACTAGGTCTGCCGGTTGCTGCTCCAGCAGGTGAATCGTCTCGTCGAGATTCGCGGCCTCCTGAACCCGGTAGCCCGCCATGTCCAGGCTGCTCCGGATCAGACCACGCGAGAACGCCGAGGCTTCAGCGACAAGAATGTTCTTGCTGCTCGCAGCCCTCCCGGCGCCCTGGACCCAGGACTCGGTGGTGGCGTGAATGACCTGGTTGAGATCGAGAAAGTCGGTCACCCGTTTACCCACCACGCCCGAGCCCAGCAGCCCTCGGCGGCTCGAGTTCTGGCGAACCGTCACCGCCTCTTCGGCGACATCGAGTATCTGGTCGACCACCACACCCACACTGCGATCGCCGTCGTTGAATACCACCACCTGCACCGAATCGGAGGTCTGATTCTGGCCGGTGGCGCCGGGCTCAAGCACGGCGCGCAGAGATACAAGGGGAAGAATGCGGTTCCGGTATTGCACCACCGGGCATCCGCCCGCATGCTCGATGGAGTCTTGCGGAAACTCCTCCAGCCTGGCGACCAGAGAGAGTGGCACCGCCAGACGATCGAAGGAGCCGGCCCGGAACAGAAGCAGCCGCTGCTGTTCGATCCTCGCTTGCGACTTCTGTTCCGCCGCCGCACGGCTCTGTTCGCGCGATTCGGTGAGCACCCCGGCGCTCTGGCCGATACCGAGAACGTCGAGGATGAGAGCTACGCGGCCATCGCCCATGATCGTCGCGCCGGCGTATACCGTGAGCCCCTTCAACTGCTTGCCAAGGGGCTTGACCACGATTTCCTGGGTATCGTTGATACCGTCTACAACCAGGCCAAACTGACGGTCTTCGGCCTGCAGCACGACCATGCTGACCGCATCGGCTCGCTCGGCCGAATCGAGCTCCAGCACCTGATTGAGATAGGCAACCGGCAGCAGGCTCCCGCGCCGACGATAGACCGGCGTTCCATGCACATGCTCGATGTGCTTCTCCGAGGAATCCCCTTCCAGGCGAACCAACTCCAGCAGACTGACCTGGGGAATGACGAAACATTCTCCTCCGCTGGCAACCACCAAGCCGGGAATGATGGCCAGAGTGAGAGGGATTTTGAGTTTGACTGTGGTGCCCTCACCGGGCCGGCTGAAAACGTCGACGACACCGCCGATCTTCTCAATATTGGACTTGACCACATCCATGCCGACGCCGCGTCCTGAAACGTTGGTCACGGCTTGCGCTGTCGAGAAGCCGGGCTGGAAGATGAGGTTGAGCACCTCGCGATCGGTGAGCTTCTCTACTTGTTCGGGCCGCAGAAGCCCCTTCTCCACGGCCTTCTGTTTGACACGCGCGACGTCAATCCCTGCCCCGTCATCGCCGATCTCGATGTTGACTTGCCCGCCTTCGTGATAGGCGCGAAGGGTGAGTCTGCCCTCCGGCGGCTTGCCGGCGCGCGTCCTCGCATCCGGCGGCTCAATGCCGTGATCGCACGAATTGCGAACCAGGTGCACGAGCGGATCTTTGATCGCCTCGATGATGGTCCGGTCGAGTTCGGTATCGGCGCCGTCCATCTCCAGCCGGATCTGCTTGCCCAGGGCGACGGCCATGTCGCGCACCACCCGCGGCAGCTTGTTCCAGACCATGCCGATCGGTTGCATTCTCGTCTTCATGACGCCCTCCTGCAGCTCGGTGGTGATCAGGTTGAGGCGCTGTGAAGTGGCATTGAGTGCGGCATCTTCGCGTTCGGTGTTGAATTGCAGGATCTGGTTACGGGTAAGCACCAGCTCTCCCACCAGATCCATAAGCTTGTCCAGAAGCCCAACGCCCACCCGGATATTGGCATCGGCCACAGCGGAAGATTTCGTGCCGGTCGTTTCGGTTTTCTGCCCCTCGGGAATATCGCAGGAGCCGTTCTTGTCCTGAGATTCCATCAATGCAGCGAGCGCCAAATCGGAGCCGAGCTTGATCTCGGCGCCCGCCGGCGACTGCGCCGCCTGGCGCAATCGCTCGGCCAGCTCCTCAAACCGTTCCGGCCCTTCTTCTCCGCTCGCTTCGATGGAAGCCAGCACCTTGCGGGTAGCGTCGACCGTTTCCAGGATGAGAGAGATGAGAGACGGTGTCAGAAGCCGCTTGCCGTCCCTTAGCTGGCTGAGAAGGCTCTCCGCTTCATGCGTGATCCGCTCCAGCGTCGAAAACGCGAAGAAACCGCACGTGCCCTTGATGGTGTGAATGGTGCGGAAGATGCTGGCCAGCAACGCCGCGTCCTTCGGGCGCGCTTCCAGTTTTACGAGCTCCTGATCCAGGCGCGAGAGGTTCTCGTGGCTCTCGACGAGGAATTCGCGAATCACATCCTGATCTTGCATGTGCGTGTTCTCCACGGAGCCAAAAGCGGCTCCTGCCAGCTCATGAGTGGGTTCGGACCTCTACAACGAGAGGGGTCCGACGGAAACCTGCAGAAGAAGCTCTCCGCCGGTTTCATGTCTCACCGACGCTCATCGGAATATGGCCGGAGTTCAGCTATCGGACAAATGGAGTAAGAGTTGTGGGAATGCAGTGTCGATAATTGTAGGACGATGCCCACAGCGACTGCGAAGAGGCCTTCAAGTTATGGATTCGAAGCGAATGTTGTCTGGGTTGCCCGGCAGATTCTGTACCAGAAGAGATGAGACAAACTGGCAGGTTCACCCAAACCCGGAAAACTGGACCAGGAGAAACTAGTGTTGGGCACGATTGTGAAATGGGCAGAAGCTTTCCCCGCAGCAGCGCCATCTGTCGCTGCCTCGATCAGCCGCGACTTGATTGCGAACAGCCGCTGTGCCCGATGGTCTCCAACTGGAGACTTGCCACCGCTGCAATCCACCGTTACCTAATCTGAAGAATTCTCGCGATCAAATCTAAGCTCTTGCCTGTGGGCTGACGCATCCGGCTTGCTAACCCATAAGCGTCGCCGGATCAACACCCAGCTTCGCGGCCATCTTCCGCTGCGACAGGCCGAGCACTCTGCGCGCGGCGACAAGGTGTCCAGGGAGGGAGTCGACAGCCGGCGGTGGGTCGTAGCCTAGGAACCGATGGATCACCGGGATGTATCGGACAGCTGGGTGGGATGCGTTGCGCTCCCAGTTCGTAATCGTGGCTTCGTCAACACCAATTTGATTAGCAACCTGCTTTTGGAGAAGCTTGAGGTCCAGCCACCGCGCGGATATTATCACCTAAGTTGTTGATTTGCTTGGGGTACTTTGCGGGCTTGCGTCTCGCAGCTCGAAGCTCTAAATGGCAGAAAGGCAACGCAACCATGAGAATCGCCAATCGCGATTAGCATGATCCGCGACTGCATTCTGTAGTATGGGTGCCGATACTGTGTCTGGGATCCCCTTCTCGAATTAGGGCGCTCTCAATTCGGCGCTTTACAGACCAAAGCGTCGTCCTTACGCTGACAGAGCCAAGACATCACAACTCGGTCACGATCCGACCTCTGAAATCGCCCGTGGAAAGTTACGCGCAGCACATGAAAGTATTTGCCGAGGGATGTCCATTCTGATTCAGCGCTCCCGGTCATTGCCGCATTGAATGCGGCAGTGAAATCATCATTGCTCACTTGCGAGATAAACTCCGACAAACTTCCCCCATGGCGAGCGCCTTCCCAGCTTCCGCAGAACAAACGCGAAGCCGGCAGGAGAAATTGACAACTGCGATACTCGCCGTCTTGCCAATCCCCTTGAATCCAGACAGACATGTCGAAGCGATGGGGAATCCATGCGCCTTGAATCACGCCAATGTATACCCCGACTAGTAAGAGTCCCACAAGGCAAAACTGCACAGGAATAAACAGGCTGTCCATCGCCTTATCAACAGCGCTTCTTTCGCGAACAGCCGGGGGATTATCCGAATCGCTTGTTGGGACCATATGCGTGAAGTTCGTCTCGACGTTGTACTGTTGGCTCCGCGTCAGAAGAGTTCCATGTCAGAGTAGATGAATCCCTTTTCAACCAGAGCAAGCTTCCGAGCCTCGTATCGCCCCTTGACTTCTTCGAGAGTCGATAATCGCTCCGATTCAAAATCATCCCACAGGATATCCCGGTCGATCTCGCTCCACTGAGCATGTGCCTGTTTCACGATGAAACCAGGCCGCCAGATGTCGTCTGAATCCTCGAGCCGAAGCTGGTAGAATTCTCGTTCACTGAGCGGTTTTTGGGGATCATCTGTTTTCGAGAGCAACTCTTGCATTATAAGAATGATGCTCTGGCGCGAACGGGATTGCAACCTAGGGCCATCCAGAGAAGAGTTAGTGTTGCACGAAGCGGTGGACGAAATCTTCAACGCCGCTTGGCTCAGTTTTGCTGGGCAGGTCGGTGATACCAGTTTGTCTCGTTAGAACTGGCACTACATTTGCCGGAGAGACCACGTCTGGAGTGTGGGAACGCGCTCGACCGACCTGTCCTAACCGGTGACATTTACAGCCTGAAATCGCTGGGCGAATAAGCTCCCTGAATTCGTGGTTGATTCAGCGCCGAATGCGAGTTCGAATCGAAACTGTTCCGACTTGCGGTCATAGCCATTCAGCCGCAATACCTCCCGGATCGCTCTGCGTCCAGGCTGGCGCTCGACATGGACCACGAAATCGACCGCCTCTGAGGTCTCCGCTTCGGTGTCGGAAAAGGTCGTCTGAGCATGTCCGCGCATGACAAGATTGGCAAAGCGGCAAAGAGTCTTTTCGGCGGAGTTCGCATGGATGGTAGCCAGAGGTCCGGAATGGCCCGTATTAAAGGAATCGAGCAGAGTTCGCGCCTCAACTCCGCGCACCTCGCCCAGGATGATCCGGTCCGGATAGAACCGGAGAGCGTCCTTCAAGAGGCCGTCGAATGAGACATGGGTCTTGAACGTAGCGTGCAGGCGGATTCTGCGAATGCAGTCCGTCTGTATTCCAAGCGGTATCATGGAGGAATTGGAACAGACCTCGGGCTGAAGTTGGTGGAATACCGTGAGCATAAGCGATTCGCACCGCTGGCCCAGGAGTTTGACATGGTTTCGAACCGGACGCGGGATGTTTTTGTCCCGGACGATGAGGAGGCGCGGAAGGCAATCGAGCAATTGCGTTTTTCAGGGGAGATCACACCATCGTTGCGCCGCACTTTGCAACGCTACATTGTCGGGCTGAGCCCACACGGCGGATTCCTCATTTAGAGTTCCCGTAGGTTTCAAGTCTACTTAATTCTCAACAAGAGCGTAGACGCTTCGCCCTCCGGATCGCTCCTGACACATCTAAGGGTCTCAACCCGCTGGCAGGCCGCTGCAACAGCCTGCCGCCAGCCGGGGCAAGCAAGAATGGGAAATGCATTTTGTGCATCCATAGGGTTCCCCCTTCCGCTAAAGCATTTCCAGCCTACTACTTTTCAGGAAACCTGGAGAGTATTAATGCACATGAATGGAAATGGAGGTTATTATCGATGCCCATTCCCACTGTCCGCGTTCGAGTCTCCGGGGACTTTGCGTGTTTCACGCGGCCGGAGGCCAAGGTAGAACGATTCTCTTACCCGGTAATGACGCCTTCAGCGGCGCGCAACGTGTTGGACGCCATCTGCTGGCGTCCGCAGATGCGATGGATCGTCACTAGCATCACGGTGCTGAGGCCAATTCGCATGTTGAGCGTGCTCCGCAACGAGGTCCAGAGCAAGGTCTCGCCGGTTGCAATCAAGAAATGGATGCGCAATACGTCTACATTTGAACCGCTAATCGCCGGAGCGGGAATCGGCACCGATGGAACGCCGCGCAATACAGCGCTGCTGCGCGAGGTTGCCTACTGGATCGACGCGTATCCGCGGGTCTTCGACGCCTCCGGCGATAACACGCCCGTAAAGTATGTCGAGATGATGCGACGGCGCGTAGAAAAGGGGCAATGCTTCCAGCGGCCCTATCTTGGCTGCCGCGAGTTTGCCGCCGAGTTTGGCCCTCCTCGCGAGGAAGACCAGCCCATTCAAGTCTCGATGGAAATTGGCCGGATGCTCTATGACATCGTCTTTCTTCCCGAAGGGAATCGAGCCACATTCTTCGAAGCGCGCCTGGAGAATGGCGTGATGGTTACTGCGCCAGAGACGGTTCTGGCCGACAAACGCCGGCGCGAGGAGGTACTCGCATGTTCGTACAGGCGCTAGCCGAATACGCAGACAACTATCTGTCCGATGAGTTGAACAATGCGGCTTGGGAGGTGAAGCCCGTGCCGTGGCTGCTCGAAATCTCGCCGGGAGGAACGTTTTTGAATGCGACGCAACGCATGACGACTGAGACGCGTGGCAACAAGCAGGTGCAGATTCCCATGCAGATGAGCGTACCCCGCTCGTCAGTGATTCGAGTCAGTGGGGAACATCCATTGCTGGCAACCGACGAAATTACTTACGTCCTCGGCATTGGTCCCTGGACTCCCGACAAGAAAGCCGATAAAGCGAAAGCCAAAAGACATCACAAAGCTTTTGTAGCACTCATCGGCAAAGCGGCAGCGGAAACTGGAGACGCCGCGCTGGGAGCGTGCATTTGCTTTTACGAGAATCCTGAACAGGTGAATAAGGCTCGCGATGCACTGCAAGATGTCAAGCGCGGCACAATCGTTGCACTTTCGGTCGGCGAGCCATTGGTTGAGCGCGAGTCGGTCCAGCAGTTCTGGCGCAAACACTATCAGCGTGAGTTTGATGAGCGCATGAAGGGCAACAAGGGCGAGTGCCTGATCTCCGGCAACTTCGGACCCATCGCCCGTACCCACGAGAGGATCAAAGGCGTAGTGAGCCTCGGAGGGCAAGCCGCCGGCGTTGCACTGATGTCCTTTGATAAAGAGGCCTTTCGCTCCTATGGCTGGAAGAAAAGCCGGAATAGTCCGGTCTCGCCGGGTCGCGCACTGGCCTACGTGCTGGCCATAAACGATCTGCTTAAGCAGGACAAGGGACGACGCAAAGACATTGGGGGTATTGGTTTCCTTTATTGGCTCAGGAATGCCGCGGACCTGGATGCGCTTGATCTGATCGACCGGGCTGATTCCGAGCAAGTAAAAAAGCTCCTCAGCTTTGATCCACGCAGCGGACCCGATGCAAACCGTTTCTACATGATCGCTGTTTCCGCCAACGGGGGGCGCCTGCGGGTTCACCACTGGGTGGATGTTGCGCTTGCGGAGGTGAAAGAGAACTTAGGGAACTGGCACGAACAACTGCGCGTCGAGTTTCCCTGGGAGGAACCCGCTCCCGTGCGGCTGTTGCAACTGCTTTATGCTCTGGATCGCCAAGGCAGGCCCGACAACCACATTGTTTTGGCCTTGCTGCGCCGCGCGATTGAAGGGCTGCCGCTTGGCTACTCCGTACTTTCGACTGCGCTCACACGCCTGCACCACCCTGGCGGTATCGACTTGAAGGAAAACGCGGGAGAGAAGAAGAGCGACCCCAGGTCATTGGCCAGACTGCGCGTGCCCATTGGCCTGATCCGCATGTGCATTAACGATTTGTTTCGACAACAGGGAGGAGCAAAACAAATGAGTGAAGGACTGGACCCCACCTGCCCATTTCCGGCGTATGTTTGTGGCCGACTGATGGCGGAGTTTGAAAACCTGCAACGCTCATCAAGTGAGAGCGAACTGAATTCATCGATTCTGGATCGCTACTTTGCTTTGGCATCGACGTATCCCGCCGCTGCTTTCCCGATGATTGAGAGTCTTGCACAAGAGCATCTGCGCAAGCTGCGCAGGTACAAGCCGTTCGTTGCGTATATCATCGACGGTCGGCTTCAAGAGTTGCACAACCTCCTTCAACCGTTAGCGAGCGGTGCCTTTCCAGGCAAGCTCGGGCTCGATGGCCAAGGGCTTTTTGCCCTCGGCTACTACCACCAGAAGGCCCGATCACGTTCTCAGGCGCAGGATCGCAAGCAAGCCAACGATGCGGCTAACGAATCCCTTAACGAATCTACCGATCAGGAGAAGAACTAATGAGCACGATTGAGAGCCGCTACGACTTCGTCTTTCTGTTTGACTGCGAGGACGGCAACCCGAATGGAGACCCGGATTCCGACAACTGTCCGCGCTTCGATCCTGAGACGTTTCAAGGGCTCGTCTCCGACGTTTGCTTGAAGCGCAAGATTCGGGACTATGTTTCGTACTCCACTGCCATCGGCTCGGTTAAAGAGCAGAATAATCGCATTTTTGTACAAAGCGGCAACACGCTCGAAAGCCGTCAGCGGGAGCCCTTCGAGGAATGGGAGGGCGAGGATAAGCCTGAAGCCAAGGGCAAGGACACCAAGCCTTCGCACATCGAGAAGGCACGCGGATGGATGTGCAGGAATTTCTTCGATGTGCGCGCCTTCGGCGCCGTGATGAGCACGACAAAGTTTAACTGTGGACAGGTGCGCGGCCCGGTGCAGATCACCTTTGCACGTTCGATTGACCGTATTCTGCCGACGGAACACACGATCTCACGGCAGGCATTTACGGGCGAAAAGGACATCAAGTCCGGCACAGGAACGCTGGGGCGCAAGTACACCATCCCTTACGGACTCTATCTCGCGCATGGCTACATCAACCCGGTCTTTGCCGCAAAGACCGGCTTCAACGACGATGATCTCAAGCTCTTGTGGAAGGCCCTCGCTAATTTGTTTGAGTTGGACCGCTCCGCGGCGCGAGGCACCATGGCCACGCGCGGACTTTACATCTTCAAGCACGAGAGCAAGCTTGGCAACGCTCAGGCGCAACGACTCTTCGAGTCAATCAAGGTCGGAAAGAAGCCAGACGTTGAAAGCCCTCGCGCTTTCACGGACTACACCGTCGTGCCTCCCGATCCCAGTGCGCTGCCTCAAGGCATTACCCTCATCGAGGGTCTGGCATAGCCGTCACAAGTAAGACAGAACGCCATGCACAGAGAAGAGGATTTCCTTCCTTTGTCCGGTCTTCAGCATCTCGCCTTCTGCGAGCGGCACTGGGCACTGATTCACCTCGAGCAGCAGTGGAAGGAGAACTTCTTCATCGCTGAGGGCAAACTGCTGCATGAGAAAGCGCAGTCGGCCGAAATCGAATCCCGCCCCGAGATGCTGGTGCGGCGTACTCTTCCGCTGCGGTCCCTTCGCCCGGCATCTCCGGGCAAGCCGACATTCTCGAGTTTCTGCCGTGTGAGGCTGCGGAGCGGACGTTTCCATGCCTCGTCGCAAAAGGCTTTGCAAGCCGTATCCGGTGGAGTACGAGCGCACACCGCGACCCGCAGGGCAGCATGGCCTATTTCCGTGGCGTTCCCCACATCTGTTTTTGGCACAGTTCGCACAATGGACAGGCTAGGATGCTGAGACTAAAACTGCTACAGTAGAACCGTCGCGCTCCACTCGGAGCGCGTGGATTGAAACCATCTAAGGAGGCAGCAACGGGACCGGAACGGTGTATTCGCGCCCCATGCGGGGCGCGTGGATTGAAACAAAACAGTGACCGGGACGTACCGATGCCGTACGTCGCGCCCCACACGGGGCGCGTGGATTGAACTTCTTCGCCAGGAACGGATCCCGAAAACAGAATGAGAGCGAACTGAGTCATACGGTGCCCACCCAATCCGACATCCGAGGATGTGCCTTTATCAGGTGCAAAGATTGTGGCCGGACAAGTCCGAAAACTCACAACAGGCATCGCCGTTGCCGTCCTGCAACAACGCATCCCGAGCGACGATATCGATGGATATAACCGCTGCTATTATCCTCGTAACTCATGCGTGCAGCCGCGGATTGTGCGGGGCAGCGAGGCGTGTGATTAAGCAGGGATCGTGCGCTGAACGGCTCCCCGCAGTGTGGACAGGGGTGCAGAAGCTTGGATGGGCCGCCAAAGGTCTTGCGCTGTTCGGCAAGCAGTCGCCCCGCTCGCTGCCCCGTGCCGCCGCGCCAGCGAGAGATGGCCGTGTGGCGTCAGAATGGGAGCAAGTTGCGCCGGATTCATAGATAAAAGCTACCAGCTTCATCAACCAAGACTCAAAGAACAATCCCGGTTCCCTCTGTGCCATGACAAGAGAGTTGAAAAGGCCGCGAGCTTTCACTGCGAAGCCTCTGGCGTAAGGTGAGCCGGTTCTTCAAGGATCTCAAGCAGCGCTCGCGCACAGTAGACGCGGTTGCGTTTCGCGTCCGTCGTCTGTTGCACAATATCGTTTCTTTCCAGCCGTTCAATTGCACGCTGTGCCGTAGTGAAGGCAAGTCCCAATCGATCGGCAACACCAGTGGTGGTAATGGATGGATTCGCCGCCAGCAGATCGATCACCTTCAACGGTGTGTTCGTCGATTCGCTGGCCAGCTTCCTCCGCCACTCAGCCAGCAGGTCGTTGATGCGTGTTGCCCGGCTCACCGCATCTTCGGACATACGGGCGATTCCCTGCAAAAAATACTCCAGCCAGTCTTGCCACGCGCCGCGCTCGCTGACTGCGCGCAAGCCTTCGTAGTAGTCCCGTCGCGATGCTTCAAAAAACGCCGAGTGATAGAGCCAGGGGGCGGGAAGGATCTTCCTTTCGATAAGAAACAACGTGACCAGCAAACGTCCCGCGCGGCCATTGCCATCGAGAAAAGGGTGTATGGCTTCGAACTGATAGTGGGCAAGTGCAATGGTCACCAGCGGCGGCAGTTCGGAATCGTGGAGAAAATTCTCCCAGGCTGCCAGACAAGGAGCCACTTCGCCGGGCGGTGGGGGAATAAAGGAAGCCGTCTCTGGCGTGCTGCCGGGTTTGCCAAAGGTAACGAAGTCTTCCCCATCAATACATCGGCCTTCAGGCGATCAGCCAGTCCTAAAAGAGTGTCACCAAATGGCGGCTCCACGCAAAATCGCTGAAGAACGGCGGAGGCATAGCGATCCCTTGGGTCCATTTCAAAAAGCAACTCCCAGTGCCGCGCTATACCGGCTGGCAAACGCTGCAAGAGTCCAGCCCACAGATCCCTGCACACATCATCGATCTTTCTTTCTGCTTCTTCCGCATCATTTTTCAACTCCGCTAGGACGATTGCGAGGGTGGGGACAACGATTCATCGCTGAGCGGCGAGCGGCGGAAGTCGCGAAAATTATTCTTGACAGATAGTACGCGTCGTACTATAGTACGAATCGTATCATGAAAGCCAAGTCCGCACTCGAGTTTGCGCTCGTCGGCCTGCTGAAACAGAAGGCGCAGTCCGGCTACGATCTGCGCAAGACCTTTACCACCACGGGCATGCGCCATTACAGCGACAGCCCTGGATCGATCTATCCAGCGCTTAAGCGGCTTGAGGCGCGGGGCTGGATTAAGGCGGTTCCAGGCCGAACCGAGCAAGACGATCCCCGCAAGCGCCAGCTATTTGCCCTCACGACGGATGGCCTGGAAGCACTTCTTACCTGGCTTCGTCAGCCGGTCACGCGAGACGACGCGGTCTTTCGGTTGAGCGAGTTGATGCTGCGCTTCGCTTTCATGGACGGCAACGTGCCGCGCGCGACGACGATTCGATTCCTGCGGGAATTCGAGCGCGAGTTGGCCGCCTACGCCGCAGAGTCGCGCGGCAAACTCGAGGAAATGCGCTCCAAGATCCCCCTGCACACGGGGGTTCTGGCCTATGAGTCGGGGATTGAAGGCATGGAATTACAGGTGAGCTGGGCGCGGCGAACCCGCGAACGGCTCGAGCAAGCCGAATGTGAGCCTCCGCCATCGGCGGCAATCTGTTGATGCGGAGGCCGGGCCTGAATTCCAACGCAGGAACCACAAAAAGGAGGATCTTCGATGAAAGGCCTCTTCAAACTCGTAATTTGCTGGATCGCCTTCGCCGCTGCGTCAATCGCTTCCGGAGTAATTGACCGGATATTTCACCTCAACCCCATTGCTTTGCCCGGCGGAGTGACCGTTCAATCGATGTTCCTGACTGAGCTTGCAGCCGGTGTGGTGCTGGTGGTGGGACTGTACCCCCTGGCGCGCGGATTGGCCGCGCCCCCGATCGTGAGAGCCGCGGCAATCGGTGGATTTCTGCTGCTTGGTTACGGCTTGAACGGTCTAATCGAGGTCAGGGTATTTACGCACGTTCTGGATGGCGGCATGGGGGGCGTAATCGCCTTCTACGTGACGCTGGCAGTCGTTCTCGGGGCCGCTTACGGATTCTCCTTCGGCAGCCAGGGGCAACCAGCGGGATTGGCGCGCAGAACCGTGCCGGCATGGCTCTGGAGAGGAGCGATCGCCTGGCTTGCCTGGCCGGCCGTCTACTTCTTGTTCGGCATGTGCGTTGCGCCCATCGTGGTTCCGTATTACCGTGCCGGAATCGCAGGATTACAACTACCGAATTCACTGTCGGCCATTTTCGGCATCCAGCTTGTCCGCAGTGTTTTCTTCCTCGGCTCATCGCTGCCGTTTGTGGCGCTGTGGAAGGGCTCGCGGCGCAGCTTGTGGCTCACGCTGGGGCTGGCTCATGCAGTACACCCCTGAGATTGCCTGGAATGATGACGACAGCAATTATGGGTTGAGTGCGAGCGGAGGCGGGACCAGCATCTACGTATCGCGTCCGATATGGCAAACTGGCGTACCCGGAATTCCATCGGGCAGCTATCGCCTGGCGCCGGACGTCGCACTTTACTCCTCGCCAAACAATCCCGAATACCTGTACTGTACGAGCGATACAAGCGCGTGGCTGTCAGTCCCGCAGCAGGCAAGCTGCAACAGCGGATTCCGCGATTCTGCGACCGGTTATCTGACCGTTGCTGGTGGCACCGGCTTCGCCGCTCCAATCTTTGCGGGCATGGTGGCGATTCTCAATCAAAAGCTCGACTTCACAACCGGGCTGGGCCTGGCCAATTCCACCCTGTATGCATTGGCGTTGAACAGCTCGGATTACGCATCCGCATTCCACGATGTTACCTCGGGCAACAACGATTGCCTCGCCGGAGGCACCTATTGCAGCGGCACGAGTGGATACTCAACAGGTGCAGGATACGACGAGGTCACTGGCCTGGGCTCGGTGGACCTGGCCAATCTGGCGGCGGTCTGGCCGGCAAACTCCGGCCGCTCCGACCCGTTGATCGGCGCAAGGGTACCAGGAATACCCGGGTCACCTGGGTAGAGAATGCCGGCGGGCGCACCCGGGAAGACCTGTGACTGAGCGCCGGGAACGAAGGTAGAGATCTGATTGCATTTCTCGCCCCAGGGTGCGATCCGGTCCCAGCGACGGCCATAGTTCAGCGTGAGACCGGGCAGAAGATGCCAGCTGTCCTGAGCAAACAGGCCCACATACTTGTTGCGCGCATAGAAGGGATTCAGCTGGCTCTGGTTGTACTGGCTCGGCACTCCGATAAGAAAGTCGGCGAAGTCCACGCCGGTTTCAGTTCCCGAGAATACGAAGTTCCCATTAAATTGCGCGTAAGATGCCGAGGGACGCATCATCTCGCTCAACGGCAGTCCGACGTACTTGTACGACGCCGAAGGCCGGCGTTTGGCCAAGTATTCGGGCGGGACCATCAGCGCCAGCTACCTGCTCGATCTCGGCGGCAACCAGATCACGGAGTTGAACAATTCGGGCGCGTGGGTACATTCGAACGTCTTTGCGGGCGGGCGATTGCTGGGCACGTATGAGGGCACCGCGGGACCGCATCCGAACACCTGGCATTTCCACCTGACCGACTGGCTGGGCACCAACCGCATGCAGACCACCGCCGCCGGCAACAACGAGGAAGTCTGCTATAGCTATCCATTTGGTGATGGCCTGCTATGCACAGGCACAGCAGATGCCACCGAGCACCACTTCACATCGAAAGAACGGGATACCGAATCCGGGCTCGATTACTTCTTCGCGCGGTACTACACGTCCGACCTAGCAAGATTTATGTCACCGGACTGGGCGGCGAAGCCGACCGCCGTGCCGTATGCGACGTTCGGTGAGCCGCAAACTTTGAATCTCTACGCCTACGTCAACAACAACCCCAATACGGGGATCGATTTAGGCGGGCATGACGGTAACAACATGGCCTCAATAGAGGGCCTCCTGGACGGTGGAGGGGCAAGTGAGGTTGACCCGTGGAACCCCTCTGGGAATATGGCGAGCGCGGGTGGCAACTCAGGAACGACTACGAGTTCCTCCAATCCGTCCGGCGCCACCACGGATTCAGGCAAGCCGAGCAGCGGGGCCCCAGCGCCTTCGAACCCAAGCCCACGGGACCCGGTGGCCAAACAAGCGCCCGCGGCGACGACAGCATCCACGAATAAGAACGTCTGCTCTGAGGACGACAAGCAGATTGTTCGAGATGCTGCCGTGAAAGCATTGTCCCAGCTCAATCCTGGTCAAAACGAGACGACAAACATAATGCCACTCAACGGAAATTTCGCAAAAGTGGCAGACCCTGCCGCTGTTTCTACGAAAGGATGGCAAAAGGAACCCTCGGTACATGGTACTGGATTGGAATCGCCGACAATCCCTGGACAGAGCACTTTCGTTGTGAAGATGTATAACGATCCGAAGCTTGGGCACACCATTGCGGTCGTGTACCCAAGCGGCAGTCTTCAGCATCTGCTAGGAGTTATTCCTTTCGAGGCGGGCGTGGATGTAAATGCTGGCAATGCACGGGCCTACATGGGCTGCCGATGATTTTTGGGAGGATGATGAAATGCGAAGGCTATCTGTCTCTTTATTGTTTTGTCTCTGGCCACTTTTTGGGGGCGTGTTTCTTCCGTACGTCCCATTTCCAGGCGACCTGAGGCTCCTGAACTTCTTTTGGAGTGTAGTATGCGGCCTCGGCTTGTGGATTGTCGACGAAACTGTTGGTCTTTCCATTGTATCGCCGCTGCTCGTCCTAGCAGCGCTTGTTTGGCCCATTGCCGTTTCGGGAGCTATGTTTCTCCTGGGCTGGAAGCTACGGCAAATGTCCTCCAGGATGCGTCTCGTTCTCATATGCACTTTGCTCGCATCCTCCCTTCTTATCGTTAGTGTTCACGCAGCGCTGCAGCCTCCGATGTCGGACCTACCAACGTACTATCGGCAGCTCGCCGCCATTTGGTGAATGCCGCTAGCGCTGGACAGGTGACTGACCTGTCCCTCGCCATAATTCAATCTGGGCGTGAAGCGGGCTGTGTTTAACCGTTAAGTCGAGGATTGGGACGGGAAGAAAAGATCGAACTAGCCATCATCTGATCGACACGGAAGTTGTGATTGCGCGAGGAATGGCCAATCAAGCGCACTCCGGCTACAAGCATTGCTGGTCAGCTCGGGAGCCCCCCGATAAACTTCAGTGCGCGCCGAGTGGAGCTTTGAGGGGTGGCCCACCCTTGACTTACCACAATTGAGGGTGCCCCATCCTTCCGCAGCCTCATCGCGGAAGGGTGGGATACCGCGAATCTCAACCGCGTCTCGCTCACGGGCGGGACGAACGCCGCGCCATACAATTGGGCCATCAATAGCTACGCGCCCAACGGCGACGTGCTTTGAGTGACGGATTCAGTAATGGGCACTTGGTCCTACACCTACGACGACTTCAACCGGCTGACCGGCGGCACGGCCACGGCAGGCGTGGATGATGTGCTGACTCTGGGCAGGATGCATTGGAAGCAGTGCCATCGCTCCGCTCACGAATCGGCTATACTTCTCCCGCACAATCTTTGAAGTTCAGTTGATCGCATAACAGGCCGGCCGCAGAGCCGGAATCATCTTTGCCTTTCTCCGTCTGCGTTAGAGATCGAGGGCCTCCATGCACGTCGCGTCTCCTTGCACGTCCTTGTTCTGCAGTTTCCTCCCGATTCTCATCACTGTAGCCTTGCCGCTGGCGGCAGTTCCGGCGCCGGCCGCCGAGACAGTGGGAGGTTCCAACACCGCCAGTGCTCAGGCAAGTTACCGCTATGGCGCCTTGCCGTCGAGTTTTGAACAAAACCTGGGGCAGGCCAGCCAAGAGGTGCGTTATCTGGCCCGTGGCGCCGGTTACTCGATCTTGCTCGATCGGAATGACGCCGTTCTCCTGCTCTCTCATCGCCATCCAGTTCGAGATCGAATACAAAGGGACCGGCGAGCCTTGGCAAGTCCGCAGAATTCAACAGAGCCGGCCGACCTCCTTCGGATGCGTCTTGATGGGTCCAGGGCAAGCGCTGCCCTTACGGGAGAGGACCGTCTTCCCGGAGTGGTGAATTATCTTCTCGGCAACGATCCTTCGAAGTGGCTCACAGGCGTGCCGACCTTCGGGCGTGTCACGTACACCGGCGTTTATCCGGGTATTGACCTGACTTATTACGGCAGCGGGCAGCGTCTTGAATTCGACTTCGATCTCGCGCCTGGCGCCGATCCGCACTCAATCAGGCTCCGCTTCGATGGGGCGCGGAGCCTGAGGCTCGACAAGGACGGAAGCTTGGTCATCGCTGCCGCCCACGGCCAGGTGAGCTTTCAAAAGCCCGCATTCTACCAGCCCTCGGGCAAGCACGGGAGGCAACCCGTCGAGGGCGCGTTTCGCATTGTCTCGCGCCGCACCGTGGCCTTCACGCTTGGACGGTACGATCGCACGAAGCCGCTGGTCATCGATCCAATTCTCAACTATTCGACCTATTTTGGGCAGAGTGGTCAGGCGTATGCGATCACAGTGGATGCAGCGGGCGAGGCATTCGTGGCCGGTTCGGCCAACGCGGGAATGCCGACGACGGCTGGCATCGAGCCGAATCTGCCGACGAAAGCATTGCCGAGCGACACTAGCGCATTTGTTGCGAAGCTCAACAGTTCCGGCACCGCCGTCGTCTACTGCACCTACCTGGGCGGTTCGAAAAGCGATGTCGCCTATGGAGTTGCCCTGGACGCCGCGGAAAATGCTTATGTCGGAGGATGGACTTTCTCCGCGGACTTTCCTGTCACCGCGGGCGCCTTTCAGACAATCAATCATGCCGCTAATGGCGCCGGGTTCGTTGCCGCCATCAACAGCACCGGGACAGCCTTGGTCTATTCCACGTTCCTGAGCGGCAGCCAGCAAACCGAGATCACTGGAGTCGCCGCAGACTCAGTCGGGGAAGCCTTTGTGACAGGAGATACCTACGATCTCGATTTCCCAACGACTGCCGGCGCATACCAGTCATCCCCCAAGGCCGATCCCGATGAAGATCCAGAGGGCTTTATCACAAAGTTAAATGCCGCTGGAACAGGCTTGATTTACTCCACCTACATTGGAGGGAGCGGCGGGGACTATCCTGGCGCAATCACTCTGGATGCGAACGGAGATGCGTACATTGCCGGTTACACGGAATCTAGCGATTTCCCGACCACTCAAGGAGCCTTCCAGACGGCGATGAAACACGGTTGGACCGGCTTTGTGACGCAAGTGAACCCGTCGGGCAGCGCCCTGGTTTACTCCACATTTCTGGGCGGATCGCGGATGGACGGTGTCCAGGCCATCGCGGTGGACTCATCCGGCGACGCCTATGTGACCGGCTACGCGAACTCGGACGATTTTCCGGTGACCTCCGGTGTGTTTCAGCCAAAACTGAATCTGGGGAGCTTTGCGCTGGCGGAGAATGCATTCATTACAAGACTCAATAGCACTGGAACGGCGCTCGTGTACTCGACCTATTTGGGCGGGAGCAAGAATGGCACCGGCGGCGCAGCGGAAGATGCGGGCGTGGGAATCGCCGTGGATGGCTCCGGCAACGCGTATGTGACTGGCGCAACCCCGGACATCGATTTTCCTGTAACACAAGGAGCGTTCGAGTCCCAGAATCTGGCCCAATTGAATTCGGCCGACGGCGCCACCTTTCTGACCAAAATCAACCCCACGGCCTCGCAGATTCTTTACTCGACCTATTTCAGCGGTAGTGGCGACAACAGCGGCGAGACGTGCGACTGTGCCAGCGGTATCGCTTTGGACCCTGCCGGAAATGTGTACCTGGCAGGATGGACTGTTTCAACTGATTTCCCTTCGACGCAAGGAGCCTTTCAAACGCAGATGGGAGGCGAAGGATGGTTTTGGAGTACATTCGTCACTGAATTTAATGAAGGCGAAATGACAACGCTTCCTGCTTCGACAACAACTTTGTCGTCGAGCGGTAACGGGCAAGACTACGGACAATCCGTAACCTTTACGGCATCGGTCCAGCCAACTTCAGGAAGCACTCCAACAGGAACCGTGGGATTCAGCGTGATGGTCCCGGCCGCCGACGGAAACGCGGAATACGGCATGGGACCCTGGACCACAGTTCCTCTCAACAACTCCGGCGTTGCGACCTACACCACCAGCGACTTAATCACAGGCCAGGTTCCTATAGTTGCGTACTACCTGGGCGACACCAACAATGCTCCGAGCAGCGGAACGATGACGGAGACGGTCAATCAGATTCCGACCACGACGACAATCACGTCCAGCGCGAATCCTGCGCCCTACGGACAACCGCTTACGTTCACAGTCAATACAACTGAAACCGCGACCGGAAACCCAGCGCAAGGATACGTGCAACTCTCCGTTGGGAAGACAGGTACAGCGCAGATTACGCTCAATAGCGCCGGTCAGGCCGTCTGGCAGACAAATGGCACGGCCCTTTCCGTCGGCGTTAACACGATTACGGTAAATTTCTATCCAGCAGAACCTGTACTGATCGATCATCCGAGTTCCGCTTCCTTGGTAGAGACCGTCACTTCGACTACTGTGACCCCTGCGCCCACGTTTAGTCCCCCGGGCGGCACGTACACCTCATATCAACAAGTGACCTTGAACGACACAGCTTCTGACGCGGCTATTTACTACACGCTCGACGGCTCTACGCCTGTCGTAGGGAGCTCAAATCAGCTTCCAGCGGGATCCCAGCTTGAGGTCACGGCGAGTGAGACGATTGAGGCAATCGCGCAAGCTCCCGGCGATGCGGCAAGCGCCGTCGTTTCGACGGCCTATGTGATTAATCTTCCCCAGCCTGACTTTACCTTCACTCTCAATCCCACTTCACTGACGATCAACAGCGGAGGAACGGGTACAACCACCATCACAGTTACAGCAATCGATGGATTCTCCGGTTCCGTGTCGTTTGCCTGTTCGGGACTGCCCTCGGGCGCTTCGTGCGGCTTTTCGCCTTTTGCGGTGACGCCGGGGAATTCGTCTACGTTGACGATAACAGTTCCAGCGAGTACAAGTAGCAACCGCGGCCCGGTGGGGTCCCCTTTCATGCCGACTGTCTCTCTGGCGTTGATAGTCGGATGGTTGGGCCTGCGGGGAAAGCGGTCACGGCGGACGCTGCTGTTCACGATCCTCTTTGCAGTTGGGCTCCTCTCATTCTGCGCGTGTGGGGGCGGAGGGACAAGCTCAGGAGGACAAAACCCGCCGCCAACGCAGACCACATCGACTGTAACCGTATCCGCAACTTCCGGTAGCCTCTCGCATACAGCAACTTTGACTTTAACTGTTAATTAGCCAATTGTTGGGGAGAGCGGATGATTCTCGGGTCCGCGCTCTTTGACCGAACCCCTAAAATGCGTCACGCTATAGACCAAATTGTAGCGGACAAAGTTGAACTGGTCGCGATAGGGACGAACATTGCGGTTTGCCCCTCGCGCAGATCCGTACGGGCGGAACTACCGCATACGGCTCTTGCCTAAGGTGTGTGACGCGAGGAAGCGTCTTCCGGGTACACACGCAAAGCAGTTGTCGGGTCATCCGCGCTCGTCGGTTCCAGCAACTTCACCGTAGCCGTTTCAAAAGGCTATAAACGGCAGCTCGATTCTCGACACCCCTTTTGAAACACGACCAGTGAAGACCCGGATAGGCTTTAGATTCCCCGAATGACCGCGGCCAACCGGCCAACTGAAAGCGAATGCGTGGGCAACAGCTGGAACGGGCTACGTGCGTGTGAAGAATGTGGTGCTGAGGCAACGACGCAGGTTCCTGGAATGCCGTTACGCGTGCTTATCTGCGGCAATCCACTTGAGCGAATAGTCGTTAGCCTTGATCGGAAATGCCTCGGGGCAAGTCCTCGCAGTCAAACGCTGTGCTCCCGCTGCTGCCCCGGGGCATTTTCGATAAGGAGACTAGAAGGAAGTCGGTGGCAGTGGGGGGCGCTGCTATGGAGCTAAAGGCGAGAACTGGCTTTGATCGGTAGGGGAACAACCGCGGCGTCATCGGTCGGAGGGGCGAGCCAGGGAGTTAGGCAGTACGTGGAGCGGGTCTTTTCGCCTGGTACATGCGTCTTGGAGTGGTTTGTAAGTTGGAGCTTTGCGTTCGAAACATAGGGGTGCGAAGACGTGCGGTCACATCTGCGAGAGCCGTTCAGTGGGTTTAGAGTCATGAAGAATCCGCTGGCTTGCATTGAAAAGCCAGTTGTTGTGCAGTGAGGTTGGGTCCGATGCTCATGTTGGCACCACAGCGAGGGCAGCGCCATGTTGCTGGTGTGGAACCGGAGAGATGCGGCCTTGGCGGAGTTTTGGAAGCGAGCTGCTGGCGAGCGAGGGCCATGAGAGCAGCCCGGCGTGCGTTGGCGAGATAGCCGAAGTGGCGAATGCGAACGAAGCCCCTGGGCAGCACATGTTGGCAGAAGCGGCGCAGGAACTCGCTTGCGGTGAGCGTCATGATGCGCTGCTTGTTGCCATGTGCGTAGTCTTTCCATCGGAAGCGTACGCGGTGACCGTCGAAGCTGAGTAGGCGCTGGTTGCTGATCGCGACGCGGTGGGTATAGCGGCCGAGATAGCGCAGCACGCGCACGGGATCTCCGAAGGCAGGCTTGGCATAGACCACCCAGTCGTCCTTGAGCAGCGCACGCACGAGTGTTGAAGGACAGTCGATGCGGCGCTGACGGAGCGCCTGTTGGAGGAGAGCAAGGTACTTGCCGCGGAAGACGCGGCTGAGAACCTTGACGGGGAGGAAGAAGGCATACCTGGGATGAACCCAGTGCGAGTAGCCTGGATCGAAGCCGCCGGCGGGAATGACGCAGTGGAGGTGAGGATGCAATCGCAGGTTCTGTCCCCAGGTGTGCAGGATGCTGAGGAAGCCGATCCTGGCTCCGAGATGCCTGGGATCGGCTGCGACTTCAAGCATGGTCTGAGCGGCGACGCGGAAAAGCAGATCGTAGAGTAGCCGGGGATATCGCTGACAGAGTGGGTTCAACGCATGAGGCAGAGTAAAGACGACATGGAAGTAGGGCACGGGGAGCAGGTCCTGCTCACACCGCGCGAGCTAGCGATGGCGCGCCTGGGCCTGACACTTCGGGCAGTGCCGGTTGCGGCACGAATTATAAGAGATGGCCTGGAGATCACATCGCGAGCAGGAATCCAGATGGCCTCCGAGCGCAGCTGTTCGGCATCTGGTGATGGCCCGCAACACGCACAGTTGCTGGTAGCTCAGCCAGGAACGGTTCTGTTCTCGAAAGCAGTCACCCTGGATGCGAAGGATGTCGGCCACCTCCACGGAAGGCCGACTCATTTATCTTTTTTCCTGTGATAGTTGCGGGATGCCTGGCTGGCGCTGGAGAGCTGCAAATGCTCCAGTGGATTCGACACTGTCTGCAGGTGTCGCTGCGATAAATGGAGATACCGGGCAGTGGTCTCGAGATCCACATGGCCGAGCAGGACCTGGATCGTGCGCAGGTCTGTTCCTGCCTCGAGCAGGTGCGTCGCCCAACTGTGGCGCAGGGTGTGAGGCGTTACGTGCTTCTTGATGCGCGCGTAGCGGGCGGCTTCTTTACAGGCGTACCAGACAGTCTTGTCCGAGATGGGGCTGTCCGGACCGCGATTACCTGGGTGGCTCGGGAAAAGGTAGTTGCGAGGCTTCTTCCAGCGCCAGTACTCGCGCAGCGTCTCCAACAGAGCCGGGCTGAGTGGGAGATCGCGACCGCCGCCACCCTTGCCGCGTTCCACGCGGATCATCATGCGCCGACTGTCGATGTCGCTCACCTTGAGCAGCGATACTTCTGTGCGCCGCATGCCCGTGCCGTAAAGCGTCATCAGCAGAGTGAGTTGCATGAGGTTGCCGGCGGCATCGATAAGCCGGGCGACCTCATCCAGGCTGAGCACCGTCGGTAGTCGACGCCGGTCCTTTGAGTCCTTCGGGTACGGCAACTCCTCCCAGAACTCGCGCCGCTTGAGAGTGCGCACGAAGAAGAACCGCAAGGCGGCTACGCGCGCCACCACACTTCCCACCGCCAGCTTGCGCTCCGTGAGCAGATAGGCCTGATAGCTTCTGAGTTCGTCTGGTCCCAGCTTATCTGGGGATTTTCCAAAGTGTTTAGCGAACTGCTCAACGGCCTGTAGATAGCCACGGATCGTGGACGGTGAGTAGTTGCGCCGCTGCAGTTCTTCCAGCATCCGCCTGCGTAAGTTGGTCACAAGGATCTCCTTCCTTGTGAATCAACCTACCGCAGCCACCGCTGCTCATAGCTGCACGCCAAGGCAGTGTCCGCCGCGCCAGCGGCTTCGTTCTAGTCGGCTTGTCGGACGCGTGCTCTTGGTTCTCACTTGGCCGGTCACCTGTTGCTCACCGAGACTCGGGTGACGCCTGCAAGGGATTGAACCGGAGATGAGCTCACAAAGGAGGCTTTAGCCAACCTTGGCGTTCCGCGCTGTCGCCTTCGCGCGGGGGTGCGCGAAGGCGAGGACATTACACCTGATCGTGCGCTGGACCTGAGGGCACTTCAGATTACTCTTTCGCCAAAAGGCCAGAAGGGACGTCTGAAGGTGGTGCTTTAGGAGTTCTGACGATTCTCGCAAAAGACTGTACAGTGACCGCACAGTAGATTCGGTTGTGTTGGGGGCTCGTCACAAGCCGATCAGTTCCCAATCGGCGGATGGCTCCGGCGGTTGGCCCTGGCCAGCCCAGATTGCTCCTCACGATTTTCACAGTTTTCAGTTCATGATGAAGCCAACTGCGAATTGGCTTGAAGAGCTCGGAAGCAGCTCGGAAGTAGACCGTTTCAGAGTTCTAAGCTGGGGATTGGTGCTGCGGAAACTTCAAAGAAAGCAGCGGAGGCCATCCCCCAAACTCACTTCGCCGGGCTTGCCATACATCGGGCGGATCTGGCGGGTCTACATTTCGCCCCGCCGCGGCGGCATCTTCGAGACGGCTCGCGCCAAGGAGCGCTTCAAGCGAAAAACGGCCTTCGTCAGAAAGCCACGAGCTACCAGCCCGAAGCGCATCTGTGTATCGCGCCATGCTTGCCACGGAGAGATGAATCAGTGCATTGACGTGAGGATCTGAAGACGTAGCGCTCCGATAGCGCCGTTCACTTCGAGCGCTGAGTTTTGCGCATAATTCCTGCCTCAGGAATCCGCTGACAAACAGCTCCTCCTCCTTGGTTCTCCTGAAGCGCTTCCGCTTTGTCGCCAGCAGCCGGTCTCGTGAGGCATGTTCCCAGGGCAGGATCAATGCGGCGGGCTGTCGGCTGTCAGGAAGTGAGTATAGCCGAGAATACTCCGGCATGGGCAGGCTCATGGCAAACATCCGGATCCGCCCCGCGATCCGTACTGACCCAGGGTGAGCAAAATTCTCGCGGCCACGATAAATCCTGTCGGAGCCGAGCAATAAGAGTCGTCCCCGGCTCACAAGGCACTGGCTGCATCGATATCCGTTCCCAAACTGAAGCAGGTAGATACGTCGCGGATTGGGAGACATTGTTTCGACGTCAGCAACAGGTTCAACCAACGCCATCGACCCCGGCGGGATGCTCGATCCAATACTATCCTCGGTTCCGACATGTACGTAGAAGGTGCCAGGATGTTCCCACGCATCACTTTCCAATGTTCGTATTGGAACTGCAGCATGCCATTCTCGAACGAGGTCTCTGAGCGGAGCGTCACTATCGAACGCCGCGTGGGATGCAAACCGGGCGGGCAAATCAATCGGAAGATCACGTTCAAAGGGGTATGACTCAAAAATATGCGTTCGACCGCCATTCAACTGAAAATCGTATTCGCGAATCGAACGAAGGTCGTATCCAAATAACCTGTGTGCGCCTTCCAGCGTCAACTGACAGGTTTCGAACACATCGAGTAGCGTCTTTAGAGTTGGGTGCTCGCTTGTGCGGGCCAGATTCGAGAGCAGATCCCGTATCACCGCTTCGCGCCTTTCGTCTACAAGGGCTTTGCGTTCATTCTTCGGTGTGTCTCGGCGATACAAGTTTCGAATATGGATTAAGGCTTCACTAATTTCTCTGCAGGAAATGGGTCTGTACACAGACGAGAATTCTCCTCGAAAAGAGCGCTGAAATGAGATTGCATATCTGCGAGGACCTGGGGAAAGCGAGCAGTTAGCTGAGGGATGTACTTCATTTGGCGACCGTGCCCATTCCCGTCTGGTTCGATGCAAGAAGTCACAGCGTATAGGGTGCCCAAGACTTACGCATGGAACGAGCCAAAGGATTGTAGCGGTCAAAATCTCCCAATCTCGATTAAGCGGCGAACCTGTAGCGTGCACAATTTCGAAAGCGCTTCGCCCTCGATGTTAAAGATTTTGCGGCAGGCGAAGAATCGGGTCAAGGGCTTGGCTCTTTGCCGGAGTACCGAGCGTACGGGTTCTGGAGACAATGTGCTTCAACTCACTTCGTCTGCACCAGGGCTTCAAGATCGAGAATGTGTCCTTCTCCTATGGACGGAAGCGCGCATTCCCTTGCAAAAATCTGTCCACACCAGACGCTCATTGTCATTTCGCACCGCATCAGTTCACTTACGTGGGTGGACCGCTTTGCCCTACTTGATCAGGGCCTGCTTGCCGCGGTAGGCGCCCATTCGGTGCTGTATGCGCAGTCCGCTCTCTACCGTACTCTCTTCGACGTTTCGGTTCAGGATATGAGCATGTCCCTCAAATCGAGGCGCGAAGACCAAGTGAAGGATACTGCTTCTTCTGAACACCAATTAGGTGCTCCTTTGTAATGTGAGTGTAACGCTCGGCCGTGGCAATCGAGCTATGCCCCAGAAACTCCTGTACAACACGGATAAGGCGATGCGCTGGGTTGGGTGCGCGAGACCGCTTTCGTGATTACGGGGTGAGGTTCACGCCCAAGCGTTGTGCGAGAAGGAGAACGTCGAGTATCGCGCTCCCGTCAGACTGGAGAAGCGAAGTTGAACTGCCTGTGACGGTGAAGGCCGGTCCCACGAGACGGTCTTCAAACAGAACCAGTGCGCGAGCCGGGTCTGCCTGGCGAGAGGTCCATGTAAGACCTTCTGCATTCGGATATTGATCATGCAATGCCAACGCCCAGGCACGAGTCTTCACATATTGCGAACTGTCGGATTCGATCAACTCTTTGCGCGAGATTCCGAGCTTGCGCAACGGAATCGACGAAAGGTCAATCAGGGCCAGGTCGCGATCCAGCTCGATCATTGAGTAAACCTTGCTGGCAACATGGGTCGCTTTGGACCAGTTTTTCAGACCTGCGGCAAATGGAACATCATGAAAGACCGTTTCCATCAACGCACAGTCCAGGGTTGTTCCCGCGTAGAGCGTGGGAATGACAACACCGGCTGAGGTCACGAGAGGACTGAATCGCGCATCGCCGATCTTGGAAGGATTGAACTGAATGCTGCCGTAAAGCGCCGGGTGAACACGAAAGATCGTCTCGCCTTCACCCCAGGAGAGAATCGTCGCTTCGAGTTTGCCGGCTGGAGATTTGATGGACGCTCCTAGCCATGCTGGACGCCGGCAGCTTCAATCTCAGCAGCGCGGAACACTTCCTGCGGCTTCGACCGGAGAAGGTCTTTGGGCATTTTGTTTTGGAGGTAGGAATTCAGGCTTCCGAACCAAAACGCTTTCTGCCAATCGTCCTTGTCCGCAAAGACGTGCAAGATCTTTTCCATAATCGGGAGAGGCCGGGCTCCGTCTCTGAACTCCAGCGCGTAAATCGGATAGAGATCGGTGCCCTTGTAGGGAACCGCAAAGATCAGCCCAGCTTTCTTCCAGCGATTCGGCTGAGAGCTTGGATTGCTCTTGCTGAAATGTGCGATCTCGGCAATGTCCGCGGCTTTTGCGAAATCCTTGCTCTCCAAAATCCCTTTGATTGCTTGCGCAAACATGCCGGCCTCGATGAGTTTGTTCGGACTGAGCGGAACATCGGGCGTGAGACCTTCCAAAAGGGCCTTCCAGCGATCCTCTTGTTTCGTCTCCATGAGAGTGTCAATCAATGCATAGGCTCGCTTGAGCGCTTCAAACCTTGCCTGTGTGCGTTCGTTGTCTCCATTGGAATGGGATACGAAGACGAGGGCTTGGGCCTTCGAATCCTTGAGCTTGGGCGCGATCTCTTGGGCGGAACCTTCCTCTACCTCCCAGTCGTCCTGGTGCCGGATCTGCTTGGCGAAAGCACTAGAGGGCATGGCTGGCATCCTCCTACGCGATATAGATTATCACGCATTCGGATAATTGTCATCGCATATTTCGCGTCAGCACTGGCCCGCAGTCGGCGTTGCTCAAAACCGTTCAATGGTCTTCCCTGGAAGAGTTTAGCGAGGATATAACTAGCGTACAATCAAACATTTAGATTATTCTCGGACAATCTACAGAAAAACAAGATCCAAGGTGGCCGAACTGGTGGACCTCACCTTCGCGCCTCCAGGCACCGTAGCGCACTTCGTTCACGAACTCGCGCAAGGGAACTACATCACGAACCCGGGACGCGATTCGTTCCGCCACGACGGTCACTTCGACTCCTTTTGCCTCGAGGAGCCGGGAGAAATTTTCGATATGAGCCTGGCCGCAGATGAAGAGAACGTCCTGAGCGCGCACTTGGATCGTCGGTTTGCTCTTAGCCTTTTGTATATCGCCTCTGCCAAAGGAGTCTTCAACCAGTTCATATTCGCCTCCTTTACAGCCATGAATTTGTTCAGGCATTTACTTTGGATCCATCTTGGCTAGTGCTTCTTCCGGACGCTCGGCGTAAACCTCGGCAAGATAAACTCCTGCGCAATACTGCTTGCCAGGCGTTCGGCGGTGTTGATCGCAAAGGTGCCAAATACCAGTCCCACGCCGCGGTTCGATTCTGGATAATAGAGATTTGATATTGCGCTTGATGCCAGATCGCCTCCGATGCTTGAGTAGTTGGGCTGCCACCGGCCATTGTCTCCCTTACAAATGAACGGACTGAAAAACGCATGCCGAAGGCGCGACCTGGTTGAGCCCGTACCTTGGTAAAAGTAGCGCGGATCCTGGCGCAGAAGCGACGGCAGGATGGCGCCGCCAATCAGGATGTCGCTAAAGCCGTCCGCAGCGACAGTACCGATGCGCTGGCCATAGCCTTTCGCACCCTGAACGTAGTTTGGAGTGTCCGCCGCCTGATTGATGCCAGCGAGAAATGCAATTCCTCCCAACGTAACGGGATCGGCCGAGACTCTCATGGCAAGAGTGAACTTTAGCTTTGTCGTGAGCGGAACGGCATTCTTTGAGTCGTAGACGACGTAAAAATTGGGAATGAAGCCGAGAACACGCTGTTGCTCCTCGATCCTGACCTGCTCGACAGCGATCTGCTCCGTTGAAGAATAAACAGTGATCGATGTTGTGTTTCCTTCAATCTTGAGCTTCACGTCGGTCAGAAATTCATGTTGTCCGGGAGCGAGGATAACGGTGGCTGACGTCCAACTTGAGAATCCGCTGGCATTGATGCTGACGCGATAGGGCGTGCCAGATTTGAGACCTTCGAATGCGAATCCGCCATTGTCGTTTGTCACGGTAGTGCGGTGATCTCCGGGTGTTGGGCCGTCGAGCACAACGGTCACACCGGTCAGAACGTCGCCACTCACATCGGTAACGGTCCCGCTGATACCTCCTGCCTCCGGTCCGACAGCATCGGGAGCGGCTTGGCCGGCGTTTTGGCTGATCGAGGACTGTAGTGCAACAGAATTTTCCCTGGCCCCGACCGACTGTGCTTGCGGCGCTTCAGGCAGCTCAGTTCCAGCAGAGAGAATTGCGTTCTGTTGCTGCGCCGACAGTTGGGCAGACGACGTAAACAATAATAGGAGCCCCGCCAATGTCGCCGGGCCACAGTTGATCGTTAATCGCATCCATTCACCTATAGAGAGCCAAAGGGCTATGCAGTTTATTGCAATACCTTCGCACGGCGAATATGCCAAGCGCCGCGAAGAACAGCATGACAATTGACGCTGTAAAGAAGAGCAGTTGGCTGGTCTGTTCTGGGGGCAAGAGATTGTATGCCGAGAGAAATCTGAACAGGTGCACGACCGCGACAAGGAAATCCAGGCAAAGCACCGAGATGAGACTCAGCACGAAGGTCGGAGCCCAGGGTCCGGCCAGATGAAACTTGCGCAGCGCGAGGACCGCTAATCCAGATGCATAGACCGCGAGCACTGCGCCCCACCGCGCGAGACCAGGAGGGTAAAGAGAAAGCAAAATACCGGTTGCGCAGGCCAGAAGGCTGCATTTCAGGAATAGGACGGCCCATCTTTCAATGCGGCCACCTGAGACCACCCTGTACAAAAGACAGATTCCGGCGCCAAGACCAACCACGGCCAAGACGACATGCACGAATTTGAGGATATCTAGAATCATGATTTTCTCCTTGACGCTGCAATGACCAACCGCGCGTCAACGGTTCACCCGGTCATCTGGGAGCAGAACGGTTCTCCCACATCAGGGCGGGCTGTTCTCTTTGGTGCTGTCAATCGCGCCAAACGTGCATATCGAATTTCGAGGTTGTGCGAAGCCGGTGAGGTCTTCACCGAGTGTCGATCGAGAGGCCAACTCACTTCGTCCCGGTTCGGCGCCCGCTGAGCGCTGGCCGCGGGCTTGCAGCTGCTGGCGGTAGTTTTTCAGGAAATAGTGCATGGTTTCGACACGAATGCGAATGGAGGCGAGTGGCCGGTTTTCGTCCAGGTCGCGGAAGGAAAAGTGGGGTTTTCCGGATTGTTCAATGATCTGTTCAATCACCCGACTGATGAACGCGTCGTGTCCGCACTTGAAATTGGAAAGTTCAACCGAAATGAGATTCGGATGACGCGCCACAAACTTCGCCGCCCAAAGCTTGTGGTTGGAACTGGCGGAGAAGGTGTTCTTCCAAACATCTGAAATATCCAGCGGGGAAAGGATCTGGCCAACGTCGACTTCAACTCCAAACAAACGATCCAATAGATCGGGATCGAGCGGTAGCAGGCTTTGCGAGAAGATGGGATAGCCGAGCCGCTGCATCTCTTCGAGAATTCCCTGATTCAGGCCCGGGTCGTGGTGATAAGGACGGCCCAGCATTACGAGTCCGATGTTTCCGCCACGTTCCAATTCGCTGAGCGTCAATCGTGCCTGCTGACGGAAACGGCCTTCAAAGGCTTCCCAACTGGTATATGCGATATCAACCGCGCGCGAGTTCTCCTCCCAGCCGAGATCGAGCAGTTCTTTCCAGCAGGAGAACATCTGGTACTTGAATAGGTCGCGATCCGCCATGTCGAGCACGGGATTCATGTACGCTACGCCCGCTTCCCGGAACCAATCGACCGTGCGAAAGAAAGCTGCTTTAACCGCTTCCGGTGTCGCCGACCCGGAAGGGCAAGCACACGATCCACTGCAACCTTCAAGCGGTGTGGTCAGCACATCGAACATCGGGAAGAAGATCGCATCAAGCGGTTCTTTCTTTGCCCTCTGGAGCAGTTCGTAGACGTGGGCAACCGAGACCTTGGAAGGAAAGCATGGATCGATGGCGGAAAAACCCGCTGCTTCCTGGTAACGCTCGGGGCTCGAAAAGTGCGAGTAATGCAGGTTCCCGGCCGGGATGCCAAGGCTTTCAAAATAAGCGGAGAACAGCGGAGCATACGTGAAGAGATTCAGTGCCCTTGGAATTCCGATTTGTACGCAGGCACGACGCTGCTGTTTGGCCGGGATTCGATGCGCGGAGGACAGAATCGATTTCCGATGTGAACCTGCAATGGCAGCCGCCGGATGCACGGGGAGCCATGCCTGCTCACCGGCCAACTGAACGTAATTGGGGAAACGCTGCCGGAGGGCTGTCCAAGAAGCGCTGATTCCTTTGGCGGCAGTTGTGTCTTCTGCCTCTCCGCGGTCGCAGGTGGCAATGATGACCCGCTTCCGATCCGGCTCATTTGAGGTGGTGGTGCTCAACTCGACGAAGGTTCGCAGGCAGCGATTGGCGCAAAAGTGGCAACGCGTAGTTTCGTCTCTCCGGATTGTGTAGTGGAGCGCATCCAGGAAGTCGAAACCGGGAAAGACAGTGGAGTGGCCTGCCCTGCATAGCTCCATTGCTTCCAGAGCGGCGCCAATGGCTCCGGCCTCGCAGCAATTCGGATGAACAACCACTTCAGGCTGTCCACTTCCGTGATAATGCGTCCGGATGAAATCGACCTCCGCTTTGACCACGGCGAGATTTCTCTGTGTGCCGCCCTGGAGCACGAAGCGCCTTCCGAGCGTCGCTACATTGGAAACTCCCGCAACATAGAGGAAGATATTTTTGGGGAGCACATTGGCCAGCCCGGCGAGGATCTCTTCCGGAGTCCATCCTTGGCGCTGAAAATTCACAATGTCGGACTGAAGAAAAACGGCGCAACCATAACTGAACTGAGGCATGCGCCGTGCCGAAAATGCAACATCGGCAAAATCCT
>Ga0326728_10002001_pt1 | contig 69531 bp, 67 predicted proteins | sample MB3enrmetagenome_FD_207602 | JGI IMG/M metagenome (GOLD analysis project Ga0326728, IMG submission 207602) | Lab enriched peat soil microbial communities from McLean, Ithaca, NY, United States - MB31MN | ecosystem: Environmental > Terrestrial > Soil > Wetlands > Peat | place: USA: New York... | reverse complement strand
CCGTTCCGCCAAGCGTTGTTCAAGGCCTCATCGACGCGCCTTCCCACGGGCGGTACTTCAATTCGGCCATTCGGGGGTGCTTCCAATGCCATCGCTTATCTTAGCGCTTATGGGCGTCCGCCCCACAATGGAGAACTGGTTTAGGACTGCCGATTGGACTAAGCTAGAGCAGACATGGCCGGAGCACCCTCCAGTCTTGGGGGAGACGAGTCGAACTTCGCTGAGCCCTCGCGGTCGATCGACTGCCCGGTATCGGTGTTGCAGTCGATTCGGAGCTCGGTACTAGAACGATTCAACTCCACGCCGCACGGGGGCGACGAAGTGACGGGCGTGCTTTTTGGCACGCGCACGGGCGAGGAGGTGCGCGTTACGGCGTTCTGCCCGGTGGCGGACGAGAGTGCACTGTCGCGGGCGACGGCTCTGACGGAAGTGCAGCGCGCGGTGACGGGGGTGATTGCGGCGGCGCACAGCCACGAGGAACTGGCGGGGCTGGAACCGCTGGGATGGTTCCGGGCGCACCCGCGCTGCGATCTGAACCTCACGGGACGCGATATCGAGATTGCGAACACGCTGTTTCCGCAACCGTGGCAGGTCGGGTTGGTGATGCGGCCTGGCAATTCCGCGGTGACGCGCGCGCGCTTTTACTTCCGGGAGGCGGAAGGGGCGTGGACGGAGGCTTGCGCGGTGCGCGAGTTCACGCTGCCGGCGGCGGAGTTGCAGCCGGGGCTCGATGTGGAGCCGGAAACGGCTCTCAGCACGGATGTGCAGGAGCCGGAACTGCCGGCGGAGATGGCGAGCTACCTGCGTTCGGCGCCACGGAAGCGCATCGTGCTGCGGCACGCATCGTTTCGCTGGCCTCTGGCGTTGGTCGCGGCAGCGGGAATAGCGACCGGCATTTACTGGTACACGCAGTCGCAGGCGCTTTCGCTGGGCGTGTCGGATAACGGAGGGCAACTTCGGATTGCGTGGGACCGGACGGCGCGGCCGGTGCAGAATAGCAAGGCAGGGCACCTGGAGATTGTGGATGGCGGCCAGAAACTGTGGATGGAACTGGACGCGGAGCAGCTTCGCATCGGCAATGTCACGTGCCCGCGGCGGTCGAACGACGTGACGGTCCGGCTGGTGGTGGAGCCGGAGCACGGGAAGCCTGTGGAGGAGTCGGCGCGATTCGTCGGATTGGGGGCTCCGCCGGCGCCGGCTGTGAGCGCCGAGAATCAGGCGGCGAGCCGGCAGGAGAAACCGGCGGAACTGGTGGTACCGGTTCCGGTGGAGCGAGCAGCGCCAGAAGAACCGGCCAAAGAGCGGCCGAAGTTCCAGGAGCCGCGGACCGAGGCCAACCGCGCGGCACCGGTAGTGACGGAGCCTACGCCGGAGCTCACTCCCCCGGCGCAGGTGGCGCGGAACGCGCCGGCCTCAGTGATGACGCCGCCGGTGGTGCGCGCAGAGCCTCCGGTGGAGAAGCCGGCTGCGCCACGCCCGGCTAACTCGACGGCGGCTGCGCCGGCTCAGGCGGCTGCGGCACCGCGCGTGCCGGCGGCGGGACGTGTGATCTGGATCGGACGGCTGCAAAAGAACCAGCCGGTGACGATCAATGGAAAGACTTGTTCGGTAGGGACGATCATTGGGGAGTTGCCGGCGCGCCCGTTCCGGTTCAGCGTATCGCCGGGGGATTTATCGGCCGATGGCATCGTGCTGTACACGTCCAATCTGCAATACGCGAACAGCGTAGTGGAGCCGCCGGGAGCGGAAAACGGCTGGAACAAGACGGTGTACACGTGGAATCCGAAGTACGCGAGCGAGGTGTCGGTCGAAGAAGCGCCGGCCGCGCAGAACGGGTGGAGCCGCATCACGCTACGCAGCAAGAATCCCAAGATTTCGGTTCTGGTGATTGATTGGACGGCGGTGAATTAAAGGCCCGGGCAAAAAAACGGCGCCGGCGGGGAGCCGGCGCCAAGGGAGGTGCCTAGCTGTAGGAACCGTCAAAAAATGTAGCTGATGCCGACCATGGGAACGAAATCGTTGAGCCAGCCGCTGACCTTGGTGGGGGGCAGGGGAACGATGACGTTCTTGGGAAACGGCGTGATGTAATCACGCACCTCAGCGCGCAGCAACACGCGCTGGCTGAGCATCATTTTGAATCCGCCACCGGCGCTGATCATGGGCTCGACTTCTTGCGTTTTGCTCAACAGGGCGTAGCCTTCCAGGGCCTGGTAAGTCTGTTCAGAACCTGTGCCGCGGTAGAGTTTCATGCCGCCGCCAATGGCGAGGAAGGGCTGGATTTTCCTGCCGTGTTTGTAGGGCGGATGAATGATGAGATCGTAGCCCAGAATGTGAGCCATGCCGCCGAAGGAGACGTCGGTTCCGCCTGAGGAAAGCTTCAGATCGCTCATCGCATAGGTATAACGAAACTCCCCGCCGAGAATCCTGGAAGCGTTATAGCCGACCACCGCGCCGAACGCGGCGCCCGGGCTGAAGCCGGTGACAGCCGATCCCAAAGGATTGGTTGCGTCGACGTTGTGGTAGAAGCCGTAGCTGGCCATACCGCCGACCTCCCATTCCTGCGCCGCGCTGACGCCCGCGAACAGCAGGGCCAGCGTGAATCCAAATGTAACCTTTCGCATATCTTCTCCCGTTCAAAAACTCAAACTTTCCGGATGGCCGCCGCGACCGGCAGCGATCCGCGGTAGTTAATTCACGACGCGTACTTGCAAAGTGGTCGTGCCGGTTCCCTGGGTGATGACCAGCGGAACGCTCAAGCCGGTCGGGATCTTGCCGGGCACGACGGCGACAATGGCGTAAACGCCAACCGACCCCGGCGCGAGGCCGGCGTACTCGACATTCAATGGCGTGCCACCCAGGGTGACGGCGGGTTGTGCATCCGCTACGGCGAGTGGGCTCTTTGGTCCGGCAGCGCCGTCGTTGACCTGTGGCGTGACGGCGCCGAGACCGGTGGCGTAGATGGTGATCTTGTCCTTGGGATGAATCGGGTTGGACAGGGTCACCAGCTTGTTATCGGAATTCCGGTAAATGGTGGGGATGCTGGTTTGCGGACCGGCGGTCCCGCTGCGGAAAACGGCAGGAGCGTTCGGCTGGATGGTGAGGTCCACGCTGGGGCTGACGCCGCCTGGAGTGTATAAGACCAACGTCGCGTCGCCGGAGACTTCCCAAGGCAACTCGGCGTTGATCTGCGAACCGGAGACGTACAGCATGGGGATCGGAGAGCCATTCAGCAACAAGCAGGTTTCGCCGAGCACCGTGGGCAGCGGGATTTCGCTGGTGGCCACGTTCACGGGGCTGAGGTTAGAACCCATGATGCTGATCAAACCGCCGGGAGCCATGCCCGAAGTAAAGTCGGCGGCATTGACCACCTGCGTCAGGGCCGGCGGCACAACGGCCGCATCATAGTTCCAGGGCAGCAGCGTGAAGCCGGAGGTGGTGAGCGAAACGAGCGCACTCTGATCGGACAAAGGCGCGAACGTGCGCGTGAAGGCGGAGACGCCGCGGACCGCCAACGGAGCCTCGACCATGTTCGTAGGACTGATCGCGGCACCGGTTGAGGTAGAGAATTGCTCGATCACTCCGGGTGCGCCCACTATGGACGTTTGGGCGCCCGTGCGGAACCCGGTTTGACCGCTGAAGGCGGCGCCGGATGGTGTCCCGATGGAGGAATCCAGCGTGTTGGTCAACACCAGCGACGAGTTCAGCAGATTGACATTCACGACAAATTGGCCGTAATCGGACGCGCTATGCGCACCGGTAAGACTCTGGAAATCCTTTCGCGCGGCGACGAAGGAGCCCGCGCTGGCATCGTAGAGCATCGTCGTACCGTCGGCGCCCGCGGCGAAAATATAGCGGCCACCCGGCGAGGAAGATAGCGCAGTGTCGATATTGATGCTGTTCGTGAAAATGCCCAGCGTCGCCGGAGTGACGGCGCTACGGCTGGGGACATCAACGAAGTCAATGGTGTGCACCGGGCCGGCCACGCGCGAAGCCGCCAGAATGCGATTCGATGAGACGGCCACCTGGCGCGGATAGTGCCCGGATGGCATGGCGATCGGCATGGAGGGCTGCAATGTGTTGAGGTTAAATACGTAAATCAATTGAGAATTGTCATGACCTACGAGCAGATAATTGCCGTCCATGGTGACGGCCATGGAAGTGGGTGTGTTGCTGGTGCGGAGGACGGCGAGCTGGTTTTGGCCGGTGGAATCGTAGACCAGTACCTGGTCCTGGTCCTGGCGCAGCACGTAGAAGCGACTGCGAATCGGATCGGCGAGAACATCGACCAGAGTTCCGGGCACATCCACAAACGTGCCACGCTGGTCGGGACCCTGGCTGTTGATCAAAACGCGAATCGGATTGGGCACGTTGATCGCGAGTGTGGACTGAATCTCGATGGACGCCGTGACAGTGCCGCTCAAGTTCTGAAAGGCAGCGGGATTGACCGAGACCGTGATGGTAGCGGGGGTGGTTCCAGAGTACTGCGACAGCGTGATTCCAGGGCCCGAGGGCGTCAGCTCGAAGTCGGTCTGATTGCCGCCCGGATCGAGAATGGTGATCTGCTGGGTGGTGACACTGCTGTTGCAGAGATTGCTGCGGAATACTACGTCAGGTTGCGAAGCCTGCACGCGATTGATCGAAGCCAGATAGCCCACCGGAAACACGGTCACGCCGCTTTCGGAGATGGAATAAAGCATGTCTCGTTTGGCCGTCAGCAGAGACTTGCCGGCGAGATTCTCCGGTATCTGAAGATTCTGTTGGACTGACAGATTGTCGGCGGCCACTATCTGGAGGATAGGCGCCACGGAACTTTGTGGCGCCGTTGATGTGGCGGGAGTCGACGGCGTGGTGGAAGTGGATTGGGTCGTGCTTTGGGGTACTTGGGCGTAAATAAGCCCGGCTGAGGAATCAATGGCGGTGCTGCCTACGTTGTACGTGCCGAGAGCACTGGGGAACTGTGCGGCCCACAGGCCTTGGCTGGTGAGCAGGGACCATCCGGCGGTGAAGTAAGAGCCGTCGTTGGCGACGCTAACGGCAAGTGGTCCGAGTGTGGGCGAGGCGGTGTAATCGAGCACCTGGAGCGAGTGATTCAGCACGCCGTAATGGAAAAAGAGCGTGTTGGTCAGGCCGTAAACGTGGAAGCCGTCCGCCGAAACGTTCAACGAAGCCGAGATAATATTCGGCGGAAAGTTCGCTGGCGCCACGGGCAGGGTGTTGGCTGTCACGCCAGCAAGGGTATCGAGGACCGTAAGCTGGCCGTTCGTTGGGTCAAAAAGCAGGAAGTTGGTGGTGGTAACGATCAGCGCGAGGCCATCAATGCCGAAGGCCACGCCCAGTGGCGGGTCGCCCAACGCGAAGGTCTGGATGGCGTTGTTATTGTTCAGGCTGATGACAGTCAAGAGATTGGCCTGCGCCGACGGGGCAGTGAAATTGCCAAAATGCACAATGACCAGATAATTGCCATCGGGCGAGAGGGCCAGCGATCCGGGCTGCGGCGCCACATTGAACTGGGTTTGGATTGTGTTGCTCGCGAGCGACATCACGTCGATGCAGTTGGCGGTGAAGTTCGCGATGTACAGCCGGCCGCGGGGTTCATCGAGCGCGATGTCCGCCGCCTGGCCGCCGATGGTCACCACCGTCCCAAACGTTGCTGCCGAAACCGGCGATACAAACACGGCGGCGAGCAGCAGGCTGAGCAAGGTGGTTGCCAAGCAGAGTCCGGCTCGTGAGATCACGCTGCGAAGAAGGCGTGTGCAGTTCATAGGATATCAATACCTCGCGAAATGGGCAGCATTTTGCCTAGAAATGACCATGTAAATTTAGCATTCTGGCATTGAAATGCAATAGCAAAAAAGGGTAATATGGTTTTCCTGCCATCGGTTAGCAATACGATGATGCCAAAGCTTTATATCAAATTCACCCACTTGTATAGCTTTAAAATCGGCACTTTTCAGGTATACTGGCGTTCCGAGGCACGCTTACAGAAAGGCACAGCCTCGCGGGCGGGAAATCTTATGCTTTTTTGGAAATCACGCGCAAAATTCGCTTTGATTGTGGGGTCGCTGGTGCTGGCAGCCAGTCTGCCGGCGCAGACGGTGAGCAGTATTCAAATCTATACGAATCCTCCGGGACCGCTTTTCCAGGTGGATGGGCAGATCTATTCGCAGCCAGTCACGCTCCTGTGGCCGCAGGGCAGCAAGCATGTGATCCTCGTGAACAGCCCCCAAACGGTTGGACAAATCCCCACCCAATACTCGTTGCAAACGGTCACCAGCAATATCGGGCCTATCCGCGATTTAAGCAACATCACGGCGGATCCGAGCCTCACCTACATCGAGCTGCCCTTCGCGACAAACTACGGGGTGGACTTGAACTACTTTGTTTGCGGGACTGCCGCAAACTGCAACAACATCTGTCCGTCGTCGACCGGTTGCCCCGGCCCTGGTTACGTGATTCTCAATGGGCAGGTCTTTACACAAAATGCGCTGTTTTATGTGCCGGCGGGAAGTCAACTGGTAGCCGAGGCGCACCCCAATTCGGGATGGGTTTTCGGAGGCTGGATTACTTCGCCGAGTTTTGGCAATACCAGCGAAGCGTTCCAGAACACCTGGACGGTGACCGCGCCAATGATGCTTCACCCGGTGTTCAGTCCCGCAGTTGACGTTACGGTCACGGTGAACACTTCGCCGAAGGGGCTGCAAACGCTGGTCGATCGCACTCCTGACACCGCCCCCGTCACCCTGCAATGGGGCATGGGCAGCGTCCACCAAATTGGGGGAATCTCTCCGCAGTACGATCTGAGCGGCAACATTTGGGTGTTTCAGTCTTGGAGCGACGGTGGCGCGTATTCGCACGCTGTTACCGTTCCGACCACCAGCATGTCTCCCCTGAGTTTTACGGCTACCTATACCACAGGTACTCCAGTCACTTTCCTAACCATTCCGGGGGGGCTAGCGCTGACGGTGGATGGCCGGCAGAATTATCCTGGCTACACATTCGCGTGGGCCATCGGGAGCACGCACACGGTGAGCGCACCGGCCACACAGGTTGACAGCAACGGAAACACGTGGGCGTTCCAGAGCTGGTCTAACAACGGTCCCGAAACGCAGCAGATCACAGTGGCAAGTACCGGGAACCGCTACGTTGCGACTTACCAACCAGCGGGCATGGTCAATGTGAGCAGCAATCCATCGGGAGTGCCCATGCAGCTCAACGGGCAGGCCTGCCCGACGCCATGCAGTGTGGGCGAGCCGATCGGAACGACGGTACAGGTGGTCGCACCAGCGAGCGCAACCGCCGGCGAAGGAACGCAGTTGGCATTCCGAGGATGGTCCGACGGCGCTCCCGCAGCGAGAAGCGTGACCGTGGCGGCGCAGCCGACGAATCTGAACGCAGCCTACAAGACGCAGTATCAACTACAAGTGGCTTCTGATCCTCCGAACGGCCTGACCTGGACGACTACTCCGCCGTCTTCCAACTCGTACTTCGACGCGAACACGCGCGTCGAAGTTTCCGCTGCAATCAACCCGGGCTTCGAGTTCCTCAACTGGGCGAGCGGGGCGAGTGGTTCCTATCCCAGCGCGCTGGTGTTGATGAACGCGCCGCAGACGCTTGTCGCTAACCTCGATCCGGTACCCTACATCTCGCCAGGCGGGATTCAGAACAGCGCCTGGCCATCCAGCAGCGCGGTGGCGCCAGGATCCGCCGTTTCGATTTACGGCATCAATCTCGCTGGCAGTACCGTGAACTCGCCGGCGAATCAACTGGCGCAAACGCTCGGCAACGTCACGGTGCGCGCAGCCGGAGAAGTGGCGCCGCTGTTCTTTGTTTCGCCCGGCCAAATCAATGTGCAGTTACCATCGAGTCTGCCGCCCGGCAATCAAACCCTCGCAGTGCAGGTGGAGGGCAAGCCGGAAGCGACGGGAAGCTTCACCGCCGCACGAAATGCCCCCGGCTTATTCGCTACGGTTGTGAACGCACAGCCGTTCGCGGTGGCCACTCATCAGGATGGAACGGCGATTTCGGCGAGCAGCCCCGCCCGCCGCGGAGAGATCGTGTCACTGTTTGGAACTGGATTCGGACCTTATAATCCAGCGCCTCCTGATGGCGTGGCCGTGCCGTCCGCAACGAAGTACCCGCTCGCTGACACAGCCAAGATCTGGGTGGGAGAGGAGCAGGCTGAGCCGGTGTGGTCGGGCGCGGCCGCAGGCAAGATCGGAGTGGCTGTAGTCCAGCTCAAGATCGACGATACGATCCCGCACGCCACCACAGTTGCGCTAAAGGTTCAGGTAAACAACGTCGACAGCAACCAGGTGCTGTTGCCGGTCGAGTGACGTGTCGCGATTTTCGCGCGGTTGGGCTTCGCCTCGATCGACGTAGCGCATCGATAACCGCCGATGCGAGTGCCCGGCGGATCCTCCCGCGGACGAAACAGCCACTTGTTCAAGGGCGCCCGCATCCTTATTGGAGGTGAAGGCGTTGGGCGGAAGGATTCGTGTGCGGGCTAGCTGACGCGATCCGGCGGGATAGCCAGAATAACTTCCACTTTAACCGGGCGCCCGTCAATCACGGCTGGACGGAACTCCCAATAGGGAAGGTACTCGAGCAGGGCTTCGGTTGTGGGCGCGCGTGGATTCTGGCCGGGCAGAATCTTCATTTCGCGCAAGTGTCCGGTCTCATCCAGGAAGCCGTGGACCAGCAAGTAGTCGGAGCCATGCTGCCAGTCTTCGGGCGGCCTCACGGTGACGGTTGGGTAGGGGGCCGACATCGGATCGGGATTTCCCAGGTTCACGAGATTGCCGGTTTGAACGGGCCCCGCCATGTTGGGCACGCAATATTGCAGGATCCATTCCTTGGGCGCGCCGACCTCGAGGTACACCGTGTAAATCGGCCTTCCCGATAACGCTTGAGCGCCTTCGGAGAATGCGTCTGGTGTGGAAGTTTGCACCACAACGATGTCAAAAACCCCGCCTGCCGGGTGGAGAATTCGCAGCGGAGTGCCGTTTAATCCGGGTGGGCTCAGTAATCCGAAAATATGACCGTCTCCAGGAAGCGCATGCAGCGGCTCCGGCGAATTGAGCGCACTCGTGGCGCCAGTTCCTGATTCCGAATCGCCAGATGGTGTACCGGAATCACCGGAACCGCCGCCCAAACCAGAGAACCCGAACAGCGGCGGAGCCCCAGGCAATCGCGCGAGCTGATTGCCCGCGGGGATGAACAGAGCCTTGAGCGCATCGCTGAGCGGAGCCGGATCAGGTGACACTGCCATGACATGGACAGGATTTCCGGTGAACGGGTCGATCGAGCTGGGCAGTGTAGCGTCGTCCGCCGGCTCGAGCACACGCACGGGCATCGTGGTGGCGGCGGGAGGCAACGGCAGCGTCGAGGGCGCGGCCGTGGGCGCGGAAGCCACCCGGAAATCCGACGTCAAAGATTCCCGGTTGGGAACTTCGAGGCGTGGGGTGGAGTTCAGCTTAGGCGGCTCCAACTTGGGGGTAAGGTTACCGGGTTCAACGGGGCGGCCGGGGAGTTTCGGGGGGTCCGAGGCCCAGAAGACGAGGTCCGGCAAGCGTTTCTCAACGGCGGGGGGAAGGTCGATGGGCAGGTCGGCCCGCAAGATAGTTTGACTGGCGGTCTCATGGACGGGCAAGTCCGGCAATTCGAACTTTCTCGGCTCAGCCGGAGGGGGCGGAGTCACTGGCGCCATGATCGAAAACAGGCCAGGCTGCGTGGCAGCTTGAACAGGTGAGGGTGCCACAATGGACTTTGCCTCGCTGCCAGTCTCCCGGTACTTACGCAGATCCTTGCGGCGCACCGCAACACGCTGGGGCCGCACGAGCCGTGCCGTGGTGGAGAGATTGTGGCCTTCGGCGGGAGCGAGGTAGATATGTTCGGGCAGCTTGATGACCAGAGCATGGCCGGCGAGTTGCCGGGCCAGAAAATCGTCATCTTTAGTGGCTGAAAACAAATCCGACAGGAGAAACAACAGCGACACGCACACAGTGTGCGCAACGGCCGAAACAAAGAAGACCTTCCACCGCCGATGGGGCCGCCGTTGGAGGACGGTGAATAACGGAAGGTCGTCGGCCTTGGGGCGGGGTTTCCCGGTGCCCAAGAGCCAGGACATGACCGCCAGGATGAGTAGCGCCGGCATGACTTCTCACTCTCCCGGGTGAAGAAGTGGCCGGAGCTAGCTGGCGTTTCTCAGGCGGGTAGGCGGCGCAGACATCCGCAACGAGGACTTTTCCAGGAACAGGGCGCGCAGATCCTGCATCGGCAGCGCCTCGGGGATCGAAGACCGGTCCGCCGAAACCGGGGCCTTTTCCAGGGTGCCGTGTCCGGTGGTGAGGTTCTTCAGTCCATAAAGCGCCAACTCGAAACGGTCTTTGACGCCGACTTTTTGGAAAAGTCGCGACAAATAAACTTTGACGGTCCCTTCCGAGATCAGCAGCATTGACGCGATTTCTTTGTTCTTGAGGCCCTGGCTCAGCAGGCTGACCAACTGGCCTTCGCGCTTGGTGAGCGCGATCCGCTTGGCCGAAAGGAAGCTATCCGTGAGCGCCTTTTCAAACCAGAATTCACCTTCATTTACGCGCTGTAGACACTTGATCAGCAGCTCGGACGGCAGCGTCTTGCGCAGGATCCCGCGTACGCCGAGCGCCATGGCCTGGAGCGCCAATTCGGTGGAAATGGAGTGCACCCAAAGCACGATTTTTGCGTTCAACGAGGCTTTTTTGAGCTCGCTTAAAATGCTGAAGGTGACATCGGAGGTTAAGTCGATCAGCAGAATGTCGGGCTCGCCGGCATCCAGGATCTCTTTGAGTTTCACAGTGCTTGAGCAAACGCCTGTGAGTTGAAAGCCTTCTACGCTGGCCAGGGTCGATTCCAGTCCCTTGGCCAGAATGGGTTCATCGCTAAAGAGGAGCGTGCGTGTCATTTCGGAGATCAGAATATCATCGCTATTAACTATAAAGCTAGTGATTTTTTTAAATTTTTTATAATTATTGCTAAAATATAACAGGCCTGGGTTTGGCGCACGCCACGCGGGCCCCTGGCGCGAGCGCTGCTAGCACTTCTGCCGCTAACCTTCGTGTACAAAGGGATGACATCTATTTTCGGTATTGATCGCCCCCCAATAAACAATTAAAGTGCTTAAGTATCTGAATTTTATCGCATGAATAGGCGTGAGAGCCCGCGTATGGATGTGAAGCTGAAATGCCATGTGGCCCCGATGAAGACGTGGCCGCAGGGAATTTCGGGAGTGACGGAAAACATCAGCCGAAACGGTGTATTGATGCTGTGTGCCGATGGATGTTCGGGTGAGCAGCCGCGCGTGGGCGAAATAGTGACAGTTGAAATCGAGTTGCCTGAGAATCCGGTGTTCGGCCGCAAATGCATTCATTGCCAGGCAACGGTCGTGCGGGTATCGGGCGAAGATGGCCAGCCATTTCGCGTGGCTTTTAGCGTGAATCAAATGAAATTCACGGAATATGGAAATCCGGCAGCCCAATTTCGAGGGATGGAAGCGGGAGCCGGGAATTTCCCGGTCTAGCAGGTGGGTGATGTCGACACCCCGGACAGTTGTCACGGTCGGATAACATGGACGCGCCGAAGCCTCATTTCGTGGTTCGCCTGCTGCCGTCGCTGACGGACGTGGCGTTCCTGATGCCGCTCGCGTTTCTGTTTCTACGCATGGGCGGTGCTCCGGCCATGCTAGGTGACGGAGACACCGGCTGGCATGTGCGCACCGGGGAGTGGATTCTGGCGAACGGCCGCGTGCCCAGCCATGACTTGTTCTCTTACACCAAGGCCGGACAGCCCTGGTTCGCTTGGGAGTGGCTCTGGGATCTCTCGTTCGCTTGGTTGCACCAACACGGTGGCATGACGGCGGTGGTTCTTGCCAGCATGCTGGTTCTGTGTGGCACTTCGGTGCTTCTGTTCCGGCTGGTGCGCCGCCAAAGTGGCAACGCGCTGCTCGCCATTTTTGTCATCTTCTTAGTAACCGGCGGCTCAGCGGTTCATTGGCTGGCGCGGCCGCACCTGTTCACGCTGCTGTTCACAGTGATTTTTTACTCCATTCTGGAACGGGTTCACGAAGGCGCGACGCGACTGCTCTGGTTGCTGCCGCCACTGATCGTGCTGTGGACCAATCTCCACGGCGGTTTTTTTGTCGGCCTGATTCTGATTGCCGCATATGCCGGTGGCGAGTTGATGAGAGCTGTGTTGGAAGGCGGGCGGGAAGGCCGCAGTGAAGCGCTGAGGCGCGCGGTGCCGTACGGTGCAGCAGGTCTGGGATGCGCGCTGGTGACGCTCGTGAATCCCTACTTTTACCATCTGCACGCGCACATCTTCGAGTATTTAACCGACAGGTACCAGTTCAGGAATATCGAAGAATTTCAGTCGTTCAATTTTCACCACCCCGTGACCGTGTTCTTCGAGCCGATGCTGCTGTTGGGCCTGGCTGCCGCGGTGTGGAGCCTGGCACGCCGCGACTACGTGCACGCACTGCTCATCGCGGTCTGGGCGCATCTGGCTCTGGTGGCGGTGCGCAACACACCAATCTTCATGATTGTGGCTTCGGTACCGGTAGCTCGAATGTTGCGGCAACTGGTTGAGGAATTACCGGCGCGGAACCTGGCGAGTTGGCTGCGCCGGGCAGCGGCGAATGCCGTGCGTTTTACGGCCGAGTTCGGACAGACGGATTCGATTCCACGTCTGCATATCGTGAGCGCCTTGGCCGTTTGCCTTTTGATCACCGTGTTCTACGCCCCTAACGCGCCCGCGAAGTGCCGCGCGGAGTACGATGCGAAGCATTATCCGGCCAAAGCAGTAGAAATGCTGCGCAAAGGCGGCCCGAACGAGACGATTTTCACGGAAGACGCCTGGGGTGGCTACCTGATTTACCAGCTTTACCCGGCGAACAAAGTTTTCATCGACGGCAGGAGTGATTTCTATGGCCCCAGCTTCAACGAGAAGTATCAGGACGTGATGAATGTCCGATACGACTGGGAGAAGAATCTGGACCAATATCACGTTAATGCAATTCTCCTGCCGGCCAACGCTTCCTTAGCAGGCACGCTCAAAGAGTCCCGGCGATGGCGCCCGATCTATGACGACGGGGTGGCTATTGTGTTCCGGGCTACGGACGCGAGTGCCGCGGGGGCAAACCAGGTTTCCGCCGTTTCCCATGGCGGAAAAGACCGTGATCATGAGATCACGAAATCCCAAACCCGTGATCTTACGATCACCAAATCAAACACGAGGAGTGAACCATCATGAAAACGCTGCTGTTTAACTTTGTTAAGGATGAGCAAGGCCAGGATCTGATCGAATATACGCTGCTTCTGGCTTTCGTGTGTCTGGCATCTGCCGCGCTGTTTATCAGCGCCGGCGGTAGCGTGTCCGGTATCTGGAGCGCGACGAACTCGAGGCTGACTGCTGCCAATACCTCGGCCAGCTAGGAAACCTGGCGAGGGGCATGAACCCACATGCCCCTCCGCTTCCCAGGTGCCACTGGCAGGTTTTTGAGAAGAACACGTGACGGAAAAAACTGAACAGGTTCCTTGGGACGGAGCAACCTCGGGATCCAACCGGTTTGCTCAGCGCGAGCACTTCCGCCGCCAACCACGGCGGATGTATGTCCGGTTCCCTTCCGTTCACGGAGATGACGCACACGAAGTTTGAGGTGAATAAGGAGGAAAAAACCCATGCTGAGACAGTTTTTAAAGGATGAGCAGGGCCAGGACCTGATCGAATATACCCTGTTGCTGGCGTTTGTCTGCCTCGCAACTTCTGCTTTGTTTATCAGTTCGGGAGGCAGTCTTGCGGGGATCTGGGGGTCGGCGAACAGCCGGCTCGTCACTGCAAATACGTCGGCGAGCTAACGTTATCTAACTACAACGGCGAGTTACACCAGTTCGGCGCCCAATGGTTTTGGAAGGGAGATCCAAGACCCGAATTTACCGCGACCCGGCTGAAGGAAGGAGCTGGGGCGGTGCTGAGAGTCGCTCATTGAAAGGTGAAAAATGAACCAGCGTTTGTTTTCTGTGCTTATCTTTGCATTTGTCGTCTCCGCGGGAGCCAGCCTCTTGCTGTACCGGCTGATCGCTTCCCGCGTGACGGCCAATGCCAAGCAGCCCACCCCGCAGGTGATCGTTGCGGGCCACAATCTGGAACTCGGCACCCTGATCCGGGAGTCAGATCTGAGGATGGCGGACTTTGGCGGCACTTTACCGCATGGCGCGTTGGTGCGGAAAGAGGACGTCGTCGGCCGCGGAGTCGTGGCTGCGATCTATGATGGCGAGCCGATTCTGGAAAGCCGTCTGGCGCAAAAAGGAGCCGGTGCGGGCCTGGCTGCCACCATTCCCGCCGGGATGCGCGCGGTTGCCGTGCGTGTGAACGAGGTAGTGGGCGTTTCCGGATTCGTGGTGCCTGGGATGCGCGTCGACATACTGATCGCCGGTACTCCGCCGAACGCCAGGAACGACCAGGGAACCGTTTCCAAGACCCTCCTGCAGAACATCGAGGTCCTGTCGGCTGGACAGAATTTCCAGAAAGATTCCGAAGGGAAAGCGGTGCAGGTGCAGGTGGTGAACCTGTTGGTAACTCCGGAACAGGCGGAAATTCTGGCGCTGGCGAGCAATGAAACCAGAATTCAGCTCGTGCTCCGCAACCCCCTGGACACGCAGACGACCAAGACGAGCGGCGTTGCGCTGGCCGGCCTCTACGGCGGGCTCATCAAGCCGCCCGAAGCCGTTGCGCCCAAGCCGCGCCGCGTGTCGGCGCACGTGGACCTGCCGCTCCCGGTTGCGCAACCGCCCAAGCCCGCGCCACCAGTGACGGTGGAAGTGATGAACGGCACGAAGGTGGTCCAGTCCAAATTCCCCGCCGGTTCGGAGAGCAACCAATGAAATTCTCAACACTGCTTGGAACCATTGTGAGTTGCTCGCTTGGCGTGTTCTTCACGCCATTGGCGCAAGCACCCGCATCGGCTGCCGACGCCGTGCCCGCTGTGCGAGCGGTACAAACCGCTTCCGCCACCAGCCTCCAGGAAGGTCATCAGGGTGCCGCGCGGGATCTGTTCGTGACCGTGGGTAAGTCCCTGGTGGTGGACAGCCCGGTCAATATCCAGCGCGTCGCGGTGGCGAACGGCGAATTGGCGGAAGCGTTGGCTGTCAATCCGCGCGAAGTGTTAGTGAATGGCAAGGCCGCCGGCGAGACCAGCATGATCATCTGGCAGCAGGGTGGCAACCGCCTGTTCTTCGATCTGACCATCCGTCCTAGTAACTCTAAAGTCGCCTCTGTGCAACAGGAGATTGAACGCGAATTTCCGGGGCAGGACATTCGGGTGGCTCTGGAGGGCGACATCGTGTTCGTGCATGGCGCGGTCAAGGACCTCACGACGGCGGATCGTGCCGTCGCCATGGCCGCCAGCCTCGGAAAGCCGGTGAACCTGCTGCACGTGGCCGTCCCGCCCACCGAGAGTCAGATTCTGCTGCGAGTGAAATTCGCGGACGTGGACCGGCTGGCGACTCAAGATCTGGGACTTAACCTTATCAGCACCGGCGCCACCAATACGATTGGCCGCATAACGACGGGCGCGTACAGTCCGCCGACGCTGACACAGAGCCCCGGCCAGCCAACGCAGATCACCTACAGCAATCTGTTGAACATATTCCTGTTCCGCCCCGACCTGAATCTGGGCGCCACGATCGAGGCGCTCGAAGCCAGGAATGTCGCGCAGATCTTGGCCGAACCCAACGTTCTAGCGATTAACGGAAAAACCGCCAGCTTCCTGGCCGGTGGTGAGTTTCCGTATCCCACATTGCAAGGTGGAACCGCTGTGGGTGCGGTGACGATTCAGTTCCGCGAGTTTGGCGTGCGCCTTAGCTTTACGCCCATCATCACCCCGCGTGGAACCATTCGGCTGCACGTCATGCCGGAGGTGAGCGCACTGGATACTTCGCACGGAATCACCTTCGAGGGCTTCAACATTCCCGCACTCTCGACTCGCCGCGTCGAGACCGAGATCGAGTTGGAAGACGGTCAGAGCTTCGCGATCTCAGGATTGCTGGACAACAACCTCACGGAAACTGTCAACCGCATACCTGGTCTAGCGAACATTCCTTTGCTGGGCAAGCTTTTCCAATCGCGATCCATCAACAAGAACAACTCGGAGCTACTGGTTATGGTGACACCGGAGATCGTGCGGCCGATACCCAAGGGCCAACCCGTGCCGGATATCAAGATGCCAAGCGAGTTCTTGAAAGAACCTGCCAGTGTGCCGCGAACTCCGGGAATGGAAGTGACGGGTCCGGTACCTGTGAAACCGTTGAAGGACACGGTTCCGGTCGAGCAGCTCATGCAAAGCCAGAAGCCCATGCCGCCGTTGCCGGGCTCGCAGCAGCAGCAGCAACAACAGAACGGCTCGCAAATTCAGTTTGTGCCCATGCTGACCCAGCCTGGACAATCGCCGCAAAGCGCGGCGCCAACATCATCGCCGGCCGCGGCGCCTGCGCCGTCCGGCTCCGGAGGAGGAACGGGAGCAAACCAGTAAATGACGTTTGCTGTTAAGGACCTGAAGTGTATCCGCTGAGTATTGGTTTAGTCATCGAGACCAAGGAACTGTGGGATGAAGTCCATTCCACATTGCAGGAACTACCCGTCCGCCTTCAGATCGAACAGCACGAGCTGGGGGATTTGGCGGAGTTCCTGGACAAAGTCGAGAGGCTTCGTCCCGAGGTCATGATTCTTGAGGTCATGAAGCTCCGCGAGCCTATGGAGCACGTGGTCGGCCGCATTAAGGCGGGCACCGCGGACCCCATGGTAATCGCGATCCATCAAACCGCGGAGCCGGAGTTGATTCTGGGCGCCCTGCGAGCGGGCGCCCACGAATTTCTGCATCCGCCTGTGAAATCCAGCCTCAACCAGGCGCTGGAACGGAAATCGGCGGAGCGGAACAAGAATCGGGAGCGTCTGCGGCAGAAGGGCAAGGTCATCGGTTTCCTTTCGGCCAAAGGCGGCTGTGGCGCGACCACCATCGCATGTCACACTGCGGCGGAGCTAGGCCGGCACGGAAAACATGCGTTGCTGGCCGATATGGACTTGGATGCGGGCATGGTCCGGTTCCTGATGAAGACTAAATCGCCATACTCCGTGCTGGACGCACTGAACAACCTTCACCGGCTCGACCAGAACTACTGGAACGCATTGATCTCCAATGGCCTGCCAGGGCTCGAAATTATCGCCGGGCCTCAGACCCTGGCTTCGCGGCAGCAACCCAATCAAGAGCAGATGCTCAACATGCTGACCTTCTGCCGGGGCCAGTACGACTTCACGATCGTGGATTTGGGCCGCAGCCTGAACATGACCGCCATGAACGCGCTGGATGAAATCGACGAGACCTACCTGGTCACGACGCTCGACGTCCCCGCGCTGCACCAGTCAAAACAGATTATCCAGTCGCTTTCCAATGTGGGCTACGGGCGGGAGCGCCTGCGCCTGGTGTTGAATCGAATGCCGCAGCGGCTCGATGTTACGCCCGATGAGTTGGAAAAAATGATGTCGCTACCGGTATTCGCGACGCTACCGAATGACTATCCGTCGTTGTACGAATCGTACTCAGAAGGTTCCTTGCTTCCCCCAGGCAGCCGGCTGGGCAAAGAACTGAGCCGCATGGCCATTAGGGTCGGGGGAATTCAGGAAGAGAAGGGCAAGAAGAAATTCTCGCTTTTCGGTTAAGAGATCAAACGAATGCTGACTGAAACGGTACAACGCACGGGAGCAAACCGGGAAGCCGGCTGGGTCAACCGCCTCTTCAGCAACGAGGGCTACACGCCCGAGCACCAGGAGCTGAAGTTCACTATCCACCGTAAGCTTCTGGATCGCATCAACCTGGAGGCACTCTCCGCCATGGCGGGCGAGCGCGCGCGGGCGGAAATCCGCGCGGCCGTGGCGCGGCTGATCGAGGAAGAGAAGACGCCGCTGAGCCTGATGGAGAAGGACCGCGTCATCGAGGAGGTGCTCGATGAAGTGTTCGGACTGGGTCCGCTCGAGCCTCTGCTGCGTGATCCCACCATTTCGGACATCTTGGTGACGACGCCGCGTCTGGTATATGTCGAGCGCGCCGGCAAATTGCATCGCACACCGGTTGAGTTCAAAGACAATGCCCACCTGCTGCGGATCATCGAGAAAATCGTTTCGCGGGTAGGCCGGCGCGTAGATGAATCCTCACCGCTAGTGGACGCCCGCCTGCCGGACGGATCGCGCGTCAATGCGGCCATTCCGCCAGTTGCTGTGGACGGTCCTCTGCTGTCCATCCGCCGTTTCGGCCGTGACGCCCTGCAAGGCGAGGACCTGGTCAAGAAGCTGGCCCTGACCGAGGGCATGCTGCAGTTGTTGCAATGCTGCGTCAAGGCGCGATTGAACATTGTCATTGCCGGTGGTACCGGCGCCGGAAAGACCACGTTGCTGAACGTGCTGTCTTCTTATATTCCGGAAGACGAGCGCATCGTCACCATCGAAGATGCCGCTGAGTTGCGCCTGCGCCAGACGCACGTGGCCCGGATGGAAACACGCCCGGCCAACGTGGAAGGCCAAGGCGCGATTCGCATCCGCGAACTTGTCGTGAACGCCCTTCGTATGCGCCCCGACCGCATCATCGTCGGTGAATGCCGCAGCGAAGAGGCCCTCGACATGTTACAGGCCATGAACACGGGCCACGATGGGTCGCTCACCACGGTTCACGCGAACAATCCTCGCGATGCCATCGGACGCCTGGAAGTCATGGTGGGCATGGCCAACGCCAATATGGGCGTCCGCTCGATGCGCCAGCAGATCAGCTCGGCCATCGACATGTTTGTGCAGGTGTCGCGGTTCAGCGATGGTACCCGCCGTATCACCCACATCACCGAATGCGTGGGCATGGAAGGCGATCTGATCACCATGCAAGATATCTTCGTATTCGAAAAGACCGGACTCACCGAAGCGGGCCGCGTCACCGGGCGCTTTCGCGCCACCGGTATCCGGCCCAAGTTCTACGAGCGCCTGCGCGCTTCCGGCATGCAGTTGCCGGCTTCCATCTTCCAGACGGTGGTGGAGATTTCGTAAAGAGGCCGCAACATGCTGATGCCATTTCTCATCTCCTTTCTCATTCTGTTCGTTGTGATCATGGTCGCCGTGACCATCGCATCCAAGTTCTGGGATGCCAAGCGCAAGAAGCAGGTCAGCTCCATGCTCCAGACCGACGCGGAGAAGCCGCCGGAAATATCCATCAGCAACCTGTTGATGGAGCCAACCGACGACGGACGCTCGTTTATGGAGCGGTTCATCGAAGGTCTCGACATTGCTCAAAAGCTGCAGACCCACATGTCGCAGGCCGGCCTGAACTGGACGCCCCTGAAGTTTCTGGCGCTTTCGATAGTCTGCGCGATTCTCGGCGGACTCGTGGGCGCACGCTTCCCTGTCATGGGAATGGGCGTCACTTCGGTCGTTTTCGGGCTGTGCACGGCCACTCTGCCTTATTTTCACGTGCGCCGCACGCGAAACAAGCGCTTGGGCAAACTGGAAGAGCAGTTTCCTGAAGCGCTGGAGTTTCTGGCGCGATCCATGCGGGCCGGTCACGCTTTCACCATCAGCCTGGAAATGCTGGGTGAGGAGCTTCCCGAACCCCTAGGGCAGGAGTTCCGCACGCTGTTCAATGAGCAGAACCTTGGCGCGGCCCTGGAGGTGGCGCTGACCAATCTCACCACCCGCGTTCCACTCCTCGACATGCGGTTTTTCGCGTCTTCGGTACTGCTGCAAAAGCAGACGGGCGGCAATCTCGCCGAGATTCTCACGCGGCTCGCGGAGGTCATTCGCGAACGGTTCCGGTTGAAGGGCCAGGTCAAAGCGGCCAGCGCACACGGCCGGATGACGGCCACCATTTTGATGCTCATGCCGATCGCCACCATGTTCGCCTTGCTGGTTGTTTCGCCGGGGTACTTGCAGGGAATGGCGAAGGACCCCGATGGCCGGTACCTGATCGCGTTCTGCTTCATCGGGCAGATTCTCGGGAATTACTTCATCCGGAAAATCATCAACATCAAGGTCTAAAGGACGTCATGGAGATACTCATTGCCATTCTGTTGTTTGCGCTGCTGATGGGGGCGATCACCTTCTACGGCTACCGCCGCTACGCCCGCCCCGGACGCGTCTTCGAACGGCTCGGCGCGCCGGTGCTGGAAGCCGAAGTACTCGGCGCGGGGACGATGTCGCAGACGCCCGAAGTCGGGTGGATCGTCCGCGTCATCCAGCAAGTCGGAGAAAAGGTGCCGATTTCTCCCGACGATGCCGGCGTCACTCGCCGTGACCTGATCATGGCCGGTTACCGGTCGGAGGGTGCTATCAAGGTCTTCAACGGCATCAAGATTACGCTCTGTATTGTGCTGGTGATACTGGCGTTCTCGTTCCGGACCGCAATGCCCAATCCGGTTCTTCGCGTCGTTTTGATTGCCTTTTCCGGATTCATGGGCTTCTATCTGCCCGGTTACATGCTTGACAAGAGTATCGCCAAACGCCAGGAGACGATTCGTCTGTCTCTACCCGACGCCCTGGATATGCTGGTGGTCTCGGTGGAGGCTGGCTTAGGCCTCGATCAAGCTTTGCAGCACGTGGGCCGTGAGCTGCAGCTCAGCCACAAGGAGTTGAGCGAGGAGTTGAGTCTCGTCAACCTGGAAATGCGCGCCGGTAAGCGCCGCGCGGACGCTCTCAAGAACCTGGCGGAAAGGACCGGCGAGCCCGAGTTGCAAAAGCTCGTTGCCATTCTGATCCAAAGCGACCGATTCGGCACCAGCATGGGCGATTCGCTGCGCTCCCATTCGGACTTTTTGCGCGTGCGCCGCCGGCAGGAAGCCGAGGAACGCGCCGGGAAGGTGGGCGTGAAACTGGTATTCCCCATCTTCTTTTTCATCTTGCCGTCCATGCTGATTGTGGCGGCTGGCCCGGGCCTGTTGCAGGTCTTCAAGTATCTATTCCCAATGATGAAGCAATTCCAAGGGTAAGAAAGGAGAACCGCCGATCATGAACGACATGATTATGCAAACCGTACTCTGGCTCACCGCAGGAGGACTGCTGGTGATGCTCATGATGCGCAGGCGCAAGCGGAAAGCGCAGCGGTAGATAGTTTCCATGTGCGGCAGCGATCCGGTCTCGGAGGCCGGCCGCCCTCGTCCTTCTCGTGAGGATGGAACGGGTCCGCAACGATAGGCGCTGGATCTCCAGCGCCACGGTGTGGGTGGGCGTCGATTAAGCTTTCTTCCTTCGCGGCGGAATGCTGGAATCGGCGCCGTTGGCCGGACTTCCGGAGCGGCCGGACCGGTGCATGCAGGCTTAGTTGGTATGCCAAGAATTAGCGAAGGCACCACCGTCGAAACTGATGGATATCGACTCAATCATCCGCCTTCAGAATCACGATGGCGGCTGGCCATATCGAAAGGAAGGAGGTTCGTGGACTGAGTCAACTGTTTTTGCGCTGTTGGCGCAATCAGTCGGCAAAGCAGATCCGCGAAGCATCGATCGAGGAATGGCCTGGCTCCGCGCCGCCCAGCGTCCGGACGGCGGCTGGCCGCCTTGCCCGCCTGTATCCCAAAGCACCTGGGTCACTGCTTTGGCCGCGCTGCTGCCGCGCGACGTACTCGGACATGCAAGCCACACCAGCGCCATCCAATGGCTCATGGGACAAACTGGAAAAGAGACGTCGTCGTTTGCGTACCGGCTTCGCAGTGAGCTGATCGGAAACGGTGCGGGATCGGACGAACCGCGCCGAGGCTGGCCGTTCTTCCCTGGCGCCGCCGCCTGGGTAACTCCCACTGCGTTTGCCGTTCTGGCGCTCGAAAAGGCATCTCGCGACGAAGGCAACGGCGCTCTGCAGCAGAGGATCCTGGTTGGGCGTGAGTTTCTTCTGGACCGCATCTGCAAGGACGGCGGATGGAACTACGGCCGCAGCAGCGTCCTGGGAGTCGATGCGCCTTCGTACCCGGAAACCACTGGGCAGGCGCTGTTGGCACTGAACCAAGTCCGGTCTCGCAAACTCGATCCGGCACTCGCAGCGGCCCGGGACCAGGCGCGGGCTTGCCAGTCGTCGGAAGGTCTGAGCTGGTTGCAGTTGGGATTGTCGGCGCATGGTGTGGTGGCAGTAGGTCCGGCGCGGAAGCTGGACAGCCGCCACGTGATCGATTCCGCGCTCAGTATTCTGGCGCAGGCGGCACTGCGTGGCCGAAACATCTTTGTGGAGAGATCGTGAGACAGGGAATGACGCGCCGTGAGGCTCTGGCCGCCGCCGCAAGCTGCGTGACCCTGACTCGCTGCTCATTCCTCAATGAGCGCCGGGCCGTGCCGCGCGTATCCATTGTGCGCGCCGGATACACGCAGGGTATCTACCAGACCGTCCGGCGGCTGCTGGTTGAGCATCGGGTGAATGTGCGCGGAAAGCGCGTCGTAATCAAGCCCAACCTGGTGGAGTTTGATCCGGGCACGACCATCAACACTCACCCCATGCTGGTCCACGCCGCTCTGGAGGGCTTCCGCGCTCTGGGAGCTGCGGATGTGCGCATCGCCGAAGGTCCCGGCCATCGCCGCATTACCCTTGACCTGGCGGATGCTGCCGGCTACTTCGAGACGATTCCCCAATTCGAAGACCATTTCACCGACCTCAATCTGGACGACGTATCGCAGGTGCTCCTGCGCGATCCATTCTCGCGGCTCAACTCCCTTTACTTCCCGAACACAGCTCTGGCCGCCGACCTGGTGGTCTCGTTGCCCAAAATGAAGACGCACCACTGGGTAGGGGCGACCCTGAGCATGAAGAATTTCTTTGGCCTTGTTCCTGGAGCCATCTATGGCTGGCCGAAAAACGTGCTTCACTGGGCTGGCATTGACGAGTGTATCGCCGACCTCCACGCTGCCTTCCCGCATCATTTTGCCATTGTGGACGGCGTCGTCGGCATGGAAGGCAACGGCCCGATTCAAGGCAATCCCAAGCCAGTCGGTGTGCTGGTAGCCGGCACGGACATGATGGCCGTGGACGCCACCTGCTGCCGCATCATGAAAATCAATCCTTCGATGATTCGCTACCTGCGTCTGGCCGCGGCGCCGGCCCGCTTGGCAGAGGAAAACATCCGGCAGATTGGCGAACCGATCAAGAGCGTCCAGACCCCCTTCGAGCTGATCGAGCCCTTCCAGAACATCCGTCTATGAACGCCACAGCAGCGGAGGAGATCGCGCAACCTGCGGCCCGCCTACCGGATCCGTCCGCCCGTCAGTTCGCACGGAAATTCATGACGCGAACGTCAGTGCGCGTGGTCATCATCTCCGCCCTCGTGCTGGTGCCGTGCTTCTGGCAGTCGCGAATTCAAGCGGGTGATCTTTCCAGCCACTTGTACAATGCCTGGCTTTCCATTCAGATCGGGGAAGGCAATGCTCCCGGTCTCAAGATCGTGCCACAGCACACCAACATTCTGTTTGATTTGGTGTTGGCCGGCCTGATGCGTACCGTCGGGCCCTGGGGTGCTGAGCATATCGCGGTGCCACTAGCCGTGCTCACTTTTTTCTGGGGCGCCTTTGCCGTGGTTTGCGTGGTCTCCCGCTCCCGTCCGTGGTACGTCCTGACGTTCCTGGCAATGTTGGCTCACGGCTGGGTGTTTCACATGGGCTTCATGAATTTCTATCTAGCCACCGGGTTGACGTTCTGGGCCTTCGCCCTTCTGTGGAAACCGACTTTGAAGTCGGCGATCGCCGCCGTTCCGCTCATCGTGTTAGCTGCCTATGCGCACACCATGCCGTTGGCCTGGATGATTGGTTGTATCGCCTACGCCTGGCTTGCCCGAAAGGTCCGCCCACGCGCGCGGCTAATCCTGATGGTTGCAGCGGTGGCGGCGCTAATCATTATCCGGCACTTTCTGATCGCGCACTTCCCTACGCGCTGGTCGGCCGAACAGGTGATCAGCATGACCGGTGCCGATCAGATGTCGGTGTTCGAATCCAAGTATCATCCGCTCGAGTTCATCCTGCTGGTAGTCTGGTTTTCTCTATTTACCCGAGCCGTGCGGCGCAAGGGAGAAGAGCGCATGCTGCTGGGGATTCCGTTTCAGCTTTGCCTCATCGTTTCCGTCGCCGTTCTGCTTCTGCCCGGCGCCATCCTGCTGCCAAGTTACGTACATCCCCTTCGCTACATAGCCGAACGGATGTCACTCATCGTAGGAGTGAGTTGCTGTGCTCTGCTCGGCGGAGTCGTCCCAGGACAGCGGGAAAGCGTGGCTACCGCGATCTTGATGGGATTGTTTTTCTCCTTCCTGTATGTTGATACGCGTGCCTTGAATCACGTGGAAGACCTCATGGAACAAAGCGTGGCACGGATGCCGGCCGGATCCCGTGTCATCAGCGCGCTGTGCGACGAGCGAAGGGATGTGAACTTGCTGGCGCATACCGTTGACCGCGTTTGCATCCGCCGCTGTTTCAGCTATGCCAACTATGAAGCGGCCACAACACAGTTCCGTATACGCGCCGATGGGGTAAACCCTGTTGTCGTGGCGAATGACGGCGATGCCGGCGCCTTGCAGCAGGGCACCTACGTCGTGAAATCGTACGATGCGCCTCTTTACCAGATCTACTTGCGCGGCAGCTACCTGGACTCGCGCGTGCTACAGGCAGGGGCCGTGACCGGCGCCACGTGCTTCGAATCGACCCCCAGCCCCAACGACCTCTTACATGCCCGCCGCCATGACCCGAACTGAGCGCATCATTCAGTGGATTTGCCGCGCGGTGATCGGCATCGTGCTCGCGCTTCCGGTGTGCCTCGGGGTCACGCATGGCCTGCTCAACCTGGGAAAAAACCCCGTGCTGGAATCGGCCCTCGCAGGTGCTTTTCTGATCCACATGCGGGCCAGGCCTAAGCCCGCGGAGTGGTTGTCCGTCTTGGCTCTCGGGAGTGCCTTCACGGTCACATACGCTTGGCTGCATCATGGTTATGGAAACTACCTGGGCGCCGCTCCTTGCGCGTATGCAACATTCCTTGGATTGGGCAGTCTGATTGTTCTGGTTGTTCAGACCTTCGTAGGGGCTCGAGCCCTGCGCCGGCTGCATCGCGACACCTTTTTGGTTGCCGCGGCCTTCCCCTACTTTTCGTTCATTCTGGCGTTCTGCCTCAACTTGACGACAGCCTTGCAACCCAGGATTTACGATCTGTCCCTCTACGCTTTCGATGAGGCATTGCAGTTCAAGCCCAGTCTTCTGATCGGCAGCCTGATGGCGAGTTCCTCCGCCTTGACGGTCGCCGGGGTGTTTGCTTACCAGAGCATGCCGCTGGCGATTTGCTTCCTGGCGGCCATCGAGCGGGAGTCCCCTGGCCGGTTTCGGGCTCGCATCCTCCCCTTGTTCGTCGCCGTGGGATTAGCGGGCGCCTTCCTATACAATCTATTCCCGGCAGTGGGACCGATCTACGTATTCGGCAAGAGCTTCCCAGGGAACTTGCCGTCGTTGTCGAGCCTGGTGATCCAGCCGGTTTTGCATGTTGCCGCGCCACGCAACGCGATGCCGTCAGTGCACTTCGCCTGTGCGCTGCTCATTTGGTGGAATGCGGCGGGGCTAGCCCGCGGATGGCGCTGGCTCGCGGCCGGCTTCGTTGCTATGACGTTCCTCGCCACGCTGGGATTCGGCGAGCACTACTTTGTGGATCTCGTCGTCGCGCTCCCGTTCGCCGTAGCGATGCAATCGTTCGCGCTCCGCACCCGTTCGTGGGCGTATTTCGAACGGCGCGTGGCGTTCTGGGGCGGCGCAGGCCTGACGGTCTGTTGGATTGTCGCTCTTCGTGCGGGCCTGTTTCTCAGCGCGCCCGCGCTCGCGTGGTTTGCCGTCTTGGCCACGTGCGCGCTAGCGCTGTGGTGGAAGCGCGGGCTCGACCGGGGGCATGGTTACATTGAGCAGAAGGTTCTCGCCGTACGGCCCGTGGTATTAGCCCAGGAACCGTAGCTCCGATCCGTCGTCCAGCGGACAACGGTGTAGACGGAAGCTTTGTCAATTACGTGCCACGTAGTGGACGCGTTCCGCTGCCGGCGTTACTGGATTATTGTCGCCACTCAGATGTCTGGCTCCCCGGAGCCGGAGGTTTGCCCAAGGCTCCACGATCATAGCTAAAGAGAATAGCTAAAGAGAATCTTGTCTCTCTGATCGAGATCGGGCATACTCCTCGCTATCAGATCTCGAAGGAATGGCGGCTCGATGCTGCAAGCGATGGCACGGCCTGTTCGCGAACAATCGTATCTTCAATACGGGAGTACATTCCTGGACCGGCTCAGAACCCGGCTTGTACAGCGCGCGATCCTGCGGCGATTACCGGACTCGGCTGGCCTGCGCGTCCTCGACCTGGGCTGCGGTTATCACGCGACTCATCTTCAGGCGATAGGTGAACGGTTGGCTGAAGGCGTAGGTGTGGACTTCCAGATCAGCGAAGAGAGCCGGCGGCACCCGCGTCTGAGATTCGTGATCTCTTCAATCGAAGACGCCTTTACGCAACTGCCGTCGGATACATTTGACGTCGTGCTGTTCATATCGGTGCTCGAGCACGTCTGGGACCCGGCCACGTGCCTGAGCCATTGCCATCGAGTTCTAAAGCCCGGCGGCAGGCTACTCGTCAACGTACCCACGTGGTATGCCAAGCCGGTACTGGAGCTCTCGGCGTTCAAATTCGGTACCAGCCCCGCTTGCGAGATGGATGATCACAAGATGTATTACTCGAAACGTGACCTCTGGCCGTTACTGGTCCGGTCCGGGTTCAAGCCAAGCTGCATCCGCATGGAATACCAAAAGCTCTGCATGATCCTGTTCTCGACTTCAGTGAAATAGCACTCTGCTTCAACTCCGCCAGCCGGTAGCGCCAAGCTCCGATCGGCTCGCAGAATGTTTGCTGGCCGAGGAATTTTCATCGAACGCCGAGGTGTGCCGTTTGTGTCAGCCGAGGGGCAAGCGCAGCTCCTCACTGGCGGCGCATGCCGAGAACACTGAGGAAGAAGCTGGAGAGGATCACTTCAAAACCAAGGGTAAGCAACAACGCCGCTGGAATAACGACGCGCAGCATCTGAGTGGGATCAAGTGCGCCAAAATGGCGTTCTCCCCAAACCCCGACCGCGTAGAGCGTCGCGCCCAGCCCGGTTGCCATTAGCGCTCCACCGACTACCAGACCGACCTCGAGGGTGATGAAACGGAAAAGGCGGTTCAACCTTGGATCTTCCGGAAGCAATCCTTCGGAAATGGCGAACACTTTGGTGAAGGTTGCAAAAGTAATCGCTTGAAATCCCACAAGGATCGCCATCGCGGCATAAAGCAAGGTGTGCACATCCAAACTGATGTTGCCCATGGCCCTGGGGCCGGCAAGCAGCCAGAGGCCCGCGGTGGTGCCGGCAAGGATAAGTAGCGCTCCCGGATACAGAAAGAGCCACCGGGGGCTATAGAGCAGCATGAATCGCAAGTGTCTCCATCCGTCGCGCCACGTGCGCAGGTGGGGAGGCCGGCTCCGGCCGTCTACCGAGAGCCTGGTGGGGACTTCCGAGATGCGCATGTGAAGCAGTGTGGCCTTCACGACCATCTCGGTGGCAAACTCCATACCGGTCGTACGCAAACGCATTCTCTCGTAGGCTGTCTTGCTGAAGCCTCTCAGTCCGCAGTGAAAATCTCCGCAGGGCGCCTTAAAGAACAGCTGCCCGATTCGAGTCAAGGCAGGATTTCCGAGATACTTGTGCAGCAGCGGCATCGCGTCGGGGTCAATCCCGCCCTTGAAACGGTTGCCCATCACCAAATCGAAGCCTTGACGCAATTGCTCGAGAAAAGCGGCAGAGTCCCTAAAGTCGTAGCTATCATCGGCGTCTCCCATTATGATGTATCTTCCTCTAGCCGCCGCTATGCCACCCATCAGAGCGGATCCATAGCCCTTTGCTTCCACGGAAACGACGCGCGCTCCCAAACTCCGCGCGATGGCTTGTGACCCGTCGGAGCTGCCGTTGTCGGCAACTACGACCTCGCCCCGAATCCCGTGCTCGCGGAATGTACGCTGCGCCTTTTCAATGCACGCGGCCAGCGTTTCCGCCTCGTTCAGGCACGGCACCACCACCGATACTTCTGGAGATAAGTCCTGTACTTCTGGAGCTGAGTCCCGCAAAACGTGAGCTACTTCCGAATGCAACTCGACCAAAGTAGACATATTGCGCTTCTCTCCTAACCGGCTCGTTGAAAACGTACGTGCCGGAGACGATGGCTCGCAGAGTCGGGCGAGGTGGGCATCTGCTTGACTTTCCAGAGACGCTCCAGTGCCTGCTTCGTCAAGCCGCGCATGCCGCAGTGAATGGCGCAGAACTGCTTGCGGTAGCTGGCCGTGGTGTATAGCACTAGATCACCAACGAGTGGATGGCCGTAGGCACTCGTTAGTGCAAGATACGGCTTCCATCATGTAAGTCCAATGGTTAGTTTGCGGTGGGGCCCGTTGTATGTCAATGATATCCATAGTTGTAGGACCGCCGTTACCTTCGGTTACAACCTATAGCGACGCGCGTCGTTCGTCTATGGATTCGCGGGGTAGGGTAGCAGAGATGGGCCTGCGTCCGGATCCAGAAGCCAGATCTTTCGGCCCCGGTAGTAGTCGACTAACTGGCGGTTCTGTTGCGCGCCCATATCGTGTGCCCAGACTATAGGTGATCCGTCTATATCTGGGTGATTGTAGACCCACTCTTCATGAATCGAGTGCTCAGGGGAATAGTGGACAATCACTAAGTGCCGCCCGCCAGCTGCCTCTAATGTGTGAATCACCGATCGGCGCTGATCCGCAAATGCATCGGGTCCGATTGATCGAATGCCGGATGCAACCCCGAAGGCGGTGTACATGAGAAACACTCCGGCAAACACCACGACCGCGGACGTTCCCAAACGCCGGCCGCGAATGCGCGCCGTTCGCAGGAATTGCAGGCCGCACATTGCCACAACGAGCACTAATCCGGTGGCGGGCGAAAAGTAATGCATCCAACTCGACTTCTCCACCAAAATACCCACTGCTGGAACCACCGCCAGGACCAGTGCGAGATACACTTTCCAGCCTCGTCGCAGCACGACGGCTATCGCAATCAATACCGCGGTCAACGGATTAATGAAGAACGGCAGAACGAAACGCATGAACCGATGGAGCAGAATGCCCGGATTCGCGCGCGCTTCGAAATACAGCGGCCTGTCCCATTCGATCCAGAAACGGCGCATAATATCGTGCCGGTAGCTGACGGGATGGCCTGGCGGGAGGATCCAGAGATGCGGAGAGGAAGAATACTGTTTCTGATTGACGATATACGGGATCACGATCGGATCGCCGGTTACGCGATAGTTGTAATAAGCCATGCTGGCCACGCCGGCAACCAACAAAGCAGCCGCGGGCAGCACGGCTTTCGTCAAGAACAGCTCTGACACGCGACGTCCGGCGCGTCGGCGCCAGATTACCAGCGCCACCAGTGCGCCCATCGCGGTGAGAGCTCCTTCAAAGGGCCTCGTGTTGGCCAATAGAAGAACTCCCAATGCGCCAAACGCCATGGATGGAGCGGCCACTCGCCGCGCCAGTCGTGGCACCGCGCCAAGCACCAGTGCGCCTCCAGCCGCCCCCAATGCTCCCCCCCAATAAGAGTTGATCCAATAGCCGGTAATGCCCCACTGCGCTATTGCGATGAGTCCGCCCATCAGCGCGTATCGCCTCGCGACCCAACCATGCAGCATCCAAGTGAGGCATGCGCACATGAATCCCACGCTCAGCCAGACGCCGAACCAGTAGTTTCCAAATAGCCGTTGCCCCAGCGCCAGAACCAAGGACTGAGCGGGCGGATACTTCGTTGCATAAGTCGGCTGCTGGTTTACGTGAAAGGTCTCGAAATGAATCCACAATGGATGTGTCGGATTGGTCAGCCGGCCGGAAGCGAAGGTCTCTGCACCCAGCAGATAGCTGAACTCATCGTGCACTGTAGGTTCAGGAATAGGAATCCAAGGTAACAATACCAGGCGGATAATCAATGCCAGTAGACCAATACCTAAACATGTTACGGCATCATGCTTGAGAAAACGTCCAGTCCATCGCACGCGCCATAGAGCGGATGATGGCGGCTGATCAGGCAGCGGCGTTTCAGTCAAGGCGGGCGGCAAAGGAATTAAGGCCGGGTAAGTGCGCCGGCGCGCGCAGAAAGTACACTGTACTCCCGCATTACAACATGCGGAGTCCCTGCGATCAATATTAAGTCGAGGCTTGATTTTGGAATAACCGAAGTTAGTAGTGGTGCCCGTTACGATATGAGGATGCTGCCAAGGTTCCAGATAATCAGCGCGGCGTACCAGTAATTGATCAACCGAATCAAGTGCGAACGGTTCAGCGCCATGCAGAGGCCAGCCAGAACGATCGCCGCGATCTTGGAAGCGGCAACGGCAATGCCCGGTCCGAAATGCATCAGAGAGCGCACGAAGGGGCTAGCCTCCGAGATGCCCAACTTGAAACCCACCAGCGTGGTCAGCAGATCCAGCACCTGCAAATAGAGGAAGAGTTGGACCGATACGCTCGCTTTTTCCCGTAGACTCGAAATCATGCTATGAAAACTCCCGAATTATTTACTCCAAATCGCCCGTGCAACTAAGAATGCAATCGAACCCAGCGCAATGGCCACGCCGTGTGGCATGCGCATGGCCTTTGCGCTTCTTACGTCCAGCTCCTCACTGCTGTGATACGGCGCCCGAAAATGGATGATTTCGTTGATGATCCATCCGAGGTTCCAGAAGGTCTTGCGAATGCGGCCCGCAAAGAGAAGCACAATCAACCCCATCACGCCGCCAATCACCGCCGTCAGGACGAATATCGCGAGCCAGTTTCCCCAACCAACGATCGAACCGACGGCAGCCATCAACTTGGCGTCGCCCGCGCCCATGGCACGCAGCAGGTATAACGGAAAATAAATCAGTAGCGCGAGGCCCATGCCCTTGGCGGAGTTCGTGAGACCATCAATCCCGAACAAAAACGTGTTGAGCCCGAACCCCAACGCCAACCCGACGAGCACCAGCCAGTTCGGGATTCGCCGGTAGCGAAGATCGTAAATTGCCGCGGTCACCACAATCAGCACAAGCACGCCCTGCAAAATGGGGTGCACAGGTGTCAGCATTCTGTAGAGTCCTCAATATACCTTAGATAGCATCGCAAAGTTATCCGGGGAAATACACTAAATATTTCACCGGATTGCGCGCCAACCCTGCCCGTGCACGCTCACATCTGCCTCGAAGATAATGGGCTGGTGGAGCAAGCTCGCGATTGGATCCGGAACTCTTCCCGTATTGCCGTGCTGACCGGAGCCGGCATCTCAGCGGAAAGCGGTGTGCCGACTTTCCGCGGCGACGAAGGCCTGTGGAAGGAACATAAGCCCGAGGAACTGGCCACCCCCGAAGCATTTCTGCGCGACCCGCGTCTGGTCTGGGAGTGGTACGACTGGCGCCGCCAGGCCATCGCCAAGGCCGCGCCGAACGCCGGCCACCGCGCTCTCGTCGAACTCGAGTGCCAGAAACGGTTCTTCACGCTGATTACGCAGAATGTCGACGGCCTGCACGACCTTGCCGGCAGCGGACGCATCCTCAAACTGCACGGCGACATCTGGCGCATGCGCTGCCAGGAGTGCCGTGCGGATTGGCCCGATCGCCGCGCACCGCTTCCCAAGCTTCCGCCGCATTGCCGTTGCGGCGGCTTAGCGCGCCCGGGCGTGGTTTGGTTCGGTGAGCCGCTGCCCGATGGCATGTGGCTTGAGGCCGAGCACGCCGCGAGCGAGGCCCAGGTGCTGCTCGTGGTAGGAACTTCCGCTGTCGTCTATCCCGCCGCGAGCCTGGTCACAGTGGCCCGCATGGCCAAGGCCAAGGTGATCGAAGTGAATATCGACGAGACGCCAATCTCCAGAGAAGTGGATTGCTGTCTCCGCGGTCCGGCGGGCGAAATTCTCCCGCGCCTCATCGCCTGATCAGACGAGCGTCTCGATTTTGAGGGCTCGCAGGTCTTCCAGCAAGAGGTCCGGGTCGAGCGCCGCCAACTCTTCGCGCGTCGAAATACCCGTGTGGACCGCGATCGAGCGGATTCCGTTTGATCGCGCCGCGAGGATGTCGCTGGGGGCATCGCCAATGAGCGAAACGCGCGCTTCGCCGTTGATCCAGGCCTTCTGCCGCGCGTACTCAATCGCCAGTCGCGCCAGCGCCCCACGGTCTGGTGCCGTTTCAGCGAACGCCCCGAACCGGAAATAGTGCCGCAGGCCCGCCCGCTCCATCTTCTTCCAGCCGATCCGCGTAAGGTTCCCCGTCACCAACCCAACCGGCACGCCACGCCGTTTGAGCCCATACAATACACGCCGCACGCCCGGGCAGGTTTTCTTCCGCAAGTCCGGGCAGCGCCGTACATAGATCGATTGTGCTCGCCGGATGATCGCGGGCAGGTGCCGTCGAACGTATCTGCCGGTGGCACCGGCGTTTTGCATCATCTGTGTCAGAATATCGGGATCGAGCATGCCGTGGACGGGGACGCCCTCCGTGGTTGTGTGCAGCCCGGTCACCACGCGCACCGCTTCCTCGAGCGCTTCCCGGTGATGCGGGCCCGCGCGCCGCAGCAGCGTGCCGTCGATGTCAAATAGAACCAGAGCGGAAGATTTTCTGCGATTCACGGTTGCCGCCTCTTACAATAGCAATTGTGACCGACCCAAAATTTCGCGTGGGATTGATCCAGATGGCCTGTTCTCGCGACCCTGCCGAGAACCTGGCCAAGGCAGAGTGGCGCATTCGCGAAGCCGCGGGTCGCGGCGCGCAGATCATCTGCCTGCAAGAGCTTTTTCGCTCGCAATACTTCTGCCGCGAAGAAGACGCGCGGCTGTTTGACCTCGCCGAGACCATCCCCGGACCTTCGTCGGAAGCGCTCTCACGGCTCGCGCGCGAACTAAACGTTGTGGTCATCGGATCTCTGTTCGAGCGGCGTGCGCCGGGTGTCTATCACAATACGGCGGCCGTGATCGACTCGACCGGCGCGCTGCTCGGCCTCTACCGCAAGATGCACATTCCCGATGATCCCCTGTATTTCGAGAAGTTCTACTTCACGCCGGGTGACTTGGGATTCCGCAATTTCGATACGCGCTACGGCCGCGTAGCCGCACTGGTCTGCTGGGACCAATGGTATCCGGAAGCCGCGCGCCTGGCGGCACTGGGCGGTGCCGAGGTTCTGTTCTACCCCACGGCCATCGGCTGGCATCCATCCGAGAAGGCGAAACTCGGCGCGGCACAGCACGACGCCTGGCGCACCATTCAGCGCTCTCACGCGATTGCCAACGGCATCTACGTCGCGGTGGTCAACCGTGTGGGCTTCGAAGGACCACCGGATCACGGCTTGGAGTTCTGGGGAGCGTCGTTTGTCGCCGATCCGTTCGGCCGCGTGCTTGCCGAAGCCTCGCACGACCGCGAAGAGACTCTCGTCATCGAGTGCGACCGCCGCGAAATAGAGGAAGTTCGCCGCAACTGGCCGTTCCTGCGCGACCGCAGAATCGATGCCTACTCGGAAATCACGAACCGCTTGATCGATTGATGTAGGGGCCGGGCACCCGACCCTGCGACTAGAACGTGTACAGCGGCGTTCCGGCCACCGGCTCCGCGGGCGCTTCTCCGGCGGTCACTGGCTGCGCTTCCAGAATCTGGCGGTAGTAGATGCCGCTATCGCCGAGGTAAACCTCCAGCTCCGAAGGCCGCGGCAGCGCGCCTTGGATCAGAGCTTCCGAAAGCGGATCCTCGATGTACTTCTGGAGCGCGCGCCGCAGCGGGCGTGCGCCATAGCTGCGATCGCCGCAGGTCTTCTCCAGAATGTACTTGGCCGCTTCGGTGGTCAGCCGGATCTTGATCTGCTTGGCCACCAGGTTCCCGTTCACCAGCTCCACCAGAAGAAACATGATCTTGAGGAGATCTTCATCCGTGAGCGATGTGAACAGGATCACTTCATCCAGGCGGTTCAGGAACTCGGGATTGAAGGCCTTCTTCACTTCGCCCCGCACCATGTCCTCAACCTTGCCCGGAATACCTTCCGCCGCCGGGGCGGAGAAGCCCAGGTGGCTGCGTTTATCAAGAAAACGCGCACCCAGGTTTGAGGTCATGATGATAATCGTGTTCTTGAAATCGACCGTGTTTCCGAGGCCGTCGGTCAACTGGCCATCTTCGAACACCTGCAACAGGATGTTGTAGACATCCGGGTGCGCCTTCTCGATTTCATCCAGCAGGATGATCGAATACGGCGACCGTTTCACCCGCTCGGTCAACTGCCCGCCCTCTTCGTAGCCCACGTATCCGGGAGGCGAGCCGATCAGCTTCGAGACCGAGTGCTTCTCCATGAATTCGGACATATCGAAGCGGATGAGCGATTTTTCGCTGCCGAACAGGAATGCCGCGAGAGCGCGCGCCACTTCGGTCTTGCCGACGCCGGTGGGTCCCAGGAACAGGAACGATCCCGCCGGTCGCGCGGAAGCTTTCAGGCCCGCTCGGGAACGCCGAATCGCGCGCGCCAGCGCTGAGATCGCCTTCTCCTGGCTGATCACCCGCTTGTGCAGCTCTTCTTCAATGCGCAGCAGCTTGGTGATCTCTTCTTCTTTGATGGCGGTCATGGGCACGCCGGTCCAGCGCGCTACCACGTCTTCGATGTCGTCTTTGGTGACGACACCGGTCGAGGTGTCGTCGAGATTGTATTTCTCGCGCAATTGGCGCATGTTCTCGCGCTCTTTGCGCTCTTCATCGGAATAGAAACGTGCCTTCTCGAATTCATGATTCGCGATGGCGTTCTCCATGCGATGCACGATGAACTTGATGCGCTTCTGGATGTCGGCTAAATCCGCCGGCAGCGTTGTTTGGCGCAGCTTCACGCGTGCGCCGGCCTCGTCGATCAGATCGATGGCTTTATCGGGCAGAAAGCGGTCCGGAATGTAGCGGCTCGACGTGTAAACCGCCGTCTCGATGGAATCATCGGTATAGCCGACCGCGTGAAACTTCTCGTATCGGTCCTTGATGCCGAACAGAATCTTGATGGCGTCCGCTTCGGTCGGCGGCGGAACTTTCACTGCCTGGAACCGCCGCTCGAGCGAGCGGTCCTTCTCAATCGACTTCCGGTACTCGCCGGGCGTCGTTGCTCCGATGCACTGGATTTCCCCGCGCGAGAGCGCCGGTTTCAGAATGTTGGCCGCATCGAGCGATCCCTCCGCCGATCCCGCGCCAACCAGCGTATGCAGCTCATCGATGAAGATGATGGCATTCTGATTTTCCATCAGCTCCTTCATGATGGTCTTCAAACGTTCTTCGAACTGCCCGCGGTATTTCGTGCCCGCCACGATTAGCGAAAGATCCAGCGCCAGAATTCGCTTTTCCGCCAGGAATGAAGGCACGTCGCCTTCGGCGATCCGTTGCGCCAGCCCTTCCACGATGGCGGTCTTGCCGACACCCGGTTCGCCGATCAGCACCGGATTATTCTTTGTGCGCCGGCACAGAATCTGCACCACGCGCTCGAGCTCGTAATCGCGGCCGATCAGCGGGTCCAGCGAATTATCTACAGCGGCCTGGGTGAGATCGCGGCTGAACTCAGCCAGCAGGGAGCTTTCTTTCGGCCGGTTGGAGGTCACCTTCTCCGACGAAGCTCGCGCCAGTTCCTCGCGGATTGCCGATAACCGCAGCCCGCGCTCGTGCAGAATCTCGGCCGCAAAGCATTTCTCTTCGCGCAACAAACCCAGCAGCAGGTGTTCTGTTCCGATGTGCTTGTGGCTCAACCGCTCCGCTTCTTCGGCGCCATACGCCAGGACGCGCTTGCACTCGTGGCTCAGCGGCAGGTCCACTGACGTGGATACCTTCTCCCGGATGGTGGTGTGACCCTCGATCTGCTTGCGAATCGACTCCACCGCGGCGTGAGAGCGGAGAAAACGGTTTGCCAGGGTCTTGTCTTCCCGCAACAGCCCCAACAGCAGGTGCTCGGTCTCGATGAACGGGCTGCCAAACTGGCTCGCCTCGTAACGCGCGAAGAAGATGACTCTTCTCGCCTTCTCGGTATAACGTTCAAACATACTGCGCAGCGCCCCCGCCGTTTATAAAAAACACTCTACTACTCAAGATACTCCCTGCCTTCGTTCGGATGCATATCTTCCGGCACGCCGCCCGCCAGAGTTCCGCCTTCCAGCCGCAAGACACGATCGCATCTCCGCGCGAACGACAGATTATGGGTGACCAGAATCGAGGTGAGTTGATGAGATCGATGCAACGAGCTCAGGAGATCGAAGATCATCTCTCCGGTCCTGAAATCCAGATTTCCGGTTGGCTCGTCAGCCAGCAGTACTGAAGGCTTCCCGGCGAGTGCGCGTGCCAGTACGACTCTTTGCTGCTCGCCCCCGGACAACTCCCCCGCACGATGCCCAGCGCGTGCCCCAAGTCCTACCTCCTCCAGCCTCACCGCCGCTAACGAAATCGCCTCGGCTTGTGACCGCCCCCGGATCAGTAGCGGCATCATCACGTTCTCAAGCGCCGTAAATTCAGGCAAGAGATAGTGAATTTGCCAAACAAACCCAATTTCCTGATTCCGGAAATCCGCCAGCCCGGATTCTCCGAGCCCTGATATATCCTTCGTTTTGTAGTATATCGTACCGCTTGTTGGCCTGTCCAGACCGCCCAATAGATGCAACAAAGTAGACTTGCCTGCGCCCGACTCGCCGACCAGCGCCAGGCGCTCTCCCGGCGCGACTTCGAAATTCAGGTCATCCAGAATAACAAGATCATTTGCCCCCGAACGGTAAGTCTTGGTCAGGTTCTCAACGCGGAAGACCGGAGCGGCGTTATCAGTACTCACAGTACCCCCGCCTGTTCGAGGATTGGCTCCGCTTTGCTACGAATTCGCCGCGCGACTTCGTACGGATCACCATTTTGTAGCTGCGGATAGAACAGTTCGACCGAGAGCGCGCCGCGATAACCTTTTTCCGCCAGTTTGCGAAGGATGCGCACAAGGGGAGAAACGCCTTCGCCCGGAATCTCGCGCGTCGCGTTGTCGAGTTGCTCTCGTGGGATATCGGGCACGTCCTGAAAGTGGACGTGATGAATTTCGCCGTCGCGCACGAGATCGAGATCCTCAAACTTGCTGAGGCCCGCCCAGAAATGATAGCAATCGAGCATCGAGCGGACGCTCGGGTGCGCGGCTTGACGGGTCATCTTCAGTGATGTGGAGAGCGTGCCGATGAAAGTCGAGCCACGCATGAATTCGAGCATAGCCGTAACACCGAGGGGGCGGACGATTTCCCCCGCCTCCCGCAGGTTCTCAACGCCGCGCGCGTAGTCTTCCCTTGTAAATTTTTCAGTTGTACCGCAGGGGCAGACAACACGATCAACACCCAGATCAGCGGCAGGCGATGCGATGCGCTTGAGCTGTTCGAGCGCATCGGCGCGGCCTGCATTTGGCTCGGCGAGACCGCGCGGCCCGCCCATGGAAACAGCTTGCAACCCAAGGTCTGCGAGGAGACGCTTCGCAGCGGCTACACTTTCGTACTTCAAGAACTCATCTACGAGCGGTGGAATCAACTCGACGTAGCGAATACCGGCACGCGCGTAACCTTCGAGCGATGCGCGGAAGCTAGAGCCTGCGGAAGTTGTTTGATGCAGGCATAAGTGCATCGTGCCGGCCGCCGCGGAAAGAGGCATCGCGGCGCTCGCGGCGATCAGATCTCTGCGCGTGAGCATTATCCGTTAGGATAGCGGGTCTCGGACCGCGAGGCCGGGAGGCGCCACGCGCACGAAATCCTGTACGTTCCAGGTGAGCAAGACCGACGCTCCGGCCTGTGCGCAGCAACGGGCGATTATGGCGTCGTAAATCAATCCGCCGCGGAGTTCGCGGGCCGAGATTTCATCCATGGCGAGCCAGCACGCGTCCGCATCGACGCCGACGACATGAAAGTTATCAGCCAGGTTCTCCCGCAAGCGCTCAAACGCCTCCCGGGGCGGGATACGGAGACGAGCAGGCAGGCGCGTCAGCACGGAAAAACATTCAAGCACAGCGTGTGACGCCGTGATGAGCTGGCAGCTTCTGCGTTTGAGCTCTTCAAGACACAGGATCGTCGGTTCGTGGTGGCGGTGCCATGATGACATCAGCGGTACCAGGCAGCTGGTGTCCACCGCAACCTTCAGCTCTCCCATAGTTGCCGCATGCGCTCTTCCCGCGACTCCTCGATAAGTTTGCGGACCTGTTCATTGGTCATTTTGGGTGTACCGCGTGGAGCGCGCGCTACGACGAATGACCCTTTCCGAACCCACTTGACTCGTTTGCCAACCGGCTCGATTTCGACCTTGCCGTCTCTGTACTCAATCCGGACGGACGTGCCAGGATTCAAGCCGGCTTCATCTCTCACGTTCTTCGGAATTACCACGCGGCCGGCACGATCTATGGTAGTCCTCATACCATGATTCTACCATCCAACTGCCAGGAGACGGACGCAGGCCGCAGCCGTCGCGCGAGGTCTCTAATAGGAACCTACTATTTGACGAACCGCCAACCAGTTGCATAATGACAGAACATCCAACCCATGAGGCGGGTCTTTTGGTGGACATGCGGCCTGGCGTTGCCGGTTGCCGCCCTCTTTCTACTGCACGGTGCAAGCGCCACGCGCGAACAGCAGGATCTGCTGTGGCACTACCGTAATCTGGGCAAGGCGTTCTACGAGAACCCCACCACGCAGAAAGAAGCGGTCGTCGAATTCAAAAAAGCGCTGGACATGGCGCCGGATTCGCCTCGCGAACACGTCAACTACGGCCTGGCACTCTTACGCGCCGGGCAGAGCAAAGACGGCGTTGCCGAACTGGTAAAGGCGCAGCAGCTCGACCCCTCGATTCCGCACACCTGGTTCAATCTTGGCATTTCTTATAAAAAAGAGGGCGATTATCAGCACGCCATCCAGCAGCTCGAGCAAATGGCGAAACTGGTTCCCGATGAGCCCGTCACGCATTACAACCTGGGCGTGCTTTACAAGCTCGCCGGGAAGCCAGCGGAGGGAATACAGCAGCTTGAAATTGCCGAGAAGCTGAACCCCAATCTTGCGGGTCCGCACTTTCAGCTCTTCAATCAGTACCGGCAAGCGGGCCGTCCCGACGAAGCCAAGCGCGAGCTGGAAGTGTTCCAGGAAATCAAGAAGCGCACGGCGGGCGCCGCTGTGGCCGAGGACATGGAGTGGAGCTACTTCGCCGAAATCTACGAAACCGTGGAACCCCAACCGGCGTCAGCCCCGCCGGCGGTGCTGAAGTTTGCGGATCGTCAACTCGCGGGCCATTTCGATCCGGCGACGGCGGGCCTTGCGACGCTGGATCTCGACGGCAACGGGCATGTGGATCTGATCGCGTGGTCGGCTGAAGGGGTACAGCTTTATAGAAACGGCGCGACACCGGTCGCCAAGCCGGGCCTCGAGAATCTGAAAAACGTCCGTGGAATTGCTGTCGGGGATTTCGATAACGATGGGCTGCCGGACCTTTGTGTCTTAACCGATGCTGGTGCGAGCCTTTATCACAACCGGAAGGGCGTCTTCGAGAAGAAGGCCGTGCAACTGCCGCGCGGTTCGTACGAAAAAGCCGTCTGGATGGATTACGACCACGACGGCGATTTAGATTTGCTCCTGTTGGGCGCGAAACCGGTGCTCATGCGCAACAATGGCGAGGCTGGTTTCAGCGATCAAACGGCGGATTTCCCGTTCGTCAGCGGTCACCCGGTGGATGCTGCGATCTTCTCTGTTCGGCATGATATGGCGGCGAACGATCTGGCTGTGGCCTACCGGGATCGCGCCGGCGTGGTGTATCGCGATCGTCTGAACGGGAAGTACGAGGCGGTTCCGCTCGACTTGATCGCGGCCGGCTCGACCGCGCTGCTGGCAGAAGATTTCAACAACGATGGTTTTCCGGATCTTGCAGCCCTGGCTCCGTCGGGCGTCGCGTTGATCGAAAATCACGCAGGCCAGTTGCGAAGCGGTGGAAATCTGGAAGCCAAAGGACCGGTTGTCTTCGCAGATCTGGAGGATCGCGGCGCGCTCGATCTGGTCACGGCGGGCGCGTTCTACCGCAACTGCGGCGAAGGAAAGTTCAAACGCCAGGATGGTGCGCCGGCGGGCGTTGCGGCAGTGGCGGCGGATTTCAATGGCGATGGGCGCATGGATCTCGCGGTGATCGGCGCCGATGGCGCTCTGCACGTTTTTGAAAATCAGACGGCCACACGGAACAACTGGATGCGCGTCGCCATCGCGGGCGTCAAGAATCTAAAACTCGCGTTCGGCGCGACCGTTGAAGTGAAGACGGGTATCAGTTACCAGAAAGAAATTTATCGCGGCATTCCGCTGCTGTTTGGCATCGGCGGCTACAAAGATGCCGATACGGTGCGCATCACCTGGCCCAATGGCCTCATTCAGAATGAAATGAAGCAGCCGATCCTTACCGCCCTGAGCATTCCAGAGGCGCAGCGGCTCTCGGGGTCGTGCCCCATGATCTTCACCTGGAATGGGAAGCGATTTCAGTTCATCACGGACGTGCTGGGCGTGGCGCCGCTGGGCGCGAGCTCCGGCGACGGCCATTATTTTCCGGTGGATCACGACGAGTACGTGCAGATACCGGGTGAAGCGCTGGCCGAACACGACGGCAGTTACGAAATTCGCATCACCGAAGAGCTGCGCGAGGTATCGTACCTCGATCGCGTGCAGTTGATTGCACTCGATCATCCGGCGGCCACGGAAGTTTTTACCAATGAAAAATTCAAATCGCCGCCGTTTCCGGAGTTTCGCCTGTACGGCGTGAACCGGCGAATTTACCCGGCCGCTGCGCACGATTCCGCAGGCCGCGACGTTCTGGCGAGCCTCTTGCAGCGCGATCAAACCTATCCCGATAACTTCCGGCGTGACTATAACGGCGTCGCGGAGCTCCACAACCTGGATTTGGATTTCGGCAACGCGGCGCGTGATGGACGGGCCGTGCTCATCCTCAACGGCTGGGTCGATTGGGCGGACGGCAGCACGTTCCTGCGCGCATCGCAGGAATCGAAAGACGGGTTGATTCTGCCTTATCTCCAGGTGAAGAACGCGCGCGGCGATTGGCAGACGGTGATCGAGGACATGGGCATCCCCGCCGGCAAACCGAAAACCATCGCCGTTGATTTGAGTGGCAAGTGGCTTTCGGCCTCGCGCGAAGTGCGCATTGTGACCAACCTTTGCGTGTACTGGGACGAGATCTTTTTGAGTGAAAGCGCGGGTTCACCGGAGGCGCGCCTGACGCCGGTGGAAGCAGAACTAGCCGATCTGCATTTCCGAGGCTTTTCGAAACCGAAGATTGACCCGGCGCGCAAGCAACCCGAAAAGTTCGACTACCAGACTTGGATGCCGGTCTCGATGTGGAACCCGACGCCGGGCCTCTATACGCGCTACGGCGACGTGCGTCCGCTGATCAACGCAGTGGATGACCGGCTGGTACTCATGGGCTCTGGCGACGAGCTGCGCCTCCTGTTTCCCGCCCGTGATTTGCCCGCGCTCAAGCCTGGATGGAAGCGCGATTTCCTGCTGTTGGTGGACGGCTGGGCGAAAGATGGCGATTACAACACGGCGTTTTCGCAGTCTGTGGAACCGCTGCCATTCCACGCCATGAGTTCGTACCCGTATCCTGGTGCGGAACATTTCCCGGATGATGCGGAGCATCGCGCGTACCGCGAGCTCTACAATACGCGCCCCGCGTTGCGGCTGGTACGGCCGCTGGTTGAGGCAGGTGGTGGTCAATGACCCGCGAGAGAATCGTTTCTTGGACTGCGATTCTCTTCCTGGTCCTGCTGATCAACACCGCGTATATCGCGGCGCTGCCCTCGCCCACGATTTTCTACATGGGCAACGTGCTGCTGCACCTCCTTCTGGGCGTGGTGCTAACGGTGGCGCTATTCTTTCTTCTGCGCCAGTTCCCGTCTGCGGCGGGATTTTTTCTGCTGGCGTCGGCCCTGGGAATTTTTCTCGCGGTGCGCGGGAACATGGCGCCGCACCGCTGGGCGCTGATTGCGCACGTAGCCGCTGCCGCGATCGGGCTGGCCTTGCTCATCCCGTTTGCCATGCGCCAGGCTCCGCGTTTTCGCGTGGCGTTTCAGGCGTCACTTGCGCTGCTCGTGTTATTGCCGCTCGGCGCCTCGATCTACCGCAGAGTCTTCCCCGATCCTGATTCGCAAATCCGGAACGGGCTCAACGTGCCCGTTTCCATGGATGGGGAAGGCGGCGGGCGGAACTCGCCGTTCTTTCCCTCGTCGGCCAAAACCAATGTCGGCGGCATTATTCCCTCCAACTTTTTCATGGATTCCGAGCGTTGCGGTGAGTGCCATAAGGACATCTATCAGCAGTGGAAAAGCTCGATGCACCACTTCGCGTCGTTCAATAATCAGTTCTACCGGAAGGCGATTGAGTACATGCAATCGGTGGTTGGGACGCGGCCGAGCAAGTGGTGCGCGGGCTGCCACGATCACGCCGTTTTCTTCAATGGCCGCTTCGATCGTCCCATCAAAGATCAGATCGATACGCCCGAAGCGCGCGCGGGCCTGGCGTGCACGTCGTGCCACTCGATCGTCCACGTGAATAGCACGATGGGCAACGGCGATTACACGATTCAATACCCGCCGCTGCACGAACTGGCCAGCAGCCGGAATCCGTACGTGCATGCGCTGGATTATTTTTTGACGTTTCTCAATCCTGGTCCGCACAAGAAATCGTTCCTGAAGCCGTTCATGCGCGGGGAGTCGGCAGAATTCTGCGCTGCGTGCCACAAGGTGCATCTCGACGTGCCGGTGAACCAGTACCGCTGGTTCCGTGGCTTCAACGATTACGATAACTGGCAGGCGAGCGGTGTTTCGGGGCAGGGCGCGCGATCGTTTTACTATCCGCCGAAGAGCCAGGTGTGCGCGGATTGCCACATGCCGCTCGTGAAATCCGAGGACCCTGGCAATCACGATGGCATGGTGCATTCGCACCGGTTCCCGGCGGCGAACATGGCGGTGGCTTATGCGAACCACGATGAAGAGCAGATGGCAGCCACGCGGAAGTTTCTCCAATCGGGATTCATCACGGTCGACATTTTTGCTGTAACGCCCGTGAAGGATGCGGGCACCCTCATGGTTCGGCGCACGGGCGAAGGCCCGCAGGCAATGTCCGGTTTTGCGGTGGGCGAGGAAGCCGAGCAGGCATCCACGGGTGTGATTCGCGAAGTGGGCGAGGTGGCTGCGCCAATCGATCACGCGGGAACGAAGCTCGCGCCCGGCAGCACGGCGCGTGTGGACGTCGTGGTACGCACGCGGAAAATCGGTCATTTCTTCCCGGCGGGGACGGTGGATGCTTTTGATGTTTGGCTTGAGTTGCAGGGAAGGGACGCCACCGGGCGAGTCATTTTCTGGAGCGGGCGCGTGGAAGACAACGGGCGCGGGCCGGTTGAGCGGGGCGCGCACTTCTACAAGTCCTACCAGCTCGATGGCGCGGGCAATCCCATCGACAAGCGTAACGCGTGGCAAGCGCGCAGCGTCCTTTATGTGCGGCTGATTCCGCCCGGCGCGGCGGATGTCGCGCATTATCGCGTGCACGTGCCCAACGACGCCAAGGGCCCCATCACCTTCACCGCGAAGCTCAATTACCGGAAGTTTTCGTGGTACTACACGCACTTCGCTTACGCCGGGAAGCCGAAGCCGGGCCAGGACCCCGCGTTGCTGAACGCCGCGCAGAACAGCCTCGAGTATTCTTTCGACCGCGGCAACATTCCGGCGGACGTTTCGGGCGAGATCAAGGACCACGTGCCGGACTTGCCGATCGTCACGCTGGCCGAAGCGACAGCGCAGGTGGGAATCGGCGAGACTAATTGGACGCCCGTCGTCGAGAAGCGCGACCGCGAGCGCTGGAACGATTGGGGCATCGGCCTGTTGTTGCAGGGCGATTTGAAAGGCGCCGAGTACGCGTTCAAGAAGACGACCGAAGCCGAGCCGGAGTACGCCGATGGCTGGTTGAACGTGGCGCGCGCGCTGGTGCAAGAAGGTGAAAACGACGCCGCAAAGCCATATGTCGAGAAAGCGCTCGCCATCAACTCGAAACTTGGCCGCATTTATTTCTTCAAGGCCCTGACTCAGAAGACAGACGGAGATTACGACGGTGCGCTGACGTCTCTGCGCACGGCTGAATCGATGTACCCGCGTGACCGTGTTGTGCTTAATCAGGAAGCGCGCATTTTGTTTCTGAAGCGTCAGTACGCCGAGGCGCTGAAGGTGCTCGAGCGCGTCTGCGGGGTAGATCCCGAGGACTTGCAGATGCATTACACGATGATGCTTTGCTATCGCGGGCTGGGCGATCAGGAGAAGGCCGCGCACGAGGAACAGTTGTTCCGCCGCTTCAAAGCGGAGGAATCGGCGCAATCCATTACCGCGATCCGCCGGCGCGTGAGCCCGGAAGACAACAACGAACGCCAGCAGATTCACGATCACGAAAGCGTGGCACTGACAGGTGGCGGCCGATGAAGATCGCGCTGGGAATCGGCATTCTCGCTTGCGTGGTTTTTGTTTACGCTGCCACCAAAGAGTTGGACACGCCCGTATCACCCGTCCATTTCACCGACGTCACTGCGCAGGCTGGCATCCACTTTGCACATAACAGCGGCAGGGCGGGGAAGAAGTTTCTGCCTGAGACGCTGGGTTCCGGTGCTGCTTTCTTCGACGCCGATGGCGATGGCTGGCCCGACATCCTGCTGATCAATAGCAAAGACTGGACGCCGCGCGGGCGCAAATCGTTCAGTGCGCTCTACCGCAACAATCACAACGGTACTTTCACCGACATCACGGCCGGTTCGGGCCTCGACGTGGAGATGTACGCGATCGGCGTGGCGATTGGCGACTACGATAACGACGGCCGCGATGACGTCTATATCACTGCTCTCGAAGGCGATCATCTGTTTCACAATGAAGGCCACGGCAAGTTTCGCGACGTGACGGCGAGTTCTGGCATCCACAATGCGAATTTCGGTACAAGCGCCGCTTGGCTCGATTACGATCGCGATGGCAAGCTTGACCTGTTCGTCGCCAACTACGTGCAGTGGACGCCGCAGGGCGATCTTTGGTGTTCGCTCGACGGTGCGACGAAATCCTATTGCACGCCCGAATCGTACAAGGGAACCTCATGCAAGCTGTTCCACAATCTGGGTGGCGGCAAGTTCGAAGACGTCAGCCAAAAAGCGGGCATTGCCGACCCGACGAGCAAATCGCTTGGCGTCACGGTGTTCGATTACAACGGCGACGGCTGGCCGGATATCTTCGTCGCCAATGACACGCAGCCGAACAAGCTCTACCGCAATAACAAGAACGGCACATTCACTGAGGAGGGCATGGCCGCTGGCGTGGCGTTCGGCGAGGATGGCGTAGCGCGCGGCGCCATGGGTACCGATGCCGCCGACTACGATCGTTCCGGCCGCCCTGATCTGCTGGTGGGCAACTTCTCGAACCAGATGATCGGCCTCTATCACAACGAGGGCACGGGCTTGTTCGTCGACGAAGCGCCATCATCGGCGGTGGGCCGCGCGAGCTTGCTGACGCTGTCGTTTGGCGTTTTCTTTTTTGACTACGATCTCGACGGCTATCCCGATATCTTTGCCGGAAACGGCCACATCGAAGAGGAAATCGGGCGCGTGCAGCCCAAGGTTCAATACAAGGAGCCGCCGCTATTGTTCCATAACCTGGGCAAGCGGAGGTTCGAAAACGTTACGGCGTCCATGGGTCCCGAGTTCAATCGCGCCATTGTCGCACGCGGCGCCGCCTATGCCGATTTCGATCACGATGGCGATCTTGATTTACTGATCACCACCAATCACGGCCCGGCGTATCTTTATCGCAATGACGGCGGCAATCGCAATCACTGGCTTTGTGTGCGCCTCGTAGGTACGAAGTCCAACCGGGATGGTATTGGTGCCGTCGTGCGCGTGGAGAGCTCGTCCGGAAAGCAGTGGAGCACCGTGCACTCTGGCGGCAGTTACTGCTCGCAGAGCGATCTGCCGCTGACGTTCGGGCTGGGGAAAGATCCAACAGTCACGGCAGTCGATATCGAATGGCCCAGCGGCTCCAAGCAACACCTCGCCAATCTCACGGCCAATCAGTTCGTCACGATCGAAGAGGATAAAGGTGTGATCGCGAAATCCGGTCCGGCGCGGCCCTAAGCGTTGCCGAACACTGCTCAATCGTCGTAAAAATTCCGTACCCAGGCGTGCTTTCGCAAGATCGCAATCACTTTATCCGGCAGCGGGCCCTTCCCCGGAATGGAGCAATTGAAATCGACGTTCGCCCGTGTTCGCATGCCGGGAATGACGGTCGAAACCGCGGCGGGTGAAAGGCAAAAACGCAGCGCCACTTCCGGCATCGTGCCGTTGGTAATTTGCAGATCGCGCTGAATGGCGGCCACATGCTCGGCCACCTGCTTCTTGCGGTCGCCCTTGAAGTACGCGGCGCGAAAGTCGGTCGGCGCAAACTGCGTGTACTGGTCGATCTTTCCAGTGAGCGCGCCCTCGTCGAGCGGCACCCTCGCGATCACGCCGATATCTCGTTCCACCGCCAGCGGGAAGAGATTCTTCTCCGGCGATTGGTCGAAGATGTTGTAGATTACCTGCACCGTGTCGATGAGCCCTGTCTTGATGAGTTCGAGCGCGCTGTCGGGCTGGTGATCGTTGATCGAAACCCCAACCGCCTGCGCCTTCCCTGACTTCTTGATGTCCTCGAACGCCCGCTTCCACTCGTCGCGATCGATCCACTCCGGGTTCCAGACGTGCAACTGTTGCAGGTCGATCGTATCGAGCCCTAGGTTCTTCAAGCTGCGCTCGGTCGAGGCGATGACGTAGTCATAAGGAAACACCTCGTTGATTCCGACGCCCGGTTTCGCCGGCCAAAGCTGGTTCTTCGGCGGTACTTTCGAGGCGACGTAAATCTTGTGGTCGATTTGCCGGACCACCTCGCCCACCAGTTGTTCGCTGTGCCCATCCCCGTAGGCCAGCGCCGTGTCGATAAAATTCAGCCCCAGCTCAATGGCATGTCGCAACGCCAGCAGGGATTCCCGGTCGTCGCCTCCCAGCCACTGGGTTCCGCCGATCCCCCAGGCTCCATACCCCATCTCGCTTACGTGAAATCCTGTCCTGCCCAGCTTGCGGTATCGCATGGCACACTATTATAGAGCCATGGGCCTGGGCAAGTCGTTGCGGTTGCGCCGGATTTTCGCCAATGGGCGGGCGCTCATCGTTCCCATCGATCATCGCGCCGAGGACCCTGTGCCGCTCGTGCGCAGCGTGGCCCGTTCCGGCGTGGATGCCGTGGCGCTATCGCCCGGTGTCCTTGAGCGCGTCGTCGAGGATCTTGCCGGTCTCGCCGTGATTCTGCGCCTCAACAGGACGAAGCGCACCCCGCAACTGGTGAGCGTGCAAGGCGCGCTGGAACTGGGCGCGGAAGCCGTGCTGCTGCGCGTCGATACTCACGATGCCCACGACCTCGAACGTCTGGGCCGCATCACCGAGGATGCGCGCCGCCTGGGCATGCCGGTGATCACCGAAATTCTGGGTGAGGACCTGCCCGCCGTCGTGACTATTGCCGCCGAGTACGGCGCCGACGTCATCCAGACGCACTGCACCGGGAGCTTGGCGGAGTTCCATCAGACCGTGCGCACGGCTGGGCGTCCTGTGCTGGTCTCGCTGGAGCCGGCCCGATCGGTGGCTGATCTGCTGGCTTTTGCGTACGGCTGCTTGGAAGCGGGTACGCAGGGTGTGGTCGTAGAACCGCAGCGCGAGTCAGTTCTCGCCGGCATCAACGCTCTCGTGCATCAGGGCGTCTCAGTCGCCGAAGCGCTGGCCATCGCCGAGCCAGAGCGCGTGGTCGTTCCCGACTAGCCGTATCAAGCGAAGCCCGAAATGCGAGTCGTAATCGACGCTCTGCCTCTGCTCATTCGCAGCGCCGGCGTCAAGAATTACCTCTATCACTGGATCACGCACCTCCGCCGCGCGGCAGGTCCGGACACCATCGGCACCTTCCCCCCGCTCGGCGACATCGGCCCGCTCCGTCACCAAGCCTCTGTTGTTGGCCCCTGGCGCACAGCGACAGGCCTCGCTGAGCTTCTTCTTTCGAATCACACGCCGCTGCCCGTTCTGGACATCCTCACCCGCGACGCTGACATTTTCCACGCGAGCGTGATGGTCCGCCGCCCTCCACGCCGCCCGCTCCTCACCACCACGCTCCACGACATGACCTGCTGGCTCATGCCCGAGTTGCATCCGAATTCCAACCTTCGCGACGCCCGCGCTTCTGCCGATCTCCTGCGCCGAGCCGGTCGCCTTATCGCGGTCTCCGCCTGCACCAAGATGGACGCCGTTCGCGTCCTTGGTATCGCGCCCGATAAAATCACCGTCATTCATTCCGGAATCTCGCCGGCGTTCTTCGATTGTGACGCCTCGGCCATCCAAAAAGTGCGCGGGCGTTACGCGTTGAAACGCCCGTTCGTGCTCTCCATCGGAACCATCGAGCCGCGCAAAAATCTGGCGACGCTCCTCAGCGCGTATCAGGCCTTGCCGCCCTCCCTGCGCGAAGAGTTTGAATTGGTCGTCGCCGGCCCCATCGGTTGGGCGGACTCCAGCACGAAAGCGCGCCTCGCCGAAATTCGCTACCTCGGTTATATCCCCGAATCCGATATCGCCCCTCTCACCGCCGCCGCTGCCGTCTTCGCCTATCCATCTCTTTACGAAGGCTTCGGATTTCCCGTCGCGCAGGCCATGGCGGCCGGCGTCCCAGTCGTCACGTCCAATATTTCCGCGCTCCCCGAAATCTCGGGCGACGCCGCATTGCTCGTCGATCCGCGCAGCCAAACCGAGCTTCGCAACACCATGGCCCGGCTTCTGCTCTCGCCGGATTTGCGCGCCGATCTGACCGCTCGCGGCCGTGCTCGCGCCGCCCAGTTCCGCTGGGAAACCTGCGCCGCGAAATCGCTGGAGTTTTTCCAAAATGTCGCCGCATCGGTGTGAAACGCCGGCCGCGATAAACTAGTCCTACAGGGTATGCGGAGATTTTTCACCGCGCTTTTTGTTCTCGCCGTTTCCGTTCTCGCCGCCAACATCCGGCTTTATCTCAAGGACGGCACGAACCAAATCGTCCGCGAGTACTCCGTCCAGGGAGATCGCGTGCACTATTACAGCGTCGAACGCAGTGACTGGGAAGACATTCCGCTCGATCTGGTCGACCTGAAGCGCACTGAAGGCGAGATCGCCGCGCACAAAGCCGCGATCGAGGAGGAGAACAAGGCCGTTCTAGCCGAAGCGAAGGTGGAGCAAGAGCAGAAGCACGAGATTATGAAGATCCCCCAGGATCCCGGCGTCTACCAGTTGATCGACGGCAAGGAGCTGCGCATCATGCAGCTCGCCGAATCCAAGGTGCACAACAACAAGCAGCGCGCCGTTTGGAAAGCGCTGTCGCCGATTCCCATGGTATCCGGCAAGGCCACGCTTGAGATCGACAATCCCCAAGCCCGCTACATCGTGGAGACCGCCACGCCCGAGTTCTACATCCAGCTTTCCGCCGAAGAGCAGTTTGGCATCATCCGGCTCACGCCGAAGGATAATGTCCGCATCGTCGAAAAACTCACCATAATTCCCGTGACCAAGGAAATTGTCGAGGAGCCCCAGGAAGTGGAGATCTTCCGCACTGCCGCCGCCGACGGTCTCTACAAAATCTGGCCCCAGAAACCGCTAGAGCCCGGCGAGTATGCCGTGGTCGAGGGCTCTCCCGGCAAAGTGAACATGCAAGTCTGGGATTTCACCTGGAAACCTGGCGCGAAATACGTGCCCGTGCCGGAGACCCCAAAACCGAAGAAATAGCCGCCTATTGCTGGGGCGGCGTAGGCGGGACTGGATCGGTCGGGCTAGCCGCAGTGAGGGCCACGGGTGCTGCGGTCGCCGGAGGTTGCATCCCCAGTTTCATCAGGATTCCGTTCACGTAGCTGGTTGTCTCCGGGATGTTTGGTATGATGCCGCCAGCCTGGTCGACCTTCTCCGGCCCCGCATTGTAAGCGCCGAGCGCCAGCGCCAGGTTGCCGCTATATCGCGTCAGCAGTTCCTTCAGATATTTCGCGCCGGCGTCAATACTCTGCTTCGAGTCGAACGGGTCCTTCACGGTGAGACGCGCGCTGGTTTCGGGCATAAGCTGCATCAGGCCTTGCGCGCCTTTGTCCGAGACGGTGCAGGGCCGGAAGGCCGATTCCTGCTGGATGACTGCCGTCAGCAGCTTGGGATCGAGCCCCTCCCGCTGCGCGGCTTCTAAAAGGGTAGGTGCCACGCTCGATTCAGGAACGGCCTCGCAATCCACGTCGGCAATCTGGGACTCCGGCAAGGCTAAGCCGCTACCCGCGCTCGTGGGCAGCGGCGGGAACGGCGCCAATATAAAGAAGGAATCTTTCCCGCCTGGGTCCGGTGCCTGCCCCTGTTTGCCGACCGAAGCGGCCATGGCTGCCGCAATCGCAGCCTTCTGCTTATCCACCGACTTCTGCATCGCCGCGAGTGTGCCGTCCCGCTGCTTCACAGCGGCAGCCTCCATAGCGGATCTGTTGGGATCACTGGAGTTAGTCGGTTTTTCCGCGGCCGGCTTTTCGGCCTTCGCGGCTTCCGCCGCAGGTGGCGCCTGCCCACACAGGCTAACCAACGGCATCATCCAAAGGCTAACTGTCAGGCAACGAGAGAGGTAAGATCGCATTCAGTCCTAAGAATCGACCGCTCGAAAAAAAACTTTAGCTAAAGCTTAGAAATCTCCTGGTTTTTGCCGAAGAGACGTTATGAGGGAGGGGAGCAGGCTCCCTTGGGACGAGGATATTGCCATGGAGATCACCGGAGCCAGTGCGGGAGCGGCGACGCTTGCCGCAATTCCCACTCCAGAGAGCGTGCCGCCGGCACAGGCGGCCGCCAACCGCAGCCTGATCCAGGCCGTGAATACCGTTAACGACTCAGGGACGCTCGGCAACAACAACGAACTCACCTTTCAGATCGATCGGACTTCGCACATGGCCATAGTCCAAATCATCGATCGCTCCACCAAGAAAGTCGTCGAGCAGATACCTCCGGAATATGTCCTCCAGCTGGCTGAGTCCCTGGGCCAGAAGGCTGATTCCAGCACTGTCTCGGCCCTCGCTTAATCGGCTGCGACAAAAACCGGAAGTCGGTCCGATATGAATAGCAGGAGCCGTCATGTCGACCAACCCCTACGACACTTACTTAGAAGCAACCGTCCTGTCCGCTGATCCGACTGAGCTCGTCCGTCTCCTTTACCGGACGGCCATCGAATCGGTGCGGGATGCTCGCACCTACCTGGCCGACGGCGAGATCGCTGCCCGCTCCCGAGCCATCTCCAAAGCTGTTGCCGTCCTCGCCGAGCTGAGCCTTTGCCTGAGGTCCGATGTTGAGCCCCGCTTGGCCCGCAACCTGAACGAGCTGTACGACTACATGCGGCGCCGTTTGCTCACCGCCAACCTCGATCAGGTGGATGCGCCTATGGCAGAAGTCGTCGGCCTGCTCGAAAATCTGTTGGAAGCCTGGGAGAAAATTGATGTCCCGCCGGCGAGCCAGCGGATGGAGTTGGTCAGCGCCGGTTTCTAGACCACCCGTGGCGCACGCCTTCAGCGTGCTGCGGCGAACTTTCAGTTCGCCGCGCCCGTGCGTGAGTGCCGGTCGGAATCACTTCCGCCGCCACCAATCACAAGGTCTTAATCGAGGGGGATCAGGTAGAAATCCACGATGCGGTGGCTCACTTCCGCAGCGTCGGGCTGGTATTTCCCCGCGCTGACTTCCGCCTGGATCTGTTCTATCCTGGCCGGAGCGAGTCCCGCTGCCGCTTGGGAGAGCGCGGAAAGGTTCACCTCATCCGAGCTCGTGGGAGCCGGTGGCGCGGCAGGCGTCCCTGGTTGCGCCGGGGAAGCCGGTCCAACGGGCGCACTTTTACCGCCAGGCTCTATCCGCATAAATCACCTAAAATTCTTATCGTCCTTCAGTAGACAAATTCTAGTAAACCGGATGGCATCAGGCAAGCCATCACGGCTTTGTAATCTGGGCAACATTATCCGTCCTGGACGCCGTCTGCCCTGTCTGCCCCTCTGCTCTCCGCGACAGTCCCTCCACCACCATCCGTGCCAGGCCCAACCCGCCTCCATTCGACAGTGCCTGCGCAAACTGCTCTTCCGCCATTTCCGTGGCCGATTCCGACGATTCGTCCTCGTCTCCTAGCCAACCCTTCGAATCCGGGTCATGCATCGACTTCATGAGCTGCCCGATCAGCAGCGCCTCAAACTGCTTGGCCGCGGTTTCAATCTTCTCGGGCGTGTCCCGCTTCGACGGTGCCTCGAGACCCGGCGAGAGCACCGGCATCTGCGGCGCGGAAAGGCTGCTCAGATCGCTCATGCTAGTAGCGGCCGGACATGTCCGGCCCCCCAAAACGCGGCATCAGATCACGTCCAGTTCGGCTTCGAGCGCACCCGCGGCGCGCAGGTTCTGGAGAATCGCGATAATGTCGCGCGGCGTCGAGCCGATCGCATTCAATGCGCGAACCAGCTCTTCGATCGTCGCGCCTTCCTTCAGAATGACGTTGCGCGCTTTTTCTTCCTTCGCCCCCACGGTCACTTGCGGCACCACTTCCGTCTTGCCCTGCGAGAGCGGCGCCGGCTGCGACACGGCGTAGTTGGTCTGCACTGCCAGCGTCAGGTTGCCGTGCATGATGGCCACCGGCGAGATGCGCACGTCGCCGCCCATCACAATCGTCCCTGTGCGCTCGTTGACCACCACGCGCGCCGGACGGTCAGCGTCCACCGGAACCTTCTCCAGTTCCGAGATGAATTCGATGGAGCGCGAGGAGTAATCTGGCGGGATCTCCACCGTGACCAGTGCCGAGTTCTCGGCCTTCGCGAGCGGTGCGCCGGTCGAGGCAAATCTTTTGTTGACGGCTTCGGCGATGCGTGCCGACGTCGTAAAATCCGCATAGCGGAGTTGCAGTTGGAGCGGCCCCTTCGGGACAAGCGATGGCGCTGTGATTTCGATGATCGCGCCCGAGGGCACGCGGCCCACTGTGGGATGGTTGACCGTCTGGCTGGTGCCCGTCTTGCCTGCGGAGAATCCGCCCGTCACCACCGGCCCCTGCGCAACGGCGTAGATCTTGCCGTCACCTCCGCGCAATGCGGTAAGCAGCAATATGCCGCCCTGCAAGTTCTGCGCGTCTCCCATCGCGGCGGCGGTGGCGTCGATGCGCGAGCCGGGCTGCGCGAATGGCGGCAACGTGGCGGTCACCATTACGGCCGCCGTGTTTTTCACCGTCATGGTCGTGGCATTCACCGTCAGGCCCATGCGCTCCAGCAAGTTGGCCAAGCTCTGAGCGGAAAATATGGTTTGCTGGCGGTCGCCCGTTCCGGCCAGACCCACCACCAGCCCATACCCAATGAGCTGGTTGTCGCGTACACCTCCCAGCGCCACCAGCTCTTTCAGGCGCGTCGCGGCTCGCGCAGGTCCGGTCCCGAGCGCCACGAGCAGCACGCAGATGGCAATCAATCTCTTCATGACGGCGTCTAGAATGGCAGAAGCCCTAACAGGAGGCGATAGAGCGCGTTGGGTCTCTTAGCCACGTCGTTCACCGCGCCTTTGCCGTTGATGCGCACCTCCACCTGGGCCATGTGATCGGAGCGAACCGTGTTCGATGTATCGAGGTCTGCGGGACGCACGACGCCGCGCACAATCACGGTCTGGTGCTCAGAGTTCACTTGAATGTCTTTCGCTCCCTCCACCACCAGAAATCCATTCGGCAGCACGTGTGTAACGCGTGCCGCCAGAGTGGTAGTGAAATCCGTCTGGCGGGACGTCGTGCCTTCGCCATCGAGAGAAGTATTCGTGGTCAGGTTCGCCAGGTTGGTCCAGGGGCCCGTGGCTCGAGTCAATCCAGCCAGCGCCGGAATCGTGCTTTTCGCCGCCGAGGCACGTGAAGTCTTAGTCACACCGGTGACATCCGCCGAAACAGATTCGGCTACCAGCACGGTTACCATATCGTCCACCTGCCGCGCGCGCACGTCGCTGCCTAGGTCGAGCAGGCGCGATGCGCCCGACCAGGTCGATCCCGGCGTGGACACCGGGCCTGCGTTGGCCGGCGCATTGCGCATGGCGTCCTGAATATACTTATCCAGCGCCGAAGGTTCGGGCGGCTTCTTCTGGTCCTTCGTCTTGGAAGTCCCAGTAGCACCCGCGAAGCAGGGAAGGGTGACTGCCACGAGGAGCAAGAGCGCCAACGCTCTCGGGATTTTTGAAAGATGGCCATTCATGATCATGGTTTTGCGTCCTGTGAGTTCGATTCAACCGTGGTGGCAACCACCACCCGGTCCTTACCCGCGACGCGCGCGGAGAAACTCCTGCCGTTGACCAGCGTGTGGACCTTGATCGGGTCGCCATGCCGGCCTGCGGATTCGGCGCGGCCCTCCACCTTCACGAGCGCAGCGCCGCTGTGAACCTCGACCTGCACCACGTCGCCACGCTCCACTTCCTTGGGTGCATCTACCATGTTGGCGGTGATCGATTCACCCGCCGGAATGGGATTGCGTGGACTCGTTCCAGCGACCGCTTCGAGCGTCACCGGAGCGGCGCTCCGCGCCGGGTAAACATCGCACGCTTCCAGCTTCACCTGGTTTGCCCCGATGACGTGCCCCGCGGCCAGATTTTCCGTGGCTACGACACGCGTGCCGCGCACCCGCACTTTCACACTGGCCCAGACACCGAACCTCCGTCCACCTGCCGAACGCACCACGCCTCGCCAGATCACCGCACCCGCGGCATCCACTGGCAGGCTCGTGCGGGAAAATTCCAGCTCGCCATGGGGAATCGGGTAGCGGCTGAGTTCCATAATCTCGATGCGAGCATCGGGATCTTCGAGCGCCTTACGCATCGCCGCCAACACGCGCTCCGGTTCGAGCGTTTCCATCGCATGTTCCACACAGGCTTCTGCTTCGTCGGGAAGCGCAATGTTGTAGCGCAAAGCCAGCCGCCGCAATTCCGGCGTATGAAAGTAGCGCCGTACACCTGGCAGGGGTGCATAACCGATTTCGGCATCTGCCGGAATTGACGAAAAAGCCGGTACGGCACGCGCCAGATCGCCGGCAGTGATGCGATCGCCCTCGACCGCCACGCAAGGTTGCGGAGCCGTCAACAAGAGCGCTATAGGCATCAAGAGAGCCATCATTGCCGTAAGTTATTGGCCTGCTGGTACATATCGTCAGCAGCCTTCACTACCTTGGAATTCGCTTCATAGGCGCGCTGCGCCACAATCATGTTGATAAACTCTTCCACTACACTGACATTGGACTGCTCTGTATACCCTTGAAGCAGCGTGCCCATGCCTTCCTGGCTGCCTGGATTGCCGACCACCGGATCGCCCGAGGCATCCGTTGGAAGATACAAGTTTCCGCCTATGCTGTTGAGTCCAGCAGGGTTAGGGAATTCAGCCAACTGAATCTGACCGGCCGTCTGGGCCGCCGTCTGGCCCGGCAAGGTGTAGCTGACCGTGCCGTCCTGCGCGATCGTAACTGACTGAGCCTGCGGCGGGATGGTGATCTGGGGCACCAGCGGGTTGCCGTTGGCATCCACAACATTTCCATTCCGGTCAAACTGAAAGTTCCCCGCGCGGGTGTACGCCAGGGTGCCTACGGGCTGGCGGATCTGGAAGAACCCGTTGCCCTGAATCACCACATCCAGAGGGTTGTCGGTCTCGGAAAAATCACCCTGGGTGAAGATGATTTCGTTAGAGGCGGCGCGGGTACCCAATCCGAGTTGCAGGCCGGCCGGAACCACGGTTTGCTGTCCAGCTTGGGTACCGGGGGCGGTCATGCTCTGATAAAGCAAGTCTTGAAATTGAGCTCGCCGCGCCTTGTAACCAGTGGTGTTAGAGTTTGCCAAGTTGTTGGCTATGTTCTCAATGTTGGTTTGCTGTGCGTTCATGCCGCTGGCGGCGCTAAATAGGGCGCGGATCATAGAATCTCCTTAAAGTTGCATCTGAGGTTGGCCCAGCTCCTGATTGATGACCTGCCAGCGGTCGGCCGCTGGCGGACGGGCTGCTTCGGCGGGCTGCGCGGGCGACGAGGGGGAAGACGAACCGGGCAGGATTCCGAAGGCGAACCAATCGTAAAACTGCTGCCACTCGGTGGTTCCGTCCTTTGTTTTCATGACAATATCTCTCTTTCTTACGAGCTGACGCGGGCAACTTCCTCCACCGCGTGCTTGTTCATATCTCCACTGATCGACACGGCTTTTTGCAGCATTTCAAACTGGCGCATCACGCTCACTAGGCGCACGGCGGCGTTGGCGGACGAGGAATTTGAGCTCTCGACCTTTCCTTGTTCCACCTGGGTTTCTGGCGCCGGGACCGGCTTGGCACTGGGATCAGTTACCTTGAAGTAGTTATTGCCTTGTTTGGCAAGGACATGGGTGTCGGGAAAGTCGACCACCTCGAGTGTTCCCAGGCTTTGCCCGTCCTGCAGCACTTCGCCCTCGGGCGTCACAGTCAAGGGGGTGGTGGATTGGGTTTGAATGGGAGTTTTGTCCACAGTGCGCAGGGGGTAGCCTTCATGGGTGACGAGCATGCCCTGGGGACTGAGCTTGAAGCTGCCATTGCGCGTGTAAAGAGGACCGGACGTACCGTCGGCAGCGAAGAATCCTTTGCCGTTGAGGGCCAGATCCAACTGGTTGCCGGTACGAACGAGCAAACCCTGGGCAAAATCGGTCCACTGCGACTGGACCACGGGAACGGTGGTGGGCAGATATCCCTCGCCGTCGGCGGCGGCTTGCGCATCGGGTGAAACGTAGAGGTTGTAGGACTCCTTGTCGGACTTGAAACCATTGGTACTGGAGTTAGCGAGGTTATTGGCGGACATATTGAGGGTATCCATGAGGGCGCGCATGCCGCTCGCGGCGGCGATGGTGAGAGAATCCATGGAAGTACGTTCCGGGTAGGGAGCGGTGCAAGTCGGGTACCGAAGGGGGGCGAAAAAAAAGACCCTAGAAAATCAACGCGGCCCAGCCGATAAGTAGATTAGGGTTAATATACGAGGCCGTCAAGATTTTGCCAGCCACCGGCAAAAGTCATGATTTTGACAGGCTTTCTAGGTGTAAATCGCTGAAAATTTAAGGTATTCGACTGGCCGCGCAACTGCAGCTTCGCCGGTCGTGCTCATCGCCAGTGCCACTCCGTCTTTGGCTGCCTGGCAGACTGCTCCGACACGCAATTCCTTCGAAGCGTCGCAGTCCGCCCGTTCGCAGAACAGTGAAAGCAACACGGCGCAGCCGGCGCAGAATGCGGCCGGTTCCTCCGAGCAAACCGCATCCAGCGAGAACAACGACGGAACGGGCACGGGAACTCCTCAACGGTCTCTGCGGCGCGGGCGATCGGCCACGCAGGACTCAGAGAGCACGCAGTCAGCCTCTGCCGCGGATGCGAAGACGTCTTCCGCCACAAACGATCCACAGCAACAGGCATTCCAGGCAATTCTGAACGAGGTGCTGCCGCCCGTTGACGGGCAGGCGGCGAAAGCGGAACTCGCTTCGACGGCAAGAACAAAGCTGGATCAAAGCCTCCCACAGGTACCGGGGGACACCACACCCAACAGCAATCAAGCCGGCGCCGCCAGCGCGAAGGGGCAACACGCAGAAACGCTCGATCCGGCTTTCCAGATTACGAAAGAGGCGCAACCGGCCGGTGGAAGTGCTGTGCTCAGCCAGAAACTGGCCGACGCACAGGTAGCTTTTGCGGCTCGAGTCACGCAACAAGCCGGAACCGCCGCGACGCTAGACTTGCGCAATTCGCAGGAAACCATCGCGGCATCGCGTTTCGATACCGCGCGTCCGGCGGCGAACACCAGCGTGGATTCGCAGACCGTACCGGCGGCGAAGACGGCCGACCCGGCAAATCTCCCAGCAACTCCCGCGGTGAAGGCAACTTCTCAGGCACCCGCGCACGCGGCAGCGGATAGCCAGAGCGCCGCCGACGCAAACGCCAATAGCGATAGCGATGCGCACCAGCGGGACACGGACGGACCGGACACGGTGCGCGCAAGCAGCGAACCGGAGACAGCAGCCGCGGCGCCGCAAACCGCCCAGGAGACTCAGGGCAGCCTGCTGACGCCGGCACCGGTGGCGGGCAACGGGGCGGGTGTCCGCCAGTCGAGCCCGGCGAAGGCTAGTACCGAGAGCGCTGCGCCGCAGCTTCAGGAACCACAAGGTGAGTCCAACGTGCACGCGGGCGAAAGCGTGCGCAACATTTCGCTGCGCCTCACGAGTGCGGATCAAAGTTCGGTGCAAGTGCGGCTCACGGAAAGAGCCGGGGAACTGCAGGTCTCGGTACGGACGCCGGATGCGGGCCTGACTCGCGGTCTGCGCGATGGCCTTCCGGACCTGATGGGCCGGCTACAAGTGAACGGTTATCGAGCGGACACGTGGCAACCGGGCGGCAACGGGAACTCGGCGGGGCAGGATCAGGGCCAGGATGCGCCATCGCACGGCCATTCGCAGCAGCGCAATGGCGATGGATCAGGCAGCCAAGGCCAGCAGCAGAGCGGTAAGCAGCAGGACGAGCAAACCCCGAAGTGGGTTCGCGAACTCGAATCGAGCATTCAAAGGAGCAACAACCCATGGCAACCAGCGCAGTAACACCGAATTCCGGCACGAGCCCGGGGTCTACGAGCCTGTCGAGCGCGAGCGCTTCCGCGACGCAAGTCAGCGAGCAGCAGTTCTTGCAGCTTCTGGTGGCCCAGCTTCAGAATCAAGACCCGTTGAACCCGATGGACGGCACGCAATTCGTGTCGCAATTGGCGCAGTTCAGCGAACTCGAGCAGATGATCGGCGTGAATCAAGGGGTGCAACAGCTAGTGACCGACGCATCGAGCAACAGTTCGAGCAGCAGCGGAAGCAGTTCCGCAAGCAACACCGCCATCCATACGAAGACACCGTAAGCGCGCATTCATAGAAAAGGAAACCAAGGAGGAACAGGGATGTTTACATCATTTTCATCGGCACTGAGCGGACTCAACGCCAACGAGGTAGGGGTTGACGCCGTCGGAAACAATCTGGCGAACCTAGACACCGTCGGCTACAAGGAAGAGACAGTGAATTTCTACGATCTGGTGGCGTCCTCGCTGGGGATCGGCAACGGACAGACCTCGGTTGGGTTGGGTACCGGCGCGCCGACGGTAACTCAGAACTTCACGCAGGGCTCGATTCAGCCCACCAGCGGCCCGTTAGACGGAGCGATTCAAGGCGACGGCTTCTTCATTGTGCAGGATCCCTCCTCCGGCGCCGTTGAATACACGCGAGCAGGTAACTTCCAGGTGAATGCCAACGGGGTTCTGGAGACAGCGACCGGCCAGTATGTTCAGGGCTGGAATGCGGTCAACGGTGTGCTGAACACCAGCGGCGCCATCGGGAACATCACGATTCCTTCCGGCTTGCTGCAACAGCCGGTGGCGACCAAGAACATGTCGATCAGCGCCAACTTGGACTCTTCGGCGGCCGACGGCACGGGAGACGGTGCCTTCTCGGACCCGATTACGGTTTACGATTCGCTCGGTGATGCGCACACTCTGACGGTCAATTTCGATAAGACCGCCGCGAACACCTGGACCTACGCGGTTACTATTCCCGGGGCGGATGTCACCGCCGGCACGGCCGGTACGCCCTACGCAATTACGGGCGCGAGCGGCACGCTGACGTTTAACCCGGACGGCACCATAAAGACACCAGCATTGGCCACAGGTACTGTACCAATCGCGGTCGCGGGACTGACCGACGGCGCATCCGATCTGGACATCACCTGGTCGCTCTATAACTCAGACGGAACGGGAGCCATCACGCAGGTTGCGTCGACGACGGCCGTTGCCTCGCAAACGCAGGACGGCTCGGCAGCGGCGGAGTTAACGCACGTTGTGTTGTCGGATGGAGGCTCGATCGTCGCTCAATATTCCAGCGGCCAGCAGGTTACGATCGGGCAACTGGCCCTGGCTTCGATCCGCAACCCGAACTCGTTGACCTCGATTGGCGACAACAATTATCAAGTCAGCGCGGAAACCGCGGCGCCGGCCGTGGGCCTTCCGAACACGGGCGGGCGGGGAACGGTGCTGGCGAGTTCGCTGGAGGCTTCGACAGTGGACATCGCCACAGAGTTCACGAACCTGATCAAGTTCCAGTCGGGCTACGAGGCCTGTTCGAAGGTGATCACCACGAGCGACACGCTGGCGCAGGACACCATCAATCTGATTCAGACGTAATATGCCGGATCATTGCGCACTCGAAGAAGCCGGACCGTTCGCCGATGTGCCGGTGGAGATCGAGATCGAGGTGGACCGGCGGCGGATGCGGCTGCGCGACATCTTGGAACTGGCAGCGGGCAGCGTGATTCCATTTCCAAAAACCGCTGGCGACTACCTGGACATTTATGTCGGGGGCGCGCCGGTGGCGCGTGGAGAAGTGGTCGTGCTCGAGAAGAACATCGGCGTGCGCGTCACGATGTTTGAGGCAAAGAGCTGAATGGGGCAGCAAATCCTGGCCGTTTTCCTGGTATTGGGCTTGCTTGGCGGCGCCTTATGGCTGCTGCGCCGGCGAGGCCTGGCGTATTACCGCGGGCCGGCGACGCGAAAGTCCGCCCGGCACCTGGAATCCATCGCGCGATTGCCCCTCACGCCGCAGCATTCCGTACACCTGGTGCGGGTTTCCGATCATGCAGTGCTGCTGGCCCTTTCGCCCGCGGGCTGCACGCTGGTGGAGCGGGTGGAATGGAATGCCGCGACAGAGACCGTGGTGGCGGCCGAGGCATGCGCGAGGACGGCGTCATGAGGCGGAGCATCGGCAGGTGGCGGGCGGTTTTGATGTGGCTTGCGGCCGCGAGACTGGTGCATGGGGCGCCGGTGCCGGCGCCATCGTTATTCGGAATCACACCGCCAAGCGGCGGGGCGCAGGGGTCACAACTGAGCGTCCCCATGCAGATCCTGATTCTGATGACGCTGCTGACGCTGCTGCCGGCGGTGGTGATGTCGATTACGCCATTCCTGCGCATCGCGGTGGTGCTGCACTTTCTCCGGCAGGCATTGGGAACGCAAACGACTCCCTCGAATCAGGTATTGGTGGGGATTTCGCTGTTCCTCACGGTACTGATCATGAGCCCGGTGGCGACGGAGATGTACCACAAGGGCTGGGAGCCGATGGAAAAGAACCAGGTGACGTGGGAAAAGGCGTTTGACGATGGCACGGTGCCGCTGAAGAGGTTTCTGCTCCGCTTCGCGCGCGAGAAGGACATCAGCCTTTTCGTGGAAGTGACACACACGCAGCCGCCGCGCACACCGGCGGATCTGGACCTGAAGGTTCTGATTCCCGCATACATTCTCTCGGAGCTGAAAGCCGGGTTTCAGATCGGCGCGGTGCTGTTTCTGCCGTTCATGATCATCGACCTGGTGGTGGCTTCGGTGACGCTTTCGATCGGCATGATTCAGTTGCCGCCGGTGATGATTTCGGCGCCGTTCAAGATTCTATTGTTCGTGCTGGTGGACGGCTGGAACCTGGTGCTGGGTTCGCTGATGAAGAGTTTTTATACGTAAGGGGAAAAAATGACTCCGGAACTGGTAGTACAAATTATGCGGCAGGCGCTGATGATGACGTTGTGGCTGGGAGCGCCGATACTGGCGATCGGATTCCTGGCGGGCATTGCGGTGAGCTTGATTCAGATCGTGACGTCGATTCAGGACACAGGGTTCAGCACGGTGCCGCGCCTGGTGGCGTTTCTGTTCGGGATCGTGCTGCTCATGCCTTGGATGCTGCAAAAGATGACTTCGTACACGATTTCGATTCTGAGCGATCTGGGACGCTACGCGCGGTAATTGAGTGGCGCATCCGCTGACATTCCCGCTGGCGCTGGTATTCGGCTTTGTGCTGGTGCTGGCGCGGGTAACGGGCACGTTTGTTTTCGTGCCTCTGCCGGGAATTCATGCGGGCCCGGATGTGGCGAGGGCGGTGCTGGCGTTCAGCATCACGCTGGCGCTATTTCCGCTGTGGCCGCACGTGAATTTGAGTGCGCCGTATATAGGTGGTCTGGTGGTAGCGATGATGGCCGAGCTGACCCTGGGGTTGACGATCGGGGTGGCGGTTTCGGTGCTGAGCGAGTCGTTTCTGATGGCGGGGCAAATTATAGGGCTACAGGCTGGATTTGGTTACGCGTCGATGGTGGATCCTTCGACGCAGGCTGACTCCGGCATGCTGGTGGTTTTTGCGCAGTTGGTTGCGGGGATGCTGTTCTTCGCCCTGGGCCTAGATCGCGAGATCATCCGCGCGTTTGCCCGCAGTCTGGAGACTTTTCCAGCAGGGACGTTCGCGCTGGCGCCGGCGGGCGCGGAGCAGATTTTGCGCCTGGCATCGGGGATGTTTTCGGTGGGACTGAGGCTGGCTATGCCGGCGCTCGCGCTGCTGTTGCTGGTGGATGTGGCGCTGGCTCTGCTGGGCAGATTGAATCAACAGTTGCAACTTTTGATGCTGGCGTTTCCGGTGAAGATGATGGCCGCCGTTGCGCTATTGGCGGCTCTTGCAGTTCTGTTCCCGCACGTTTTCCGTGGCTATTCCCAGCAGGTGATGAGCCGGGTAGCGATGGTAGCGGGGTTCTGAGGGTTTAGCAGAACGAGATGAGCGATCACGGGCAAAAATCCGAACAGGCCACACCGCGACGCTTGCAGCGCGCGCGGAAAGAGGGCCAGTTTCCCACATCCAAACAGTTTGTCCCGGCCATTCAGTTTCTGGCGTTCACCGCGATCATAGCTAATTGGGGCCCAACGTGGCTGGAGCGGGTGCGCCTGACCATGCGCTATCTGATTGGGCGGGCGTTTGCGCACGATTTCCAGGTTGCCGATTTTGTACATGTCATAACGACTTTGCTGCTGCGGACCTTTCTGCCGCTGGTGGCCGCCGGCGGCGGGCTGGTGGTGATCACGCTGGGCGCGCAGATGATTGTGACGCAGTTCGGCCTCAGCACGAAAAAGCTGGCCCCGGACTTCAACCGGATGAACCCGCTCGCCAAGCTGCGTGAACTGCCGCGCCAGAACATCCCGGCGCTGATTCAGGCGGCCATTATGCTGCCGGTGTTTGGGGCGTGCGTGTACTTCATTTGCCGGGATCGCATGCAAGAGTACTTCTTGTTGCCACTGCAAGGGGTGGAGATGGGCGCGCACCAGGTGGGAGCTTCACTTACGGCGCTGCTGTGGAGGGGAGCGGGGCTGTTCTTGGTGTTCGGACTGGTGGACTTTGCGCGCCAGCGCCGCCGCTACAAGCAGGACCTGCGCATGAGCCGGCAGGAGATCAAAGAGGAATTCAAAGAGGCGGAGAGCAACCCGCAGATGAAGATGCGGATCCGGCGTTTGATGCGCGACCGCATCCGCCGCCACATGATGAAGGAAGTCCCGACGGCCACGGCAGTGATCGTGAACCCGACGCATTACGCCGTGGCGATTCGCTATCAACTGGATTGGACTACGGCGCCGAAAGTGGTGGCGAAAGGGAAGAACTACCTGGCACTGCGGATCAAGCAGCGGGCGATCGAGCATGAAGTGCCGCTGATCGAGAATGCGCCGCTCGCGCAAGCGCTATACAAGTCGGCGGAAATCGGGCAGGAGATTCCAGCGCATCTGTACCGCGCGGTGGCGGAGATCCTGGCGTACATCTACCGGCTGATGAAAGGGCGCTTACCGGCGTAATTCACCGAGGAGACATCGAGATTGGCAGAGACGAAAGCCATCGCCGCACCGGCACCGTGGAAGGGATTCGGAGGGATCAATTTCTCCGGCGCTTCCGAACTCGGGGTGCCGATTGCCGTGCTGGGGATCGTGATCGCACTGATCACGCCGCTCCCTGGTTATGTACTGGACGTCCTGATTGTCACGGACATCATGATGTCGGTGATCGTGATGATGGTGGCGATGTACATCACACGGCCGGTGGAGTTCAGCGTATTTCCCACGACGCTGCTGCTGTTAACGCTATTCCGGCTGGCGCTGAATATCTCATCGGCGAGGCTGATCCTGCTGAATGGCAATACTGGCACGTCGGCGGCCGGCGAGGTCATCCAGGCGTTCGGCAACTTTGTGGTAGGCGGCAACTACATCATCGGCGCGGTGATTTTTCTGGTATTGATTGCCATTCAGTATGTCGTGATCAACCACGGTGCGGTGCGCATTTCCGAGGTGACGGCGCGGTTCACGTTGGACGCTTTGCCGGGCAAGCAGATGTCCATCGACTCGGATTTGAATGCCGGGCTGATCGACGAAGCCGGGGCGCGGCAGCGGCGCAAGGATCTGGCGAACGAAGCGGAGTTCTATGGCGCGATGGACGGCGCTTCCCGGTTCACGCAGCGCGACGCCGTAGCAAGCATTCTGATCACCAGCATCAACATCATCGCGGGCTTCTTGATCGGCGTGCTGCAGCATGGCATGGATTTCCGGCACGCGATCGAAACGTACACGGTGCTGACCATCGGCGATGGGCTAGTCACGGTGATCCCGGCGCTGATGATCTCGATTTCGGGCGGCCTGATCGTGACGCGCGCGAGTTCGGATTCGCGGCTCGGGGCGGATTTCAAGAAGCAGGTGTTCGGCAATCCGCAGCCACTTCTGCTGGCCAGCGGCGTGCTGGTTGCACTGGCCATGTTTCCGGGGTTGCCGACGATTCCATTCCTGCTGATGGGCGCGGGGATGGGCACTTCGGCGTGGCAGATGCGCAAACGCGGCCTCGCGGCGCAGAAGGGGACCGAGACGAAGGCAGCGCCGGCACGCGAGAATCTCGAAGCGGTGCTGAAAGTAGAGCCGCTCGCGGTGGAAGTGGGACTGGGGTTGGTCAAGCTGGTGGAGGGCGGGAAGAGCTCGCCGCTGCTGCGCAGGATTTCAGGGATTCGGCGGCAGTTGGCCACCGACCTCGGCTACATTTTCCCGCCCGTGCGTGTGACCGACAACCTTTCGTTGAAGCCGCGGGAATACCTGATTTCGCTGAAGGGAGTGGAAATCGCGCGCTACGAGATGCCGCAGGGGATGGACCTGGCGATTCCGGTGGGCAAGACCGCCGCTCCTCTGGCGGGGCAAGCGACGCGCGAGCCGGCTTTCGGCATGCCGGCATGGTGGATTCCCTCGGACCAATCCGAGAGAGCGCGGCGGGCGAACTACACGGTGGTGGATGCGGTGAGCGTTTTGGGAACGCACTTAGCGGAGCTAATCCGGCGGCATTCGCACGAATTGTTCTCGCGCCAGGACGCCAAGAAGCTGCTGGACCGGGTGGCGGTTGAGAACCCGAAGGTGGTGGAAGAACTGACGCCGAAGCTGCTGCCGCTGGCCACGGTGCAACGGGTGCTGCAAAACCTGTTACGCGAGCGTGTTTCGATTCGCGACGCGGTTTCCGTTTTGGAAGCGATGAGCGAGGCGGGAGCGTCGACGCGCAACCCGATTCTGCTGACGGAATACGTGCGCCAGGCCATGCGCCGGACGATCGTCAGGCCCTACTTGAATTCTTCGGGAGACCTGCCGGCGTACTTCGTGGATGCTTCCATCGAACAATCGGTCGAATCCGCGGTGCAGCATGGGGAGCAGAGCAGCCATCTGTCGCTCGCGCCGCAGATCATTCGCGACATTCTGAACAAGGTGGAACAAAAGGTGGGGTCGCCGGAAACGCCGGTGGTAGCGGTGACTTCGACTGGAGCGCGATACTTCCTGCGGCAGATTGTGGAAGCCTCGCGGGCCAACGTGGTTTTCCTTTCGCACAATGAGATACCGGCCGAAGTGAAAGTGATTTCTCAAGGATTCATCCAATGAGCCGCAACAAGCAAAAGCGGGATGAGGAGCGGGGCATGAGAATGAAATCGTTTTTCGCGCCCACGGTGCAGGATGCCGTGGAACAGGCGCGGCGGGAACTGGGTCCCGAGGCGCTTCTGGTGAACAGCCGGAAGTCGCCGCCGGAAGCGCAGGGTTTGGGCGAATACGAGGTGGTGTTTGCGCTGCTGCCGGAGGGCGCGGAACCACAGGGCGCAGGCGGAGCAGGCGCAGAGCCAGCGGAGCGCGCCAAAGCGCCAGCGCCCGAGGACGCGGTTCTGCGCGAACTGGCGCGGCTGCGCAAGCAGCTCGAAGAAATGGGCAGCTCGCTCACCGAGATCAATGCGCAAGCGTATTCCTGGGCTGTTCCCGCGCCGGAATTCGCCGAGGCGTTATCGCGGCTCGTGGACGGCGGATTCTCCCTGGATGTTGCCAAGACCGTGGTGAAACAGGCCCACGCGCGCCTCGATACGGATGCTTCCACCTGGTCACGCCGGAAGACCTTCGATCGCGATTTGATTGAAGGCGCGGTGCGGACGGAGCTCGCATCGCTTGTTTCGACGGGGGCGGGCCTAGACGGCTCCGCAGAAAAGTCGCAAGTGGTGGCGCTGGTTGGCCCGCCGGGCGGTGGAAAGACGACCACGCTGGTGAAACTGGCGGTGCGGTATGGTATTTCGTCTTCGCGCCCGGTACACTTGATTTCGACCGATACCAGCCGCGTGGGCGGCGCCGAACAATTGCACACTTATGCCGCCATCATTGGAGCCGGCTTCCAAGCGGTGGAAACCACGCGCAGCTTGCAGCAGGCGCTCGAGATGCGCCGGGAGAGAGGTTTGATTCTGATCGATACCCAAGGTTATGCGGCACAAGATATGGAAGAGGCGGCGGAACTGGGCCGCTTTCTGGCGGAAGACCGGAGCATTGAAGTGCACCTGGTGGCGCCGGCTTCCATGCGCAGCACGGACCTGAGTAGTATGATTGACCGGTTCGAGACGTTCTCGCCGGCGAAACTCATTTTTACCCATCTCGACGAAACGTCCGCCTTGGGCGCGGTGGTGAGCGCATCGGTGCGCTCGGGAAAGGCGATTTCGTTCCTGGGAACGGGCCAGCAGATTCCGGAGGATTTGGAGCCAGCGACGGCAGCACGTTTGCTTGAAAACGTCCTCGAGCGCCGGGCGGAGCGAGCACTATCCGCCGCGTAAGAGTCCGGCACTGATGTAGCACGCGTATGTACGAGTACCACACCGAAGAGACGAGCGGGGCCGAGCGGGAGCAGCTCATTCTGGATCATCTTCCGCAGGTGCGCCTCATCGCGCGCCGGATCCATGAACGCCTGCCGGAGAACGTCAGTCTTGACGACCTGATCTCAACAGGGGTCATCGGCCTGATCGCCGCGGTGGACAAATTTGACCCCTCGCAGGGGGTCCAGTTGAAGACGTATGCGGAGCACAAGATCCGCGGCGCAATTCTGGACAGCCTGCGGGAGGCGGACTGGGCGCCGAAGAACAAGCGGCGGCGCGCGAAACAGATTGAGGCGGCCATCTCAGCCGTGGAGCAGCGGCTGGGGCGCGCTCCCGGGGAAGAAGAGATTGCGGCTGAGCTCAATATCAGCCTGGAACAGTACCAGCAGCAACTATATGAGGTGCGCGGACTCACCATCGGCAGCTTCGAGTTTGCCAATGAAGACCAAGACGGCGACCTGCTAAACTACATTCCGGATTCGGACGAGAAGCTGCCTTCGACGACTCTGGAACGCGCCGAACTGGAGCGGCTGCTGGCCCAGGCGATTGAGCAGATGCCGCCGATGGAACGGACGGTATTGAGTTTGTACTACCACGAGGAAGCCACGTTGCGGGAGATTGCGGAGATCACAAAGATGCATTTGTCGCGCATCGCGCAATTGAAAGCACAAGGCATACTGAGGCTTCGCACATACATGGAGCGGCGCTGGTCGCTGCAGCGATAGGAGACAAGCATATGCCGGAGATCAATCAAACGACGGATGGACCGGTCAAGAACCTGGAGACGCTCGATCTGCTGCTGGACGTGGAATTGCCCGTCAGCGTCTCATTCGGCAAAACGCAAGCGCCGTTGCAGCAGGTGCTGAAGTGGACCACCGGATCGATTGTGGAATTGGAGTGCATGGTGAACGAGCCGGTCGAGGTGGTGGTGAATAATTGCGTGATTGCGCGGGGCGAGGTGGTGGTGGTGGACGGCAACTACGGCGTCAGGGTCCGTGAGATTGTGAGCCGCGCGAAACGCCTGGAGACCTCAATCGGGACGCCGAAGGAGGGGCAGGAATTGTGACCAACTGGTTACCTCTGATCCATCCGCTCGAAGTGTTTGTGGTTCTGGCGATCTCGGGAACGTGTCTGCTGTACGCATTCCTGTTACACATGAACCTGCGCACGCTGGCGAAGCAAGGCCGCAAGCAGCGCGAGGAATTCGAGGCACGCCTGGCTGAGGTGCTGGACGCCATGGAACAGTTGCGCAGAGAACGGCAAGAAGGGGCGCAGGCATCCCCTGCGCCGGCCACCGCGCAGCCGCTCAACCTGAACAAGAGAGGGCAAGTGCTGCGCATGCGCCGCCGCGGCGAGATGCCGGAAACCATCGCGGCCGCGCTTAGCATCCCGCGGAATGAGGTGGATCTGTTGCTGAAAGTGCATCAAATGTCGCTTGAGCACGTGGAAAAGGGCGCGACGCAGGCCGTAGGGTAGAGCAAGGCCAAGCCGATTACAATAGGTTTTGGTGCGCCATCTATGAGCCGTTGCCTCGTGTTCCTGTGCTGCATGCTGGCCGCCGGGTTGGTATCGACGCAACGCTCGAACAGTGCTCCAGCGGAGATCGTAAAGTCCGTGGGAACGTCCACGGCCCCAATTTCCATCGAAGTATTCAGCGACTTCCAATGTCCCATGTGCAAGACGCTCTATGAGCAGACCTTGCGGCCGCTCGAAGACGATTATGTGGCGAAAGGCAAGGTGTACCTGCTGCATCGCGACTTTCCGTTGCCGATGCACGCGCATGCGCGCGAGGCCGCCTGCTATGCCTGCGCGGCCGGGAAGCTTGGCAAGTACGAAGCGGCGTGCGGCGTCCTGTTCAAGCAGCAGGGCGCGTGGTCGGTGGATGGAAAAGTCGGGGACACAGTGTGCAGCGTGCTATCGCCCAGCGAAGCCAAGCAGGTGCGCCAGTTGGCTACGGACGCGCAGATTAACGCGTCGGTCGACCACGACATCCAGTTGGGAACGATGGCGGGAGTCCAGCAGACTCCAACAATGGTGATCACGTACAAGGGGCAGCGTTACCCCATAACTGGCGCGGTGAACTACGACCTCCTGCGGCGCTTTCTAGTTCAGTTGCTCAGCAAGTAAGATGCGGCGCCGGCTCCTGCTGATTCTGCGGGTGGTGTTGGCTGCTGTATTTCTGTACGCCGCCTACTCTAAGCTAACCGAACCTTCGCAGTTCGGCACATCTGATGCTGGAAAACCCTTTGCTTTCAGTAAACGTAGTCTGAAGGTCTCCACTACATTTTGAGGTGGGGGAAAGGAGCTGACGAGGCAGCAGGAGT